>OLNH01000014.1_pt1 | contig 186844 bp, 161 predicted proteins | sample 1643101 | NCBI WGS metagenome assembly OLNH01 (sample SAMEA3136758, study PRJEB25190) | human gut metagenome | biome: human gut; feature: human-associated habitat; material: faeces | place: Austria | collected 2013 | reverse complement strand
CCCCGGCCTTTTGGTCCGTAGCCAAACGCTCTATCCAGCTGAGCTAAACGCACATTTTTGTTTGTGTTGTTCGGTTGTCCCTAACAACAAAGCCTATTATAAGGGAGAGTTAGTCAAATGTCAACACTTTTTTTGAAAAAAATTAAATTTTTTTAATTGTTAGAAAAACAGGCAAAATTATGGGATTGCTTGAAAAGAAAGAAATGATGTGCTAATCTTAGTAAGAGAATACACAGGGAGGGTATACAAATGAGAGCAAGTGGTGTGTTGATGCCTGTTTCTTCTTTGCCGTCCAGATATGGGATCGGTTGCTTTTCGAAAGAGGCATATGAATTTGTGGACTGCCTGGAGCGTGCAGGCCAGTCAAAATGGCAGGTCCTTCCATTAGGACCTACCGGATATGGAGATTCTCCGTATCAGCCGTTTTCCACATTCGCAGGTAATCCGTACTTTATCGATCTGGATATGCTGGTGGAAGAAGGTCTCCTTTTTAAAGAAGAATGTGAACAGCTGCAGTGGGGAGGGGATCCGAGATTTGTAGATTATGAAAGAATCTACTTTTCAAAAAATGAGATTTTGAGAAAAGCGTACGGGCGTTTTGATGCAGATGATAAATTTTATGCTTTCTGTAAAAAAGAGCAGGAATGGCTGGAACCGTACTGTCTGTTCCGTGCTATCAAGGACAGCCAGAACGGTGCACTGTGGACAACCTGGCCGGAAGAACTGCGAAAAAGTGATTCCAAAGAAGTGCAGAATAAGAAAAAAGAGCTGGAAAAAGAGATGGAATACTACCAGTTTCTGGAATATGAGTTTGACTGTCAGTGGAACAAACTGAAAGCATATGCTAATAAGAAGGGAATCACCATTATCGGAGATCTTCCAATCTATGTGGCTATTGACAGTGCGGATGCATGGGCGAATCCGAAGATGTTCCAGATGGACGAGAATGGTGTGCCAAGTGCTATTGCAGGCTGTCCCCCGGATGCATTTTCAGCGGACGGCCAGATGTGGGGCAATCCGTTGTATGACTGGAAAACACAGAAAAAAACCGGATATAAATGGTGGATTCAGCGTATGAAGAGAAGTCTTGTATTATACGATACCGTGCGCATCGATCATTTTCGTGGATTTGCAGAGTATTATGCGATTCCGGCGGACGCAGAAAATGCATTGGAAGGGGAATGGAAGGAAGGTCCTGGCATCGATCTGTTCCGGGCGATGGAAAAAGCACTGGGAGATATGGATGTGATCGCGGAAGATCTTGGAACTTTGGATGAGAAAGTTTTTGATCTGATGGACGAGACAGGATATCCGGGGATGAAAGTCCTGCAATTTGCTTTTGATTCCGGTAATACAAACTTTTATCTGCCGCATCGCTATAAGAAAAACTGCGTCGTATATACAGGAACTCACGACAACGATACGACAAAGGCATGGTATTATGGCATGAACGACTGGGCGAGAGAGTACTCCAAAGCATATCTGAATAATTATGACCGCCCGTGGGAAGACATCCCGTGGGATTTTATCCGGGCGGCAGAAGCCAGCGTTGCCGATCTGGCAGTGATTCCGATGTGGGATCTGTTGTGCTGTGGCAGCGAAGGAAGAATGAATCATCCATCCACACTGGGGGAAAACTGGAAATGGAGGATGCTTCCGGGCGAGTTCCGTGAGGATATCATCGGACGACTGCGCTGGCTGACAGATACTTTCCAGAGAATGCTTGTTCCTCCGAAAATCGAAGAAGAGCAGGAGGAAAACGAAGATGAAACAGATGCTTCAGTATCTGAAAGCGTATAAAAAAGAGTCGATTATTGCACCGCTGTTTAAAATGCTGGAAGCCAGTTTTGAATTGCTGGTTCCGATCGTTATGGCAAATATCATCGATGTCGGTATCCAGAATGGCGACAAGCCGTATATCTGGAGAATGTGCGCGCTGATGATCGCACTGGGCGTGCTGGGACTGGTGTGTTCCCTGACGGCGCAGTATTTTGCTGCAAAGGCGGCGATGGGATTTGGAACGGCACTGAGAAAGGCACTGTTTGGACACATCAACAGCCTGAGCTATAACGAACTGGATCAGATCGGAACGCCGACACTGATCACCCGTATGACCAGTGATATCAACCAGGCGCAGACCGGTGTCAATATGATGCTCCGTCTGTTCCTGCGTTCTCCGTTCATCGTCATCGGAGCAGTTGTGATGGCTTTTACTATCAGCGCAAAACTGACGATCATTTTCCTGATTGCAGTACCGTTAATCGGACTGGCAATTTATCTGATTATGCGTATCACTGTACCGATCTATAAAAAAGTACAGAGTATTTTGGATCAGATCGTGCTTCATACGAGAGAAAATTATGTAGGTGCCAGAGTGGTACGTGCATTTTCCAGAGAAAAAGATGAGACGGAACAGTTTGATGAAATCAGCGGCAACCTGAAAAATACACAGCTGTATGCCGGTAAGATTTCTGCACTGATGAACCCGATCACCTATGTGATGGTCAATATCGCGATCCTGTGTATCCTGTGGTTTGGCGGCTGGCAGGTACAGATCGGCAGCGTATCCCAGGGACAGATTGTGGCGCTGGTCAATTATATGAATCAGATTCTGCTGGCGCTGGTTGCACTGGCGAACCTGATTGTTGCTGTAACAAGAGCACTGGCTTGTGCGATACGTATTAATGAAGTTTTCCGGGTAAACAGTTCCATGAAAGAGGGCGCTGAAGAAAAAAATACGCAGGAAAGCGGGAAACCGAGAGTCGTGTTTGACCATGTGACTTTTACTTATGGTGGGGCGCAGGAAGCTTCTCTGACAGATATCAGTTTTTCGGCAATGCCGGGAGAAACGGTTGGAATCATCGGCGGTACCGGATCCGGAAAGTCCACACTGGTTAATCTGATTCCACGGTTCTACGACGCTACAAAAGGTTCGGTTACTGTAGACGGTCAGGATGTGAAAGCTTATACTTTCCGGCATCTGCGTGAGAAGATTGGTGTGGTTCCACAGAAAGCAGTTCTGTTCCTGGGAACGATCCGCAGTAATCTGTTATGGCGGAAAAAAGACGCAAAAGAGAGCGAACTGTGGAAAGCCCTGCAAATCGCCCAGGCAGAAGAAGTGGTGAAGAAGAAACAGAAAGGTCTGGATGAGAAGGTGGAGACCGGCGGACGGAACTTCTCCGGCGGTCAGAGACAGCGTCTGACCATCGCGAGAGCTCTGGTCGGCGGGCCGGATATCCTGATCCTGGATGACAGCGCATCTGCCCTGGACTTCGCAACGGATGCGGCTCTGCGCAGATCAATCAAAGAAAATACGAAAAAAGCAACCGTATTCCTGGTATCCCAACGTGCGGCAACCGTAAAAAATGCAGACCAGATCCTGGTGCTGGACGATGGAAAGCTTGTGGGAAAAGGAACGCATGAGGAATTGTTCAAAACCTGTAACGTATATAAGGAAATCTGTATGTCACAGTTTTCCAGTCAGGAGGTAGCACAGTTATGAAAAACAAAAAGACCATAAACCGTGTCCTACAGCTGATCCGCCCGTATACCTATCTGGTGGTCAGTATTCTGGTACTGGCGGCAGTCACAGTAGCAGCTACCCTGTATTCGCCCATCCTGATTGGTAAAGGTGTGGACTGTATGATAGAGAAGGGGCTGGTAAGCTTCCCGGATCTGAAACTGGTGCTGCTCCAGCTGGCAGTGGTGACTGCAATCTCTGCGATATCTCAGTGGGTGATGAGTCTTCTGACCAATAAAATGACATACAAGATCGTAGATGATATCCGCAGACGGGTATTTGCCCATATGGAAATTCTTCCGCTCCGTTATATGGACGCGCACCAGCCGGGTGATGCGATCAGCAGAATTTCCACAGATGTGGATCAGTTTTCCGACGGTCTTTTAATGGGATTTACCCAGCTGTTTTCCGGTGTGATGACGATTCTCGGAACACTGGGATTTATGATATCCATCGATGGAAGAATCACGCTGATCGTGGTATTGATCACGCCGTTATCTTTTTTCGTGGCAAACTTTATCGCAAAACGTACATTTACTATGTTCCGTCTGCAGTCTGAGACGAGAGCAGAGATGACTTCTCTGGTAGAAGAAATGGTGGGAAACCAGAAAGTGGTTAAAGCATTTGCCTATGAAAAAGAGGCGGAGGAACAGTTTGATGATATTAACCAGAGACTGCAGTCCTGCAGCCTGAAAGCGACCTTCTTCTCTTCCATTACTAATCCTTCCACCCGCTTTGTCAACGGACTGGTGTATACGGGCGTTGGTATTTTCGGTGCATTTTCCGCGATCCAGGGAAGAATTACCGTTGGTCAGCTGAGTAGTTTTCTGAATTATGCCAATCAGTATACCAAGCCGTTTAACGAGATCTCCGGCGTGGTGACAGAACTTCAGAACGCGCTGGCATGTGCGGGAAGAATCTTTCATTTTCTGGACGAAGAACCGGTACCGGAGAATGCGGCAGATGCTAAGACGCTGGATCAGGTGGAGGGCCGAGTGAGATTTGAGGATGTAAGCTTTTCGTACACCAGTGAGGTGCCACTGATCGAACATATGAATCTGGAAGTAAAACCGGGACAGCGGGTGGCAATTGTAGGTCCGACCGGATGTGGTAAGACGACAGTAATCAATCTGCTGATGCGTTTTTATGATATAAATAAAGGAAAGATCACACTGGATGGTGTACCGATTCAGAATCTGACCTGGGAAAGTCTCCGTTCCAGTTACGGAATGGTGCTTCAGGAAACCTGGCTGAAAACGGGTACGATCCGGGATAATATCTCTTACGGAAAACCGGATGCCACAAGGGAGGAAGTGATCGAAGCAGCAAAACAGGCTCATGCCCACAGTTTTATCAAACGTCTTCCGAAAGGATATGACACGGTGATGGGTGAGGACGGCGGAAGCCTGTCCCAGGGACAGAAACAGCTGCTTTGTATCGCCAGACTGATGTTACTAAAACCGCCGGTACTGATTCTGGACGAGGCGACATCTTCCATCGATACGATGACAGAGATCCGTATCCAGAAAGCATTCCAGAAACTGATGGAGGGACGGACGAGTTTTGTGGTGGCACACCGGCTGTCTACCATTAAGGAATCGGATGTGATTCTGGTTATGAAGGACGGACATATTCTGGAGACCGGCAAGCATGAAGAACTGTTGGAGAAGAAAGGGTTCTATGCACAGCTGTATCAGAGTCAGTTTTGTAACGTGTAGATAGGATATGCAAAAAAGGGACGCGCTAGATCCCGGATGGAACATTCAGGCAACATGGGCAGGGGAACTTTGAACTAGCCGCCCATGTTGCCTGAACGTTCCATCCGGGATCTGGCGCTGTTTGTTTGCAAAGGGGAGGGTGTGAAGGTCGCAGGCGGGAGGTTGTGGCTGATAGCCCAAAATACGAACAAGTGAATTGGTTATCTATCTATCAGAAAATTATTAGTAGATGGGAAAATAGGGTGTTTAGGTCGATAAAATTGTGTGTGTAGTCTAGAGATTAAAGTATATAATATAAGCCAGATTAGTTACAGGAAAAGTCAGCAGAGGGAGAGTAGCACAGGGGCGGGGACACTTTGTGGGCGGTTAGGGCAAGCTTTGAGATCCGACGCTTACGCAGGCTTTCACGAGGGTCAGCTGACCCTCGTGAACCATAGCCGAAGTTAGCGGCTAGCTTAAAGTTGCCCTGCCCACGTCCCCGCCCCTGTGCTACTCTCCCTCTGCGTCCCTCCTGAATACACTCCCCTAACAAACTTTGACATAACCGCCTAAAAATGCTATAGTATAGACCAAATCTATTTCACCCAAAACCAACGAATCCAAAAATCAAAAAGGGGGCAAACCCATGTTTCATAAAGTCATCATCACCCTTCTGAAACCCTTATCCTTCCTCCCGGCTCTTCTGGTTATGTATATGATATTTTCTTTTTCGGCGCAGAACGGTACGGAGTCGGGTGATCTGAGTTTCAAAGTGAGTGTAAAACTGGTGGAAGTCGGATCAGAAGTGCTGGATATGAAACTGACGGACAGCGAGATTCAGATGTATGCGAACAAATACCATCATTATGTAAGAAAACTCGGCCATATGACCGAATACTGTGTATTGGCGATCACGCTTTGTGTGCCGTTGTATGCGTACGGTGTGCGGGGCATCTGGCTGTATCTGCTGGCGGGATTGATCTGTGCCGGATTTGCGGCAACGGATGAATACCATCAGTCGTTTGTGGCCGGACGTGGGCCGTCGGTGCGGGATGTCTGCATCGATACGTTTGGAGCCATGATCGGCATCACAGGAACACAGATTGTCGGCTGGGCAGCCGTAAAGAGCACGAAAGAACTGGAAAGAGAGCGGAAACGCAAAAGAAAGCAGAAAAGAAGAAGGCAGAAACGCTGATCGGAAAAGAAGAATCGTGTTACTGGGAACGGAGTGAACAGTAAAACAGATGGGCGGAAGTGTCAGAATAAGATTGAATTAGGTGTATCGCTATATTATAATTAAATCAGTGATTTTGATCTGGCGAAGAGCCGGTTCGAAAAAGGAGGAAAGCAATGAGTTACGCAGATGATTTATTTATCCGCATGTGTCAGGATATTATAGATAACGGATTAAGTACGGAGGGAGAAAAAGTGCGTCCGGTGTGGGAAGATACCGGGGAGAGCGCTTACACGATCAAGAGGTTCGGTGTGGTCAACCGCTATGATCTTTCAAAAGAATTTCCGGCACTGACACTTCGGAGAACAGCACTGAAAAGTGCTTTTGATGAGATCCTGTGGATCTGGCAGAAAAAATCGAATAATATTCACGATCTGAACAGCCATATCTGGGATAGCTGGGCAGATGAAGACGGATCCATCGGAAAGGCCTACGGGTATCAGCTGGGAGTGAAGCACCAGTATAAAGAGGGCATGATGGATCAGGTCGACCGTGTACTGTATGATCTGAAAAACAATCCATACAGCAGAAGAATCATGACGAACATCTACGTGCATCAGGATCTGCACGAGATGAATCTGTATCCCTGTGCGTATTCGATGACATTTAACGTGACAAGAGAAAAAGACAGCGACAGACTGACACTGAACGGTGTGTTGAACCAGCGTTCTAATGATGTGCTGGCAGCGAATAACTGGAATGTCTGCCAGTATGCGCTGCTTCTGATGATGATCGCACAGGTATGCGATATGAAAGCGGGCGAACTGCTCCATGTGATTGCGGATGCTCATATATACGACCGACATATCCCACTGGTAAAAGAGCTGATCAGCAGAGAAACTCATCCGGCACCAAAGGTATGGCTGAATCCGGAAGTCAAGGATTTCTATGCATTTACTGTGGATGATCTTCATGTGGAAGATTATGTAACAGGACCACAGATTAAAAATATTCCGATTGCTGTGTAAGAAGATGATTTTAAATGCATTTTGGCTCGCAACGGTGAAGGTAGTGAGCAGTTACAAGCAGACAATGAGTCGGGAAAACAGAAAAATAAAAACGTATCAGACAGGAGAATAATAATGAATCTTATTGTAGCAGCAGATAAAAACTGGGGCATCGGAAAAGACAACAAACTTCTGGTGAGCATCCCTTCCGATATGAAATTTTTCCGTCAGGAAACCATGGGAAAAGTAGTAGTTATGGGAAGAAAGACTCTTGAAAGCTTTCCTAACGGTCTGCCGTTAAAAAACAGAACCAACGTGGTACTGACCAGCGATAAAAATTATCAGGTGAAAGATGCAGTGATCGTACACAGCATCGATGAAGTTCTGGAAGAACTGAAGAAATATGATGATGATGAGATCTACGTCATCGGTGGAGGAAAAGTTTATGAAGAACTGCTTCCATACTGTGATGTGGCGCATGTGACCAAGATTGATTTCGCTTTTGAGGCGGATACTCATTTTCCGAATCTGGACGAGGATCCGGAGTGGGAAATCACTGCATCCAGCGATGAACAGACGTATTTTGATCTGGAATATACATTTGTAAAATACGAGAGAAAGTAATAAGAAAAAAAGGCAACTGTGAGGGTACTGAAAAGTTGCGAAAAAAGAAAGCAACAGGAAAGACCGGGAGGACATTGGGTCAACATGGAAAAAAACGATTGGCAGGATCAGAAAAATAATAATGGAAGCGATTTTATGAAAGTTGTCCAGGATGCCATCAACAGCGGGGACTATCAGCAATTAAACGAGCAGGTGCGAAAGACAGTCAGTGCTTCCGTACAGGAAGTGTACAATATGGGTGGAAAACTGCAAAATGGTATTATGGAGGGGATGCGACAGGCAGGAAACGGACTGCAGGAAGGTCTGAAAGAGGGCATGAACAGTGCACAGCGGGAGTGGAGAGAGTCAGCAAATACAGGCTGGAAAAAAACAGAAGTGACATACCGTACGAATTACGGCAAAGATCATACACCGGCATATCAGGCGGGTGCCTGGAAGCGGACACAGCAGGGGAAACAGCTGCCGGCCATCTATGCACCGAATCCGCCGGGAAAAATCACAGGAACGATTCTTGCCATCACAGGATACTCTCTGACCGGTGTATTTGCACTCAGTACTATTGTGACAGGAATCGTGACAGCCATTTATCCCGGTGTACCGTCAATCATTGCAACCGCCACCGTGGGAGGCATTACAGCGGCAAGTCTCGGAATGGGAATCACCGGAACTGTGATCCGTGGCAGAGTGAAGAGATTCCGCCAGTACGTACAGCAGATCGGAGACCGGGCATACTGCAATATCAAAGAACTGGCCGATAAGACCGGAAAGACAGAAACTAAGGTTCGTAAGGATCTGAAACTGATGATTGAGAAAAGAATGTTTCTGCAGGGGCATATGGATCAGAAAGAAACCTGTCTGATCGTTACGGACGCGATGTATCAGCAGTATCTGGAGACGGAAAAACAGGCGAAAATCGTACAGATGCAACAACAGCAACAGAAAGAACAACGCTCCCGGATGCCGGAAGAGTGCAGAAAGATCCTGGAAGAAGGACAGGAATACATTACTTATATTCATAAGTGTAATGACGATCTTCCGGGAGAAGAAATTACCAGAAAACTGAGCCGTCTTGAAACTATCATCACCCGTATCTTTCAGGAAGTGGAAAAACAGCCGGAACTGGCTTCAGATCTGCGCAGATTTATGAATTATTATCTGCCAACCACAAGAAAACTGGTGGATGCTTATCGCGAGATTGAACTGGACAGCTTCAGGACAGAACAAAATGAAAAGACGAAAAAAGAGATTGAAGATACCCTGGATACGATCAATCAGGCATTCGAAAAACTGTTAAACAGTTTCTTTGAGGAACGTGCCATGGATATTTCTTCGGATATTTCCGTGCTGCATTCCATGCTTGCGCAGGAGGGACTGACTCAGGGGGCATTTGAGCAGAAAACGGGATATAAAGACCAAACATGAGAAGGAGAACGATATGAGTACACTGGATGAGATGGAGATGCCAACGCTGACCTTTGATCCGGCTCCGGAACCGGAAGAAAAGGCACCGGTAGTTCCGGTACAGGAAGAAAAAGCAAAACTGGATGACAGCATGTTAAATGATAAAGAACGTCAGATGGTGGAGAGTTTCGCAAAACAGATCGACCTTCATAACACCAACGGCATTCTGCAGTACGGTGCGGGAACCCAGAAAAAAATGGCCGATTTTTCTGAGAAAGCACTGGAAAATGTAAAAACCAAAGATCTTGGATCTGTGGGAGATATGCTGACGAATGTGGTGACTGAACTGAAGAGCTTTGATGCGCAGGAAGAAGAAAAAGGATTTTTCTCTTTTCTGAAGAAGCCGGTGGACAAAATCACCAGTATGAAGACAAAGTATGACAAAGTAGAGACAAATGTGGAAAAAATCTGTACAGCCCTGGAAGATCATCAGACACAGCTGATGAAAGATGTGGCGATGCTGGATCGGATGTATGAGCAGAATCTGCTGTATTTTAAAGAACTTTCCATGTATATTCTGGCAGGAAAGAAGAAACTGGAAGAAGTAAAAACGACCGAACTGACACAGCTGATGGCAAAAGCACAGGCAAGCGGACAACCGGAAGATGCACAGGCAGTCAAAGATCTGACAGGGCTGTGTGACCGGTTTGAAAAGAAGATCCATGATCTGGAGCTGACACGTATGATCTCGATTCAGACAGCACCCCAGATCCGTCTGGTACAGAACAGTGATACCATGATGGTGGAAAAGATCCAGACTACGGTAGTGAATACGATTCCGCTGTGGAAGAGTCAGATGGTACTGGCTCTTGGCGTGGAACATGCCTCTCAGGCAGCACAGGCGCAGCGTCAGGTTACGGATATGACCAACGATTTGCTCAGAAAGAATGCGGAAGTGCTGAAAGTGGCATCTGTGGAAGCAGCGAAAGAGTCTGAGCGTGGTATCGTAGATCTGGAAACCCTGCAGAATACCAACGCATCTCTGATCTCTACCCTGGACGAAGTGATGCAGATCCAGGCAGACGGCAGAATGAAACGACAGGCAGCAGAAGTGGAACTTCGGAAGATGGAAGATGAACTGAAGAATAAGCTGCTGGAGATTCGATAGTTGTAAAATAAGGGAAATCAGAAGAAAGTAAACAGTGACAAAGACGGAATCATATCAGATGCATAAAAAGGATGGTTTATGCAGAAGAGAAAAGAAAAAGGAAGGTGCAGCGATGTATCGGGAACATACAAAAACAATTAAAATCGGAAATCAGGTGATCGGTGGCGGACATCCGGTGCTGATTCAGTCGATGACGAATACCAAAACAGAAGATGTAGCGGCGACGGTTGCGCAGATTCTGACATTGGAAAAAGCAGGATGTCAGATCATCCGCTGTGCTGTGCCGACGATGGAGGCTGCAAGAGCACTGGGAGAGATCAAAAAGCAAATTCATATTCCTCTGGTAGCAGACATTCATTTTGATTATAAACTGGCAATCGCAGCGATGGAAAACGGTGCGGACAAGATACGTATCAATCCGGGAAATATCGGAAGCCGGGAACGCATCCAGGCTGTGGTTGATGTGGCGAAAGAACGCCAGATTCCGATCCGTGTCGGTGTAAACAGCGGTTCGCTGGAAAAAGAACTGGTGGAAAAGTACCACGGAGTGACGGCAGAAGGTCTGGTGGAGAGTGCTCTGGATAAAGTAAAGATCATCGAGGATATGGGATATGATCAACTGGTGATCAGTATCAAATCCTCGGACGTTCTGATGTGTGCAAAAGCCCATGAATTAATTGCTCAAAAAACGGATTATCCGCTCCATGTGGGAATCACTGAGGCGGGAACTCTGTTTTCCGGAAATATCAAGTCTGCAGTAGGACTTGGTATCATTCTCTACCAGGGCATCGGCGATACAATCCGTGTATCCCTGACCGGAGATCCGTCAGAAGAAGTCAAATCAGCCAAACGGATCCTGAAAACACTGGGACTTCGAAACGGCGGCATCGAAGTCGTATCCTGTCCGACCTGCGGAAGAACGCAGATAGATCTGATAGGTCTAGCCAATAAAGTAGAAGATATGGTACAGGATATTCCACTGGATATCAAAGTGGCTGTTATGGGTTGTGTGGTAAACGGACCGGGAGAAGCAAAAGAAGCAGACATCGGAATTGCCGGAGGTAAAGGTGTGGGACTGCTGATCAAAAAAGGAGAGATTATCAAAAAAGTACCGGAGGATCAGCTCTTAGAGACACTCCGGGATGAGTTACTTCACTGGAATGCGTAAGTGGTGAATAAGACATGATGACAGAAAAAGATTTTTTAGATGTATTTCCCCAGTTGAAGGTGGATCCGGAACTGGAAAGCCTTCTTGGGGAAGTAAAAGTAATGAAAGTATCCATAAACCCGCAGAAGGACTGTCTGCGGGTTTATGTTCTGAGTAGACAGTGGATTCATAAAAAGCATATTTATCATCTGGAAGAGACAATTAAAGAACAGTTTTTTGCCAATGCACCTCTGCGGGTAAAAATCATCGAAAAATTCCAGCTTTCCAGTCAGTATACACCGGAAAATTTTCTGGATGTATATCGTCAGAGCATTCTGCTGGAATTAAAGCAGTACAGCGCACTGGAGTACAATATGTTCTATACAGCAGAGATTACGTTCAGTGATCCGGAGACGATGGAGCTGGTGATGACTGATTCGGTGGTCGCGAGAGACCGGGAACATGAACTGGTGCGGGTGCTGGAAAAAATCTTCTGCGAGCGGTGTGGTTTCAACCTGAAAGTACATCCGGCTTATCGGAAACCAGTGGAAAGTAAAGGAAGAAAGAACAGTGAGCTGAGAATTCTGGAGGAAGCCAGACAGATTCTGCTACATTCTAAAGTCGGGAATAAAAACAGTGACCGTGAAGCAGGGGAAGACCTGTCCGGTCAGGGCATGGAAGCACCATTTGATGAAGACCGGATGATCGGGGCAGACGGAAAAGAACAGAGACCACAGGGGAAAAATCAACAGAATCAGGACACAGACGGTGGAAAACAGCCGGCAGCTGCACAGGAAAAAGGAAAAGAGGGGAACAAAGGCGGTTTCCGGGATCGAAACGGTGGAAAAAATGGTGGCCGTGGGAATTTTCAGAAAGGTCATTACGGCGATGGACCACGTCCTTTGAAACGATCCGACAACCCGGATGTGATCTATGGAAGGGATTTTGATGACGATGCCATCACCATTGATTCTATTGCCGGAGAGATGGGAGAGATTACGATCCGCGGACAGGTAACTTCCGTGGAAGCCAGAGAAATCCGAAACGAGAAGACTATCTATATGTTCAACATCACGGACTTTACTGATACAATTACCGTAAAAATGTTTCTGCACAACGAACAGGTGCCGGAAATCAGTGGGGCCATCAAAAAGGGTGCCTTCCTGAAGCTAAAAGGTGTGACCACCATCGATAAGTTCGATCATGAGATCACCATCGGTTCCCTTGCAGGTATCAGGAAAATCAGTGATTTTACCACCAGCCGGATGGATAACAGTCCGGAAAAGCGAGTAGAGCTGCACTGCCATACGAAAATGAGTGATATGGATGGGGTTACGGATGCAAGCGTTCTGGTAAAACGCGCCTACAAATGGGGACATCCGGCCATCGCGATCACAGACCATGGAGTGGTACAGTCCTTTCCGGAAGCCAATCATGCCTATGACGATATTGTCAGCGATTACCGAAAACAGTACCAGAAAGATCACCCGGAAGCGACAAAGGATGAGATGAAACAGGTGTATCCGCCGTTTAAGGTAATTTATGGTGTGGAAGCCTATCTGGTGGATGATGTGAAAGGCATGGTTACCGGAAGCAGGGGACAGAGTCTGGATGATCCTTATGTGGTGTTTGATATCGAAACCACCGGTTTCAGTCCGGTGGCTAACCGGATCATCGAGATTGGTGCGGTTCGAGTGGAAGAGGGTTCCATCGTGGATCGCTTTTCCGTCTTTGTCAATCCGCAGGTGCCGATTCCATTTAAAATCGAACAGCTGACCGGCATCAATGACAGCATGGTTGTGGATGCAGAGACCATAGAAGAAGTTCTGCCAAAATTCCTGGAATTTTCCAAGGGTGCGGTCATGGTGGCACACAATGCCGGATTTGACATGAGTTTTATCATCGAAAACTGCAAACGCCTTGGAATCGAACAGGATTTTACTTATGTGGATACGGTAGGTCTTGCCCGGATGCTTCTGCCGGGACTGAACCGGTTCAAGCTGGATACAGTGGCGAAAGCACTGAATATTTCTCTGTTGAATCATCACCGGGCAGTGGACGATGCGGCCTGTACGGCGGAAATTTTTGTAAAATTCATCAAAATGTGTAAGGAACGAGACATCTTTGATCTGAATGTATTAAATGAGGCCGGAAAACTCTCCGAGCATACCATCAAAAAACTGCCGACCTATCATGCGATTATTCTGGCCACCAGCGAGATTGGCCGGGTCAATCTGTACCGTCTGGTGTCAAAATCACACCTGGAGTTTTACAATCGGCGGCCCAGGATCCCAAAGAGTGTGTATCTGCAGTATAACGAAGGACTGATGATCGGATCTGCCTGTGAGGCGGGAGAACTTTTTCAGGCGATTTTAAGGGATGAACCGGAATCAGAGATCGCCCGCCTGGTGGAATTCTATGATTATCTGGAGATCCAGCCGATCGGCAACAACATGTTTATGGTGCGGGATGCAAACCGGGATAATGTAACCTCCGAGGAAGATCTTCGGGATCTGAACCGACGGATCGTGAAACTGGGAGAACAGTTTAAAAAACCTGTGGTTGCCACCTGTGATGTACATTTTATTGATCCCGAGGATGAAGTCTACCGGAGAATCATCATGACCGGAAAGGGATTCAGCGATGCGGATGATCAGGCACCGCTGTATCTGCGGACCACAGAAGAGATGTTGAAGGAATTTGAATATCTGGGTGCGGAGAAAGCGGAAGAGGTTGTTATCACAAACCCGAATAAAATCGCGGATATGTGTGACCGGGTCTGCCCGATCCGTGACGGTAAATTTCCTCCGGTTATTGAAAACTCGGATCAGATGCTTCGTGATATCTGCTATAATGAGGCTCATGCGATCTATGGACCGGATCTTCCGGAGATCGTATCGGCACGGCTGGAGCGGGAACTGAACTCCATCATCTCCAATGGATATGCCGTAATGTACATCATTGCACAGAAACTGGTTTGGAAGTCCAACGAGGACGGGTATCTGGTAGGTTCCCGTGGATCCGTAGGATCATCCTTTGTTGCCACGATGGCGGGAATCACGGAAGTCAATCCGTTAAGTCCTCACTATCTGTGTGGAGAGTGCTATTATGTGGATTTTGATTCCGACGAAGTGAAAACATATTCCGGCCGTGCCGGTTGCGACATGCCGGATAAGATATGTCCGCAGTGTGGAAAACCATTGAAGAAAATGGGGTTTGATATTCCGTTTGAGACTTTCCTGGGATTCAAGGGAAACAAAGAGCCGGATATCGACCTGAACTTCTCCGGTGAGTATCAGAGTAAGGCACATAAATATACAGAAGTAATCTTTGGTGCGGGACAGACTTTCCGTGCCGGAACGATCGGTACGCTGGCGGATAAGACAGCATTCGGTTATGTGAAAAATTATTACGAAGAGCGTGGTGTGCACAAGAGAAACTGCGAGATCGACCGGATCGTGCAGGGATGCACTGGTATCCGTCGTACCACCGGACAGCATCCGGGCGGTATCATCGTTCTTCCGTTTGGTGAAGATATCAACTCCTTCACTCCGGTACAGCATCCGGCAAATGATGTGAATACCGATATTATCACTACCCATTTTGATTACCATTCTATCGATGCGAACCTGCTGAAGCTGGATATTCTGGGACACGATGATCCGACCATGATCCGTATGCTGGAAGATATCACCCATTTTGATGCCCAGCAGGTGCCACTGGATGATCAGAGTGTCATGTCTCTGTTCAAGAGTACGGAGGCACTGGGAATCACACCGGATGATATTGGCGGCTGTCCACTGGGCTGTCTTGGGATTCCGGAGTTTGGTACGGATTTCGTTATCCAGATGCTTCTGGATACCAAACCGGAATCTTTTTCAGATCTGATCCGTATCTCCGGTCTGTCCCATGGTACCGATGTGTGGCTGGGTAATGCACAGACATTAATAGAGGAAGGAAAAGCGACCATTTCCACGGCCATCTGTACCCGTGATGATATCATGATCTACCTGATCAATAAGGGACTGGAGAGTGAGCTTTCGTTTACCATCATGGAGAGCGTTCGTAAAGGTAAGGGATTGAAACCGGAGTGGGAAGAGGAGATGAAAGCCCACGATGTGCCGGACTGGTACATCTGGTCATGTAAGAAGATCAAGTACATGTTTCCGAAGGCTCATGCGGCAGCCTATGTTATGATGGCGTACCGGATCGCGTATTATAAGATCTTCTATCCCCTGGCTTACTATGCGGCTTACTTCAGTATCCGTGCTTCTGCATTTTCCTATGAACTGATGTGTATGGGACGGGAACGGCTGGAGTATTATATGGCAGATTATAAGAAACGAAGTGATACGCTGACGAAAAAAGAACAGGATACCGTAAAAGATATGAAAATCGTACAGGAGATGTATGCGAGAGGGTTCTCGTTTACGGAGGTGGATCTTTATAAGGCACAGGCGCACCGCTTCCAGGTTGTCGACGGTAAGTTGATGCCGGCGCTGGACAGTATCGAAGGACTGGGAGATAAAGCGGCTGATGCGGTGGTGCTTGCGGCGAGAGACGGCCAGTTTCTGTCAAAAGATGATTTCAGACAGCGGACGAAGGTCAGCAAGAGTGTGATTGATTTTATGGATGATCTGCATATCTTCGGGGATATACCGGAGTCGAATCAGATTTCGCTGTTTGATTTTCAATAACAATTGTTATACAGGTTGAAGATAACTTTCAGAAATGTATCGACGGTGTGATCATGGAATATGTATCGATTCAGCGAAATGTACATCAGCCACTGATCGCCCGCATCAAGATTCTTGCAAACCTGGACATTGCAGAAAAACGTATCCCACAGGACGGACATTTCCGTGTATCTCAGGAAAATGGATTTATCAATATCCGTGTTTCTGTTTTACCGACGGTATTTGGAGAAAAAGCGGTACTTCGTATCCTGGCTTCGACAGGAAAAATGGATCATGCCGGTCAGTTTGGCATGGATGACTTCAGTTATCAGCAGTTTGCGCCAATGCTGAACGCACCAAATGGGATCATATATATCACCGGCCCCACAGGAAGTGGAAAGTCTACGACACTTTATATGGTTCTGGAATATCTGTCCCGGAGAAATGTGAATATTTCCACCATCGAAGACCCGGTAGAAAAGAATCTTCCGGGCATCAACCAGACCCAGGTGAATCCGGTGGTGGGACTGGTGGCCCAGAGACTGCTCCGCAAAGTCTGCCCGGACTGTTCAAAAGAAGTGGAGACCACTGAGCGGGAGCGTATCCTGATCGGGGCAGATATCCGCAGGGTAAAACGTGGTATGGGATGCCAGAAGTGCAATAATACAGGGTATCGTGGACGAATTGCTATCCATGAGATCCTCGTGGTGGATAACCATGTCCGCCGGATGATCATCGAGCATGCTCCGGTGGAAGATATTAAAAAGTACGCGCGGGAAGTGCGTAAGATGCGTACTCTGAGAGAGAGTGCACTTCAGCTGGTGGAACAGGGAGTGACCACGCCGGAAGAGATGATGAAGATCAGTTATGAGATTTAGGGACAACATAGTATATAGAACTTGACCGATATTGTGACGGCCCGGATAGCTGCGAAAAGCAGCTATTTGTGTATAAAGAAGATTGGATCAGGAAAGTTTGAAAAAGGAAGAATATATCGACAGAAATCATTAAAATGTACAGGAGGATAGCGAATGGATGCAAAGATGGAACAGCTGATTCTTGATGCAAGACGTGTGAAGGCATCGGATATTCATATCACAGAGGGGATGCCGGTCTGGTATCGTGTGCATGGCAAGCTGGCAAAAAGTCAGCTGCAATTTTCCGGGGAGGAACTGCGGGCACTTTTAATGGGAAGTATGGACGAGAGAAAAAAAGAAATCTTCGCTTCCGGACGAGATGTGGACTTTGGGCTGGAGATCAGTGACGGCAGCCGTCAGAGGGTCAATATTTTCCGGCAGCAGCATCAGGTAGCGGCGGCCATCCGCCTGTTGAATACGGAGATTCCCACGTTGGAACAACTGAGGATGCCAACCCGGCTTTACCAGATGGCACAGCAGCCGAGAGGACTGATTCTTGTGACCGGACCGACCGGAAGCGGAAAGTCCACGACACTTGCGGCGATGATCGAACATGTGAACCAGAACAGCGACCGGCATATTATTACGATCGAAGATCCGATCGAGTACAAATATCAATGTAAGAAATCTTTGATTCACCAGAGAGAAGTGGGTGAAGATGTGGGAAGCTTTGCGGATGCGCTGCGAAGTGCTCTGCGTGAAGATCCGGATGTGATCCTCGTAGGAGAGATGAGGGATTATGAGACCATCTCTGCCGCCCTTCTTGCGGCTGAGACCGGTCATCTGGTGCTGTCCACTCTGCACACCACAGGGGCGGCACAGACAGTGGAACGTATTATTGATGCCTGCCCGACCGGCAGTCAGAATCAGATCAGAATCCAGCTGGCTGCTGCTTTGAAAGGAATTGTCAGCCAGTGTCTGATCCCCTGTGGAGAAGTGAGGGGATCAGACCGGATAGCAGGAACAGAACTTCTGGTGGCTACCGATGCGATCCTGAACCTGATCCGGGAGGGAAAGACGCACCAGATTTCTGCAATGATGCAGGCGGGTGGAAACGCCGGTATGCATACCCTGAATATGGATCTGTCCCGACTGATGCGGCAGGGCTATATCACGAAAGAACGTGCCAGAGAATATACGAACAATCCGGCAGAACTTGAGCAGTATATGATGTAAGCTGTCAGGAAGCATAAAAGTAAAGTTTTACAGTAACACCTCTCTGAACGCTTCCAAAAGCCGATCATTCTGCTCCGGCAGCATCACGCAAAATCTCACAAAATGATCATCCAAAAACGGAAACGTGGAACAATCCCGGATCATCAGTCCCTTCCGGATACAATGATCGAACAGATCCTGGGAAGTAATTCCGGGTTTCCGGATCTTTATCAGGATAAAATTCGCCGAAGCTTCATACACCGTCACACAGTCCCAGGTCGACAACTCGTTATACAAACGGTCTCTCTCCCCGCAGATCAGTTCTCTCGTATGACGAATATATTCCTCATCCGGAAACATCAGCCGTCCGGCAATCTCTGCCAGCGAATTGATCGTCCAGGGATTTTTTCTTGTATTGATCGCCTTGATCAGATCCTGATTTCCTGTCACCGCATAGCCAAGCCGCAGTCCCGGAGCTGCGAAAAACTTTGAAGTGCCACGCAGAATGATCAGATTGGTATAATAATTTGTCAGAGGAATACTGGTCACATCTTTCTCTTCCGGTGCAAATTCCACATATGTTTCATCCACCATCACGAAAATTCCATACTGCAGGCAGGCATCCAGGATCCGGCGCATCTGACTGCAGGTGATTGCGGTAGAAGTAGGATTATTCGGATTACAGAGTACCAGAAGCTCCAGCTGATCGGAAAGATGGCTGCAGAAATCTTCCACATCCATATGAAACCCATGTTCTTCTTTCAAAGGATAATACAGTGTTGTACCGCCGCCCAGTGCGATTTCCCGTTCATACTCCGAATACGTAGGACCAAGTACCAGTGCTTTTTTCGGGTGCTTCGTCTGAATAAACAGAGAAATCAGTTCTGTGGAACCATTTCCGACAATCACATTTTCCGGCTGCGTTCCCGCATACGTGGCAATACAGGTGCGAAGAGCTGTATACTCCCGGTCAGGATACGTAGTGATCGCATCCAGATTATCGGCCAGTGTGGAACGTAGCTGATAAGAAATTCCCAGCGGATTGACATTTGCACTGAAACTGATGATATCCTCCTTCTTAATATGATAACATTTCTCAATAGCTTCCAGGTCACTGCCGTGGAAATGATCCTTGTGTTTAATCATAATGTCTCCTCTTTTCTTGCAACAAACTTTTGCGTAGTGTATAATAAAAATAATTATGAGTATTTTTGCAGATTGCTTTGCAAAATGATAAGAAAGTGGGCAAAATGCCTTTTGTCCCAACACCATATGAAATGAGCAATCATGTTAGTTTCATTATAATGATAAGAAAAAAATAGTCAAGGTCGATAAAAGAAGAAGCGCAGGTGGATACTTTGAAAAGAAGAATGGAACAGTTACTAAACGGAAGATTTGAATATGAAGTACCAAAGCTGACTCTTTCCGATACACAGATTAACCTTACGACCAATGAAGGGGAGAATGTTCGGGGAGAATTATATGTGGCGGCAGAAGATAACCGCAGGATCAAGGGAATGACCATGTCATCCAATCGCCGGGTACTGCTGGCAAAAGAAAAATTTTCGGGAACAACCGTATGTATTCTTTACGGGCTGGATGTGAAGGGACTGTCCGCAGGTGAGACGGTAGATGCAGTGATTACGATCAACAGTAACCTGGGAGAATACCAGGTGCCGGTACACGCAGAGATCAAAGACGACGGGATTCAGACATCCCGCGGAGCAGTGGATAATCTGGAAGCATTTATCAAACTGGCGGAGAGTGATTATCGGGAGGCATTTCGTCTTTATACAAGCGAGAGCTTTCTGAAAGTGCTGCAGGGAGAAGATCCGGGATACGGAAGCCTGTACCGGGGGATGTCCAGAAACCCGGTGACCTATCAGCATATGGAAGAGTTTCTGATCGGAACCGGAAAAAAAGAGCCGGTGACTCTGCGTCTGGAAAAGACAGAACAGACCTGGGATCATCTGGATACTACAGTCAAAGACTGTCTGAATCTGTATAAGAGCACCTGGGGGTATACCCGGATGGAAGTGGAGGTTACCGGAGATTTCCTGGAAGTGGAAAAGAAAGTGATCACCAGTGAGGATTTCATCGGAAGTGTTTATGGGCTGGAATATCTGATCCGCAAAGAAAAACTGGGAAGCGGAAGAAAATACGGACAGATCCGGATCAAAACCGTATATGGAACGTATATCTATGAGGTGAAGGCTTCGGGCAATGCTTCCTATGAACTGAGCACAAGAACTTATGAGAAAAAAGGACAGGCGGCACTGGCAACACTGTATGAAAAATATCTGCTGGGCGAGATAAAACAGCAGGAATGGAAAGAAGCATCCTTGAAAGAACTGGAAAATCTCCGGAATCTCGGATGTTATTATCCGAAACAACAGCTGACAGAGGCATACATCTATGAACAGACCGGAGATGTGGCAAATGCCATGTCTGTGCTGTGGCCTCTCAGGGAACTGAAATTTACCAGGGAACAGATGGAGGAAGAAGCCTGGTATCTGGCGCTGGCAGTGAAGACCTCTGTGGCTACTGAAGAACAGAAGATGACAGCACAGGCCAGGATCGAAAATCTCTATCGTATGAATCCGGGCAGTTATCCAATCCTGAAAGTGCTGATGGAAACTTCGGAAGAATATAAGCAGGCACCGGGCAGACAGATGTATATGTTGGAAGAACTGTTTGATCTGGGATGCAGAAGCCCGTTTCTGTATCTGGCAGCCTATGAGAAAATGGAAACAGAAGCAGGCTATCTGAAAAAACTGTCACCGTTTATGGTACAGGTTCTTCACTATGCAGCACGTTATGGAAAACTGAATGAAGAACTGACCATGCGGATCGGGCATCTCTCAGAATATGTGAAGAATTTCCAGCCGGTGATCTACCGTCTGCTGGTAAAATGTTACGAGGCTTATCCTGGCAATGATCTGGTGGATCATATCTGCAAATACATTATGAAGGGACAGCCGGCGAAGAGCGAGTATTTCCGCTGGTATCAGCTGGCAGTGGAGGCAGATATCCGGATCACCCGCTTATATGAATATTATATTGAAACTATGCCTCAGGGCTTCCAGAGTGTACTGCCGCAGGTGATCCGTATGTATTTTGTATATAACAATACACTGAGCAGCAGAAAACGGGCATCTGTATATGCCAATGTGATACGCAATAAAGAGGCAGATAAGACAACATATCAGAATTATCGTAAGGCGATGGAAGCATTCGCGCAGGAAGCATTGATGGAGGGAAGAATCAGTGAAGATTATGCTACCATCTATCAGGAATGCATCGAAGACATTGCAACGCCGGCTCTTGGAGAAGCGATGGCGAAAGTTATGTTTTCTTATCGGGTGTACTGTGATGATCCGAAGATTCGCAGCGTCATCGTGTGTCATGGAGAACTGAAAGAAGAACAAAGCTATCCGTGCACAGACGGTGCTGCCTATATTCAGCTCTATACATCGGATGCGAGAATCCTTTTTGAGGATGAGAAACGGCGGCGTTATGCGACAACGGTAGATTACAATATACAGAAACTGATGGATGAAAAACCATATCTGCAGTCGTGCATGAATCTGGATATCGCAACACCCGGATTGTTACTTGCCGTATGTGGCAATGACAGCCGCAGACAGATCGGGCTTTCCACCCTTGGCTGTTACCAGCATGTGGTGGAAATGTCAGAATTCCAGGAGCCATACCGCCATATGGTATGCAGAAAAATTCTGGAATATTATGCAGAACACGCAGGCGATGATACGCTGGATAGTTATCTGAAAAAAATGGATCTGGTGACATTTGCAAAAGTAGATAAGGTATTACTCTGCGAGATCCTGATTGAAAAAGGGATGTATGCCACGGCATTGGACATGATCAGCCGTTATGGCTATGAAGGCATAAAAACGGAAAGTCTGATGAAACTGACCAGCTATCTGATTCTGGATTATGATTTTGTGGAACAGGAAGAACTGGTGTATCTGGCGCAGTATGTATTTGAACAGGGACTCTACAATGAAGTGATTCTGATTTACCTGAGCGATAATCTGCTTGGATCTGTGGAACAGATGGCACTTTTATGGGAACGGATGCGCGGATTCCAGCTGGATACGTATGCGCTGGAGGAAGAGATTCTTCTACTCTCCATGTTCGGACGTGTCTATCTGAGGCAGGGAGCTGCGATGCTGGAACAGTATGTGGCACAGAAGGGAAAAGAACCTGTGATCCTGGCATACATTTCTTTCTGGGCATACGGATATTTTCTGGGCAAAAAAGAAACAGATCCATATATTTTCCAGTGCCTGGAACAATGTTGCAGGAGAAAGCAGGAGGTAGACCGGATCTGTCACCTGGCACTCCTGAAATATTATGCAGAACTGGATACTTATACAGAAGAGCAGGAAAAACTGATCGATGAGATTCTCGAAGAATGTACGGAAAACAGCCTGCGGTTTGCATTTTACCGGAAGTTCCCGGCAAGATTCACAAAACCATACCAGATGGATGACAAACAGTTTATCCAGGTTCAGTACCCGGCCGGAGCGCGGGTGACAATTCATTATCGACTGATCCGTGACAAAGATACCGGTGAAAACTTTAAAAGTGAACCGATGAAAAATATGTACCAGGGCATTTTTGTAAAGGAATTCCTGCTGTTTTATGATGAGATACTGGAGTATTACCTGACAGTGGAACTGCCGGATGATACCCGACAGAAGGAAAAGAAACTTCTGACGATGGAAGAGTCTTTACAGGAAGGAAACACAAAATATCAGCTGATCAATCAGATGCTGGCAGGCCGGAAACTGGGACGGAGAGAGCAGACAGAAAAAGCCATGGAACAGTACCTACAGAGAGAACATTTTGCAAGAAAAATGTTTCCGGTACTCCATGCGTAATACACAGATGGAGGCAGAAAAATGAACGAAGTCAGAAATATATTGGTAGGATTTGATTTTGGGGAGAAGGTCTCACAGCTGTGTTATTATGACCGGCGTGAGGGAGAACCCGTTTCTCTGCCGGTGAAGGTGGGAACCGGTCAGTATACCTTTCCCAATGTGCTCAGCAAGAAACCGGGAGAAGAGGAATGGCACTTCGGCCTGGAAGTAGAATACTTTGTGGAACAGCAGGATGAGATTCCTGTGGAAAACCTGTATACACTGTGTCTGAAACAGGAGACAGTGGAAGTGGACGGGGCTACATGGAAGGTTGGAGAACTTCTCGGAAAATTTATCGGTAATGCACTTCGTATCCTTGGTGTGCCGGATCTGGTGAAGAGTATCAACGGACTGATGATCACTACGCCGGTACTGACACGCCCGATGGTGGAGAACATTCGGGTGGCATGCCGGGAGATGGGATTTCCGAGAAACCGTTGTTTTCTGCAGGATTATGAAGAAAGCTTTTATTATCATACGTTATATCAGAAACCGGAGATCTGGAGCAGAAGTGTAGGCTTGTTTGTATTTGACAAGGATGAAGTTTCTTATGCAAAACTTGAGATGAACCGCAGTACCCGTCCGGTACATGTCGGAGTCAGACGGGGTGGTCATATCACACTACACACGGAATATATGCAGCGTGATGTGGATTTTTGCCAGTTTGTGACAGAATCAGTGGGAAGTGAGGTTTATTCAAGTATTTACCTGGTGGGGGAAGGGTTCGAGCGAGACTGGGCAGAAAAATCTGTGGCTGAGCTTTGTAAACACCAGCGCCGGGTATTTTACGGAAATAATCTGTTTTCCAAGGGTGCCTGCTATGCTGCGAAAGAAAAGACAGAGGAACGGAATCTGAAGGGGTATCTGTATGTGGGCAATGATCTGGTACGGGAAAATGTGGGCATGGAGATGACTGTGTTCGGAACACCGGCCTATCATCCCCTGATTGTATCCGGTGTCAACTGGTATGAAGCAATGGGAGACTGTGAAATTATTCTGGATGATACCAGGGAACTGGAATTTGTTGTGTCTGATATGGAAAATACCGGCAAAGTGCGCTACAGTATGCCTTTGCCCGGTCTTCCGGACCGTCCGGCAAAAGCGACTAGACTGCATATACATCTGGAATTTACTGCGGCAGACGAGTGCAGGATTGATGTGACGGATATGGGATTTGGAGATCTTTATCCGTCGAGCAACCTTACATGGCATGAGACGATGAAGAGTCGGGGGGCAGAAGAATGAGCGGATATATTTTGTGTCAGATAAAACGGGCAAAACTGCCTTATTATATTGAAAACATCAGTACCAATATCTATTCCATCGAAGAACTGTGCTTTTATTTTTATCATAATATATATCTGCTGGACAGTACGATCCTGAACGAGGAATTGTGTTTCTGGATCCGGGATCAGCTGGGATTGAAGAAATTGGCAGAAAATCTGTATAAACATCTGGATGACGATGAGATGAAGGTGGGAGATTTTATCCTTCCGGTGTTCAAGGAGATCAGTTATCTGTCTCTGGAAGAGTTCCGCAGATTGAATCAGCAGATCCGACAGCTGGCAAATGAACCGGAAGTGTTGCGTCAGAAGCGAAAAGGTGATTATCTGATGGAACACGGAAAATATGTGAACGCCATCAAGGTTTATCAAAGGGCGCTTCGCCGGGAAGCGGAAGATGACACCGAAGTGACGGATATCAGAAAACCGGAAGCGACCGAAGCAGCAGCGGACCATACTGTAGGAGTGCAGGAAACAACAGAAAACCCTGCAGGCGCAGAAGCAAAGTCTCCGGTTGCGATCACCATCGATATGATGGAAGATCCACAGGGTGGAGCAGAGGAAGAGACCGACCGTACACCGGAGAATCCGGAAACAGATGCAGCGGAGACGGATAGTTCTTCTTCCCGGGAGGAGAAACAGGAAGAAGTGACCTTAGACCAGGAACTTCCCCGCCAGGAGATCCTTCTCGGAAAACAGTTTATCGGAGAAATCTACCACAATATGGGCTGCGCCTATGCAAGGCTATTTCAGATGGAAGAAGCGATTCGTTGCTTTGAGATCGCCTACGGCAAACTGCACACGATGGGAGCGGTAAAGAGCCTTCTGTATGCCGTGTATATGGAACATGGTGTGGACGCTTTTGTGGAAAAGGCGAAACAGCTGGAAGTCGATGAAGAACGCCAGGAAGAAATCTATGTAGAAGTGGAAGAAGCTGTGGAAGGCCTCTATGACACACCGGAAGGCCAGGAATATAAAAAGTTACTGGAAGAAAAACAGCAGGGCAGAGAAGAGGATTATCAGCAGGGGATGGAGCATCTGCTGGAACAGCTGACTGCGGAGTACCATAAGAGCACGGGATACTGATAAAAATTATCAATAAAATACAATGAGAAATAAAAATAATTGAATATCAGGTTAAACATGAAAAAGCAGAGTAAGGTGGTGAATAAAACCGGTCGCACTGCTTTTTCTTTGGTTGCATTGCATATCAATCATTGGTTCCGGGGATCAGTTTTGATAAAAACAAATTTTCGGAAAAATATGTTGCAGATGAGAACTCCCCGGTGTGTCCACAGTACAAAGACAAATTTTGAAAAATGTCTTGACATTAATACTTTACTATGATAGAGTGTTAGCATATGAAAAACCGGAGGTAATTGTTATGAAAAAGAAAACAGTAAGCATCATGGTAGCAGCAACAATGGCACTGTCCCTGTTTGCAGGATGTGGTTCCAGTAAAAATACAGCGACCGAAGATACAAGCAAGACCGAGAGCACAGAAACAACGGATGAGAGCAGCGAGAATGCTTCCGCAGAAACAACGGATGAAAGCAGCAGAACGACGTTCACAGTAGGTTTCGATGCAGAATATCCGCCATACGGTTATATGGATGATGATGGAGAATACACCGGATTTGACCTGGAACTGGCACAGGCGGTATGTGACAAAGAAGGCTGGGAACTGGTGAAAAAGCCGATCAACTGGGATTCCAAAGATATGGAACTGAATTCAGGATCCATCGACTGTATCTGGAATGGATTTACCATGAACGGAAGAGAAGATGAGTATACCTTCTCTGTTCCGTATGTGGATAACAGCCAGGTGATCGTAGTTGCAGAGGATTCCGGTATCGAACAGCTGAGCGATCTGGCAGGAAAGACCGTTGGTGTACAGGCAGCTTCCGCAGCACTGGATCTGTTACAGAGTGAGGATGAAGGCGGACAGAAAGCACTGGCAGATACCTTCGGATCTCTGAATGAATTTGCAGATTACAACACCGCATTTACCGAGTTGCAGGCAGGCGCGCTGGATGCACTGGCCATTGATGTCGGAGTTGCCAAATATCAGCTGAACTCGAGAGGAGAGGGCTTCAAGATCCTCGATGAGACACTGAATACCGAACAGTATGCAATCGGATTCAAAAAAGGAAACCAGGAACTGTGTGATATCGTAAACAAAGATCTGCAGGAACTGGCAAACGAAGGAAAAGTTGCAGAACTGGCAGAAAAATATGAAATCGCCGATATGGTGACTTTAAAAGCTGAATAAGAAGACGAAAATAACGTCGGATAAGAAAAAATGTAACCCCTCGGGAGGCAGACACTACCTTCCGGGGGGCATGTTTTCGCGAGTAATAAGCCAGTGTCCATGCCCGCATGGACTTTGGCGAATACCGCGAACCCGGGATAATTAAATTTACGCGAGCAACGAGTCAAAGTCCGTGCTTGCACGAGACCTTGACGACTGCCGCGATAACGAGTAAAATTTGCGAAGCGTATTTTAGCTCGTTTATCCCGGTGCTGTAGAATATGGAGGATATGCAATGAGTATTGAGGTAATGGTACGACAGATGACGGCGGGTTTTGGACAGACCTGTCTGATCTTTTTTCTGACACTGATCTTTTCCCTTCCACTGGGAATGATCGTATATTTTGGACGTGTATGCCGGTTTAAGCCACTAAGCTGGCTGGTGAAGATCTATATTTCCATCATGCGTGGAACCCCACTGATGCTGCAGTTGCTGATCTGGTATTTCGGACCGTTTTATCTGTGGGGCATGAATATCGGCGGTTATAAGTTTACAGCCATCATTCTGGGATGTTCTCTGAACTATGCGGCATATTTTGCGGAAATCTACCGTTCCGGTATCGAATCGATCCCGACCGGACAGTATGAGGCAGCACAGCTGCTCGGCTACACCAGAGTACAGACCTTCTTCAAGATCGTTCTGCCACAGGTGGTAAAAATCGTTTTGCCATCTGTCACCAACGAGGTCATCACACTGGTCAAAGATACCTCTCTGGTATATTCCGTATCTTATATCGAGATGTTTGCCGTTGCAAAACAGATTGCAGCTGCACAGACTACTGTAGTACCGTTCTTTATCGCAGGTATTTTCTACTATGTATTTAACTATGTGGTAGCCTGGGTGATGGAACTGTTTGAGAAGAAACTGAACTATTATCGCTAGGAGGGTCGACATGAAACTGTTGGAAATGAATCATATCAAAAAAGAATTTGACGGACTGGGTGTCTTAAAAGATATCTCTCTGTCGGTGGAAGAAGGAGAAATCGTTTCTATCATCGGTCCTTCCGGTTCCGGCAAATCCACGATGCTTCGCTGCGCGACGATGCTTGAGGAGATTGACGGCGGAGAGATCCTGTACATGGGGAAAAAAGCTGCCTGGGTAGAAAATGGCAAAGTGATGCATCCGGATAAAAAAGAGATGAAAGAGATCCGTTCCTGTTTCGGGCTGGTTTTCCAGAACTTTAATCTGTTTCCACATTATTCAGTATTGAAGAATATAGCAGATGCGCCGATCCATGTACAGAAACGGGACAAAGGCGAGGTGTACAAAGAGGCGAAGGAACTGCTGAAAAAGATGGGGCTGGAAGATAAGGCAGATGCCTATCCATATCAGTTATCCGGCGGACAGTGTCAGCGTGTGGCTATCGCAAGAGCCCTGGCACTGAATCCGAAGATCCTGTTCTTTGATGAGCCGACTTCCGCACTGGATCCGGAACTGACCGGTGAAGTACTGAAAGTCATCAAATCTCTGGCGGATCTGGATATCACCATGGTGATCGTGACCCATGAGATGGAATTCGCAAAAAATATCTCTGACCGTGTGATCTTTATGGATAAAGGTGTGGTGGCACTGGAGGGAACACCGGATGAGGTATTTGGTGCAGACCATACAAGAATGAAGGAATTTTTAGGAAAATTTCATCAGAACTAAGCTTGCGTTTCCCGGGCCGGTATTATATAATTTTACTGTTGTGAGGCGTATAGCCGATAAAATGTAAGCCGTCCGTAAAGAGGCGGCAAGTACAAGAAAAAGGAGATTATATATGAGTACAGACAGATATGTAAGTCCGTTATCTGAGCGTTATGCAAGCAAAGAAATGCAGTATATCTTTTCCCCGGATATGAAGTTCCGTACCTGGAGACGCCTTTGGATCGCACTGGCAGAGACCGAGAAAGAACTGGGTCTGCCGATCACCCAGGAACAGATTGACGAATTAAAAGCGCACAAAGACGATATTAACTATGATGTGGCAAAAGAGAGAGAACGCCAGGTACGTCATGATGTTATGTCTCATGTATATGCATATGGTGTACAGTGCCCAAAGGCAAAGGGAATCATCCATCTGGGTGCAACTTCCTGTTATGTAGGTGACAACACCGATATTATTGTTATGACCGAAGCTCTGAAACTGGTAAAGAAAAAACTGGTGAATGTGATCGCAGAGCTGGCAAAATTTGCAGAAAAATACAAAGATCTGCCGACACTGGCATTTACCCATTTCCAGCCGGCGCAGCCGACAACCGTAGGTAAACGTGCCACCCTGTGGATGCAGGAGTTTATGCTGGATCTGGAAGATCTGAATTATGTCTTAAGCACTATGAAACTGCTGGGTTCCAAGGGAACAACCGGAACACAGGCAAGTTTCCTGGAACTGTTCGACGGAGATCAGGAAACCATCGATAAGATCGATCCGATGATCGCTGAAAAGATGGGATTCAAACAGTGCTATCCGGTATCCGGCCAGACCTATTCCAGAAAAGTAGATACCAGAGTGGTCAATATTCTGGCAGGCATCGCAGCGAGCGCACATAAGTTTTCCAACGATATCCGTCTTCTGCAGCATCTGAAAGAAGTAGAAGAACCATTCGAGAAGAGCCAGATCGGATCTTCGGCCATGGCTTATAAGAGAAATCCGATGAGAAGTGAACGTATCGCTTCCCTGTCCCGTTTCGTGATGGTAGATGCGATGAACCCGGCAATTACTTCCGCTACCCAGTGGTTTGAGAGAACCCTGGATGATTCTGCCAACAAGAGACTGTCCGTTCCGGAAGGATTCCTGGCAATCGACGGTATCCTGGATCTGTGCCTGAATGTGGTAGACGGTCTGGTGGTATATCCGAAAGTTATCGAGAAGAGACTGCGTTCCGAACTGCCATTCATGGCTACGGAAAACATCATGATGGATGCTGTAAAAGCAGGCGGTGACCGTCAGGAACTGCATGAGAGAATCCGTGAACTGTCCATGGAAGCAGGAAAGACCGTCAAAGTAGAAGGAAAAGACAACAACCTTCTGGAACTGATCGCTGCTGACCCGGCATTCAACCTGACCCTGGAAGAATTGGAAAAAACCATGGATCCTGCAAAATACACAGGACGCGCTTCCGTACAGGTAGACGCCTTCCTGAAAAACGTCATCAACCCGATGCTGGAAGAGAATAAAGACCTGCTGGGTATGACTGCTGAGATCAATGTATAAAAGACTGGAAATAACAAAATATAAAGTATAAAAAACTCCCCCGATTGGAAAATACGATATCGTGTATTCCAATCGGGGGAGTTTTTAGTTATGTGGGAAGCGGGAAAAGGTAGTTTAATCGTCTTCTGCCAACAGATCCCTCTCCGTCGTCTCTCTGCGGATCAGCACCGGTGTGATCATCTTGTGTACCGGTTCGCTGACCGGTGTGTGTTTGCTGTTTTTATGTTCTTCAATCTGCTCCACCAGAAGTTTCACCGCTTCAGTAGCGAGCACATCGATTTGCTGAGCTACGGTGCTGATCGGGAAGATGGCGTTTCGGGAGGCGGGGGAGTCGTCGAAGCCGACGATCAGGTAGTCTTCCGGGAGTTTACCGTATTTTCGTACCAGCAGATTGACCAGGATGCTGGCGTGGGTATCGTTGGAGACGAAAATGCCCTTTTTCCTGCCGGGAGAGTCCGCCTCGATCTCGGAGAGAATCTCTTTCAGATGCTCCTGGGAAGCTGTCTGATCTTTCATCTCATGGAGAAAGACGCGGTGTGGAATCTGCTGTTCCCTGCAAAAATCTTCAAACCCTTCGATTCGACCGTATGCCGGGATACTTTTGGCGGTCGGATTGTTGATGTGGAAAAGCACTTCACAGTTGTGACGATAGAGCAGACTGGTCGCCTGGATCGCACCCATGTAGTTATCGGTGTTGATGCTGCTGATGTGAGCATCCTCCCGCTCGATCGCTACGATCGGGATATGCAGGTTGGCAAGTTCCATCGAAGGGATCGCATGGCTTAAAATGATCAGCCCCTCGATCTTGTAGGCGAGAAGTTCCTGAATATACTGCCGCTCGGTGTCAGCATCTCCGTTACTTAAAAACACCAGGAATTTATACCCAAACGTCTCATATGTGGAAAGAATCCGGTCAAGCATCTCGGAATAATAGTGAAGAAACAGGTTCGGGATGATCACACCGACGAATTCGGTCTGTCCGCTTGCCAGGATCCGCGCCACTTTATTTTCCTGATAATTCAGCTTTTCCAGTGCGTCTGCGATGATCTTCTGGTTCTTCTCGGTAAGGGAATCCGGGTTATTAAAATACCGGGAAATGGTTGTTTTGGAAAAATTCGTATATTTTGCAATGTCCGCGAAGGTTACATTCTGTTTTCGTGCCATAATCGTTGCCTCATGCATTCTTTTTATAGGAACAACGAGTCGAAGCCGTACAAACCTCCGACGATTGCCGGAAAAGATCTCAGGCATATCGTGCGCGTCAGACCCGTTGTAGTTGAATTGTTGTAACTATTCAGTAAGTAATATTCCGCGAGGTGTTTTGGCATGGATATGCCAAAATCCCGAGACATACGAGCAAAAATGCCAGCACCGAAGGTGATTTCAAATGCATTTTTGCTTGTAACTGTGAAGGTACTGAACAGTTACATGAGTTACAAATCGTTTCAATTTCTTAATCCAGTATAGCAAAAAAATCTCAAAAAAACAAGGAAAGAGCGAGTAACCGGTAACACTATTCAAAAAAAACGGAAATGAAAAATCTGAGAAAATGTTGACGAAAATACAGGTGAATGATATGATAAAAGAAAAAGTAACCGGTTACTTTAAGCACCAAAAGAAAGGAAACGATAAGAATGAAAGATCTTGTACATGTAAAAGCTCCGGGAAACTGGATCAACGATCCGAACGGTTTTATCTATTACAAAGGCAAATATCACCTGTTTTTTCAGCATTTTCCGTATGCGCCGGAATGGGGAACCATGCACTGGGGACATACGGTCAGTGAGGATCTGGTGCACTGGGAGTATCAGGGAATCGCACTGTTTCCAACCAAAGAATATGATCAGAATGGTGTGTTTTCCGGTACTGCACTGGAAGAAGATGGTAAGCTGAAGATTTATTACAGCGCGGTAAAATATCTGAAACCAGACCCGGAAGATATTCACCGGGTACTGGACGATGCCATTCAGACGAGCCAGGCAATGATCGTATCGGAAGACGGGTTCCATTTTAATAACTGGGATAAAAAGAAGGTGCTGCCGACTGTTCATGATGAAGAGGTCGGAGAGCCGAAGATGAGAGATCCGAAGGTGTGGAAAGACGGAGACAGCTATTATATGATGATGGGAAGTTCGTATCATGATGCCGGAAGAGTTCTCTTTTATACGAGTAAAGACGGAGAAAACTGGACATACGCAAATCAGTGCCGGCCAGAATCATACGGATGGACGATCGAGTGTCCGGATCTGTTTTCTCAGAATGATCAGTGGATTTTCATCGGCTGTCCGATGCGTCTGACACCGGAGGGGAAGAAATATCCGGACCAGGCTGTGTGGGCGCTGGCGGAATTTGATCCGAAGACCTGTGAACTGAAGCTGTCGGATACTCACAGTTATGTGGATTACGGTCTGGATCTGTATGCACCGCAGACGACACTGGATGCGGAGGGAAGAAGAGTGATGATCTCATGGATGCGTATGCCGATGGCAGTGACAGACAGTACGGATCGCCCGGCATGGAACGGTATGATGAGCAGTGCCCGCGTGGTGGAAGAAAAAGAGGGACATCTGTATTTCCACATGCATCCACAGGTGGACGCATACCTCAGCGCGGAAACTACAGCCGAAGAGGCAGCAGAGAGTGGAAAAGTCTTCCGGATCCGGACGGATCTTTCTGAGGGAGAAACCTTAAATATTGGTGGGTATGTGATCAGCCGCAGCGAAGGAAAGATCGTTGGCGACCGGTCAGCTGTTCTTGAAGGATGTGACGAAGTGCGAACTGTAGGTGCGACTCCGGTGATCGAGGGTGCGGCACAGCTGGATATTCTGGTGAACGATCATCTGATTGAAATCTTTGTCAACGACGGTCAGTATGTGCTCAGCCATGTGGTTTACGGAAAATCTAAAAAGATTTCCGGAAAATATGAAAAAGTTCTGGTGGGAAAATAAGAAAGATGGTATACTTATTAAGGAAATTTATAATTGACTTTAATTTATAAGTAATAATAAGTTTTACTAATAAGAAAAGTGTTGTATAATCATTTTTGTAAAGGAAATGATGATAACCCGTCAGGAGGTAACCAAATGATTAAAGCTGTTGTTGGAGCAAACTGGGGAGATGAAGGAAAAGGTAAGATTACCGATATGCTGGCTAAAGAAGCGGACATTATCGTTCGTTTCCAGGGTGGAGCCAATGCCGGACATACCATCGTAAATGATTACGGCAAGTTCGCACTGCATACTCTGCCTTCAGGTGTATTTTATAATCATACCACAAGCGTGATCGGAAACGGTGTTGCACTGAATGTACCACTGGTTTTCAAAGAGATCCAGGATATCGTATCCAAAGGGGTACCGACACCGAAGATCCTGATTTCCGACCGTGCACAGATGGTAATGTCTTATCACATTCTGTTTGATCAGTACGAAGAAGAACGTCTGGGTGGCAAATCCTTCGGATCCACAAAATCAGGTATCGCTCCTTTTTATTCTGATAAATTTGCAAAGATCGGTTTTCAGGTCAGCGAGTTGTTTGACGAGGAAGCGCTGAAAGAAAAAGTAGCAGGCATCTGCGAGAAAAAGAACGTTATGCTGGAGCATCTGTATCACAAACCGCTTCTGAAACCGGAAGAGATTTTTGAAGAGCTGATGAGCTACAAGAAGATGCTGGAGCCATATGTATGCGACGTATCTTTGTTCCTGTGGAACGCACTGAAAGAAGGAAAAGAGGTCCTGTTAGAGGGTCAGCTGGGATCCTTAAAAGACCCGGATCACGGTATTTACCCAATGGTAACTTCTTCCTCCACACTGGCTGGATACGGTGCAGTAGGAGCAGGTGTACCGCCATATGAGATCAAGAAAATCATCACCGTATGTAAAGCATACTCCAGCGCAGTAGGAGCAGGAGCATTCGTATCCGAGATCTTCGGAGACGAGGCAGATGAGCTGAGACGCAGAGGCGGAGACGGCGGCGAGTTCGGTGCAACAACCGGAAGACCGAGACGTATGGGATGGTTCGATGCAGTGGCTTCCAAATACGGATGCCGTATGCAGGGAACTACCGATGTAGCGTTCACCGTACTGGATGTTCTGGGATATCTGGATGAGATTCCGGTATGTGTAGGATACGACATCGACGGCGAAGTAACTACAGACTTCCCGACCACCACACTGCTGGAAAAGGCAAAGCCGGTGTATGAAACTCTGCCGGGATGGAAATGCGATATCCGCGGTATCAAGAAATACGAAGATCTGCCGGAAAACTGCAGAAAATACATCGAATTTGTAGAAGAGAAGATTGGTTTCCCGATTACCATGATTTCCAATGGCCCGGGAAGAGATGATATCATCTACAGATAAGAAATGCTATACCGGGATTGCTTTATTGCTTTGCAATTTTGCAATTCTCAAAAACGAATAGAAAACGGGGAGCTTGCATAAGCAGGCTGAGAGGAGACTGGCAGCGTTTCGACCCATAACCTGATTTGGATAATGCCAACGTAGGGATGATTTACAGAGAAAAACAGGCACACCATCCTTTTGGTGTGTCTGTTTTGGCTTGCGTTGCATATCAATAATTGATCCGGTGGATCAATTTTGATACGCGGCGGATTGGGGGCACCACCTTTCGTCGCTATAAAAAAGTAATGGTGAATTCATATGCAAAGGAGAAAAAATATGAGAACAGCATTAACAATCGCTGGCAGTGATTCCAGCGGAGGCGCCGGCATCCAGGCAGATATCAAGACGATGATGGCCAATGGCGTATATGCCATGAGTGCCATCACGGCTCTGACAGCCCAGAATACAACCGGCGTAACAGCAATTATGGAGGCAACTGAGGAATTTTTAGGAGAGGAACTGGACAATATTTTCACAGATATCTTTCCGGATGCAGTGAAGATCGGAATGGTTTCGTCCTCCGGTCTGATCATAAAGATTGCAGAAAAACTGAAAGAGTATGATGCAAAAAATATCGTGGTTGATCCGGTTATGGTGGCTACCAGCGGAGCCAGACTGATCAGTGAAGACGCGGTAAGCACCTTAAAAGAATATCTGTTTCCGCTGGCACAGATCCTGACACCGAATATCCCGGAGGCAGAAGTACTTTCCGGTATGACTATCACTTCTGAAGCGGAGATGATGGAGGCGGCTAAAGTGATCGGTGATCAGTACGGATGTGCGGTTCTGTTAAAAGGCGGTCATAAGGTGAATGATGCCAATGACTTGCTTTATCATGAAGGAACCTGCCAATGGTTTTACGGAAAACGAATCGATAACCCGAATACTCATGGAACCGGCTGTACGCTTTCCAGCGCGATCGCTTCCAACCTGGCAAAGGGATTTCCTATGGATGTGTCTGTAGAGCGCGCAAAGGCCTATATTTCCGGTGCTCTGGCAGCTATGCTGGATCTCGGCAAGGGCAGCGGTCCGATGAACCACGGATTTGCCATTACCGGAGAATATGCAAAGGAGGTACAGGATCATGAGTGAAAAACGGACTTCTTTGTTTGAAAACGGACTGATATGGTTCGGTGCGGGAGTATCTATCGCAGAGATCCTGACCGGAACGTATCTGGCGTCTCTGGGGATGAAAAAAGGTCTGGCAGCTATTTTGTTGGGACATCTGATCGGCTGCGTCCTCTTATTTTTAGCAGGTGTGATCGGCGGTAAAGTGCGAAAAAGTGCAATGGAAACCGTAAAAATCAGCTTTGGACAGAAAGGCAGTCTGTTATTTGCCCTGTTAAATGTGATCCAGCTGGTGGGCTGGACGGCCATCATGATCTATGACGGTGCACTGGCAGCTAATCAGGCAGTCGGTGTGGGTAACTGGGTCTGGTGTCTGGTGATCGGTGCTCTGATCATCCTGTGGCTTGTGATCGGTATCACAAATCTTGGAAAATTAAATACAGTTGCGATGGCGGCGTTGTTTATTCTGACACTGATCCTCTGTAAAGTTATTTTCTTTGGAGATTACCATGCAGCGAGCGTGGCAGCGGACGGACTGACCTTTGGAGCAGCAGTGGAACTGGCGGTTGCAATGCCGTTATCCTGGCTGCCGCTGATCAGTGATTACACAAGAGAAGCAAAAGAGCCGGTCAAAGCGACCGCAGTGAGTGTTGTTGTATATGGAGTGATCAGCTGTTGGATGTATCTGATCGGTATGGGGGCTGCCATCTATACCGGCGAGAGTGATATCGCGCAGATCATGGTGAAGGCGGGACTTGGTATCGTGGGTCTTCTGATCATCATTTTCTCCACCGTTACCACGACTTTCCTGGATGCGTATTCCGCAGGAATCTCCAGTGAGACTCTGAGCCATAAACTGAACGGAAAATATATTGCCATTGGTGTGACGATTGTGGGCGCGCTGGCAGCTATTGTGTATCCGATGGATAATATCACGGATTTCTTATACCTGATCGGTTCGGTATTTGCTCCGCTGATCGCGATCCAGATCGGGGATTTCTTCCTATTAAAAGAAGATCACAGTGAAAAAGAAATCCAGATCTCCAATATGATCCTGTGGGTGATCGGATTTCTTTTGTACCGGATGTTGATGAAGGTAGATCTGCCGGTGGGAAACACACTGCCGGATATGGTGATCACGATGGTACTTTGTCTGATCTGGGGAAAAGTGGCTGGAAAGAAAAATAAGTAAAAAAAGTATTATAAATGAAATGTTCAGAAAGAGGTGTCGACAGAAGAAACTGCTGACACTTCTTTTCTTTATGCGAACAGTATGTCAAAGTGTGAAACAAAGGGAAAAGGCGCATACCTTTGGAGAGAGGTATACGCCTTGCGTAAGAAAAATGTGATGTATGTAATCGGAGAAGTGATACTTCTTCCGCGATTACTGTTTTGGAATATCCATCGGATAGTGATTGTCAAAGCAGGCTCTGCACAGTGGCAGGTCACCGACCATCGACTGGAGATCTTCGATCTTCATATATCCTAAGGAATCAGCTCCAATTAACTGTCGGATCTCTTCCGTTGAATGGGAAGAGGCGATCAACAGCTGATTGGACGGTACATCGGTACCGAAATAACATGGGTACAGGAAAGGCGGTGAGCTGACGCGCACATGCACTTCTTTTGCACCGGCATGTTTCAGAAGGTGGATCAGATTGGCGATCGTAGTTCCACGCACGATGGAGTCATCGACCAGCACAATATTTTTTCCTTTGACAGCGGATTCCAGGACGCTTAATTTCAGACGTACACTGGATTCCCGTTCCTTCTGAGTAGGCTTGATAAAGGTACGGCCTACATAGCTGTTTTTATAGAATGCCAGTCCAAAAGGAATTCCGGATTCCGCCGCGAATCCCTGTGCGGCAGTAATTCCTGAGTCAGGAACACCGACGACCAGGTCAGCATCTGCGGGATAGGCTTTGGCAAGCGCTGCACCGGCACGAAGTCGGGACTCATATACGGAGATGCCGTCCAGTTTGCTGTCCAGACGGGCAAAGTAAATGTATTCAAAAATGCAATGAGCCTGCCGGGACTGACATAAGGTAAGGTTAGAGGTGATACCTTCCCGGGTGATCGTTACGATCTCACCAGGTTTGATATCACGGAGGAACTGTGCACCGATTGCAGTCAGTGCACAACTTTCAGAGGCGATGATATAAGAATCATCTCTCTTACCAAGACAAAGAGGTTTCAGTCCAAGGGGATCACGGACACCGATCAGCTTGCGGGGGCTTGCGATGACCAGACCGTAAGCACCTTTGATCTTTTCGGCGGTCTTCATAATCGCTTCCTCGACCGATTTGGTACGGACTCTTTCTCTGGCAATATAATAAGCAATAACCTCTGAATCAGTTGTTGTATGGAAAATGGCTCCGTTTTGCGCAAGTTCATTGCGAAGCTCTTCGGTATTTACCAGATTGCCGTTATGAGCGAGAGCCAGAGTTCCCTTAATATAATTCAGAACCAGGGGCTGAGCGTTACTCAATGTAGCCGCCCCTGTTGTGGAATAACGGACATGCCCGATACCGAGATTTCCTTTCATATTTGAAAGAACATCTTCTTTAAAAACTTCACTGACAAGTCCCATCCCTCTTTGTACATTCATATTTCCCTTGGGACCGCTGGTGTCAAACACAGCGATTCCGCAGGATTCCTGTCCACGGTGCTGCAGGGAAGAGAGCCCGTAATAGATGGAAGAGGCTGCATCTTCCCCGTGGGGATTATAAATACCGAATACACCGCAGGCTTCTTTAATCCGTTCATCCTGACACATAGATTCCACCTCACTACAGGGAGAACAAAAGCTGATCGTAAGTAGGATAGCTCAGGATAGAATCTGGAATTAAAGCTTCAATAGCACTGGCAATGGTACGGATGTCTTCCATTTTTGCCAGTACCTGATCATGGAATGCTTCTGCACATTTCTGGGTATCTTCCAGAGCGAAAGAAGTATCAATCAGGGTTTTCAGTTCTGTTACCTCTGCAGTCAGAGCAGTGTAAGCAGTGGACAGTTTTTCAACCAGTGCTTCTTCCGAAGCAGTATCAGCGGCAGCCATAAAGGATTTCTTTGCTGCTGCGTTTTTGGAAACCTCAGCGGCATAGGTGCTGACAGCCGGCAGAAAATCTTTGGTGATCATCTCTGCAAGAGTACGAGCCTCGATACCGATGGTTTTTACATAGTTTTCCAGTTTGATCTCATAACGGGAAGCCAGTTCTTCTTTTGTAAATACATGATGTTTGGTGAACAGTTCCACGTTTTTATCTGCTAACAGCTGTGGCAGACAGTCTGGAGTAGACGGCAGATTATATAATCCGCGTTTTTCTGCTTCAGCAACCCACTCATCGGTATAACCGTTGCCGTTGAAGATAACTTTTTTATGTTTGCGGATGGCACGTTTGATCAGTTCATGTACGGCCTGTTCCATATCTTCCGGTTTGGTTCCTTCCAGTTCGGTATAAAACTGAGCCAGAGCTTCTGCAACAGCAGTGTTCAGTACCACATTCGGGTTTGCAACAGATGCTGCAGAACCAAGCATACGGAATTCAAATTTATTACCTGTGAAGGCGAATGGTGAAGTGCGGTTACGGTCCGTGGTATCTTTCACAAAGTGTGGAAGTACATGAGCACCGATATCCAGCTGTACTTTTTTCTGTTTTCCGAAGAAAGTATCATTTTCGATGGATTCCAGAACTGCAGTCAGTTCATCACCAAGGAAGATGGATACGATAGCCGGCGGAGCTTCGTTTCCGCCCAGACGGTGATCGTTGCCGGCGCTGGTTGCAGATACACGCATCAGATCTGCATATTCATCTACGGCTTTGATGACAGCCATCAGAAATACCAGGAACTGGATATTCTGTGCCGGTGTGCTTCCCGGATTTAACAGGTTTACCCCATCGTTGGTTATCAGAGACCAGTTGTTATGTTTACCGCTTCCGTTGATGCCCTCGAATGGTTTTTCATGTAACAGGCATACCAGACCATGTTTGTCAGCCACTTTTTTCATGATTTCCATGGTCAGCTGGTTGTGGTCAACGGCTACGTTTGCGGTATCGAAGATCGGAGCCAGCTCATGCTGTGCAGGAGCAACTTCGTTATGTTTTGTTTTTGCCGGGATACCAAGTTTCCACAACTCTACATCCAGATCATGCATATAAGCAGCAACCTTTGGTTTCAGTGAACCAAAGTAATGATCTTCCATTTCCTGTCCTTTTGGAGCAGGTGCACCAAACAGAGTACGTCCGCAGAATACCAGGTCTTTTCTCTTCTTATACAGGTCTTTGTCTACCAGGAAGTATTCCTGTTCCGGTCCGATGGTTGTGGATACGCTGGTAACAGTTTCATTTCCCAGGAGTTTCAGCATCTTTACTGCTTCTGTGTTCAGTGTCTCCATGGAACGGAGCAGAGGGGTTTTCTTATCCAGTGCCTCACCGCTGTAAGAACAGAAAGCCGTCGGAATATATAAAGTACCATCTTTAATGAAAGCCGGTGATGTAGGATCCCATGCTGTATAACCTCTTGCCTCGAAAGTAGCACGAAGTCCGCCTGACGGGAAACTGGATGCATCCGGTTCACCTTTTACCAGTTCTTTTCCGGAAAAGTCCATGATAACTTCGCCGTCACCAACCGGTGTGATGAAACTGTCATGTTTTTCAGCTGTGAAACCGGTCATCGGCTGGAACCAATGGGTGTAGTGAGTGGCACCGTTTTCTACAGCCCATTCTTTCATGGCAACGGCTACAGAATTAGCTACGTCCAACTCCAGATGAGTTCCGTTTTCGATTGTTTTGCGAAGTGCTTTGTACATATCCTTCGGCAGTTTGTTACGCATTACCTTATCGTTAAAAACAAGGCTTCCATATAAAGCAGGAATTTCTTCATGTGTCATGATTTGTTCTCCTTTCTGATTGCCATAGTGTTTTCAGAATGTTTAAAGATAAAAAAAGACGCCTTGAACCTGTTTCCAAGTTCAAAGCGCCATTGCTTTATGTCCTGTAGTATACACGGATATTCTGGATTGTCAATCCCTGATTTGAAAAAAAACAAAAAAATTTTCCGGATTTGCATGGAAATAAACATTACACTGTTGAAGAAAATGGGGTATTATGCTACGATGATTTAATAAAATATTTTGCGCTTATGGAATAATGAGGAGGAACTGTAACGGTATCTACAGTGCGCTGGAGCAGATTCGGAAAAGACTCAGCGAAGAGACCACTTACACAGAGGGTGTGTCAGAAGTTCAGGAAGGCGAAGATCCGATTCGGTGGTTTTTGACAGAGGGAAAAGAAGGCAATGATGTGTATTATGCCGCAACAGCCGCAGAAGCGTTTTGTGCGTATGGTATTCCGACCCGCTACGTGGAAGGATACTATCTGTCCGGGGATGATATTCACAGCGAAGCAAGCGGGATTAATAAACTGACCGGGGCAGGCGAGTAAAAATGCTGCTCTGGAAGATCCGCCCTTTGAGGCAAATCAGGTTGCTTCTGGTTATTCTTTGCCTTGGGATTCTGGAGATCGGAAGAATCCTGGACTATGAGTGGATGCACAGAAAATTTGCCCGGGCAGATCAACAGAAAAAAGTCCGCATCTATACAGAAGAAATGCAGAAATTGCCGGCTTTTCTCGGAATATCTATGAGCCTTGGATGGAAAACCGGTGAAGTAGATCAGAAAATTCATGAAAAATATCAGGGAGTAGAGGCAGGTGCATATCTTCGCGTATGTGAGATTCTGGAAAATCTATCTATGGACAGCAGAATCTGGAGCCTTATGAGATGCGGACAGTCTCTGCATTTATGAAAAAACTGGAAGTAATCGGAGGTAATACACTCAACCGGAAAGAGAGAATAGAACTTCGATATGGTTATGTTGTACGGATAATGGAAAAAATCTGTCGAAAAACAGGGCAAAAAGGAAAAACAAAAAAAACAGCAGAAAAGAATTGACAAAATAAAAGGAAAGGGACATAATATTAGCATTAAAAAGCACTGACAAAGGCGTCAGAGATCCGAAAGGGTTTCTGACGCCTTTTTGCGTAAGCAACGAGCCAAAGTATGTGGCTGCATGAGGCCTTGGCGACTGTTGCGACAACCTGAGAAATTCGGAAAACGTATTTCTCATAGTTTTTCAAACGAGGAGGAAAATGTGATGGCAGTAAAATATGTGTTTGTGACAGGTGGCGTAGTATCCGGCCTTGGAAAGGGAATTACGGCAGCTTCGCTTGGGAGACTTCTGAAAGCCAGAGGCTATAAAGTGACTATGCAGAAGTTTGACCCATATATCAACGTGGATCCGGGTACGATGAATCCTATTCAGCATGGGGAAGTGTTCGTTACGGATGACGGTACCGAGACGGATCTGGATCTGGGACACTATGAACGATTCATTGATGAGAGCCTGGATAAGAATTCCAATGTGACAACTGGAAAAATCTACTGGTCCGTTCTGCAAAAAGAACGTCACGGAGATTATGGCGGAGGAACCGTACAGGTAATCCCGCATATAACTAATGAAATCAAAGATCGTTTTTATAAACCAAAGTCAGAGGATGATAACCGCATAGCAATCATCGAGGTGGGTGGTACGGTAGGTGATATCGAAAGCCAGCCGTTTCTGGAGGCCATCCGTCAGTTTCAGCATGAAATCGGTCATGAGAATGCGGTTTTGATCCATGTGACTCTGATTCCGTATCTGAAAGCATCCGGGGAGATGAAGACAAAACCAACGCAGCAGAGTGTCAAGGAACTGCAGGGAATGGGCCTGTGGCCGGATGTTCTGGTATGTCGGAGTGAATATGAGATCTCGGAAGAGATGAAAGCAAAGATTGCACTGTTTTGTAACGTTCCGGTGAATCATGTATTACAGAATCTGGATGTGGATTATCTGTACGAGGCACCTCTTGCCATGGAAAAAGAACATCTGGCACAGGTGGTATGTGAATCTCTGCAGCTTCCCTGCCCGGAACCGGATCTGAGTGACTGGAAAGAGATGGTAGACAGTCTGAGAAATCCGATCTACGAAGTGGAGATTGCCATGGTCGGAAAATACATTCAGCTGCATGATGCATATCTGAGTGTGGTAGAAGCACTGAAACACGGTGGAATCGCAGCACATGCGAATGTAAAGATCCGCTGGGTAGACTCTGAAGAAATCACACTGGAAAATGTAGCAGAGAAGTTAAAAGGAGTGGATGGTATTCTGGTACCTGGCGGTTTCGGAACCCGTGGTACGGAAGGAAAGATCGAGGCCATCCGCTATGCGAGAGAAGAAAAGATCCCGTTCCTTGGTATCTGCCTGGGTATGCAGATGGCGATCGTGGAATTTGCCAGAGATGTGATCGGCTATAAAGATGCCAACAGCATCGAGCTGGATCCGGAAACCACACATCCGGTCATTGCGCTGATGCCGGAACAAAACGGTGTGGAAGATCTGGGCGGAACCCTTCGCCTCGGTGCCTATCCATGTATCCTGAAAGAAGGAAGCAAGGCAAGAGAATTATACGGAACCGAAGAAATCAGCGAAAGACATCGTCATCGCTATGAAGTTAATAACGATTATCGACAGGAACTGGAAGAAAACGGAATGGTACTTTCCGGACTGTCACCGGACAAACGCATCGTAGAGATGCTTGAGATTCCCGGTCATCCATTCTTCGTGGGAACCCAGGGACATCCGGAACTGAAATCCAGACCAAACCGCGCACATCCGCTGTTCCGCGGACTGATCCAGGCGGCAGTAGCGTATCACCAGTGAGAGGAGAAAATGTGATGAAAGAAAATCAAGGTTTATATCGACAGCAATTTGAGCATGATAACTGTGGTATCGGAGCGGTCATCAACAGCAAAGGTATCAAAAGCCACACTACTGTAGAGAATGCTCTGAAAATCGTAGAAAATCTGGAACATCGTGCAGGAAAAGATGCAGAAGGAAAAACCGGAGACGGTGTAGGTATCCTCCTGCAGATCTCCCATAAGTTTTTCAAAAAAGAATGTGAAAAACTGGGAATCGAGATCGGAGAGGAGAGAGAATATGGTATCGCCCAGCTCTTCTTCCCGCAGGATGAACTGAAGTGCAACCAGGCAAAGAAGATGTTTGAGATCATCGTGGAAAAAGAAGGCCTGGAACTGCTTGGTTATCGTGAAGTTCCGGTTTATCCGGAAGTTCTCGGACACAAAGCCAGAGTCTGTATGCCACACATCGTGCAGGCATTTATCAAAAAACCTGTCCGTGTGGAAAAAGGTCTGGAATTTGACCGGAAACTGTACATCGCCCGCCGCGTCTTTGAACAGAGTAATGAAAATACGTATGTAGTATCTATGTCCAGCCGTACGATTGTATACAAAGGTATGTTTCTGGTAGGACAGTTGCGCACCTTCTTCGGCGATCTGCAGGATAAAGATTATGAATCAGCCATCGCCATGGTACACTCCCGTTTCAGTACCAACACGAATCCAAGCTGGGAGAGAGCGCATCCGAACCGCTTTATCGTACACAACGGTGAGATCAACACTATTCGCGGTAATGCCGACAAGATGCTGGCACGTGAGGAAACAATGGAATCCTCCCATCTGAAAAATCAGCTGCATAAGATCCTGCCGGTTGTAGATACCAGAGGATCTGACTCTGCCATGCTTGACAATACACTGGAATTTCTGGTCATGAGTGGTATGCCGCTTCCACTGGCAGTTATGATCACCATTCCGGAACCATGGACGAACAATAAAACACTGGATCAGGATGAGAGAGATTTCTATCAATATTATGCAACTATGATGGAGCCGTGGGACGGTCCTGCCTCCATTGTATTTTCTGACGGTGATCTGGTCGGTGCGGTTCTTGACCGTAACGGTCTGCGTCCATCCCGTTACTATGTATTAAAGAGCGGGGATGTGATCCTGGCTTCCGAGGTCGGCGTTCTGGAAGTACCGGAAGAAGAAATCGTGTTAAAAGAGCGTCTGCACCCTGGAAAGATGCTGTTAGTCGATACTGTAAAAGGAAAAATCTATCAGGATGAAGAACTGAAAGAAATCTATGCGACCAAACAGCCGTACGGTGAATGGCTCGACAGCAATCTGGTAGAATTGAAAGAACTGAAGATCCCGAACAAACATGTGGAAGAATACGGTAAAGAGCAGAGAAAACAGCTTCAGAAAGCATTCGGCTATACCTATGAAGAATATAAGAATTCTATCCGTACCATGGCCTTGAACGGCGGAGAGTCAATTGCAGCCATGGGTGTGGATACACCACTGGCAGTACTTTCTGAAAAACAGAGACCGTTATTCGATTACTTCAAACAGTTATTTGCCCAGGTAACCAACCCGCCGATCGATGCGATACGAGAGGAGATCGTCACCAGCACCACGATCTATGTAGGTAAAAAGGGTAATCTGCTGGAGGAAAAACCGGAAAACTGCCAGGTATTAAAGATCAACAATCCGATCCTGACCAATACGGATATGCTGAAGATCAAACAGATGCACAAACCGGGATTCAAGGTGGCAGTTGTTCCGATTACCTATTATAAGAGTACGAAACTGGAACGCGCGATCGACCGTCTGTTTGTGGAAGTGGATAAAGCATACAAAGATGGTGCCAATATTCTGGTTCTTTCCGACCGAGGTGTGGATGAAAACCATGTGCCGATTCCGTCCCTGTTAGCGGTATCTGCCGTACATCAGCATCTGGTCAATACAAAGAAACAGACATCTCTGGCCCTGATCCTGGAGTCCGGGGAACCGAGAGAAGTCCATCATTTTGCAACACTGTTAGGTTATGGTGCCTGTGCAGTCAACCCATATCTGGCCCAGGACAGTATCCGGGAACTGATCGAAGAGGGACTGCTTGACAAAGATTATTATGCCGCAGTGGATGATTACAATGCAGCAATCCTGCATGGTATCGTAAAGATTGCTTCCAAGATGGGTATTTCCACTATTCAGTCTTACCAGGGTGCGAAGATTTTTGAAGCCATCGGTATCTCTCAGAAAGTTATCGACAAATATTTCTCCGGAACCGTCAGCCGCGTGGGTGGTATCACTATGGAAGATATCGCAAAACAGGTGGATGAGAAACATTCCCAGGCATTTGACCCGCTGGGACTGGCCAGTGATCTGACACTGGACAGCCTTGGAAAACATAAAAGAAGAAGCGGTGGAGAAGAACACCGTTACAATCCACAGACCATTCATATGCTGCAGCAGTCCACCTGGACCGGAAGCTATGATATGTTCAAACAGTATACTGCAATGGTAGACGAAGAACAGAGCGGCTATCTGAGAAGTCTGATGGACTTTAATTATCCGGAAAATGGTGTGCCGATCGACGAAGTAGAAAGCGTGGATGAGATCGTAAAACGATTCAAAACCGGTGCCATGTCCTATGGTTCTATTTCTCAGGAAGCCCATGAGACACTGGCAATCGCCATGAATCATCTCCATGGAAAATCCAATACCGGTGAAGGCGGTGAAAGTGATGACAGACTGGATTCCGCAGGAAGCGATAATGACAGATGTTCTGCAATCAAACAGGTAGCATCCGGTCGTTTTGGTGTTACCAGCCGATATCTGGTAAGTGCAAGAGAGATTCAGATCAAGATGGCGCAGGGTGCAAAACCCGGTGAAGGCGGACATCTTCCGGCGAAAAAAGTATATCCGTGGATCGCAAAGACCAGACATTCCACACCGGGTGTGAGTCTGATCTCCCCGCCACCACATCATGATATTTATTCGATTGAAGACCTGGCACAGCTGATCTACGACCTGAAAAACGCAAATAAATACGCAGGAATCTCCGTAAAACTGGTTTCAGAAGCAGGTGTTGGTACGGTTGCGGCAGGTGTTGCCAAAGCCGGTGCACAGGTTATCCTGATCTCCGGATACGACGGAGGTACCGGAGCCGCTCCGGAAAGTTCTATCCACAACGCAGGTCTTCCATGGGAGATGGGACTTGCAGAGACCCATCAGACTCTGTTACAGAATGGTCTGAGAAACCGTGTCCGGATCGAGACAGACGGTAAACTGATGAGCGGCCGTGATGTGGCTATCGCAGCACTGCTCGGTGCGGAAGAGTTCGGTTTTGCAACCGCTCCGCTGGTAACCATGGGCTGCGTGATGATGAGAGTCTGCAACCTGGATACCTGCCCGGTAGGTGTAGCTACCCAGAATCCGGAACTGAGAAAACGCTTCAAAGGAAAACCGGAATACGTAGAGAACTTCATGCGCTTTATCGCTCAGGAGCTGCGGGAATATATGGCAAAACTGGGTGTTCGCACGATCGATGAGATGGTAGGAAAAAGTGACCTTCTGAAAGTAAAAGAAGACGCAAAAACACCGATGGCAGCAAAGATGGATCTGTCTCAGATCCTGTACAACCCATATGCGGGAGAAAAAAAGTGTGTTACGTTCAGTCCGGAAAAAGTATACGATTTCCAGCTGGAAAAAACGCTGGACGAGAAAGTACTGTTAAAGAAACTGGAGAAATCCGTAGAGAAGGGAACGAAAGCTTCTCTGGATCTGAAAGTCGGCAACACCGACCGTTCCTTCGGTACGATCCTCGGTGCAGAGATCACCCGTCAGCACAAAGACGGACTGCCGGAAGACACTATTACCATCAACTGTACCGGTGCCGGCGGACAGAGCTTCGGGGCATTTATCCCGAAAGGACTGACACTGCGCCTGTGCGGTGATACCAACGATTATTATGGAAAAGGACTTTCCGGTGGAAAACTGGTTGTCTTCCCGCCGAAGAACAGAGGATACAAAGCAGAAGAGAATATCATCGCCGGTAACGTAGCCCTGTATGGAGCCACCAGCGGTAAAGTATTTATCAATGGTGTGGCAGGGGAACGTTTTGCAGTCCGTAACTCCGGAGCCTACGCAGTTGTAGAGGGTGTGGGAGAACATGGATGTGAATATATGACCGGTGGCCGCGTGGTCGTTCTTGGTAAGACAGGAAAGAACTTTGCAGCAGGTATGAGCGGTGGTATCGCTTATGTACTCGATGAGAACAGCCATCTGTATCGGAATCTGAACAAAGATATGATTTCCATTGAAAAAGTGGAAAACAAATACGATATCAAAGAACTGAAAGAACTGATCGAGGAACATGTGGAAGCCACAGGATCCGAGAGAGGTGCGTTGATTCTGGAGCATTTCCAGGAGTATCTGCCCAAATTCAAAAAGATCATCCCGAATGATTTCAAGAAGATGATCGCTCTTTCTGCAAAGCTGGAAGAGAAAGGAATGAGCACAGAGCAGGCACAGATGGAAGCATTCTATGAAAGTTTCCAGACCAAACCGACGGAGGAGTAAGAGAAATGGGAAAAGCGACAGGATTTTTGGAATATGAAAGAAAAAACGCAGCAGTAGAGGAACCTTTGAAACGAATCCGTCATTTTAACGAATTCCGTACTCCGCTGCCTTTAGAAGAACAGCAGAAACAGGGAGCACGCTGTATGGAGTGTGGCGTTCCTTTCTGCCAGAACGGAGCCATGTTAGCCGGCATGGCTTCGGGCTGTCCGTTGCATAATCTGGTACCGGAAACCAATGATCTGGTGTACAGCGGCAACTGGAAACAGGCCTATGAAAGACTTACAAAAACACACAGTTTCCCGGAGTTTACCAGCCGTGTCTGCCCTGCACTCTGCGAGGCGGCATGTACCTGTAATCTGAACGGAAAACCGGTATCCACAAAAGAAAATGAGCGTGCCATCATCGAACATGCTTACGAGATGGGCTGGGTACAGCCACAGACTCCGAAGATCCGTACCGGAAAGAAAGTGGCGGTAGTAGGAAGTGGTCCTTCCGGACTGGCAGCAGCGCAGCAGTTAAACCGCAGAGGACACAGTGTGACCGTTTTCGAACGCCATGACCGGATCGGTGGACTGCTCCGTTATGGTATTCCTAACATGAAGCTGGATAAAAAGATTCTGGATCGCAGAATCGAGCTGATGAAAGCCGAAGGTGTGGAATTTAAGACCGGTGTGGATGTGGGAAAAGATATCACGGCAGAAGAACTGAAAAGACAGTTTGACCGTGTGATCCTGGCATGCGGAGCTTCCAACCCCAGGGATATCAATGTGCCGGGAAGAGAGAGCGGCAATATTTACTTCGCAGTGGAATATCTTTCTTCTGTAACCAAGAGCCTGCTGGATTCAGGATTTGCAGATGGAAAGGCAATCTCTGCAAAAGGAAAACACGTGTTAGTCATCGGTGGTGGTGATACCGGTAACGACTGTGTGGGTACCGCTGTCCGCCAGGGAGCAAAATCCGTCACACAGCTGGAGATGATGCCAAAACCGTCCGTGGAGCGACTGCCATCCAACCCGTGGCCGGAGTGGCCGAAGGTACTGAAAACTGATTACGGTCAGGAAGAAGCTATCGCAGTCTTCGGTCAGGATCCGCGAATCTATAAAACAACGGTAAAAGAATTCCAGAAAGACAAAAACGGAAATGTGAAAAAAGCAGTGATCGTCAGCCTGGAGCCTAAAAAAGATGAAAAGAGCGGACGTATGATGATGGTTCCCGTTGAGGGAAGTGAGAAAGTTATAGATGCGCAGCTGGTATTGATCGCAGCCGGTTTTCTGGGAAGCCAGAAATACGTCACCGATGCCTTCAAAATCGATCTGAACCCGAGAACCAATGTTCTGACAAAACCGGACGAATACGAAACCAGCGTTTCGGGTGTTTTCACCGCCGGTGATATGCACCGCGGTCAGTCACTGGTTGTATGGGCTATCCGGGAAGGAAGAGAGGCAGCGAAAGCCGTGGATCGATCCCTGATGGGATATACAAACCTGTAAAATTTTTAATGAAGTATTGACAAGAGAAAGTCCGATTGCTATAATACGGAACATAAAAGGCAAGGGCGTCTTATCCGAAGGGGAAACTCTGGATAAGGTCGCCCTTTTTGAGTTGTGAAAAACGTAACTGTTCAGCAGACAGTAACGTGAAACTGCCGAACAGCTGCAATAGCATCCTTTGGAGTGACAGAACGTAACTGATAATATATGCGTAAGAAAAAGGAGAACAATATGGAGAATTATAGTAAATCGGAGATTCTGCAGATGGTGGAGGAAGAAGATGTAGAATTCATCCGCCTGCAGTTTACAGATATGTTTGGAGTATTAAAAAATGTGGCAATCCCGAGCAGCAGACTGATCAAAGCTATGGAAAACCGTTGTACCATCGATACCGCATCCCTGGATGGATTTACCGGTGAGGAAGAAAGAGATCTGTATCTGAAACCGGATCTGAGCACGTTTTCCATTCTGCCATGGAGACCCCAGCAGGGGAAGGTTGCTCGTTTTCTCTGTGATGTGTGCAGAGAAGATGGCACAGAGATTGAGGACAGTCCGAGATCTATTTTAAAAAGAGTAGTAAAAAAGGCACAGGAAAAAGGGTACACACTGAAGGTCAATCCGGAGTGCGAATTCTTCCTGTTTCATACCGATGACAATGGAATGCCAACCACGCTGACGCATGAAAAGGCCGGTTATCTGGATACTTCCCCTATTGATCTGGGAGAAAATACGAGAAGAGATATCATTCTTACATTAGAAGAGATGGGATATGAGATCGATTCCTCCCATCATGAGATTTCTCCGGCACAGCATGAAATTGATTTTACTTATGAAAATGCGATGGCCACTGCAGATAAGATCATGACTTTTAAGATGGCAGTCCGTACAATTGCAAAGCGTTACGGTCTCCATGCAACTTTTATGCCGAAACCACGGGCAGAAGTTAATGGTTCCGGCATGCATCTGAACATGCGGCTGTTGAAAGACGGAAAGAATATATTCAAAGGTGAGGATGGAGCATTAAGTGCAGAAGGTGAAGCATTTCTTGCGGGTATCCTGTATCATATACAGGGTATGACTGCGGTAATGAATCCACTGGTGAATTCTTATAAACGGCTGGTTCCCGGATTCGAGGCACCTTCAGAAGTGACCTGGTCAAGAATACAGAGAAATGCACTGGTCCATGTAAGAAAAGAACGTGGTGGAGAAGTGAATCTGGAACTTCGCAGTCCGGACTCCGCGTCCAATCCGTATCTGGTATTTGCCCTGTGTCTGGCAGCAGGTATGGAAGGTATTGAAAAAGGACTGCAGGTTCCGGAAGAACTTACCAAGGATATCCGGAACCTGAATGAAGAAGAGAAAAAACTTCTTGGAATCCAGATGCTGCCGGAAAATCTTGGGGAGGCCATCAAAGCCATGGGACAGGATACTCTTGTATCAAAAGTTCTGGGAGAAACATACCGTAAAGGATATATGAAGGCCAAACGAAAAGAATGGAAAGATTATCTGGAACAGGTGTCCGAATGGGAACTGAACAGGTATCTTTATCGCGTATAGATAAGGGAGGCAGCTGATGAGTGTGGTGGTAATCGTCTTACCAAAGCTGGAAGACGCAAAGAAAATCCGTAAGATCCTGATGGGACATGGATTTCCACAGGTATTTGCTTATGCTACCGCTTCCGCTGCTCTTTCGGAGATCAGGGAACATGAGTCGGGAATGGTGATCAGCGGGTATCATCTGAAAGATATGTATTATACGGAACTCGCTGACAGCCTTCCTCCTCACTTCGAACTGGTTCTTCTGGGATCTGCCAGTACCGTCAGTGCGGCAGACACCGGAATCTTATCTCTTACCACACCGTTAAAGGTCTATGATCTGGTCAATACTGCAGAGATGGTACTGCACCAGATGGAACGGATGGCAAAGAAAGCCAGAAAGCCGAAACGGCGCAGTGAACGGGAAGACAATTATATAAAAAATGCGAAAGTACTTTTAATGGAACGTAATCATCTGAGTGAAGAGGAGGCTCATCGCTATATTCAAAAAAGCAGCATGGATAATGGAACCAACATGGTAGAGACAGCACAGATGATCCTGACCTTACTGTTTGAAGAAGGCTGACGGAAATTGCATGAAAAGGAGAATGTGATATGGAATTCATTACAGGATTAAAACAACAGGAAGAAGCAGAATTAGAAGATCTGCTGAAAGCAGAGGAAGGAACAACGATTATTCTGGAAGGGGCAGTGCACAGCATCCGTGATATGGGTGAAATCGCATTTGTGATTTTGAGAAAAAGGGAAGGACTGATCCAGACCGTATGGGAAGAAGGAAAGACAGATATGGAACTTTCTGAGATCAGAGAGGGAGATTACATCCATGTGACCGGTCAGATCAAAGACGAAGAGCGGGCTCCCCATGGGAAAGAAGTACGGCTGTCCACCATCCGTCACCTGTCTCACGTATCCTGTCCATTGCCACTTCCCATTGACAAATGGAAATTAAACACTTCTCTGGAAGCAAAATTAGACCGTCGTTCCCTTTCTTTGAGAAATATCAGAGAACGGGCAAGATTCCGTATTCAGGAAGGAATAGTTCGAGGCTTCCGTGATTTCCTCTATGAGCAGGGATTTACCGAGATCCACACACCAAAGATCGGTGCAAAGAGTGCTGAGGGTGGTGCAAACATGTTCCGGCTTTCTTATTTTCACAGACCGGCGGTTCTGCAGCAGAGTCCTCAGTTATATAAACAGATGATGGTCGGTGTATTTGACCGTGTCTTTGAAACCGGTCCGGTATTCCGTGCAGAAAAACACAACACCAGAAGACATCTGAATGAATACACCAGTCTGGACTTTGAGATGGGATATATCCACAGTTTCCTTGATATCTGTGCGATGGAAACCGGCTTCCTGCAGTATACGATGAACCGGCTGGAAAAAGAGTACAGCAAAGAGTTGAAACTTCTGAACATCACACTGCCGGATGTGGAAAAGATCCCTTATGTTCGCTTTGATGAAGCGAAACGCCTGGTTTCCGAAAAATACAACAGAAAGATCAGAAACCCTTTCGACCTGGAACCGGAAGAAGAGGAACTGATCGGAAAATATTTCAAAGAAGAATACAATGCAGATTTTGTATTTGTGACACACTATCCGAGTAAAAAACGTCCGTTCTATGCGATGGATGATCCGGAGGATACCCGTTATACCTTAAGTTTTGACCTTCTGTATCATGGTCTCGAGATCACCACCGGAGGACAGCGTATCCACGATCTGTCCATGCTGGAAGAGAAGATCCAGGAGAAAGGTATGACAGAAGAAGGCCTGGAACAGTATCTGGATGCGTTCCGCTTCGGTATGCCGCCACACGGTGGACTGGGTATCGGTCTGGAACGACTGACCATGCAGTTACTGGGAGAAGATAATGTAAGAGAAGCCTGCTTATTCCCGAGAGATATGAGCAGACTGGAGCCGTAAGACGGCAGAAAGGAGTCAGGGAATGAGCGAGAGAAAAATAGATGAAGCAACCATGGATAACGTAGAGATCCTTGCAAAACTGGCGCTGACGCCACAGGAGAGACAGAAAGCCATGGATGAGATGGAAAAAATCCTGACCTATGTGGAAAAATTAAATGAACTGGATACGGATCAGGCAGAGCCGCTGGTACATATCTTACCGGAGGTGAATGTCTTCCGGGAAGACCAGGTGACCAACGGGGACGGCAGAAAAGACTCTCTGGCAAATGCCCCGAAGGCAAAAGAAGATCAGTATATCGTACCAAAGACCGTATAGCAGGAGGAAGAAGCAATGGAAGAAATCTTACAGATGTCTGCGCTGGAACTGTCAAAACAGATCCGGCACGGCTCCGTCAGTGTAAAAGAAGCAGTGGAAGCCTGCAAAAAACAGATACAGACGTCAGAACCCCAGGTGCATGCTTATGTTTCCATGGATGAAAAGATTCTGGCTCATCGGATCAAAGAAGTAGAAGAAGGAATCAAAAGCGGCAGATACACCGGTCCGCTGGCAGGTGTACCGATCGCTGTGAAAGATAATATATGTACCAGAGGACAGAAAACCACCTGTTCTTCAAAAATGCTGGAAAACTTTGTGCCGACCTATGATGCACAGGCAGTGAAGCAGTTAGAAGATGCCGGAATGGTTATCCTCGGAAAAACCAATATGGATGAATTCGCCATGGGAAGTACGACAGAGACTTCCGCTTTCGGCGTTACCAGAAACCCCTGGAATCCGGAACATGTACCGGGTGGCTCTTCCGGCGGTTCCTGCGCGGCTGTGGCAGCGGGAGAAGCGGTAATGGCACTCGGTTCCGATACCGGTGGTTCCATCCGTCAGCCGTCAGCCTACTGTGGTGTGACCGGACTGAAACCGACTTACGGAAGAGTATCCCGTTATGGTCTGATCGCTTATGCATCCTCTCTGGATCAGATCGGACCGATCGGTAAAAATGTAAAAGACTGTGCAGCTCTTTTTGAGATTATCGCAGGACATGACAGCAAAGACAGCACCAGCGCCGATGTACCGGTGGAATCTTATGATAGCCTGGTATCCGGTGGATTAAGCGGCATGCGCATCGGTATTCCAAAAGAATATCTGGCAGAAGGCTGTGACGAAGAAGTGAAAAAAGCTCTGGCAGATGCCGTTCATACCTTGAGTAAAAACGGTGCTGTAGTAGAATTCTTCTCCCTGGGAATGGTAGATTATGTAATTCCGGCATATTATATCATCGCCTGTGCGGAAGCAAGCTCCAACCTGGAGCGTTTCGACGGTGTAAAATACGGCTACCGTACCCCGGGTGCGACAGAACTGCATGAAATGTACAAAAAGAGTCGTGCGGAAGGCTTCGGCGAGGAAGTAAAACGAAGAATTCTTCTGGGATCCTTCGTACTGAGTGCCGGTTACTACGATGCCTATTATATGAAAGCACTGCGTGCCAAAGGCCTGATCAAGAAAGAATTTGACAAAGCATTCCAGAAATACGACTGCATCCTGGCTCCGGCTTCTCCGACCACTGCCCCGAAGATCGGCACCAGTTTAAGTGATCCGCTGCAGATGTACCTGAGTGATATCTACACCGTGGCCGTGAACCTGGCAGGTCTTCCGGCCGTCAGCCTTCCATGCGGTATGGACAGCAGGGGACTGCCGATCGGTATGCAGCTGATCGGTGACTGCTTCCAGGAAAAGAAGATACTCCGGGCAGCAGCCGCTTACGAACAACTGCGGGGAGAATTTCCCAAAGCCTGGGCAAAGGAGGAAAAATAAATGGCAAAACAGTATGAAACCGTGATCGGTCTGGAAGTTCACGTAGAACTTGCCACGGCAACGAAAATCTTTTGCGGATGCTCCACAAAGTTTGGTGCAGCACCGAATACCCATACCTGCCCGGTTTGTACCGGTATGCCAGGATCCCTCCCGGTATTAAATAAAAAAGTAGTGGAATATGCACTTGCACTTGGAATGGCTGCAAACTGTGAGATCAACCGGTACTGCCGGTTTGACCGGAAAAACTATTTCTACCCGGATAATCCGCAAAACTATCAGATTTCCCAGTTATATCTGCCGATCTGTCACGATGGACATCTGGAGATCACAACAGAAAACGGCAAAAAAACCATTCGGATACACGAGATGCATATGGAAGAGGATGCCGGAAAGCTGATCCATGATGAATGGGAAGACTGCTCTCTGGTAGATTATAATCGAAGCGGTGTCCCGCTGATCGAGATCGTATCCGAGCCGGATATGCGTACAGCCCAAGAGGTTATTGCTTATCTGGAAAAGCTGCGTATGATCTGTCAGTATCTTGGTATCTCCGACTGTAAATTACAGGAAGGCTCCATGCGTGCCGACGTCAATCTCTCCGTAAGAGAGGTGGGAAGCGATCGTATGGGAACCCGTACCGAGATGAAGAACCTGAACTCTTTCAAAGCGATCACCCATGCGATCGAGGGTGAGAGAGAACGTCAGATCGAACTGTTGGAAGAAGGAAAAGAAGTCATTCAGGAGACCCGCCGCTGGGACGATAACAAAGAATCCTCCCATGCGATGCGTTCTAAGGAAGATGCAAAAGACTACCGTTATTTTCCGGATCCGGATCTGCAGCCGATGCAGATTCCAACGGAATGGATGGAACAGATCCGAAGCCGTCAGCCGGAATTTCAGGAAGAACGCGCAGCCCGATACGAAGAACAGTACGGTCTTCCGGCATATGATGCCTCTATTCTGACCCAGACCAAACATATGGCAGATATGTTCGAACAGACTGCCGATCTGTGCGGAAACCCGAAAAAGGCAGCCAACTGGCTGATGGGAGAGGGGCTGCGGTTGCTGAAAGAAAAAGGAATGGAAGCCGAAGATATGGACTTTACCCCGAAACACCTGGCAGACCTGATCCAGGCGGTCGAAGGAGGAAAAATCAATCAGGCAAATGCGAAAAAAGTATTTGCAAAGATCCTGGAAGACGATGTGGAGCCATTGGCATACATGGAAAAAGAAGGACTCCTGATGGTATCTGACAGTGGCGCCATCGAAGGAGCAGTTGATCAGGTACTTGCGGAGAATCCGAAGACCGTGGAAGAATTCCACAGTGGAAAAGAAAAAGTCCTTGGTTTCCTGGTTGGTCAGGTCATGAAAAAGATGCGTGGCAAAGCAGACCCGGGAATGGTCAACGAACTGCTTCGGAAAAAATTATAAAAATGTGAAAAAGCGTAAGGAAAGGAACAACAATCATGCCAAAGTTAAATGAAAATTATCTGCAGTTAAAAGACAGCTATCTTTTCTCAGAGATTGCACACCGTACTGCTGCTTACAGCGAAAAACATCCGGACAAACCGGTGATCCGACTGGGAATCGGTGATGTTACCCGTCCGCTGTGCGAATGTGCCATCAAAGCGCTTCATGAGAGCGTAGACGAGATGGGACAGTCTGCTACTTTCAAAGGTTACGGTCCGGAACAAGGATATGCAAAAACAAGAGATGCCATCGCAGCTTATTATAAAAGAAACGACGTGGAAGTGGATGTAGATGCGATCTTTATTTCTGACGGAGCCAAAAGTGATACAGGAAACATCACCGAGCTTTTCGGTCACGACAATGTGATCCTGATTCCGGATCCGGTCTACCCGGTATATGTGGATTCCAATACCATGTGCGGAAATAAAGTAACGTATATCAGCGGTAATGCAGACAACGATTTCCTTCCGATGCCGGACCACAGCCAGCATGTAGATGTTATCTACATCTGCTCTCCGAACAACCCCACCGGAGCATGCTATAACAAAGAACAGCTGAAAGAATGGGTAGACTACGCACTGGAAAACGAAGCCGTAATCCTGTACGATTCCGCATATGAAGCTTTCATTTCCGATCCGGAACTGCCAAGAAGCATCTATGCTATTGAAGGAGCCAGAAAATGCGCCATCGAGTTCTGCTCCCTGTCCAAAACCGCCGGTTTCACCGGAACCCGCTGCGGCTACACCGTAGTTCCGAAAGAACTGGTATTTACCTCCTCCGATGGAAGAAAAATGTCCCTGAACGCAATGTGGAACCGCCGTCAGAGCACCAAATACAACGGAACCTCCTACATCGTACAGAACGCGGCAGCAGCCATCTTCTCAGAAGAAGGAATCAAAGAATGCCAGGAAAACTTGAACTACTACAAAAAGAATGCCAAAGTCATCGCAGACACCCTGACAGAACTTCAGATCCCGTTCTACGGTGGTATCCACTCCCCATACATCTGGTTCGAGTGCCCGAACGGCATGGACTCCTGGACCTGCTTCGACTACTTACTTGAAAATATCCAGGTGGTAGGAACCCCGGGTGCCGGTTTCGGCGAAAACGGCAAAAACTACTTTCGCCTGACCTCCTTCGGAACCTACGAATCCACTGTAGAAGCCATGAACCGCTTCAAAAAACTCTTCGCGAAATAAACCAACCTAAAGAGCAGAGGGGTGGAAGAGGAAAAGCAGAAACAGATTCTTGCAATAAAAGCTATCAGAAATTTTGTTTCTGAGGGAAATTGTAGAAGGATGGGATCGGTTGTTATGTATCAATCAATTAGTAGTTGTAAAAAAAGAAAATAAAAACATAGAAAATATAAAAATATAAAAATAATCTAATCCTTATCACCTGAGATTAAAAAAGTACAACATTCTACACTTACAATCACCTTGAAGGAACATACAACCATAGCATCCAGTCTCAGCCAAAACCCAGCAGAGGAAGACGGAACGGGCAGGGGAAAGCGAAGGGACACTTTGTGGGCGCTTAGAGCAAGCTTTGAGATCCAGCATTTACGCAGACTTTCGCGAGGGTCAGCCGACCCTCGTGAACATAGTCGGAGTTAATGCTCAAAGTTGCTCTGCCCACGTCCCTCGCTTCCCCTGCCCGTTCCGTCTTCCTCTGCGTCCGCCTTGTATGTGTCCGCCTTGCCCGTTCCGCCTTTCTCTGCGTCTGTCTTGTATACAACTTTGCTCTTCATCCGTTTGCACAATACCCATTTACATCATCACGTTACCATGCTATAATTAACCGAAAAACATAAAAATTAAAACCAACATGAAAGGGGAAACAAACATGTCAGGAACAATCTGGGCCTTAGTCCCGCCCATCGTGGCGATCGCCCTGGCCTTATGGACCAAAGAAGTCTATTTGTCACTACTCATCGGAATTCTGTCGGGAGCGCTGCTCTTTACAAAATTCCACATCCTTGCCGCCACCCAGACCATGATAGAAGTCATGAACTGGAAAATCGGCGACAACGTGAATATTCTGCTCTTCCTGGTATTCCTTGGAATCATCGTAGCCCTGATTACAAAATCAGGAGCTTCCCAAGCCTACGGAGACTGGGCATCCAGAAAAATCACGTCTCAGAGAGGAGCACTGTTCTCAACCATGCTTCTCGGTGTGGTTATCTTTGTAGACGACTATTTCAACTGTCTGACTGTAGGAACCGTTATGCGTCCGGTTACAGACAAATACAAAGTAAGCCGTGCAAAACTTGCCTACATCATTGATGCCACAGCAGCTCCGGTCTGTATCATCGCACCGATTTCAAGCTGGGCGGCAGCTGTAGGATCCTCCCTGCCGGATGACTGCGCGATTGACGGATTCTCACTGTTCTTAAAAACCATTCCGTTCAACCTGTATGCGATCCTGACCATCGTATTCATGATCATCCTGATCGGTAAAAACTTCGATTACGGTGCGATGGCAAAATACCATGCAGACCTGGTAGGAAAAAAAGAAGAAACCGCAGACGGAGACGCAGAAATCAAAATCATCGGTAACGGAAAAGTCATCGACCTGATCCTGCCGATTATCGTACTGATCGTTCTTTGTATCAGCGCGATGCTGTATACCGGTGGTATTCTTGACGGAGCAGGAGTAGCCACAGCATTTGCAGACTGTGATTCCTCACTGAGTCTGGTACTGGGATCTTTCTTTACACTGGTATTTATCTTCTTCTTCTATCTGCTTCGGAAGATCATTACCTTCAGTCAGTTCTGTGAAAGCTTTGTACAGGGATTCAAAGCCATGACACCGGCAATCATGATCCTGTCGCTGGCATGGACCCTGTCCGGTATCTGCTCCGCGGATTACCTGGCACTTGGAAATTTTGTAGGAAATGTGGTAAGCGGAAACGCTGTTATCGGTGTACTGCTTCCGGCACTGTTCTTCGCAGTAGCGATCGGACTTTCTTTCTCAACAGGAACATCCTGGGGAACCTTCGGTATCATGATCCCGATCGTAACAGCCGTGATCAATACCAACAACGTATCCTTACTGGCACTGAACGTGGCAGCCGTACTGGCTGGTGCTGTATGCGGAGACCATATTTCTCCGATCTCAGATACCACCATTCTGGCATCCGCAGGCGCACAGTGCAACCATATTAATCATGTGTCCACACAGATTCCGTACGCTATGACGGTAGCAGGCTGCTGCCTGGCCGGATATCTGGTCGGTGGATTCACCGGAAACGGCTGGATGGCTCTGATCGTAGGCCTGGTACTGGAACTGATCGTGCTGGCAGTACTGATCAAAAAATGTGGAGAAGTAAATCTGGAGTAAACGACATATGAATAACAACCAAATTATTGATATGCAATGCAACGAGACAACCGGGCGCATGATGCGTCCGGTTGCTTATATAAAAAGTGATTTTACAAGCAAATTCGGAATCCCAAGGCAGAGCGGTCTGGCAGACCTTGAAGCCGAGATCCATTTCTATCCGGAATATCAGAACCCGGAGGCTGTGAGAGGACTGGAAGAATACTCTCACCTCTGGCTGATCTGGGAATTTTCCCGATCCATCCGGAAAGAATGGTCCCCAACCGTGCGCCCGCCAAAACTGGGAGGAAACACAAGAGTCGGCGTCTTTGCCACCCGATCCCCGTTTCGTCCCAATCCGATCGGGCTCTCCAGTGTGCAGCTTACAGGCGTTACATGGAATCCTCAGGATGGTCCGGTCATTCATATCCAGGGCGCTGATCTTCTGGACGGAACCCCGATCTACGACATCAAACCCTACATCCCTTATGCCGACAGCCACCCCGAAGCACGTGGAAGCTTCGCCACGGCGCACAGCGATGACTACCTTCAGGTACAATTCCCGCCGGAACTCCTGAACAAAGTTCCGCAATCAAAACAAAAACCCCTGATCCAGATCCTGGCTCTGGATCCCCGCCCCGCCTATCATCAGGACCCCGAAAGAATCTACGGCTTCCCCTTCGCCGGCCTGGAAATCAAATTCCGCGTAGAAGAAGAAACCCTGTATGTATGTGAGGTAAACGAAGAAGAGAAAACATAATGGAAGAAATCATCAGAAACTATTTTTCCTGCTGGCTGAACAAAGACGAGAAACCTCTGACCGATATATTTGCAGACAACATCATCTACAGCGAATGCTACGGTCCGGAATATCGGGGAATCCGGCAGATCCAACAGTGGTTCCACGACTGGAACCAAAAAGGAACTGTAGAAAAATGGGACATCAAACAAATCTACATCTGCCAGAACACAGTAATCGTCGAGTGGTATTTCCAGTGCGACTACTGTGACACTCCGGGAGCCTTTGACGGTGTAACCATCGCACAGTTCGATGAAAACAAAAAAATATACAACCTCAAAGAATTCGAGTCCAAATGTGACCACGAATACCCATATGGAATAACCCCGAATAACCTTTAAAATAAGATATGTTCAGAAATGGATCAAAAAAGCGAGGTAAACACATAGCTACCATTTGCAATCACACTTGAAAATCAGCCAACATCCAGAAGTGGAAAGGCGGACACGGCGGGACAGACAGCCTTTCCACTTCGTCCGTTTTGAACACTCCTCTTGCTTTCCGATAAGAAACCAGTATAATAAAAGAAGCAAAACAAAAAAGGAGATTCCTATGAAAAAACTACAACGCATCCTGGCAATTCTCGGCGTAGTCCTCTTGCTGGCCCTCTATGCCTCCACCATGATCTTTGCCCTCTCCGGAAGTGAAAACTCCATTGGCTGGTTCAAAGCCTCTATTGCAGCAACGATCATCGTCCCGGTATTATTGTATGCCTACATGATGATCTACCGTTATCTGAAAAACCGAAACAAATAAAGTAAAAAATAAAACACAGAAAAGAGGAAAGGGAAACATGATAAAAAATATTGTTTTTGACGTCGGGCAGGTTCTGATGTCTTACACTCCGGAAAACTATCTGAAGAACCTTGGATTTTCAGAAAAAACAGTACAGACTCTGCGTAAGGCGATCTTTGAAAGTACGCTGTGGGAAGCAGCTGACCGCGGGATAATTTCAACGGAAGAAATCTGGGAAGGCTTTCGGAAAAATGCACCGGGATTAAAAAAAGAAGTGCAGACGGTATATGATAATCTTGGTGACGTGGTGGAACTGATGCCATACGCTGAAGATTGGGTAAAAACCCTGAAAGAACAGGGATACCATCTGTATATTCTGTCGAACTATGCGGAGCATACGTATCAGCTGTCCAGCCACAAGATGAAATTCCTGCCCTACATGGACGGAACATTGTTTTCTTATGTTTATAAAATGGCAAAACCGGATCGAGAGATTTATGAAAAACTCTGCACGATGTATCAACTCAATCCAAGGGAAACCGTATTCTTTGATGACCGGGAAGACAACATCGCAGGAGCCAGAGGCTGTGGGATTCACGGCATTCTGTTTCAGAACCATGAACAGGCAAAAAAAGACCTGGAAACGTTGCTGAAAAGAGAAAACGGAAAGTAAAATGAAATAACATAACATGTATTTTATAAAGATACTCCTTCATCTTACATAACAAAAATTTTAGAAAAAATTTAGATGCCGATCCTTGTAATACTCAGGAAAGTAGTATACAGTAAACCTGTTGACAAAACGACATCTGAAACAAAGATGTCGAATACCGGAAAAATTAAAAAAGCGGGCAGATGGAAAGGCGGGAAATAATATCATGTTAGATTATAAAATCATGTATGTCAGTCGCACGGGAAACACCCAGCGGCTGGCAGTTTGTATTTATCAGAGTTTACAACAGCTTGGTAACGGAGATATCGAGGAAATCAACTGCAATACGGAACCTGGGAAAAGCCATCTTTTGTATGTGGGATTTTGTGTGGAAAAAGGAGACTGCCCCATCGAAGTGCAGGAACTTCTGAAAAAAGTACATAACAGGCAGATCGCACTGTTTGGAACCTGCGGATTCGGGCAGAGTCAGGAATACTATGACAGAATTGTGGAAAATGTAAAACAGTGGATTCCGAAAGACAACAGCTGTCTGGGGGCTTTTCTCTGCATGGGAAAGATGCCGATGCAGGTACGAAAACGTTATGAAGTCATGGAAGAGAATCCGGAGCAGAGAGAAAAAGCACAGATGCTGATCCGAAACTTTGATAAAGCGTTGCTGCATCCGGACGATGCAGATATACAGAATGCAGTTGCATTTGCCAGGGAAGCATGGAAAAAAGCAGAAAGCTGTACAGATATGTGAGAAAGGGATGAGAATGTGGTGACAGTAAAAAAAGAACGGGGAGAAAACAATGAATAACTGGAGAGACAAACTATATCGATTTATGCAGGGCAGGTACGGAAGAATAGATGAACTGGGAAGATTTCTGATGTATCTGCTGTTCGGACTTCTGCTCGTATCCTTCTTTGTGAGAAGTTCGATCTTTTCCCTGCTGATTCTGCTCGTATTGATCTATGATTACTATCGTATTCTTTCCAAAGATATCTCTGCGAGATACCAGGAAAATCAGCATTATATTCAGGCACGTGAAAAAGTAAGAACAAAATGGAACAAACTGACCGGAAGTCACGGAGACAGCACCCATCGAATTTACAAATGTCCGACCTGCGGACAAAAAGTCCGGGTACCAAAAGGAAAAGGAAAAATATCGATTCACTGTCCAAATTGCAACTGTAATTTTATCAAACGCACCTGATTAATTTTATGAAGTGGATGAACAGATCATAAACAGACAAACAAAGAAAAGAGGTGAGGGAGGATGTTTGGCTACGTTACAACCAATATGGAAGAAATGAAGATCAAAGACTATCGGATCTATCATGGATTTTACTGCGGAGTCTGCCAGGATCTGAAAGAAGATCACGGACAAACTTCCAGGGTTACTCTGACGTATGATGTGACCTTTCTCGGAATTTTGCTGACCGGCCTGTATGAGACGGAAACAAAGCGGGAAGAACACTTCTGTGCCATGCATCCGTTCAAAAAGCATCTCTGTCTGAGAAACCAGTGGACTGCCTATGCGGCGGATATGAATGTACTGTTGAGTTATTATAATCTGTTAGACGACTGGGAGGACGAGAAAAAACCGGTTCCTCTTATACTTGCATCAGCATTAAAAAAAGACGTAAAACGTTTAAAGGAAAAATATCCGCGGCAGGCGAGAGCAATCGAAACCTATCTGCAAAAGCTGAAAGCATGTGAGCAGGAAGCAAGTACGGATCTTGACAGGGCAGCAGCAGATACGGGAGAGATGCTGGGTGAAATCTATGTCTGGGAAGAAGATGTCTGGGCAGATACAATGCGAAAGATCGGTTGTGCCATGGGAAGATTCATCTACCGGATGGATGCCTATGAGGATATTGAAAAAGACAGAAAAAAAGGAAACTATAACCCATGGAAGCCGATCGCACAGGAAAAAGACTTTGATGACCGGGCCAGACAGATTCTGATGATGGAAGCGGCTGAAGCTTCCCGCCAATTTGAAAAACTTCCGATCATAGAATATGTGGACATTTTGCGAAATATATTGTATTCTGGTATCTGGACAAAATATGACAGAATAAAGTCCCGGGAAAAAGAGACGAGGAGAAAATAAGGAATGTTGGATCCATACAGCGTCCTTGGTGTATCGCGAGATGCAAGCATGGACGAAATCAAAAAAGCATACCGGAAGCTAAGCAGAAAATATCATCCGGATGCGAATATCAATAATCCCAATAAAGAGCAGGCGGAAGAGATGTTCAAACAGGTACAGCAGGCTTATGATCAGATCGTGAGGGAACGGGAACAGGGAACTTCTCAAAACTCCTGGTACGGTGGTTATCAGTCCGGAGGGTATCAGACACAGGATGATCAGCGTTCCATGGAGATGCGTGCGGCGGCGAACTACATCAATGCCGGTCATTACCGGGAGGCTTTAAATGTCCTGGAAAGGATGCAGGAAAAAAATGGAGAATGGTATTATTATCATGCCATTGCAAGTGCCGGAGCGGGAAATACAGCAAGTGCTATGGAGGATGCCAGAACAGCGATGGAGATGGAACCGGGCAACCTGATGTATCAGAGACTTTATCAGCAGCTGCAGTCTCAGGGACAGTGGTATCAGAATATGAGTACCGGATACGGCTATCAGAAACCGGGAGAAGGTATGGGAAACTGGTGCTGCCAGTGCCTGTGCATGAATATGCTCTGTCCGGGCTGTTGTTGTATGCCCTGTTAGTATTTTGGTAACTATTCAGTAGCCACTGTCCCGCGAGGTACTGAACAGTTACGTATTTTGTAAAAATCTATATGAGGGAGAAAGATGAATGAAGGAACGAGAAAAATTAAAGTCGCGTCTGGGATTTATCCTGATATCTGCCGGATGTGCCATCGGAATCGGTAATGTCTGGAAATTTCCTTACATTGCAGGAAAAGGTGGCGGCGGTGCGTTTGTACTGTGTTACCTGATCTTTCTGGTGATTCTTGGACTGCCGGTTATGACTATGGAGTTTGCCGTTGGCAGAGCCAGCCAGAAAAGTCCGGTAAAAGCTTATCAGGCACTTGAAAAACCGGGGCAGAAATGGCATATCCACGGCTACATCACCGTGATCGGCTGCTATCTGCTGATGATGTTTTATACAACTGTATCAGGATGGATGCTGCACTATTTTTACCTGACAGCAACCGGTAAGTTTACAGGACTTGATGCAGATCAGGTCGGCGGCGTATTTAATGAGATGTTGTCACAGCCGCTTGTTATGGCTTTCTGGATGATCGTTGTAGTGGCCATTGGTATCTTTGTATGTTCCAGAGGTTTGCAGAATGGTCTGGAAAAAATCACAAAAGTAATGATGATTGCACTGCTTGCCATCATGGTAGTGCTGGCGATCAACAGTATCATGATGGACGGAGCGGCAGAAGGTCTGAAGTTTTATCTGATTCCGGACTTTGAAAGAATGAAAGAACTGGGTATCGGTTATACCATTGTAACAGCGATGAATCAGGCATTCTTTACCCTGAGTCTTGGTATCGGAGCCATGGCAATCTTCGGAAGCTATATCGGAAAGGAAAGATCATTGCTTGGGGAATCTGCAAATATTGCGATTCTGGATACATTTGTGGCAATCGTATCCGGTCTGATCATTTTCCCGGCATGCTTTACCTTCGGAGTAAGTCCGACATCCGGACCGAGCCTGATCTTTATCACCCTGCCGAATATCTTCAACCATATTCCGATGGGAAGACTGTGGGGAAGTTTGTTCTTTATTTTTATGACCTTTGCGGCATTCTCTACAGTACTGGCAGTTTTTGAAAATATTATATCCTGTGTGATGGAACTGACCGGATGGAGCAGAAAAAAGAGCAGTCTTGTGAATCTGTTTGGGATTATCCTCTTGTCATTGCCATGTGTTCTGGGATATAATGTATGGAGCTGGGATGGATTTTCCATCTTCGGCGGTGCAGTATTAGACCTGGAAGATTTTCTGGTAAGTAACATTTTACTGCCATTGGGATCTCTGGTATATCTGCTGTTTTGTACCAGCCGTTACGGATGGGGCTGGAAAAACTTCAAAGCAGAAGCCAATACAGGAAAAGGTTTCAAGATGCAGGAGTGGATGCGTGTGTATCTGTCTTACATCCTGCCGCTGATGATCTTATTTATCTTTGGTTATGGCATCTATGACAAATTCTTCGCTTAAAACCAACAGAGGTATCAGCGAATAGATGTGAAGGAAACCCCTTAGTAACGGAACAAAAGGAACGTTACTAAGGGGTTTTTCAGTTGCCAAGCATACGACAAAAAGGTTCGGTGGACCTTTTTTAGTGTCACGAGACAGAAAAAATATCTGACGCAAAGACGGGGAGGTGATGCGGGATGCAGAGTGTGGAGATGATTCCATTCGGACTTCTGGCAGGATTTGTCGATGACAAAGAAGTGAGGATCACGGAGATTTCTACAGAAAGCTTTTGCTTTCGGGTAAGAGAACAGGTGGAAAGACCGCGGCATATACGGATCGGATTCTATGATTTATCTGAAAGCATGTACCGGGAAGTGGAGTTAGAAAGTTATCATTTCATGGAAAAAAGGCAGGAGCAGTGGTATGTAAGTTATACCGTCGAGGTGTTCCAGCAAGATTATGTACAGGCAGTACAGAAACTTTTCCGGGAATACACCGGATATATCCGGGCACGGATCGAAGGAACGGACGGAGAGATGGCACAGATCACCTGCAACTATCCTGTGAATCAGGACGAGATCCATGCAAAGAGCATGGAAGAGCAGAAATCCATCTGGTTTTCCGGTGCGCAGATCCGGCCGGTGGTACGGGGCATGGAACTTGCGCTGGCACTCGACCGAAGAATATGGTATAACCTGTATGAGCGAAATACAATAGAAAAATTTACCGAACTGTACTGGAAAGAAAACGGAATCGGAGGCTGGGAACAGCATAAAATCATTCCGGATCGTCTGTATATCGGCAATGCATTCTGCCATCTGCTGTTGCCCGGAGAAGAGCAGCTGTTTGCTCTGATGGAGAAAGCAAATGTGGAAAACGTGGGTATCACCCTGGTATTTCCCTGTATGCGGGAGTTTCAGGTGGAAGAGATGGTAAAACTCCTGAAAAAAGTGGAAAACTGGTGTGAAAAACGGCAGATCAGGGTGGAAATCCTTGTCAATGACTGGGGAATGGCAGCGCTGGTCAGAGAAAACGGGGAATATCTGGAACCCTGTCTCGGTGTACTTTTGAACAAACAGAAAAAAGATCCGCGGATGCACTATAAAAAAGGCAGTACCCGCGGGCTGGGAGAAAATAATCTGCAGGCCGGTTTCTATCGGAGATTCTTAAAAGACACGTACGGGATCAACCGCTATGAGTGGGAAAGCTGTGGTTATCCGCAGGTATTTCCACAGGGAAAGAACAGCCTGCATCTGCCGTATTATCAGACCAATACATCGCAGTATTGTCCACTGTATGCGAGCTGTACCGAGGGTGAGCGGGGAAAACAGCGGCTGCCGGAAAGCTGTCCGGGATACTGCGAACAGTATGCGTATATTTACCCGGAACATCTGCATATGGCAGGACGTTACAATTCCCTGTTCGGACTGGATGAGGAACTTGTAAAGCATCCGGAACAGCTGAAAGCATATCAACAGGCAGGTATCGACCGTCTGGTGATCGGACTGTAGGAGGGCATGCGTATGAAAATTGTGGCAGGACTGGGATGCATCGACGATTATCCGTTATTTTGCGAGGCAGGAGCGGATGAATTCTTCTGCGGGTATGTGCCCTATACATGGACGAAACGTTACGGAACCACGCTGGCATTAAACCGCCGGGAAGTGCTCTGTTATCAGGTGCAGCTGGGCGCTTACAGTGAACTGGAGATTCTGGCTGGCATGCGTGAGGTATATAAACGTCCGATACATCTGACCTTTAATTCCCTGTATTACATCCCGGAGCAGTATCCGATGATCGAAGATATCATCCGAAGCTGTATGGAACTTGACTTTCAGAGTTTTATTCTGGCGGATCCGGCGCTGATCGTGTATCTTCGGAAGCAGAGGGTGGACTGTCAGATCCATCTGAGCGGGGAGACGGGAGAAAATAACAGGAAAATGTTGGAAACCTTTCAGAATCTGGATCTCAAACGTATGATTTTTCACCGAAAGAATACGATAGAAGATATGGCATCCATGATCGCGGCCCGGAAAACAACAGGAGAAAAAAGGAGCGGGACGGAGTTTGAAGCCTTTGTGTTGAACGAACTGTGCCAGTTTTCCGGAAGCTTCTGCAATTCTCTGCACTGTGACGAACTTGGACATCTTTGTCGTGTACCGTACTGGCTGCTCCCGCAGAAAGCAGTAGATCCCGGATGGAAGAATCGGCTGGAAGTAATCCGAAAAGAAGAGAGTGTTCCGGAGAGGGATGACTATCTGTGCGGTGCCGGCGGATGTGGACTTTGTGCACTGTACCGGTTGCAGAAAGCCGGAATCACCCATCTGAAACTGGTGGGTCGTGGCAACCACAGCGAGGATATGAAAGCAGATATTCCGAATCTTCACAAATCCCTGACAATACTGAAAACAGCGGGGAGCGAAGCGGAATATTGCAGACAGATGAAACAACAGATTTTCCCCGGGGGATGCAGCAGACAGTGCTATTATAGATGAAAGGCAACGGTTCATTTTTTTCGCATTGAGCGGCCGCTATTTTTAACGGATGTAAAAAAAGCTGCCGCACAGAAGGCGACAGCTTATAAAGGGGAGGATAAGTATTTCATCTCTTCTTTCGTTATTTCGGGCCGGAGGGGGGATCCGGCACAGTTTTTCTTTCGGGCCAATGAAAAGCGTCACGCCTTTGTGTCATCTCTCCACCGGCTATTTATAGTATGACCGGAAAATGAGAAGATATTCAGAAAAAGACACAAAAGTTTCAGATTTTTTCGGATTTTTTCGGATTGAAATTCCTTGTTTCCGGAAGTAAAAAGAATTATAATGATTTGTGTGAAGGTGATTGCACAGGGTGTATAAAAAATGTGAATTTACCGGAATTTAACCTGCAATTCATAACTGTTGAACAGGCACAGGGGATAATAAATAATGGGAGCATTTCCCAAAGTGAAAAAAGGGGACGATACATATGCCGACGACATATACACATGACAAGTTTGGAAAAGATGTATACAAAAAATTACCGGAGCATATCAAGGCAGTGATTCGGAAAGGAAAGGGTGTTTATCGGATCGGTCAGCACGGACCGGATATTTTCTTCTACTATAAACCGATTTGTCTGCCGCAAAGCAGAATTAATAAAATAGGTCCGCAGATGCATAAGGAACCGGCGTTTGGATTCTTTCAGAAGGGTATACGGGAATTTGAAATCAGCCCGTCGCCGCAGCTGGCATCCTATCTGTTTGGATTCGCCTGCCACTTTATGCTGGACAGTACCTGTCACGGGTATGTGGGACGATTTGAGAAGCAGACGGGAATCTCTCATGCGGAGATCGAGACAGAACTTGACCGTTATCTGATGATTGAGAGCGGTAAGGAGCCGAGGGTGTACCTTCCGGCAAGTGTCCTGGATGATTCAGAGGAAAACTGCAGAGTGATCGCGCGGATGTTTCCATCGGTGACACCAAAGCAGATCCACCGGGCACTGGAGGGGCAGAAGCTGTATGACAGGCTTCTGACCTGCAAGAATCCGATAAAAGAAAAGGTAGTACTTGGCGGTATGCATGTACTTGGATGTTATGATATTCTGGAAGGCCAGGTGATGCGAAAAAAAGCGAATCCTGCCTGCAGAGAGTCAACCACACGTCTGATGGAACTGTATCAGAAAGCACTGGATGAGACACCCGCTATTCTGGAGAATCTGTATCAGTGCCTGTATGGAACGGGAACGACGCTTTCCAGCCGTTTTCTAAGAGATTATCATTAAGGAAATCCATGAAAGAAGGAGGAATGTTTATGACAAATGAGAGGTTTATCGGTTTTACTATGGAGAAGACAAAGCATATTGCGCTGGTTGCTCATGACGGTAAAAAGAAAGAACTGGTGGAGTGGTGTGACCGGAACAAGGACGTGCTGAAGAACCATTTTCTGTGTGGTACGGGTACCACGGCGAAGCTGATCGCGGAGAAGACGGGGCTTCCGGTGAAGGGGTATTGCAGCGGTCCTCTTGGTGGAGATCAGCAGATAGGTTCACGGATCGTTGAGGGAGGCATTGATTTTCTGGTGTTTTTATGGGATCCGTTAGAGGCACAGCCACATGACCCGGATGTACGGGCACTGCTTCGTATCGCAGTGGTTTATGATATTCCGGTTGCGAATAATCTGGCTACGGCTGATTTTCTGCTGACGTCGAAATTTATGGATGAGACTTATGAGAGACGGGTGGAGAATTTTAATGTTACGATTCAGGAGAGAGTGAAGGCTTTCCAGAAATAAGAGATGAAGTCGCTGCTCGGACTGTTGGCTGCTTTGGCTACTCGGACGAAAGGGAGTGCAGGCAGGACGGGGACGGACAACCGCTGGTAACGCCAAAATAAACTAATCGTTAACTGCAACTAAGACTCTCGCGAGAGCGCTCGAGCCTAAGTTTCCGTAAACGATGGATTTTATTTTGGCTAAAAGCACCAGCATAAGGTTGTCCGTCCCCGTCCTGCCTGCGCTCCCTTTCTTAGCATTGGCTGGGGGAGAATAAGAATAGAGCGGGGAAAGCGATTGGATGAGAACAGATGATGAGTAAAAATGTTCTTAAATGATAAAAGATTCTGAAAGTTTAAAAGAATAAAATAAATTATAAAAAAGTATTGACAAAATAAGAAAGAAGAGTTACTATATACTCAACAAAAGAAAAGAACGAAAACAAAAGAACCTACGAAAGAGAGGTACAGACCACCAGAAACTTAACGTAAAGTTCAAAGGCAACATCCCTCCAGATGTAATTTTCAAGAAAGGAAGGTACGGACCACCGAAAACCTAAAGTAACACCTCAAAAACAAATTTTAAGAAAGTCAGGTATAGTCCAATGAGAAAGTAAGGATTTATCCCATTAAAAAAGTAGGAGGTACAGACCACCAGAAAGTTTATGATTCATCTTATAATTTAAGAAAGAGAGGTTATCCAATGATAGAGCCTGCAATGTAAGGTGAGTATCGAATCGTAAAGAAGATTTCGGTACTCACTTTTTTGCGAGCGAAGGTCGCAGAAAAGCCGAGACATACCCCGCAAATTCATGCGATCAGCATAAATTCTGTGCAGCGCGAAGGGTGTTACCGAGAATGGAGTGAACAATAATCTGGATGCCAGGTGAGTACGAGAAAACGTGATTTGTGCTTGAAAATCTGTGGTATATCGTATATACTTAATAGAGTCACACGGAAGTCCCAGAACTACTGCAAGAACATGAACGAACAGTAGTGGACCCGTGGAGTATAATTACCAATTGAGTTGAAGGAAGGTACAGTAATCATGGGATTATTAAAACAGTGGAGAGATGTTGCATACTCTCAGCAGGCAGATAAAGCAAAACTGCAGAAATTTTGGGCAGAATATTTTGTGATTGAAAAAGGAATCTACGAACAGCTGCTTTCCAATCCGGACGAAGTAGTACGTGGAACGGTAAAGGAACTGGCAGATAAATATAAAGTCAATGTAATGACAATGACAGGGTTCCTGGATGGTATCAATGACAGCCTGAAGGTTCAGAACCCGATCGAAGAGATGGAAGAAGATACCGAAGTAAATCTGGGATTTGATAAAGAGCTGCTTTACAAAAACATGGTAGATGCAAAAGCAGACTGGCTGTATGAACTGCCGATGTGGGATGAAATCTTTACACCGGAGAAGAAGAAAACTCTGTATATGGAACAGAAGAAATCCGGCACGATCATCAAAGGTGCAAAAGTTGGAAGAAATGATCCATGTCCATGCGGAAGCGGTAAAAAATACAAATTTTGTTGCGGAAGATAATAAAAATGTAAAAGAGCGGGGAGAAAAGAAACTACCCGCTCTTTTCTCGTTTATGTGAATCGTTGGTGATAATCCGTGTCTGTAGGTAAAATGATGACCGATGTGATAACGGGGAGCCATATATAAGAAAGATAGGAGAAATGTATGGGTATTATTACGAGCCTGTTAGGAATCGTATGTATTTTGTATTACATAGCAGGTGTCCGATATGCCGGCTATCGGGTATCCGGATTGTGGATCTGGCTGGCAGCAGGTATTGGATTGATGGTATGGGGCGGTTGCCGGATCGGATGTGCAGTTGCCGGTGTTCCGTTCTTTGTACCGGGTGCATTGGTTGCGATTGTAAGAGTTTGTCTTCTGGCGGGGCTGGTACTGTTTTTTTATCTGGAACATCAAATCGGTACCGGAATGAAAGCAAAAGGAATTGAGAATCTGGATTATATTATTGTTCTTGGATGCCAGGTGAAAGGAATAAAACCAAGCAAAGCATTAAAAGACCGGTTGGATACGGCAAAAGAATATATGCAGGCAAATCCGGAGACGATTGCGGTTTTATCCGGAGGGCAGGGAAAAATGGAGGAGATTTCAGAAGCAGAATGTATGAGACGATATCTGGAGAAAGCCGGAATCAGCAGGGAACGTCTGATCCTGGAACAAAGATCCACCACAACCAGACAGAATCTTCGATACAGCAGAAGATATATGGATTATCGACATGACGAGATTGGAATCATTACCAATAATTTTCATGTATACCGCAGTGTTCTTCTGGCAAGACGAAGTGGCTATCAGAGAGTATGTGGTATTGCCGCACCGTGTAAGAGTGTACTGCTGTACCATTATCTTGTGCGAGAAGCTTTTGCACTGGCAAGGGAAATGTTGCATAAAAGGTAACTATTCAGTAGCCACTGTCCCGCGAGGTGTTTTACATGAATATGTCAAAATCCCGAGACATACAAGCCAAAATGCCATCACCGAAGGTGATTTACGCGAGCAACGAGTCAAAGTCCGTGCTTGCACGGAACCTTGAGGAGTGCCGCGATAACGATAAAAACTCGCAAAGCGTGTTTTTATCGTTTAAATGCATTTTGGCTCGTAACTGTGAAGGTACTGAACAGTTACCATAAAAGATAAATATATATTAGGTGCAAAATAAAAAATAAACAAAATATATATAAATATATTGACGTACTCGGAAAAATGAGATAGAATCACTTTAACGTGGTAATATAAGAAAGAAATTCAGCGAAGAGAAGAAGTAGAAACAGTGTAAGCGTTTCCAGAGAGCTGTCGGTGCTGAGAGACAGTAACCTTCCTGCTTTGAAGATCATCTCTGAGAAGGAAAGTCGAAAGAAGTGTCGAATAGGCTTTCACGGGCGTTTCCCGTTACAGAAACCGCGTATGCTGGTGCGTTGTATTCGTGCTTGTTTCAAGGAGGAAACAGGGTGGTTGCGGAATAGTTTTATCCGTCCCTAGTTTGGGACGGATTTTTTTTATGTGAACAACGAGCCAAAGTCCGTGCTTGCACGAGACTTTGGCGACTGCCGCGATCACTTGAGAAACTCGCAGAGCGTGTTTCTCATAGTTGTCAAAAACACCTGAAAGAAAACGAAACCGACACGATACGGCTAGTCAAAAAACAAGGGAGGATGCGTAATGAAAACGTACAAAAAAATCATGAATGGCGTAGCTATGGTGGAAAAGCTGATTCTTGTCCTTGCTACGATCCTGATTGTGGTGCTTACTGTGGGTAATGTATTATCCCGTAAGCTCCTTCACCAGTCCTGGTCATTTACCGAAGAACTTGTCGTTGCGGTATTTGTACTGATCACACTGATGGCTGCAGCTTTGGCCGCACGTGACGGAGAACTGGTCAACCTGTCACTGATTCCGGACAGACTGTCTGTGGAAGGACAGAAAGTGCTGCTGACGATCAACACGGTTCTGAGTGTTGCATTTACCGCTATACTGTTCAAATATGGTCTGGATAAAGTTATCACTCAGCTGGAGAACGGAAAGAGAACGTTCGTACTGAACTGGCCGGAATGGATCTTCTGGTCTTTCGTGCCGATCGGAGCAGCCTGCATGGCACTTCATATAATCGAGTATTTTGTTGATTATTGTGCAAAGAGTAAAAAAGATAAGGAGGAATAGGAAAAATGATAAGTGCAGTATTGTTTGTTTCGTTTTTTGTATTCCTGATCCTTGGTATTCCGATCGGAATCTGCCTTGGATTATCATCTATCTGCGCGATCCTGTACTCCGGTACTTCACTGACGATCGTGGCCACCAATATGTATTCCGGTATCAGCAAATTTCTGTTGCTGGCGATCCCGTTTTTCGTGCTGTCCGGTAATATCATGGCAAAAGCCGGTATTTCCAAACGTCTGATTCGTTTCGTGGATACCTGCGTGGGACATACCAGAGGCGGTATCGCGATCGTATGTGTTATCGTAGCCTGCTTCTTCGGAGCAATTTCCGGTTCCGGTCCGGCAACAGTTGCCGCACTGGGTATGGTACTGATCCCGGCGATGATCGAGCGTGGCGGATTTTCCGCACCGTTTTCTACGGCACTGATGGCAACTTCGAGTTCGATCGCGATCGTTATCCCGCCAAGTATCGCATTTGTTGTATATGCATCTATCACAGGTGTATCTATTGCGGATATGTTTACCGCAGGTATCGTTCCCGGTATCCTGATGGGTGTTGCTCTGGTGATCGTTGTTATGCTGGAGGCGAGAAAAAACAATATTCAGCCTACACAGAAAAAAGCAAGTGGCAAAGAACGCTGGGATGCGTTCAAGGATGCATTCTGGGGCTTCCTGATGCCGGTTATCATCCTTGGCGGTATCTACGGAAGTATTTTCACACCGACTGAGGCAGCTGCCGTGTCTGTTGTGTACGGTCTGTTTGTGGGAATATTTATTTATAAAGATATCAAGATCAAAGACCTGTGGGAGCTGATGGTAGACTCTGCGAAGACAACCGGTGGTATCATGCTGATCGTGGCGAGTGCTTCCCTGTTCTCTTTCGTATGTACCAAATTCGGTATCGCACAGGCAGCTTCCGATCTGCTCGGAAGCGTAGCGCATAACCAGTTTGTATTCCTTCTGATCGTCAATGTGATCTTCCTGATCGCAGGATGCTTTATTGATGCAAACTCTGCAATGTACATCTTTATTCCGATCATGCTGCCGGTATGTAAGGCACTGGGATATGATGTGGTAGCATTTGGTATCGTGGCAACTGTCAACCTGGCCATCGGACAGGTAACTCCTCCGGTAGGTGTAAACCTGTTTGTTGCGATTTCTGTCAAACTGAAAAAAGGAATGGAAGTTACCATTCAGCAGATTTCCAAGGCCGTTATGCCGATGATCGGAGCGTCTGTGGTTGTACTGTTACTGATCACCTATATTCCCGGAATATCCACCTTCCTGCCGAAAGCGCTGGCCGGAGAAAATGGTGCTTACAGCGGAACGGTAACGGCTTCTTCTGACAGTGCAGATGATGCACAAGATAGCACCGGTGGTTCCGGAGATTCTTATAATGACATCGCAGATTACAGTGATCTTGGCTGGGAAGAACAGACCTGGAACTTCACCTGTTCCACCACAGAAACCAGTACCTGGGCAGAGGGTGGAAGAAAATTCGGTGAACTGATGAAAAAGGCGACCGGAGGTAAAGTAAAAGTCAATGTTTACGCAGCAGACCAGCTGACCAACGGAAACCAGTCCGAAGGTATTCAGGCTCTGATGAACGGAGATCCGGTACAGATTTCCATGCACAGCAACCTGATCTATTCTGCTTTTGATCCGAGATTTAATGTGGTATCTCTACCGTTCCTGTTTGATTCAGTAGAAGATGCAGATGCAAAACTTGACGGAGAAGCAGGAGAAAAACTGAAGGCTATTCTGGATGAATACAATCTCCACTGTATGGGAATTGCAGAAAACGGCTTCCGCCAGCTGACCAACAGCAGACAGGAAGTCAGATCCGTAGAAGATATGAAAAACCTGAAGATCCGTGTGGCAGGAAGTAACCTGCTGATGGAGTGCTATAAGAGATGGGGAGCAGATGCGACCAACATGAACTGGTCCGAAACTTATACGGCCCTGCAGCAGAAAACCGTAGAAGGACAGGAGAATCCGTTGCCGGCTATCGATGCAGCCAGTGTACAGGAAGTACAGCCATACTGCTCCCTGTGGAATGCAAACTATGACTGTCTGTTCTTCTGTATCAATGGTGATATCTATAATAGTCTGACTCCGGAACAGCAGGAAGTTATTGACGAGTGCGGAAAACTGGCTACTGACTACGAACGTGAGATCAACCGTGCCGGAGACGACGAGATCATGAGCCGCTGGCAGAAAGAAAACGGTGTGACGATCACACAGAATGAAGATATGGACATCGACTCTTTCAAAAAGGCAGTAGACGGAATCGACGAGTGGTATCAGAAAGAACTGGAAGACCAGGGATACGATGATGCCAAAGAACTGATTGCTGCTTTCCAGTAAAAAAAGGACATCAGACCAGGCAACATTGTCTGGAAGTAAAACAGATCCGGAAACCGATAAATGGTTTTCCGGATCTGTTTTTGCGTCCGGCTATTCTCATATTAAAAAATATGATATAATGAGCGTTAGCGAGCGGGAACAAACAAAGTTTGTTCATCGGGAGCGGCGAATGGCGATCATGATAGCTGCGAGAGCAGCGTCAAGCACCGCAGGTGCGAATCATGATATAATGAGCGTTAGCGAGCGGGAACAAACAAAGTTTGTTCATTGGGAGCGGCGAATGAAGATCATGATATAACAGAAGAAATAGGAATGTTTAACAAACAAATAAATAAGGAATCTCCTACCTCTAAGTATAAACGAAGGTAGGGGAGAAATTATCAAAAAGAAATGAAACGGCAGTAGCGGGCGGAGAAAAATCGGTATCCCCTACTGATATGAGGTCAAGCAACGTCGGTATTCCCGACATGTCGGACTCTGTGAAATTACCGACCGTGGATTGAAACAATAACCGATACAGAAAACGAGGAGAGTAAATGTGAAAAAACAGGAAGAAATACTTGCAGATCCCGTGGAAAAACTGAAACTGTTACTTGAACAGGGGGAATTTGAGCTTCTGGAAGAAAAGACAGAGGGAAGAATCTCTTATCGACTGATCTATCTGATGAATGATGCTGTGGAAAGTTTTCTTGTTCTTAAAAACTGTCGGATGACCGGAGAATATCTGGCAGATTATGAAGGTAAGATTGAAACGGAACTGCGGGAATATAAAGAAGAAAATGTGAAATCAGAAACAGGGTTCGTAAACCATTCTGAAAAAAATAAATATATCCTTGTGGTGCATCAGGGTGATTCGGTATGCACTCTGATGTTTACCGGTCTGGAAGAAGAAGTTCACCTGTATAATTATGGAACAATCGGTCATTTCTGGGTAAAGAGATATGAATATCTGCGTCAGCTGGAGTATACGTTTGCCATTATACGTGACAAACGGGAGTATCTGGGAGAAAGATATTGTAACAGACGGGAGCAGAAACTGGCAGCTCTGGCGGATTTTCCACCGTTGAATTATACCTGTTATCCGGCAATCAGCAAAGAATATCTCGTGGAGAGAGAAAATGCCTGGAAACCAGCCGGACAGGCTCTGTCCGTTATGGAAGAACTGCTGAAGGAAACCGGTGATAAACAGCTGTTGAGACTGGTGCGTCTGTATGCAATGTTCCCGGTGAAAATACTGGCAAGATATATAGCCATGCAGCTTCACAGAACAAAACACAGAAAGGTGGTGCAGCTTTTGCAACAGCAGGTACGACAGGCGGCAAAATACTATCCGGAACGAAAATTTTCAGGAAAAGAAGAAAAAAAGTTTCGGGAGCAGAGAAAACGGGCGCAGGACTGTGCAAGAGAATGGGAAGAAAAAGGATACCGGGTGGATATCTTCCGGGAAGAACCGTTTACGGTATCGAGAGATTCTGTTGAAGGAAAATATTATGTGATGATATGGAAAAAAGGTTTCCGGAATCAGAAAGTGAAAATAGAGGAGATTCTGTAAAACAGGTACGGAAGAATGGATATGACAAAACAACGACAAAAATAACAGACAGAGGATACAGAAGCAAAGAAAGGGAAAAAATATGAGTTACGCAGTAGTTACACTGAAAAAAGGAGAGGGACGTACACTGAAAGCAGGCGGGGCCTGGATATTTGATAATGAGATCGAGAGTATCACCGGAGGATTTGACAACGGTTCACTTGTGCTGGTACACGACTTTGATGGCTACCCCATGGGACGGGGATTCATCAATCAGAATTCCAAGATCAGAGTTCGAATGATGACCAGAAACATTCATCAGGAGATTGACGAATCATTTTTAAGGATGCGTGTAAAAAATGCATGGGAATACCGAAAAACTACAGTGGATACCTCATCCTGTCGTCTGATCTTCGGTGAAGCAGATTTTCTTCCCGGACTGACCGTGGACAAATACGAGGATGTGCTGGTGGTGGAGTGTCTGGCACTGGGCATGGAAGCATTCAAAGAAACCATCGTGAAACTGTTAAAAGAAGTGCTGGCGGAAGACGGCGTGATCATCCACGGTGTCTTTGAGCGAAGCGATGCCAACGAGCGGAAAAAAGAAGGACTTCCTAAAGTAAAAGGATGGATCGGGGAGCCGTATAAAACGGAAGTGGAGATCGTGGAAAATGGAGTACATTATCTGGTAGATGTGGAAAATGGACAGAAAACCGGATTCTTCCTGGATCAGAAGTACAACCGTCTGGCGATGCAGCGCATCTGCAAGGGAAAACGGGTGCTGGACTGCTTTACCCATATGGGAACATTTGCCCTGAACGCCGGAATTGCCGGAGCCACAGAGGTAACCGGGCTGGATATCTCTGAGTATGCCGTTTCCCAGGCAACGGAAAATGCAAAAAGAAACGGACTGGAAGACAGGGTCACCTTCCGCTGTGCGAATGTATTTGACGAACTTCCACGCCTGGCAGAAGCAGGAGAGAAATACGATGTCGTGATCCTGGATCCTCCTGCATTTACCAAATCCCGCCAGGCCACCAAAAACGCTATCAAAGGTTACCGCGAGATCAATATCAAAGGACTGAAACTGGTCAAAGACGGCGGCTACCTTGCCACCTGCTCCTGTTCCCATTTTATGACCCAGGAACTCCTTGCGAAAACGGTTCGGGAAGCTGCAAGAAGCGCTCATAAACGTCTCCGCCAGGTGGAATTCCGCACTCAGTCCCCGGATCATCCGATCCTGTGGGCGGCAGATGAGTCGTATTATTTAAAATTTTTTATTTTCCAGGTCGTTGACGAAAAGTAATTTTTTCCGAAAAATAAAAAAATATTTCAAAAAAGCCTGAAAGAGATAATAGGATGTATTTATGGATGCTTGCGGCAGTCGTCGCTTATTTTATCAAAGGTTTGTGTGGCTTTGCCAACACGCTGGTATTTACAGCAATTCTCAGTTTTGGATCGGTAAATGCCAATATTTCTCCAATTGATCTGCTGTTGGGTTATCCGGCCAATGTGATTCTTACCTGGAAAAACCGAAAAAATCTGGATCCGAAAGTGTATATCCCGTTGGCAGTCCTGGTACTGGCAGGCAGTATTCCCGGAGCATTTCTGTTGAAAAATGTGGATGCCAGAGCGATCAAGCTGGTATTTGGAGTGGTAGTAGTCGCACTGGGTGCGGAGATGCTTTCCAGAGAGTACAGCAAAAAACGCGTACCTTCCTCCCGGCTGGTGCTGGCGATCATCGGTGTGGCAGCCGGGGTTTTGTGCGGTCTCTTTGGTGTGGGCGCTTTGCTGGCCGCTTACGTCAATCGCGTGACGGACGAGGACAGCTCATTTAAGGCAAATATCAGCGCGGTCTTTATTGTGGACAACACATTTCGCATTATTTTGTACAGTGCACTTGGATTACTTACGTTTGATACGGTTCTGTCCGTCTTGAAACTGATTCCGTTTGCACTTTTGGGGCTGTTTTTGGGAATCAAATGCAGCAATCATATGGATGGAAAAAATGTTAAGAAGATTACATCGGTATTGCTGGTACTGTCCGGTATTTCGCTGATTTTGAAAAATCTTTAAAAATGCAGGAACGATCCAGGAAAAGAAGTAAAAAAATAGGATTAAACAGCAATGTGATACCGCTTCGAACCTATCTTTGCCTGCTTTGCATATATGGAATACAGGTTGCGTGTCAGTATAGTTTTGTAGCACTTGATCAGGACAAAACAGCTATTTTTCTGACCATATGGAGAAAAATCATTTTGCTGATTCCACTCATTTTCTTTTTGTCTCATATTGTTGCGAATCCAACCATCGGTGTATTTTTGGCTGAGCCGATTGCGGATTTTGTGGCTGTTTGTACGACGGGGAGTTTATTTTACAGATACTATCGGAGAGAATTAGCGGATAAGAGAGATTCATGAGGTGCTTTCTTTTGCTGCGTGCTATAATAGGACATAAAAGAACAAATGAAATTGCAAAAAGCAGAGCAAACGGATTTTCCTGTCATTCAGAAATTTTATTGGGATGTCTTTGAGAATAGAAGTCGACTTTTGTCCTGTCTTGTGTATCACGGAAGTGCCTGTTTTACAGGCTTTCCGGGACATCAGTCATTTTGGCTGGTATTGTAAAGCAGTGTCAGATTTGTCGTAAATGTCGTAAATTTGCGGTCAAAAAATGATGAGAAATGGAGAGTGCTAATAAAATGAAATTAACGTACACGAATGTAAATTGAAATCTGACTCCGAATCTTACTTATAAATCCGGTGAGCAGATGGAGCAGTTTGGCAAGTATGGATTCTTACGCAGAGATTATCTGAAGAACCATCGAAATTCAACCTACCAGGTGATGCTTTTACAGGATACAATTGGAGAACATCTTCTGGTATTGCAGAATAAAGTAGATCCAGAACGAAAATTCTGCCTTGCTTTCAACAATGCATGTGATATGGACGGACTTATTTCTGTACTGCGACATGGATTTAAACATAGAGGTATTCCGTTCAAAGTATGTTATTTTAAACCAGAATCTGGCTTAAATCAAACAGTGGAAGCACTGTACGAAAAGAATGAAATTACTTGCAACAGACAATGGTTTTATTCCAGTGATACACATAATTCTGTTGATATGGTTCTGTCGGTAAATGGGATTCCGGTATTTGCCCTTGAATTAAAGAATCAGTATACAGGACAAAACATTGATAATGCTAAGCGTCAGTGGATGTATGATCGTGACCCAAGAGAAATATGTTTTCAGTTCAATAAGAGAATCTTAGGATATTTTTGTATTGATCAGTTGGAAGTTTGGATGACAACACGGTTGGAAGGTAAAAATACATATTTTCTTCCATTCAATCAGGGATCGAACGGTGCAGGAAATGATGGCGGCAAGGGAAATCCTGCGAATCCAGACGGATATCCGACATCATATTTCTGGGAGTATGTATTCCAGAAAGATAGTATGATGGATATTATCCAAAAGTTTATTCATCTGCAGGTAAAGGAAGAAAAGAAACAAATGCCTGACGGATCAGAGCAGGTCACGAAGAAGAAAAGATTGATTTTCCCAAGATATCATCAATTGGATGTTGTACGTAAATTAATTGCAGATGTGAAAAAAGAAGGTGCAGGTCGTAATTATCTGATTCAACATAGTGCAGGTTCTGGAAAATCCAATTCTATTGCCTGGACAGCGTATAGACTGGCTTCCTTACATGATTCGAATGATGAATCTGTTTTCAGCAGTGTGGTTGTAGTTACAGACCGAACCGTGTTAGATGAACAGTTACAGGAAACCATTTCAGGGTTTGATCACACGATAGGGTCGGTAGAGACAATTGATGATAAAAAGAACTCAAAAGATTTAAGAGACGCCATCAATAACGGTGCAAGAATTATTGTAACCACATTGCAGAAATTCCCGGTGATTTATCAGGAAGTAGATAAGGTGGCAGGAAGAAATTTTGCAATTATTGTGGATGAAGCTCATTCTTCACAGACAGGAAGTTCTGCAATGAAACTGAAAGCGGCGTTGGCTGATACAGAAGCAGCATTGCGAGAATATGCGGAAATAGAAGGAAAAGCAGAAGATGAAATAGACAGAAATGATAAACTTGTGCAGGAGATGCTGACACATGGAAAACATCCAAATTTATCCTTTTTTGCATTTACTGCGACTCCGAAACAGGCAACACTGGAGATGTTTGGAAGTCAATGGACAGATGGAAGTTTCCATCCATTTCATATTTACAGTATGAGACAGGCGATAGAAGAAGGGTTCATACTGGATGTCTTGCAGAATTATATGACTTACAATACCTGTTTCAAAATTGCAAAAGACACACCGGAAAATCCGGAGCTTCCAGAAAGCAGAGCAACAAAGATTATAAAGAAATATGAAAAATTACATCCATATAATATTAGCCAGAAATCACAGATTATCGTAGAAACATTCAGAGAGACTACGAAACAAAAAATCGGTGGAAAAGGGAAAATGATGGTTGTCACAGATTCGAGACTGGCAGCAGTTCGATATTTCCATGAAATCAAAAGATATATAAGAGAACAGCATTATGTAGATATGGATATTTTGGCTGCATTTTCCGGAACGGTGCAGGATGGAGATGAAGAGTATACAGAATCCGGGTTGAATGTAAGAAAAGATGGAAGCCATATATCAGAAAGTCAGACAAAGGAAGAATTCCATGATAATTTCAACGTTCTGGTAGTAGCGGAAAAATATCAGACTGGTTTTGATGAACCATTGTTACATACAATGATTGTTGACAAAAAATTGAAAAATGTGAAAGCAGTGCAGACATTATCTCGTCTAAACCGAACCTGTCCAGGAAAAGTGGACACATTTGTGTTGGATTTTGCAAACAAAAAAGAGGATATTCTGGAAGCATTTCAGCCATTTTATCAGGAGACAAGCCTTGAGCAGGAAGTAAATGTAGATTTGATTTATCAGACAGAAAAAGAACTTCTGGATTATGCAATTTATAATGAGAATGATATCAAGGCATTTATTGATATATGGAATCATCCTGGTAAGCAGGATGCAACTGCAATGGGAAAAATGACAAGTGTATTAAAACCGGTAGCAGACAGATATAATTTGAAAAACCCAGAAGAATAGTTATATAACACAAGTAGTTCGTATGTTTGACGCAGATATGCATAAGGAATATCTCTTCCTTAGCTATTTAATTGGACTCTTGCCGGAAGAAAAGGAAGAACCGATTGATTTAGATGGAAAGCTGAAATTGGAATACTATAAATTGCAGAAGACTTTTGAGGGTGCAATAAAACTGGAAAAAGTTGACGGGCAGTATGTTCCATCTAAAAAGCAGGGGGCACAGGGGATCCGACAGAAAAGCACATTGGATGAAATTTTGGATAAGATTAACGAGAAGTATAAAGGACAGTTTACAGATGGAGATCGGGTGATGCTTGGTGCGTTACACGATAAGCTGATTGCTGATGATAAACTGGCAAGTTCTGCACGTACTTCAGATCCAAGAATTTTTACGGAAAGCATTTTTCCTTCAGCTTTTGGAAATGCAGCAATGGAAAGCTATATGGAAGCACAGGACAGCTATGGTTCTCTATTCGAGGACAAAAGCAAGTACGATGCTGTGATGAGTGCACTGGCGGGAGTGATTTACAGAGAAATGCGTTCAAAAAAGACTGTGGACTACCGGAAAATTGAGAGAGACGAGCAAGTGCAAATGGTAGCGGAAGAACTAGTTAAATATAATTAAGTTGAAATAGTAGATGGGAGAAGGGGAGTATATATGCAAAGTACTACATTGGCGAAATGCATTGCAATTGCTGAATCACATTTTTTGTATACCCCATATATAGGTTTGTCAATTGATAAAATATATGGAGTAGATGGTATTGAAAATACAGCATCAAGAATTTGTCATTATTGTTCCGTAGAGGTACTTAAAAATATTTTAGAAACTGAGAGTTTGCGTTTTAGTGATGTTCGTTTTTTGAATGATTCTACAGAATTTATAGAAATTATTTCATTGTTAAAAAATATTGTTGAACAGGGAAAATATGACATAAAGTTTAAAGATATAGTTCTTGATGAAACGGTCATAAGAGAATTGGAATCTTATAAGCAATGTTATGTAGGAAGAAAAAATGATACGAATGAATTTGTAAAAAAAATTTATAGAACATATACATGTTCTTTTTCAACAGAGCAAGATTCTCTTTCTATGTGGAATTATTATGCTGCATCTGGAAATGGTGTTAATATTACCTTTGATTTTGCGTGGAATTTATTTGACGGTAGTAATGACTCAGATATAATTAGTAGTAAACGGTTGGCAAATGATATAATTATTTGTCGAGGGATAATTTTATATAAAAGATCTGATAAAGAAAAATGCATCAAAAAACTTTTGGATGACTTGTATGAAATATATGCAGAAGAAAGTAATATTGAAAATTGTCAGAAACATATTAAATGGGCATTTAAGGAAGCAATTAATAATATGAGATGCTTTTTTAAAAATGAATCGTTTTTATGTGAAAATGAATATAGAGTTGTATTAAAAATACCGGAGAACTTATTATTAGAGAAGACAAACAATGGATCAAATAAATTTGAAAAAGGACAGTTTAAACGGGGCAATATTTTAATACCGTATGTAGACTATAAATTCAATAGAGAAAGTATAAAGGAAATTACATTGAATCCTTATATTAAAGAACAAGAAAGTTTATTTGAATTGGGCATTAAAGAGTTATTGTGGGAAAACGGAATTCAGAATGTAGAAATTTATCATTCTGCAATTCCAATGAGAAAATATTTTTGATGTTGGATTTAAATAGAAATTTATGTAATAGGGGGCATCATGGCAATACGATCAGTAGAGTATCTGCAGAGTCTTGTCCGAGAGCTTGCAAAGCTTCCGGACGAGACGGAGTGGGTAGAATTTAAATGTAATAACAAGCAACCGCAGATGATTGGTGAATATATTTCGGCATTAAGCAATTCAGCAGCACTATGCGAACGACCTAAAGCATATTTGGTTTGGGGCGTGGATGATGCAACGCATAAAATTGTAGGAACTGAATTTCAGTATCGTAAAATGAAAAAAGGGAATGAGGAATTGGAAGCATGGCTTTCCAGAATGCTTTCACCAAGAATTAATTTCCGATTTTTTGAGGTTCCGATGGATGAAGGAATGGTTGTGCTGATGGAAATTCCTTGTGCAGAAAAACAGCCGGTACAGTTCGCTGGTGGGGAATTTATAAGAATTGGAACGAACAAAAAGAATTTAAAAGAGTATCCTGACAAAGAAAGAGAATTATGGAGAACATTCGATTCTACACCATATGAACTCCGAATTGCGATGGGAAATTTAGATGAAGATAAAATGGTGTTATTATTGGATTACTCAAAGTATTATGATAAACTGGAAATGCCAATTCCGAGAAATCGGGATAAAGTATTGGAAGATTTACAGCATGAAAAGTTCATAAAGAGAAATGATGCCGGTACATGGGATATCACGAATATGGGAGCATTGATGATCGCAAAGGATTTGAAGAAATTTGAATCTTTGCATAGAAGAACTGTGAGGGTGATTTGGTATAAGGAGAATTCCAGACTGGATGCTATCAGAGAAAAAGAGTTCTGTGCGGGCTATGCATTTTCGCATGAAGAAATCGTGCAGTATATTATGACAATTATTCCGCAGGAAGAGGTTATTGTAGAGGCAACAAGGAAATCTGTTGTCAGTTTCCCGGAAATTGCTATCCGTGAGTTGTTAGCAAATGCTATGATACATCAGGATCTGCAGCAAAGAGGTACAAATCCGATGGTAGAAGTGTTTAAAAATCGAATTGAATTTTCAAATGCCGGTGCACCACTGGTAGCAATTGAAAGAATTATAGATTCGGTGCCGGTGTCCAGAAATGAAAATATTGCCGGATTTATGCATAAATGTGGTATCTGTGAGGAACGTGGCAGTGGATATGATAAAATTGTTGAAGCAACCGGCAAAAATGAATTACTTGCACCGAGGATTGAAAATCAAAACAATCAATTTACAAAAGCAATATTGTTTGCGAAAGTACCGTTTGAATTAACCACGAAAGAAGATCGGATGCGTACTTGTTATATGCAGGCATGTCTGGCATATGTCAATTTTGAGGGGATTTCTAACTCAGATATTCGAAAAATATTTGGATTGGGAGAAAAAGAGAAAGCGAAAGCATCTCGACTTCTTACCAGTGCAGTTGACGGAGGCTATATTAAAGTAATGGATCCGGATACTGCACCAAGATATAAAAAGTATATTCCATATTGGGCATAATTTAAGTTTCGCTAAGTTTCACTTATGTAGGTGTCTGAGGGAAATTCAATAGTTAAAACATGAAAAAAAGCACTGAAAACCGTTGGATTATTGGTTTTACAGTGCTTTTTCTTTTGCCAAAGAGGAAAAATGCAGTGAACTTAAGTTTTGCTAAGTTTCACTGAGTTCTAATTTTACAGAGCGCCATTGTTTTTTTGGTTCAAATTTTCCACAATCATCACAGGTATAAGGCCAGTTGAGCATCATGAGAAAAACAACAGAGTATAAACTGTTTGAACAAAACCTGTAAAGAAAATAAACAAAGTAACTAATAAATTTCTTAGTTAGTTGATTCTATACGAAAACAGGATTATGATAATTATCGACATATGACGGAAATAAAAAAGGAGAAATTATGGCGCGACCAAGAAGATGCAGAAAAATCTGTACAGAACCTGCATATGACAGTTTTAAACCAGAAGGAATCTCTGTGGGAGAAGAGATTACTATGACCGTAGATGAATACGAAGTGATTCGACTGGTTGACCTGGAAAAATATACACATGAACAGTGTGCAGAGCGAATGGGAATCTCAAGGACAACAGTGACTGAGATCTATGAATCCGCACGTTATAAACTGGCAGACAGTGTGGTAAATGGAAAAAAGTTACATATTTCAGGGGGCGACTATCAGTTATGTGATGGAAAGAATGTATTTTGCTGTAACAGACTCTGTAAAAGATCCGAAGAATCCGTCAGAAAAATAATCATTCAAAGAAAGGTTGGAGAACAGACAGCACTGAAAGAGGCAGGAATCCGGTTATATGGAGGCGTAAAAGGAAATGCAGATAAAGCGATAGAGGCTTATTTGAAAGGAAACCTTGACTATAATCCGGAAGTACACTGTACCACACACGAACATGGTCACTCCTGTGGCGAGCATCACTGTGGTGAAGAGAAACACGGATGTTCCGGAAATGGTGAAAATCAATAGGAAATAAAGTACTTTCTTTGGTTTTTCTCTAAAAAAAAGTAGTGGTTTGATGTACTTAGGGCTAGACGTCGCGCTAGCGACTTGGTACAATAAAAAACAACATGGTTTTATACCAAAAGAAAGGACGATTTATTATGAAACTGAAAGTTGGCGTACAGCTTTTCTCGGTTATGACCGAGTTGGCAAATGACTACCTCAAAACTCTGGAGAATGTTGCAAAAGCAGGCTATAAGTATGTTGAGTATGTAGATGTTCCCGGCAACAGCCCCGAAGAAATCGGCAATAAAGTAAAAGAGCTTGGTCTGACTGCTATTGCAAGCCACGTACATTTTGATCCTTTTACCTCTACCCATGAAGATATGGTTAAGATTGTAGAAGACAACGTCAAGATGCATTCGGAAGCTATTATCCTGCCGATGGGTATCATGACCACAATGGAAGAGATCAAAACAGTTGCCGCAGCCTGCAATGAAATGGCTGCTCTGGCAAAAGCACACGGCATGGCTTTCTATTATCACAACCACTGTCAGGAATTTTATCAGGTTGAAGGCAAAACCGCTTATGAATGGCTGGTTGAACTGACCGATCCCGAACTGGTTTTCTTCGAAGTCGATACTTTCTGGGCAACCCGCGGCGGACAGAAGGCTGTTGAACTGATTAAAAAGCTCGGTTCCCGTGCAAAACTGATCCATCAGAAAGATATGGGTAAATCTGCTGATCCGATCAACCTGATTGAGGGTGTTACCGATCTGACCAGAGAGAACTACTGCGAAAAGATTTTCGGCCGTACAAATCCGACCGATATCTGCACCGTTGGCACCGGTATCATGGATATCCCCGAAATCGTTAAAACTGTAACTGAGCTTGACTATGCTCCTTACATTATTGTTGAACTTGACTGCTGCGCCCGTCAGACCGAAGAAGAGTACAACACTCCTCTTTCGCCTCTCGCAAGCATCAAAGCAAGCCGCGAGTATCTCGAAAGCGTTATCGGCTGATTTAAACTTAATAAAACGCGCTTCCTTCTCCGGAAAATGAGGTGACCCCAAAAAGTTAGACTTTTGCGAGACGATTTCGGTCGTCTCGTTTTTCTTTATGTAGCTAGGATATGAAGCCTGTATTGAACAGGGCTCATCCATCTTAACTTCTCTTTTATTCGTTTTTCATTGTAGTATTTTATAAAACGTTCTATCTTAGATTTTAATTCCTCGTAGCTATAGTAAACAACACCATAGTAAATTTCTTGCTTGAGCAGTCCAAAGAAGTTTTCCATTACAGAGTTATCCAGGCAGTTTCCCTTTCTTGACATACTTTGAAATATACGTTCTTCTTTTAGTCTATGAGAATATGCTTTCATTTGGTAAGCCCACCCTTGATCAGAATGAAAAGTTCTTCTGTACGGACAATCCGCAGTGATCTCAATTGCCTTATCTAAAGCATCCATTACGTTCTTTGCAGAAGGTTTCCGGTGTAAAGGTGCCTGACACCAATGGATTTATGCTGTTTCAAAACAAGCCTTGAGCATTTGCGCAAATTCTTCAATATAGTATCCGGATAGGATAAAAATATCCCCTTTCACGAAAGAAAAATTTTTGTGAAAGGGGATGTTTTTTACAAGTATAGTAAATGCATGTATTTTACAGAATGTCACTTCCATCCGGTATTTTAGAAATAATCTGTCGGTTGACACTGAACAGGAAAGTCAGTGAAACAACAAGAGATGCAACCTCTGCAATCGGGAAGCACCACCATACCACATGCAGTCCTCCGATCCGGGAAAGAAGGTAGGCTACCGGGATCAGGACCACGAGCTGACGAAGGATCGATACGATCATGCTGTATACTGCTTTTCCGAGAGCCTGAAATACTGTTCCGCAGATGATACAGAACCAGGCGATCAGATAATGAACCCCGATGATACGCAGTGCAGGTATACCGATGGCGAGCATATCTTCGGAAGCATTGAACATTCCAAGAAGAACCTGTGGAATCAGCTCAAAAGATAAGAATCCGACAAAGGTCAGACAGAAAGCAGTGATCAGGCTGAGTTTGATCGTTTTGATCATACGTTTTCTGTTCTGAGCCCCGTAGTTGAAGGCAATGATCGGCGTGATACCATTGTTCAGACCGAACACCGGCATGAAGAAGAAACTCTGAAGCTTGAAATATACACCGAACACAGCGGTTGCTGTGGATGAGAAAGCAATCAGGATCCGGTTCATGGAGTACGTCATCACAGAGCCGATAGACTGCATGATGATCGAAGGAACACCGATCGCATAGATCGTTCCGATGATTTTGATATCCGGACGGAATCCCTGAAAACGGATCTTAATCTCTGTGTTAAACTTGTGATTGCAGGTAAACGCAACAACAGCAGCGACACACTGGCCGATGACGGTTGCCACAGCGGCACCGGTAACGCCCATGGCCGGACATCCCAGCAGACCGAAGATCATGATCGGATCCAGAATGATATTGGTAAGAGCTCCGCATAACTGGGAAGTCATGCTGAAAAGTGTTTTTCCGGTGGAGGTTAGAAGGCGTTCAAAGTAAATCTGTGCAAGTAAACCGAAAGAGAAAATCATAACGGTACGAAGATATTCGATGCCCATCTCCATGATCTCAGCATCCGCACCTTTGATCTGGCTGGCATAAAATGGTTTTACAACGGTAAATCCCAGAATCAAAAATACAAGATAACTTAAAAAATACAGAAAAGCTGCATTGACACCGATCTTATTGGCTTCTTTAAACTTATGTTCCCCCAGTGATCTGGAGAGCAGAGCATTCATACCGACACCGGTACCGGTTGCAACAGCAATCAGTAATGTCTGTAAAGGAAAGGCAAGAGAAACAGCAGTAAGGGCATTCTCGGAAAGCTTCGCCACGAAGATACTGTCAACGATGTTGTAAAGTGCCTGCACGAGCATGGAAATCATCATCGGTAACGACATATTAAATAAAAGTTTACCGATGGGCATAGTTCCCATTTTATTTTCTGCTGCAGGGGCAGAAGTATTTTCTTTTGTCATAGGTCCTCCAATCTGTATGATATGTTTGGCTTCGCAGCGCAAAAAAGCGCCAACGATGTATGATACCACTATTTGTTGTAAGATTCAAGAAAAAAGAAAAAGTTCATAATATTTTGCATTGAGAACCGGAAACGAAAACTGTATAATGAAAACAATACGAAAGACAGGAAAATGAGGTGTGGGAAGAGCAATGATTACATATAATTATGGGAACAGTCATTCACCGATCACTTTGCTTCAGATGGTGGGAGATCATGATCTGCCGGGAATAGAAAACGAGATCCGGGAGATCCACAGACTGACGGATCAGGAGTTTGCGTTTGTGGCAGTAAAAGTGGAAAACTGGAATCACGATCTTTCACCATGGAATGCCCCGGCTGTATTTGGAACGGAAGATTTTGGAGACGGTGCGGAAAATACACTGGAAGAAGTATTGCAATTGTGTACGGACAACGACCGCAAATACTGTATCGGTGGATATTCGATGGCAGGATTATTTGCCCTGTGGGCAGCCATGCAGACAGATCGCTTCAAAGGTGTCGCAGCAACATCTCCCTCGGTCTGGTTTCCGGGATTCCTGGAAGATATGAAGAGCCGGCGGGTAGGAAGTGACTGTATTTACCTGAGTCTTGGCGATAAAGAAGAAAAAACAAGGAATCCGGTGATGGCGCAGGTGGGAAACTGCATCAGAGAGACGTTTACCTGGCTGAAAGAAGAAGGAATACCGTGTACACTGGAATGGAATCACGGAGGCCATTTTAAAGAACCGGATATGAGGACCGCCCGGGCCTTCGCGTGGGTGCTGGAAGAACTTGCAAAGAAAGATTAGTATACTTTAAAATATGGAATGGAAAAATACGGGAGAATGAGAAAATGACAACGACAACGTTATGTTACATAGAAAACGAAGGCAAATACCTGATGCTTCACAGAGTAAAAAAGAAGAATGATATCAACGAGGGAAAATGGATCGGTGTCGGCGGTCATGTGGAATATCAGGAAAGCCCGGAGGAATGTCTGGTGCGTGAGGTGAAGGAAGAGACCGGGCTTACACTTACCTCGTATCGGTTCCGTGGTGTGGTGACATTTATCAGCGATACCTGCGAAGCGGAACTGATGTGCGCGTTCACAGCGGATGGATACACAGGGGAACTGATCGAATGCGATGAGGGAGAACTTTGCTGGGTAGATAAAACAGTTGTGCCAGAACTTCCGACCTGGGAGGGCGACAGAGTGTTTCTGGATATGCTTCTTTCCGGGGAAGAAAGATTTTTCTCGCTGAAATTAAGATATGAGGGAGATAAGCTTGTGGAGAAGAAAACTCATTTGTACTGAAAGATAGAGAGGAAGATTTATGCAAACAGTAGGAATAGATATCGGAACAACAACCATAAGCGGTGTGGTTCTGGAAAAAAACGGAACACAAAAACCCCGGATTCTTAAAGCAAAAACAATTGAAAACGGGAGCTTTCTTACAACGACAAAGGACTGGGAAAGGATCCAGGATGCAGAAAAGATTGTAAAGAAGAGCAGACAGATGCTGGATGATTTTCTGGACGAATATCCGGAAGTGGAAAAAATCGGACTTACCGGGCAGATGCATGGGATCGTCTATATCGACAAAGAAGGAACCTGTGTCAGTCCGTTGTATACCTGGCAGGATGCGAGAGGAAGTCTCTGTGAGGAGAATAACGGTTCCCTGACAGAAGAGATTCAGCAGACATGTAACGTGCAGGTGGCTTCCGGCTATGGAATAGTCACGCATATTTATAATTTGAGACATCATCTGATCCCGGATACGGCAGTGAGCTTCTGTACGATCATGGATTACTTCGGGATGCAGCTGACAGGAAGAAAAAAAGCAATGGTGCATGCAAGCAATGGAGCAAGTTTCGGATTCTTTAACGTACAGAAAAATGCTTTCATGACAGAAGAACTTTACAAAATGGGCGTGGAAGAACAGTGGCTTCCGCAAGTCTGCACCAGAATCGAAGCACTGGGAAGTTACAGAGAACGAATCGTGACCACAGCGATCGGCGATAATCAGGCAAGTTTTCTCGGAGCAGCGGGAAATGAGAATAATACATTGCTGGTAAATATGGGAACCGGCGGACAGATCTCAGTACTCTCAGATCAGTATTTTACAGCGGAGGGAATCGAAGCAAGACCTTTCTTACATGGTACTTACCTGCTTGCAGGAGCTTCTCTGTGCGGAGGAAAAGCGTATGCACTGCTGGAAAAATTCTTCAGAGAATTTGTGAAAGAGGCAACCGGACAGGAGAAACCTCTGTACAAAACCCTGGAGAAACTGGCAGGAGACGGGAAAGCATCCTGCACCGGAAGGGAAAACAGGAAAAAACTTCAGATAGAGACAACATTTGACGGAACCAGAGTACATCCGGAGCAAACCGGAAGTATTACCAATCTCAGTACGGACAATTTCACACCGGCAGCGTTTGTTTACGGGACTCTCGAGGGAATGAGCAGGGAACTCTATCAGATGTATCAGACGATTCAGAACGGAACCGGAATGCAAATAAAACGCATGATCGGATCCGGAAACGGATTGCGAAAGAATCCGGTTCTCTGTGAAATTGTAGAAGAAATGTTTGGCGCGAAACTGGCATTGGCAGAATGTGAAGAAGAAGCGGCAACAGGGGCGGCATTGAGCAGTATGCAGCAGGATGAATAATTGAAAAGTATGGGATGTGATTAATTTCTGCAGTGATCATTGTATAGATTCCAGGCTTGCACAGGAGAATGAGAAAAATGTGAGAATGCATTTCAGCAGATTACAGTTATTAAAGCGTATGAAGAGGATGTTACATGAAACAGAAGCTGTTAGATGAACTGATGGAGGTATCTGAAGAAGAACAGAAATATCTGGATGGTCAGGGTGACATTGAAAGACAATTGTATGTGAAGGAAAAGATAGAGGAAATAGACAGGGAACTGCTGCTTAAAAGGGGTCAGCATTATGTAGAGATTATGTATGTGGCACAGGGCAGCATTACGCATTGCATAGAGGGAAAGGAATTAGTGCTTCATAAGGGTGATGTTTTTCAGGCAATTTAAGAAACGATATGGAATGATACCGCACAAATATCGAAAAGAAAACAGAAAAGACAAAAAATGATAACGTGGAAAATAAGATATGACCTTGCCATCTGGGCACATCATGGAATGTTTGCTGCCGGAGAGAATTTTGATCTCACATTCGGCCTCATGCATACAGCAGAAAAGTCAGCAGAGATTCTGGTAAAAATGCTGTCAATGAGACCTGATAAACTGCAGACAATCACACCTGATAATTTCAGACATCTGGCTAAAAATTTTAACGTTACCCTTTCAGAAGAGTTTCTGTATGATAAATAAAAATTTAAAAAGCTGAAAGTGAAAAGCAGCAAGAACAAGGCAACATGCAGTTCCGGCTGCTTTTCTATATATTAATATTCTCCAAGATCAAATAATTCATCAAAAGTTATCTTAAGATTCGGAAACATCACCAGTTGCAGATCGTCTTTATTCTGAGCGGTGACGGTTTTGTAAAGATAGGGATACCCAGTACCATCTTCTCTAAAATCAAAAAGATAAATTTCCACAGATTTTTTTCTCCAGTCAACGATCCAGTATTCAGAGACCCCCACCTTACAGTAAATATCCATTTTCTCATGTCGGTCATAGTCTTCCGTGGCATTGGATAAAACTTCCATTACGAAACGGGGAATACCGGTAAAAGAAATATTTTTACGATCTCGCAGGTTGCAGATGATGGAGACATCAGGAACGATTATCTTATCATCATTCTCACGCCATTCATATTGTACACCGTCACCAAAAACACGACACAGGCTGTCTTTAATCTGGCTGCCGATTTTGATAACAAAATTATTGATAACCATAGAGTGTTCAAGATAAGTTTTGCTTAAATCTTCGATTGGTAAGGCATCATTCATACAGCGCTGCACCTCCTTACTTTATTGAGATAATTATAAGGTTTTGCAGGATATTCGTCAAGAACAGGAAAGCAAATGATGAGCAGATCAAGATGTCTTGCAAAACAGATAAAACTTTGTTAAAATAACCAAAATTACAGTTCCGGCAGATGCTTTTCAGATTTTGGTGATGTTATCTTAGCACAAAGCTGTTTCGAAAATAACGGGGAAAAGGAGAAATCATATGAGCATTATAAAAAATGAAATACCAATATTGGAGTTTGATACAGAACAAACGGCAGTGATCAGCCCAGTGCATGAGAACCTGAATCTGATTCTTCCGAAAAAATGTGTATTTGCCTTTCTTGGCGAATACATTGATGAATATGCGGAGAAGACCGGAGCACAGATTGTATCGTATTTTATCAGTGCGACCAAAGAATATCCTGTTTATATAACAACATATAAAGGTGAAAAAATTGTGCTTTGTCAGGCACCGGTGGGTGCGGCAGCTGCCACGCAGATTCTGGACTGGCTGATTGGATATGGGGTGCATGAAATTATTTCTGCAGGCAGTTGTGGAGCGTTGGAGGAGTTCGCAGAAGGAACGTTTCTGATACCGGAGAAAGCTTTGCGTGATGAAGGAACCTCATACCATTATGCTGCGCCTTCGAGATTTATGGAAATTAATAAAAGGGCAAGAAAAGCGATCGAAAAGACGATACTGGAACACGGGATGAAATATCAGGAAGTATTTACCTGGTCAACCGATGGATTTTTTCGTGAAACAAAAGAAAAGGTTGCATACAGGAAGGCAGAGGGATGCTCAGTAGTAGAAATGGAATGTTCAGCACTTGCCGCCTGTGCGGCATTCAGGAATGTGATCTGGGGAATGATATTATATACGGCGGACAGTCTTGCCGAGGTTGATGGATACGATGAGAGAAACTGGGGCGGCAATGCATATGAATATGCACTTACATTATGTATGGATTCTGTACTGGCGGTATAAAGAAAATCAGAGGAAGATATGACTTTTGTAAAAAACAGGGTTTTGTCTATGGAATCTGAGTTCCGCAGATGGTAAACTGGTGATATTAAAAACGGGCAGAAAAAGTTCTGACCTGTTACTTTATATTTGGGGAAAGGAAGAACAGACATGAAAAACAAGGAGAATTTATACGCTTCGATTCCTTATGTAGACAAAAAGGTATCCCGAATTTTTGCAGGAACTGCATTTTCACCGATCCAGGACGGGGCAGATGGAACGGATTTTTTTGAGGCGGCTCTGGCCAATGGAATCAATGCTTTTGATACGGCAAGGGTATATATGGAGGCGGAGCATTCTTTTGGCAACTGGCTGGAAAAGAGTGGCAGACGGGAGGAGGTAGTCATTCTCAGCAAATGCGGCCATCCGGATGCCATGTGGAACAAACGGGTGAATGAAAAAGAGATGCGAAAAGACCTGAAGAAGTCACTGGAAGAGTTGAAAACCGATTATATTGATATCTATATACTTCACAGGGATGATCCGGATATCGATGTGGCGGTAGCTGTGGAGACGTTTAATGCCATGCATGAAGAAGGAAGCATCGGCGCGTTTGGTGCATCGAACTGGATGCATACAAGGATCGAGGAGGCTAATGAATATGCCTACAAACATAACCTGATCCCGTTTTCCGTTTCCAGCCCGAACTTCTGTCTGGCCCGACAGGTGGAAGATCCGTGGGGAGGTGGATGCGTCAACATTTCCGGACCGGAAAATCAAGAGGCCAGAGCATGGTATGAAAAAAATCAGATGCCGGTGATCGCGTATGCATCTTTGGGCAGAGGCTTTTTCTCCGGCAGGATGAAAAGCGAGTATGCGGATCATGCCAGTGACTATCTGGATTCTTTTGCAATGACAGGCTATGCGTGTTCGGATAATTTTGAACGCCTCCGACGCTGTGAAATCATCGCAGAAAAACACGGTGTGACGGTAGCACAGATTGCCATGAACTGGATATTTTCCCATCCGTTGAATATTTTCGCAATCGCGAGTATGTCAAAAGCAGACAGGATGAAAGCGAACCGGGAAGCACTGCTGTTACAACTTTCCGATGAAGAAATCGCGTATCTTGACCTGGAAACACCTGAATTCTGTGGGTAAACGATTCGTATAGTCTTGCGTATCTGATACAGGAAAGCTAAAATAAACGAGATGAGAAAAAAATAAAAGCTATTATCATAGTGTGAGGTGAATACGCAATGAATTATTATGACCTTTCCAACCCGTCCACACCGCCAACCCGTGGATACCGGCTGGGGGTGTGGCGGCTTCGGAGGCAGCGGATCTACCGTAGCCTGGTCGTCCTGGCAGCGATTCTTACCTATATCCTGCTGTATCTGACATTGAAAAGAGACGATTATACGAATGATATGTTAAAAGCCATCGTTCTGCTGTTTTGTTCTGTGGCAGTGTTTCTGGCACTGTTACTGGTTGCACGCAATCGGATCGATGTCGTACGGATGAGAAAACGGGAAGTGCAGGAGCGGCATGATTATAATTATGCCATGTACCGTACCTTATATAAAAAGAAGGAAAAACTTCGCTCCATTACCCTGCTTCAGATGGCAAGGCAGCAGATCGAACTGCACCATCCGCAGATGGCACTGCAGGCACTGGAGCTGGTGAAAAGGGAAAAATTGAATGTAGCGCAGCTTCGCAGTTTTTATTTTTACCAGGCAGCAGCGCTATATCTGGATGCACAGGAGAGCTGGCAGGAAGCGCTGACCAGTTGTTATGCAATCCCACAAAAACCGCAGCAGTTATCACAGGAGGAAATCGAAAGCCTGTTTTTACCGGAGAGCAATCCGGACAAACTGGTGCTTGCTGTGAGTGACTGGGAGGAGCAGAAAGCTTCCTGGCCGGTGGTTACGATGCTGGCTGCGATTCTGATTTTGTATACCGGAGTCTATTACAGTGTCAATGGGTTACTGTCATGGCGGTATCATTACAGAGACTGGGTTGTGTATGTCTCCTTTTTCGTTCTTTTCTTTGGATGGACAGTGCTCACGCTGTACTGGCTGGTCAAACTGTTCCGGCTGATCGGAAAACAGATGGAAAAAGGAAAGGGTGCAAAGACTGTGCAGAAGATCTTTTTGGTGATTCTCTGGATCTGTCTCTTTTTGGGAAATAGCCTGATGCAGGTGGCTCAGATTTTTGGAAGTGATGCGGAGGTAGAGGTACAGCCGAATGGTGTGATCGAGATGAAGCATGAAAACTGGCTGGATCCGCCGGAGTATTATTATAACAAAGCTACCGGACTGTTTTTCCGCCGAACGCTGACACTGGATGAGATTATCGAATATGGAATCTCCGAGGAAACACTGGAAGACGATTCGACAGAACAGATATCCGATGGGGAAATACAGAATGATAGCGGAACCGAAGAAGATCAGACGACCGGAGAGAATACGACAGATACAAATATAGATGGAACCACAGAGAGCGGAGCAGATACCGAAACAGAAGATCCGCTGATGTCTCAGGCGCGGGCAGTCTATACATACATGAAAGAACATGGTGAGATAGCAGATGACGGAGATGTCTCCCAGGTGACTGCAAGTTGTAATGCAAAAGGAAACTTTTATGCCATTTTTGAAAGCGGTGAAGAGAATGGCAACAGCTGGGACAATCGCTTGGTCTATGACCGGACATCAAAGAATGGAGAATGCGAGTTGTTTGTCTATGAGAGGGTGGAAACAGGAAAAGATACCCAGCTGCTCGGATTCTATGCAGTGAATAAGACAACCGGGGAAGTAATCTCAGGGGAAAAAACATCCTGGAGTGAGGTGGGAAGCGAAGCCTACCGGGAAGCTACCGGAGAATAAAAATAACAAAAAAAGATACGATATCATATCATTGGTTTTCTTACGATATGATATCGTATCTTTTTTGCTTTACAAGAAATTGCTTTCCTGTAAAGCAAAAAACGCTCCGCGAGGATGCGCACTGCGCGTATAAGGTAGATGTCGCAAGCGACCGCCGCAGGCGCGAGAATGTGCCAAGGCACATTCTTTATATATTGCGGTCAGCAAAAGTGCTGATCTGCTTCCCTTTATTTCAGCAGATTGTCATCTGTGAAGTAGTCGATGCGCATGGAGTGACGAACATCGTCCAATGTTTTGGCGGCGGTTTCTCTGGCTGCGGCGCTGCCTTTTTTCAGGATGTCGTATACGTCCGGCAGGTTTTTCTCCCACATTTTACGGCGGTTACGGATCGGCTCAAGTTCGGACTGAATAACGTTATTCAGGAATTTCTTTACTTTTACATCGCCCAGGCCACCGCGCTGATAGTGGGCTTTCAGTTCATCCAGGTTGTTGTAGTCCGGCAGGAATTCTTCAAAGTGTTCCGGGCGACAGAATGCGTCCAGATAGATGAATACCGGGTTGCCTTCCACTTTTCCGGGATCCTGCACACGGATGTGGTTCGGATCAGTGAACATGGACATGATCTTTGTTCTGATATCTTCCGATTCGTCGGACAGGTAGATGCAGTTGCCAAGGGATTTGCTCATTTTTGCCTTACCGTCGATACCCGGCAGACGCAGGCAGGCCTGGTTGCTTGGCAGGACGATCTTTGGCTCAGTCAGGGTCTCGCCATATACGCTGTTGAACTTGTGTACGATTTCTTTACACTGTTCGATCATCGGCATCTGGTCTTCACCTACCGGTACACTTGTGGCACGGAAAGCGGTGATGTCAGCGGCCTGGCTGATCGGATAACAGAAGAATCCAACCGGGATGCTGGCTTCGAAGTTTCTCATCTGGATCTCAGCTTTTACAGTAGGGTTACGCTGTACACGGGATACGGTAACCAGATTCATATAGTAGAAAGTCAGCTCAGTCAGTTCCGGGATCATGGACTGGATGAAAATCGTGGATTTCTCCGGATCCAGACCACAGGCAAGATAATCGAGTGCTACCTGCATGATGTTCTGACGAACTTTCTCCGGGTGTTCTGCGTTATCGGTCAATGCCTGCGCATCGGCGATCATAATATAGATTTCGTCATAGTTGCCGGAGTTCTGTAATTTTACTCTTTCTTTCAGGGATCCGACATAATGACCCACATGAAGACGACCGGTTGGACGGTCGCCGGTTAAAATAATTTGCTTCATAAAAACTCTCCTTTGTGCTCTGTAAATAATGTGTAACTGCAGTATGCGTCTGACAGAGCAATATAAATTAATTATAAAGCCCGAGTAAGGGACTGTCAACAACGCAAAAGGGAAAATCGGGCGCGCCGGGGACAGAATTTTCCGAAATTTAGCAATTTAAAGTGGAAAAACATTAAATCGTATTGTGATAACTAAAAACACCTGTTATAATAACGAAAAGATGTTAAAGTCTTGAACTTGAATAAGGAAGGTAAGAAGAATGAATCAGTTGGAAATATTAAGAGAAAGTCTTGGACAGTGCGATGAAATTATTCTGGATGCACTGCTTATGCGTAACCGTATTGTAGAAGATATCATGGCATATAAAGAGGCAAATGGTATCCCGATCCTGCAGCCGGAACAGGAAGCAAAACAGAAAGAATGGCTGGAGCGCCGGATGGCAGACAGACGCCATAAAGCAGAAGTGGAAGATGTCTTTGGAAGCATTACCCAGAACAGTAAAAGAATTCAGGCAAGAAAACTGTTCAACTATAATATCGTCCTGATCGGCTTCATGGGAGCGGGTAAGAGTACGATTTCTGAATTTTTGAAAACCGCATTTGCGATGGATGTGATCGAGATGGATCAGATCATCGCCGAGAGAGAAGGCATGAGTATCTCCGATATCTTCGAAGTGTATGGTGAGCAGTATTTCCGCGATCTGGAAACCAATCTGCTGATCGAGATGCAGTCGAGAACCAATGTGGTTATCTCCTGTGGTGGTGGTACTCCGATGAGAGAGTGCAATGTTGTGGAGATGAAGAAAAATGGTCGTGTCGTATTACTGACCGCAAAACCGGAGACGATTCTGGATCGTGTCAAAGACAGCCATGACCGTCCACTGATCGAAAACAACAAGACGGTATCATTTATTGCGGAACTGATGGAAAAACGTAGAGAAAAATACGAGGCAGCTGCCGATATCGTCATCGAGACCGATGGAAAAGATGAGCTGCAGATCTGCGAAGAACTGATCCACAGACTGCGTCAGATGGATAACAAATAATTTATGAAAAGCACATAAAAAGCTGCAGAAGCAATGGAAAAACATTGTTTCTGCAGCTTTTTTAGTTACGCGAGCAAAGAGCCAAAGTTCGTGTTCCAATGATAACAGATACCGGGCAGGATCAGATCGTCCGGTAATCAAGTTCCCCTCGTGTCTGGTCAATGACAAACTGTTTGAAGATATCCACCACCGGCGGATGATAGGCATCTTTTAAGATTCCGTGTATCGCCTGTCTGCAGGAAAACCGTTATGTTGTCTGACAAACCCGTTCCTGGGTCAGGATGCAGAACCGTTAAAACAGGCAGAAACACCGAAGAATATCATGTAATCGGTGGCGGTGTTGCCGGTCTGTGTGCAGCCTTTGTCGCGAAAGAAAGAGGCCATGAGGTTACTTTATACGAAGCAGGCGAAAAGCTTGGCGGAAATATGCGACTGGCTGCTTACCCGCCGGGAAAAGGTGATATCACAAACATGATCCGCAGCTACATTCATCGTTGCCAAAAAGATGGAGTTGAGATAAAATTGAACCACGAGGTGACAGCAGACTTCATCAAAGAGGAAAACCCGGACAGCGTGATTCTTGCAACAGGCTCCCGGACACTGGTACTGCCGATCGAAGGCATCGATCATCCGTCCATTATTTACGGATCAGATCTGCTGGAAGGAAAACGTGCAGCAGGTAAGAAAGTACTGGTAGTCGGCGGCGGAATGGTTGGCTGTGAGACAGCAGCCTTCCTTGGCGAACAGAACCACGAGGTAACAGTTATTGAATTCAGAGATACCGTAGGTGCAGATGTGATCCACGAGCACAGAGTATATCTGATGAAAGATTTCGAAGAATATGGTATCGGTCAGATTACCGGAGCAAAAGTATGCAGATTCTTCGAAGACGGCGTAGAGTATGAGACAGCAGACGGCGAACATCACGAGGCCGGAGGCTACGATTCCGTTGTACTTTCCATGGGTTACAGAAATTATAATCCTCTTGAAGAACAGGTGAAAGCTATCGTACCGGATACCTATGTAATCGGTGATGCAATCCGTGCAAGACGTGCACTGGATGCAACGAAAGAAGCCTACGATGTGGCATCTCAGATTTAGACCCAAAACAGGAGGAAAAGAAGATGGAACAGAGAATCAAAGGAACAACAGGATTATTGGCACTGATTGGAAGCCCGGTAGGACATTCAGGATCCCCGGATATGTACAATTTCTGCTTCCGCTATCATAATCTGGATTATTGCTACATGGCTTTTGATATCAAAGAAGATCAGGTACCGGCAGCGCTGGATGCCATGCGTCTGTTTAACATGAGAGGATGCAACGTAACCATGCCGTGCAAAACCGCAGCAGCACAGAATATGGACGAATTATCCGATGCAGCAAGAATCATCGGTGCAGTCAATACAATCGTCAACGAAAACGGAAAACTGGTCGGTCATATGACAGACGGAATCGGATTTGTTGAAAACCTGAGAGACCACGGTGTAGATGTAAAAGGAAAGAAAATGGTAGTATTAGGTGCAGGTGGAGCCGCAACAGCGATCCAGGTGCAGTGTGCACTGGACGGAGCAGCATCTATTTCTATCTTTAACCCGAACGATCCTTTCCTGGATCGCGCAAAGAATACAGCTGCAAAGCTGAAAAAAGAAGTACCGGATTGCGATGTTCAGGTATTCTGTATCGAAGATCAGGACAAACTGAAAGAAGAGATCGCAAAAGCAGATATTCTGGTAAACGGAACAATGGCAGGGATGAAACCTCATGAAGATGTTTCCCTGATCACGGACAAATCCGTATTCCGTCCGGATCTGGTAGTATGCGATGTTGTATACAATCCGGAAGAAACAAAACTCCTCCGGGAAGCAAGAGAAGCCGGCTGTGCAAAGACCATCGGCGGAAAGGGCATGCTTCTGTGGCAGGGAGTTGCAGCCTACAAATTATATACCGGCCTGGATATGCCAGTAGAGGAATATAAAAAGTTCCAGGCGGAAAACGCAAAATAAAATGAGGTAAAAAATGAAACAGAACAGCAAGAAGAATTATGTGATAACATCTCTCGCATTGTATTTCACGTATTTTATCCATGGAATAGGAGCGTCTATTTTAGGACAGTACAAACCACAGTTTGCAAAAGTGTGGGGCGCGACAGTGGGAAGTTAAGCGGATTGATCGGTGTGATCTGCTATGTGATCTTTTTCTTCGGAATTGCATTTTCTCCGTCGATGGGAATCGGCTATGCATTCGCCATTGTGGGCGGAATCGCCAATTCCTTCCTGGACACCTGTGTAAGTCCGACCTGTATGGAGATTTATGTCAATAATCCTTCGATTGCGAATCTGTTTACAAAATTTTCCATGTGTATCAGTCAGTTTCTGCTGCCGTTCTTTATCGGAATGGTAGCGGCAGCAAATATGTCCTACCGCACCATTTTTCTGGTGGCAGGAATTGCGATCCTGATAGATGGAGTTCTGATCCTGTTACTTCCGTTCCCGGTAAGAGAAAAGAAGAGCGGTGAAAAACAGGAGAAGAGTAAAGTGAAACTGACAAAAGTTTCTCTGGCAGCTGTGCTGATCGGATTTACCAGTTCTTCCACCTTTATGCTGTGGCTGAACTGTAACCAGGACAGAAAGAAATTGAGAGTACAGAAGAGTAAAGCAAAATACAGAATAATATAAAAAGAAGATACAGAATATAAGAGAAGACCTGCGGTAAGGGGAAATTACTGCAGGTCTTCTCTTTTTATCTTATACAAAAGGGTTATGAAGTAAGTTGGAATTTGAAATTATGTTTTTAAAGCTTTATTATTTTCTGTATTACAGACTTTTGTGAATGATGTCCAGAACCTGTTTCAATTCATGGACACCGATCTGTCCAGGTGCAGAAGCTTTGGAAGCGGCACCGAAGGTCAGTGCGGAACCAAAGGTCTCACCGGTCAGACGGCTTACAACACCCGTTCCGGCCATAGACATGGTGATGATCGGGCGGTCTGCGTACTGTTCTGACATTTCCAGAGTGGCTTCTAAAAGTGTCAGAACATCTTTTTTGCAGGTTGGCATCAGAGCAATCTTAGGAATGTCTGCGCCGAGGGTCTGCATTTTCCTGAGACGGCGAACAATCTCGTCTTTCTCAGGGGTTTTTGCAAAGTCATGGTTGGAAGCGATGACTTTTACGCCATTTGCATGGGCATGAGAAATGATGGAGGTTACAATCTCATCCCCGGTAAATGCTTCCACATCCACCAGATCCACATAGCCGCTTTCCGCTACGGCTTTGTTTAACTGTGCATACTGTTCCGGAGAGATTTCTTTTTCTCCGCCTTCCTTGGAGGTTCGGAAAGTGAAGAGTACAGGAATCTCGCCCAGAGCTTCATTCAGCTGCTTAGCGGTGGCCAGAACTTCCTCGGTATCGAAGACGTCATCGTACCAGTCCACACGCCACTCTGCAACATCTACAGGCAGTGCGGAGAAGGTAGAGGCTTCTTTGAGGATTTCCTCGCGGGTTTTACCAACGATCGGAACACAGATCTTCGGTCTGCCTTCGCCGATGGTAATGTTTCTTACTTTTACAGTATTCATAGTGTTTTCCTTTCCTGAAAAACGTTTTACATTTTAGTCGTATTTGATGTTCAGAACTTCTTTCATGTGTTCGATAGGCATCGGTTCGCCGGTCCACAACTCGAAAGCAGCAGATCCCTGGAACAGCATCATGCCCAGACCGTTCATGGTCTTGCATCCAACTTCTTTTGCCATGGAACGCATCTTTGTCTCCAGTGGAGAATAAGGAACATCGACAACGATCAGTTCCGGACGGAAGTAAGATTTGTCCGGTACTACGGACTGTCCTTCCAGCGGTTTCATACCAACACCGGTAGCGTTGACAAACAGGTAGCTGTCATCCATCTCTTCTTTCAGTTTGTCAAGATCTGCCAGATCGTAGAGTACTGCGTGAGAAGAAGTCCGGGTGTTGATCTTTTCTACGGTAGATACTGCACGGTCCCAGAATTCGTCTTTGCGGTTGAAGATTACGATTTCTGAAACTCCGTCCAGTGCCGCCTGGATCTCAATAGCTGTAGCAGCACCGCCGGCACCTACGATGGTCATCTTTTTGCCGATCACATCGATGTTGTTGTCTTTCAGAGACTGCATAAAACCGATACCGTCTGTGATATGACCGGTCAGATGACCGTTATCATTGACGATGGTGTTTACAGCACCGCAAAGTTCGGCTGCCGGTGACAGTTCGTCAAGATACTGTCCTACCAGTGTTTTGTTTGGCATGGATACGTTGGATCCTCTCATTTTAAGAGTACGGATGGCCTTTACTGCGTCTTCAATCTCGTCGGCACCAACTTCGAATGCCAGATATGCATAGTCATATCCCAGTTTTGCAAATGCTTCGTTCTGCATTGCCGGTGAGCTGGTGTACACCGTGAGCTTTCATCTGACATTTCATATCGTTTTTGGTTACCGGATCCAGATCACGGCCAATCTGATCCATCATTTCAACGATAGAGATATCTGCTTTACGTGTTGCAAAGAATTCCACAACATCCAGACCTACGGCACCGCCACCGATAACAGCTATCTTTTTGCCTTCCAGATCCTGCGGAAATCGTTGATATGACTGATCATACCTAAGATAGAATAAACATTTCCGCCTTCTTTGTCAATATTATCCATCAGACCATTGATCGGAGGAAGCAGAGGGCCGGAGCCGGTAGCATTAACGATCAGGTTCGGATGGAACTTGCGGATGTTTTCAGGTGTTGCCTGTGTTCCGGTAAAGATATACAGATTATCCAGAGCAGCGGCACGATGTTCCAGGAGATACATTTTCGGATATCACATTCGTGACCGGTTGCAACTTTATTTACCCATTCCGGATCTGCGATCAGTCCACGACCCATACCGATCAGATCTGCATCACCGTCAGCCAGGAGCTTTTCAGCCACTTCCGGATCACGGATATTTCCCATGGAGATACATGGTTTGCCGAATCTTTCTTTGACAGCTCTTGGCATGTAGGAACGCCATCCGTCTTCCAGTGTGTTTCCACCTTCTACCATCTCATCTGCACTCAGACGCAGCATGATCGGAGAGAAAGGTCCTACCTGTTTTCTGACTTCTTCGATGACCATACGGCAGAAACGTGTTCTGTTTTCTACAGAACCACCGAATTCGTCAGTACGTTTGTTAGTGGTAGGAGAGAGAAACTGGCTGATCAGATAAGAGTGTCCTGCATGAATCTCTACAGCGTCAAAATCTGCGATCTACGCACGTTTTGCCCCATTTGATACCGGATTGTTCCGTACTTCGTACTCTCCCAATCCTCAAAAACATTCGTAATCCGCGCATTTTTCTTCAAAAAATGGCTACTTACTCATGTTTCTGGCAAGTCTCAAGGTCAGAAATCTTCCTGCAAGCAAGCCTGCGCCAGACTTCCGACTTTTTGACGTTTAGGTATCATGTATGTGTTAATTGTATAACAAAAGCATAACAAGTACTAATTCGTATTATTTGCGGTATGATAAAAAAATCTATCGGTTATTCTAAATTTTATTAAAATAAGAAAAAACGACTGTAATACGGATTCACATTGCATATCGGGCGGTGGAATGGTAAGATAAAACATATGTTTGAAAAAAGGAGAGGGATAGCATGAAAGAAGAACTGACGATCCGGGTGGCAAAGCCGGAAGACGCAAAAGGACTTCTGGAGATCTACGCGCCTTATGTGGAGAAAACAGCGATCACATTCGAATATGGAGTACCATCGGAGAAAGAGTTTGCCGGACGGATCCGCCATATTCTGACGAAATACCCATATCTGGTACTGGAAGAAAACGGGGAGCTGTTGGGGTATGTGTATGCAGGGACATTCAATGAACGGTCTGCTTACGACTGGGCGGTAGAGACGACGATCTATATCCGGGAAGATCAGAAAAAGAGAGGACTTGGAAAGAAGATGTATGCGGCGCTGGAACAGGTGTTGAAAAAGCAGAACATCACAAATCTGAATGCCTGCATCGGTGTGCCGGAAGTGCCGGATGAACATCTTGACCGCAACAGCATGGATTTTCATCATCATCTGGGATACCGGCTGGTGGGAGAATTTTATCAGTGCGGGTATAAGTTTGATACCTGGTATAACATGGTGTGGATGGAGAAAATAATCGGCGAACATCAGAAAAAACAGCCGGCGATGATCACGTTTCCGGAACTTTTAAAGAAAGATCCGACACCATGGGAAGCATAAAATCAGAGAAATAGTGGATGAAGCACAAAAAGAAAAATATGATGTAAGGAGAATTATATTACATGGAAGGAAATTTGACGAAGGGGCCTATTCTGAAGACGCTGACCAAACTGGCGATACCGATCATGGCGTCTTCCTTTCTGGGAACTTTATACAACATTACCGATATGGCATGGATCGGACTGCTCGGCTCAAAAGCAGTGGCTGGTATCGGTGTCGGAGGCATGTTCACCTGGCTGTCTCAGGGATTTGCATCTATGGCAAGGATGGGCGGACAGGTGCAGGTGGGGCAGTGTGTCGGAAGAGGAGATAAGGAAAAGGCTCATGGGTATGCCCAGGCGGCGGTTCAGCTGGCAACGGTGATGGGGCTGGTGTATGCACTGGTTGTACTTATTTTTACAAAGCAGATGATCGGATTTTTTAAACTGGAGGATCCGGAGGCGTATGCGGCGGCATTTGTCTACACAGAGATTGCCTGCGGACTGATCGTCTTTTCATTTTTGTCGGTGACACTGACCGGTATCTATACGGCGCAGGGAGATTCGAAAACACCGTTTTATGCGAACCTGATCGGTCTGGCGATGAATATGATCCTGGATCCGCTTCTGATTCTCGGACCGGGACCGCTTCCGAAACTGGGTGCGGCAGGAGGAGCCATTGCAACGGTAACGGCGCAGTTTATCGTTATGAGTATCATGATTCTTGGAATCGTGAAACAGAAGAAAGAAAATGTATTAAAAGGTATTACCCTGTTCGCAAAAATTCCGGCAGAATATCTGAACGGGATCTGCAAAATCGGAATTCCTACTGCGATACAGGGAATGGCATACTGCGTGATATCGATGGTAATCACCCGCATGGTATCTGCTTTTGGGGCAGAAGCCATCGCCACACAGCGTGTGGGAGGACAGATTGAATCCATATCCTGGAATACGGCAGACGGATTCGCCACCGCGTTAAATGCGTTTATCGCGCAGAACTATGGTGCGGGAGAGATGGGGCGTGTAAAGAAAGGATATCGGGCATCTCAGTGGACAGTCGGAATCTGGGGGATTTTCATTACGCTGTTGTTTGTGTGTGTTCCGCGTCCGATCGCAAATATTTTCTTCCATGAGCCGAAAGCGATTGCCACAGCGGTTGATTATCTGATCATCGTTGGATTCAGCGAAGCCTTTTTATGTATTGAGACAACGACAGTAGGAGCGCTTTCCGGACTGGGAAGGACACATCTATGCAGTGTGATCAGCATAATCTTTACCAGTGCCCGGATACCGCTGGCGATCATTCTTGGAGGGACTTCGCTGGGACTGAACGGTATCTGGTGGGCACTGTCATCGACTTCCATTGTTAAAGGTGTGCTGTTTGTGATTGTGTTCCAATGGGTAATCCGCACAAAAAAACAGGTGGCTGCCTGACGGAAAAACAGATACAGAATGTCAGAACGGAATCGGCAGAGACTTGGGGTCTTCGGTATTCCGGTAGGCAGAAGGGGTACAGCCTTTGCAACGTCTGAACTGACGGATAAAATAACTCATATTTTCGAAACCGGCGTTTAAAGCAATCTCAGTGATGGGAAGCCGGGTGGAGAGCAGCTGGGAGGCCGCCTGGTTGACCCGGTATTCATTCAGGTAGGAAAACGGTGTTTTTCCTGCCTTTTCTTTAAAAAAACGGCAGAAATAATTCCGGTTCATATGAATTGTGCCGGCAAGGTCTTCCAGAGATATTTTTTCTCCGTAGTGAGATTCAATATAAGAAAATACAGCTTTTAACGGATTCACATCACCGGAAGTTTCTCCTGCCTGTGTACCGGGGATAAAGGACTGGCTGGCAAACAGCAGTTCCAGAATCTGCAACAGCGTGATCTTGATCGAGAGAGCGGCAGTCAGCGAGGTATCGCAGTTTCGGTACTCGTCGGCTGCTTTTTTTATGAGTGCAGCAATCTGAGCAGTGAGTTCCGGAGCAAGTGCTTCACTATCGGGAAACAGATATTTTCCGGTGCAAAGAGGTACCAGATAAGAGGTCTGGCAGGAATCTGTCTGAAGAAAATTCAGCATATCCAACCGGAAAACCAGCGCATAATGGTGGGAAAACGGACTGTTTCCAAACAGTCCGTGCAGTGTGCCGGGATTAATAAAATAAATATGTCCTTCCTGGAGCAGCCGGGTACGGTTCTGGGTACGAAGTACAAGACTTCCTTTGGTAACATATATAAATTCCACTTCCTCATGCCAGTGATATGGCACAAAGTATTGCCCGTAAGGATCTTCCTGAGAGTATGCCTGAAACGGAAGACCGAGAGAACCATGAGAGTGACTTTCGTGATAAGATAAGCTATTCATGTAAATACAGTCCTTTAATTAAAATTTAATCGAGTAATTATCTCAAAATGCTATGTTTATATTCTAAAGATAACACATGATTTTCAAAAAAGAAAGAGATAACGCATGGATCACAGGGATATCGTGGATTATTCGTTACTGTTCATTGGTAATATCCCACGAAGCGTGTTACCGGAATCGGAGTGAACAGTAACGATTGCTCTGTTTTGTGTATTTCTTATGAAAAATGGAAGAAACACACAGAAAGATATTACATAGGTGTCAAAAACAGAGCAACAGAAAGTGAATATAGTATAAAAAAATAGCAATATATTACAAGAAATGTGAAATGAAATATAGTATCCTGAATATATATGAAAACGAGTCTGAAAATACAGAAAATTTTCGGAAGAAAGAAAAGAGGACAAACATATGAGCAAAGCATGGTGGAAAAGTAGTGTTATTTATCAGATTTATCCAAGAAGTTTTGCAGATAGCAACGGAGACGGTATCGGTGATCTGAATGGTATTACCGCACATCTGGATTATCTGAAAGAACTGGGAGTTGATGTGATCTGGCTGTCACCAATCTATAAATCCCCGAACGATGACAATGGATATGATATCTCCGATTATCAGGATATCATGACCGATTTCGGAACAATGGAAGACTTTGACCGGATGATCGCTGAGATGCACAAACGAGGCATCAAACTGGTGATGGATCTGGTAGTAAACCACAGCTCCGATGAGCACAGATGGTTCCTGGAAAGCAAAAAATCAAAAGACAATCCGTATCGTGATTATTATATCTGGAAAGATCCGAAAGACGGCAAAGAGCCTAATAACTGGGGAGCATGCTTCGGAGGTTCTGTCTGGGAGTTTGACGAAGAAACAGGAATGTATTATCTGCATTGCTTCTCAAAAAAACAGCCGGATCTGAACTGGGAGAACCCGGTAGTACGTGACGAAGTATTTAACATGATGACCTGGTGGTGTGAAAAAGGTGTAGATGGTTTCCGTATGGACGTTATCAGCATGATCTCCAAAGATCCTGCATATCCGGACGGAGAGATCCGTGATGGACTGCACGGCGATATGTCACCATATGTATGCAACGGACCTCATGTACATGAATATCTGCAGGAAATGAACCAGCGTGTACTTTCCAAATTTGATCTGATCACTGTTGGTGAAACACCAGGTGTTACAACAGAGGAAGCAAAGAAATATGCAAATCTGGATGGAAGCGAACTGAACATGGTATTCCAGTTTGAACACATGGGAACAACAGAAGGAAAATACGGCAAATGGACCACTAAGAAACCGGAAATGAAAAAAGTCCGTGCTGTCATGAATAAATGGCAGAATGACCTGGAAGGAAAAGCATGGAACAGTCTGTACTGGGATAACCACGATCAGCCGCGTGCCGTATCCAGATTCGGTGATGACAGCCCGATGTACCGTGAGGTATCCGCAAAGATGATCGCAACCTGCCTGCATATGCTGAAAGGTTCTCCGTATATCTATCAGGGCGAAGAAATTGGCATGACTAATGCATATTTCAAATCCATCGATGATTACAAAGATATCGAAGCTATCAACGCATACAAAGAGTATACCGAGAGCGGTCTGATGACAGAGGAAGAGATGCTGAACTGTCTGAAGATGGTCAGCCGTGATAACGCCAGAACTCCGATGCAGTGGGATGACAGCGCAAATGCCGGATTTACCACAGGAACGCCATGGATCAGTGTGAACAAAAACTATACACAGATCAACGCAAAGGCTGCCCTGGAAGACAAAGACAGTGTATTCTACTACTATCAGAAACTGATCCGGCTGCGTCATGAGAATGAGATTATCGTAGAGGGTGTATTCCACGGACTGCTGGAAGACAACGATGATATCTATGCATACGAGAGAATACTGGGCGATGAGAAACTGGTGGTAGCTTGTAACTTTACAAACAAAGAAGTACCTTGCGATCTGTTCGAAGGAAAAGAAGGCGAAGAACTGATCACTAACTACAAAAACCATGTAGCAGGTGTTCTGCAGCCATATGAAACAAGAGTAATTCTCTACAAATAATAGTAAAAAACAAGAAAATATACCGCTGATCCGAAAGGAATATGTATAATAATTTCGAAAAAGTGAAAAATCAGGAATGGGGTGTCGAGCGAAACTGTCGTTCGACACCCCATTTTTGACAAAATAAGCACTTCCTGTTCCATATAATAATACTTGTTTTCCAGTAAGTATTCCAGATGGAACAGGGGGTGCTTTTTGTCTTACACAATCTATCCGGATGAACTGTTTGTTACCAATCTGGTGATGGATTATTATTTACTCCGACTGGTAAAAAAACTGTGTGGAGGAAGGGCAGGAGTATTGGCTTCTCTTGGAGGAGCTGCTTTTGGAGCTTTGAGTTATTGTATGCTGATTCTTTTACCCGTCAGCTTTCCGGCGAATACATTACTGGCATATGTGGCAATCAACACAATCATGGTGAGGTTTGGATGTGGACTGCGGACACCAGGAAGGCTCTGTGGTGGAATCGCCGGTCTGTACATAGCAGGATTCCTCATGGGAGGTATGCTGGAAGTCCTGAAACGATTCCTGGGATTTGCCGGGACAAAAGACGTATTGCTGGCGGGAACCGTCTGTTACCTTGTGTATGCTGCTGTTCTTCCACGATACCGGGAATGGAGAAAAAAAAGCAGGATTCGCTGCCGGGTAAGACTGCAGATGGAAGGGCAGATTACAGAGGTAAATGCCTTTTTTGATACAGGGAACAGCCTGTATGATCCGATCGCACAAAAACCGGTAAGTATCATTCAAAAAGGAACTCTGGAAAAGCTTTGTGATGCAGATACAATGGAAAAATTACAGGAATTTCAGAGGGGAAAGGCAGAAAAAGAAGCGGCTTTGTCGTTTCGGCGTATGCATCCACATTTTCTGGTTTATTCCAGTCTTGGCTGTTCTTGCGGGCTGCTGGTAGCAGTCACGCTGGATGCCATGTACCTGGAAAATGAAAACGTACAGAAAGTGATCCACGCTCCGGTGGTCGCTTTTTCGGGGGAAGACAGTTCTGCTTTCGGGGACTGTCAGATGATCTTACATCCAAATCTGATAGACAGTTAGGAGGAAATTCTATGATGCAGGCAGTATTACCCAGTCATTTTCGTATGCGTATGTTACCGGGTTTTTCCCGCATGCTGTGGAGAAAACCCGGAGAGGTGTATTATATCGGTGGAGCAGACGTACTGCCCAATCCGTTATCTCCTCAGCAGGAATCCGCAGTGATAGAGAGTCTGACAAAAGAGGACAGCCAGCAGGCGAGGGCAAGTCTGATCGAACACAATCTGCGCCTTGTGGTATACATCGCACAGAAGTTTGATAACACCGGTGTTGGAATGGAAGATCTGATATCTATTGGAACGATTGGACTGATCAAGGCAATCAATACCTTCAATCCGGAAAAGAAGATTAAACTTGCAACGTATGCGTCCCGCTGTATCGAAAACGAAATCCTGATGTATCTGAGAAGAAACAGCAGAACCCGCATGGAAGTCTCCATCGATGAACCGTTGAATGTGGACTGGGACGGGAATGAGCTGCTGCTTTCTGATATCCTCGGAACAGACGAAGATGTGATCTACAGGGATCTGGAGCACGAGGTGGAGTGTAAGCTTCTGGTAAAAGCTATTAACAAGCTAAATGCCAGAGAAAAGATGATCATCTGTCTTCGCTTCGGGCTGAATCAGCCGGATGGAAAAGAAAAAACGCAAAAAGAAGTGGCAGATCTTCTCGGAATATCTCAATCCTACATCTCCAGACTGGAAAAAAGGATCATGGTGCGGTTAAAAAAAGAAATTGTCCGCTATGAATAAACAGTTAAACGTAACTGTTCAGTACCTTCACAGTTACGAGCCAAAATGCATTTAAACGATAAAAACACGCTTTGCGAGTTTTTATCGTTATCGCGGCACTCCTCAAGGTTCCGTGCAAGCACGGACTTTGACTCGTTGCTCGCGTAAATCACCTTCGGTGATGGCATTTTGGCTTGTATGTCTCGGGATTTTGACATATTCATGTCAAAACACCTCGCGGGACAGTGGCTACTGAATAGTTACAGTTAAACTATGTTTATTGCTTGAAAGAAATGTCTGAAAACAGTATAATATAGAAAAACAAAAGCGAAAGTGAGGAGTTGCACCATGCATTGTGTGAAAAAAGTAACAGATGATTTATACTGGATCGGCGGTAGTGACCGCAGACTGGCTTTATTTGAAAATGTATACCCGATTTCAAGAGGAGTTTCTTATAACTCTTATGTCCTGCTGGACGAAAAAACGGTTCTGTTAGATACCGTGGACGCATCCATCAGCGGATTGTTTTTTGAAAATCTGGAATATGTACTGAACGGAAGGACGCTGGATTACCTGATCGTCAACCATATGGAACCGGATCACTGCGCGGTCATCGGAGATGTGGTGAGAAGATACCCGGATGTAAAACTGGTATGTAATGCGAAAACAGTTCCTATGTTAAAACAGTTCTTTAATTTCCCGGTGGAAGACCGTACTGTGATTGTAAAAGAAATGGACACCCTGTGTACCGGAAAACATACCTTTGCCTTCGTGATGGCACCGATGGTGCACTGGCCGGAAGCTATGGTTTCCTATGATACTGTCGATAAGATCCTGTTTTCCGCAGATGGATTCGGAACGTTCGGAGCAATCAATGGAAACCTGTTTGCGGATGAAGTGAATTTTGAAAGAGACTGGCTGGATGATGCCAGAAGATATTTTATTAATATCGTAGGAAAATATGGCGTTCAGGTACAGAATCTTCTGAAAAAAGCAGCTACCTTGGAGATTAAAATGATCTGTCCTCTCCACGGACCGGTCTGGAGAGAGAATCTCGGATGGTTTATTGAAAAATACGATACCTGGAGCAGCTACAAACCGGAGGATCAGGCAGTTATGATCGCTTATGCATCCATCTATGGCAATACGGAAAATGCCGCTGAGATCCTGGCATCAAAACTGGCAGATAAAGGTGTAAAGAATATCGCCATGTACGATGTATCTGTGACAGATCCTTCGGTGATCGTATCTGAATCTTTCCGCTGCAGCCATCTGGTATTTGCCGCACCGAGCTATAACGGCGGTATCTTTACCAAGATGGAGACTGTACTGTCTGAATTGAAAGCACACAGTTTGCAGAACCGTACTGTAGCCATCATGGAAAACGGGACCTGGGCACCGGTTGCCGGAAGACAGATGCGGGAAATCTTTGCCGGTATGAAAAATATTGAACTCTTAGAGGAAGGTGTAACGATCCGTTCTGCGGTAAAAGAAGCACAGGAAGCATCTCTGGAAGCACTGGCTGAAAAAATCGCTTCTTCCTTACAATAAAAGGCAGGACAAAAAAGTCAAAATAATATACTTTTTTGTCAGTTTAATAGAGGAATTCTCCAAATTTTTATAGTATATTTATTTTAAACTATAATTATTCAGTATTCTCACAGTTACAAAATAAAAAATTAAAGGAGGTTTTTACAAACATGGGAATGGAAGAGTATAAGCTGGAATCACATCCGGTAAGCAAAAAAGAAGCGATCATTCAGGGAGACTGTTATCGAATCACGATGCTGACATCTGCACTGGTACGTCTGGAATACAACAGCGAAGGTGTATTCGAGGACCGTGCAACACAGTCCGTACTGAACCGTGATTTCCCGGTACCGGAATTCAAGGTCGTTGAGGATGAAGAAGAGCTGGTTATTTATACAGATTCTCTGGAGATTCATTACAACAGAAAACCATTTGCAGCAAACGGTCTGTCTATCAAAGTCGTAGGCGGCGGTAGCGGCTGGGGAAGAAACTGGAATTACGGAGATGAACCGAGTGATCTTCTTGGAACAGCCCGCACACTGGACGGATGCGACGGTGCTATGAAACTGAGTGATGATGCTTATTTGAAGGGTGACACACCGATGAACGAAAAATACAGCGGCAAAGTCAAAATGGAGCATGGTATCATCTCAAGAAAAGGCTTTGCTGTTGTGGATGACAGTCATTCGATGGCACTGACAGAAGACGGATGGGTAAGTACGAGACAGGGAGATGGCAAGGATCTGTATTTCTTCGGATATGGACATCGTTATCTGGAAAGTCTGAAAGATTTCTATTATCTGTGTGGAAAACAGCCGCTGCTGCCAAGATATGCATTTGGTAACTGGTGGAGCCGTTATCATCGTTACACAGAGGAGGAATATAAAGAACTGGTAGAACGTTTTGAAGACGAAAAACTGCCGTTCTCTGTAGCTGTTGTTGATATGGACTGGCATATTGTTGATGATGTAGATCCGAAATACGGAAGCGGCTGGACAGGATATACCTGGAACAAAAACTTCTTCCCGGATCCAAAAGGATTTATGTCCTGGCTGCATGAGCACAATATGAAGATTACACTGAATGTGCATCCGGCTGACGGAATCCGTGCATATGAGGAACTGTATCCGCGCGTGGCAGAAAAGATGGGAATCGATCCTGAAAGTGAGATTGCAGTACAGTTTGATCCTGCAGATCCACATTTCATGGAAGTGTACCTGAAAGATCTGCATCATCCGCTGGAAGAAGAAGGCGTGGATTTCTGGTGGCTTGACTGGCAGCAGGGAACTGTTACCAAAGTGCCGGGACTGGATCCGCTGTGGATGCTGAACCATTATCATTATCTGGACAGCAGCTGGAAGGGTAATCGTCCGCTGACTTTCTCCAGATATGCAGGTGTGGGAAGTCACAGATATCCGGTAGGATTCTCAGGTGACAGTGTAATCTCATGGGAAAGCTTACAGTTCCAGCCATATTTTACCAATACAGCAAGCAACGTTGGATATGGATGGTGGAGCCATGATATCGGTGGCCATATGATGGGTATCCGTGACGATGAACTGATGGCAAGATGGGTAGAATACGGAGTATTCTCTCCGATTAACCGTCTGCACAGCACCGATAATCCGTTCAACGGAAAAGAACCGTGGAAATTTGACAAGATCACACAGGGTGTTATGGAAGATTACCTGCGTCTGCGTCATGGAATGGTTCCATATCTGTACACCATGAACCGCAGAGCAAATTACGATGATCTGCCGCTGATCCAGCCAATGTATTATCTGGAGCCGGATCGTGACGAGGCTTACCAGGTTCCGAATGAATATTACTTCGGTTCTGAATTGCTGGTATCCCCGATCACAGAGAAACAGGATCCGGAAGTTCGTGCAGCGAAAGTAACAACCTGGCTGCCGGAAGGAATGTGGGTTGATTTCTTCACGGGTATGGTATACCAGGGTGGCCGTATGATCGATCTGTGGAGAGGTGTAGAAGATATGCCTGTTCTGATGAAAGCAGGAGCTATCGTTCCGATGAAAGATATGGCTGATTATGACAGCAGCACCGATAACCCGAAAGCTATGGAAGTTCGTGTATTCCCGGCAGAAGACGGAACCTTCACTCTGTGGGAAGACCAGGGAGATACCCCGGTTGATAAAGAAGAAAACTGGGTAGCTACACAGCTGACATTTACCGGCGGAGAAGAAGATACCTTTACCATCGGCAAAGCACTGGGTAACGTATCTGTGATTCCGGAAAGCAGAAGCTGGAAGGTAGTATTCATGGGCGTAGAAAAAGCATGCTGCAAAGTAACCGCAGACGGTGAAGAAGTAGCTGTAAAAGTTTCCTATGACAAAGCAATTGCAGCACTGACCGTAGAAGTACCGGAAACAGCAGTAGGAAAAGAAATCGTGATCACATTTGCAGACGGTATATCTCTTGCAGAAAACGATCTGGCCGGACGCTGCTATGCAATGCTTGATAAAGCTCAGATTCCTTACAATCTGAAATCTGATATTCAGGCAGTTGTGGAAAAGATGGGCAAAGACAGCATCGGAACACTGGCAACCATGAACCTGAGCCCGGCACTGATGGGTGCAGTTCTGGAACTGCTGACAGCATAAGAGTGTGTGACAGATAAATTACATAGGTAAATACAAAAGCCCCTGTCCGGACAATACTATAAAGATTGTCCGGACAGGGGCTTTTTTGAAATATAGATTACTCTTTTTTGTAGTGACCGGATTTTCCGCCCAGTTTTTCCAAAAGCTGAATCCCGGAGATTACCATGCTACGATCCATCGCCTTACACATATCGTAGATTGTCAGAAGAGCCACACTGACACCGGTCATGGCTTCCATCTCAACACCGGTTTTCCCTACACAGGAAGTCCGGCAGATTGCCGTTATTTGATGATTGGTAACATCCAGCGAAAATTGCACTTCACAGTCTGTCAGAGCAATGATATGGCACAGAGGAATCAATTCGGCATTTTTTTTAGCAGCCATAATTCCCGCAATTCTTGCAATGCCGAGAACATCTCCTTTTTTGGCAGTATGATGGGTGATTGCGTCAAAGACCTCTTTGTTAACGGCAATGGTTCCCTGAGCTATAGCTACCCGGTAAGTATCTGCTTTTTCATGGACATCTACCATTATGGCATTTCCTTCATGATCAAAATGTGTAAATCCATTCATTGTATGTTTATCCTTTCTCTTATGTGGTTTCCGTATGTCACGGATGTAATTTTGTTAAAATTATATGGTTTATAGTAGGATCTAATCCGCAGAGAATGTCACTGATTTGTTCACCGGCATTCTTTCGGTCTTCGTTGTCACACTGATTTAATACGACAACATATTCGCTGTTGTTTGTAGCTTTCCGTAGTCCCTGGCTGGAAGCAAAAATTGTTGCCATATGTTGGCAGGTCAGAGGATGTGATTCTTTTGCAGACAGAAGTTTGGTTGCTTGGTCCAGTCGGAAACAGCAGTCTTTTAAAGGAAGATTTAGCGCAGAAAGTCCAAGAACGGCAACAACTACGTCTGTCTGAGGGAGTATGACCGGTTCATGGGAATCCGGTACCTTGCAGGGCAGGCGTTTGGAACCGTCTGCTTCAATCAGAATCAGATCCGCAAGTTCTGCCGCACGCTGTAACCAGTGAGGATCCGGACTTTGAAGTTTCTGTGGCTGCACAGAATCCACAGTACCAATCACCGCCCAATTGTCTGTCTGCCAGATATGTTCCAGTTCCTGTTCGGTTTGAGCCAGTTTCAGGGAAGAGGGACGGAAAATATGGGTGGTTGTAGTTACCAGAACCTTTTTTTTGTGGAGCGCACCCCAGTCAGCGATACAGGCAATCAGAGAACTTTTTCCTCCAGCGCCTACAAAAGAAACACAGCATTTTTCTTTCATGAGAAATGGAAAAGCAGTCTGAAGAGGACTTTCTTTACTTTTTTTCAGTTCTTTATAATATTTATAAAATTTGCACATAAAATTCTGTTTGATTTGTGATACCGTGTGGTCTGGTGTCAGGCACTATAAATTTTTGATTTTCGGTATCTTTCCTTTCTCCTGCCTAGTTTATCAAATTATCAGAAAAAAGGAAAGCAAGGTTTTAATCTAACGCAGATAATTTCGCATCACTCGAAGGGCGTTTTTTTCAAGCCGGCTGACTTGTGCCTGAGAGATGCCGATCTCCTGTGCAACTTCCATCTGTGTTTTACCTTCGTAAAATCGTAGATTTACGATATGCCGTTCCCGTGTGTTTAACCGGTTCATTGCATCTTGCAGTGCAAGATTTTCTACCCAGTTTTCCTCCTTATTTTTCTTATCACTGACCTGATCCATTACATAGAGGGTGTCACCACCTTCGGTATATACTGGTTCGTATAAACTCATCGGACTCTGGATTGCATCAAGCGCATAGACAATTTCTTCTTTTTCCATTCCGATTTCGGAGGCAATCTCCATAATCGTCGGTTCACGGAGATTGTTTTTTAGATAATTTTCCCTGGCGTAGATAGCCTTGTAAGCAGTGTCGCGCAGGGAACGACTGACTCGGATGGTACTGTTGTCACGCAGATATCTTCGGATTTCCCCGATGATCATCGGTACAGCGTAAGTGGAAAATTTCACCTGCAAGGTTGTATCAAAATTATCAATTGCTTTCATGAGTCCGATGCATCCGATCTGAAAAAGATCGTCAGCGTTTTCGTTGCTTCCGGAAAAACGTTTGATCACACTGAGTACCAGACGAAGATTTCCCTTGATATACAGTTCTCTTGCCTCTTTGTCCCCTTTTTTTATCTTTTCAAAGAGCAATTCTTTTTCCTCATTGGTCAGTATCGGAAGCCTGGATGTATTTACGCCGCAGATTTCTACCTTGTTCAATGCCATAATAAGAATCCTCCTAATTGTATTTGTTTTTACAACTAAAATGATTCTCAGCTGGCAAAGCCTCTATTCATTTCCGACAAAAATAAAAAAAGTTTTACTCCTTGACAGATCATCACTTTTCTTTCTTTTCGAAGAGAATCTATCTGTGTTATACTGTCTGTAAGATAAGAATTTGAGAAAGACGAGGCAAATTTATGACAAATCACAGAAATATATCGACCGATGAAGAGTTAAAAGATAATGAACGAATGGAACAGGCAATTCTTTCCCTGCAGCAGAATCCGACACAGGAAATGCTGGCACATGCTCTGACTGTTGTACGCAGACGGATGCAGGCTCACGGACAGCTTATCGTGGCCGTGGAGCCGTCGGTGGGAAATCAGCAGATGCGCCTGCAGGCTATTCAGACCGATGATGGAAAGAAATGGTGGGCTGCTTTTACCAGTTTCGATGAGGAATTAAAGGGCGGTGGAAGTGTGATGTCCACGTTCCTTACAGATATGGAAAAATTATTTGTATCGGCACTTTCAGTGGATGAGATTGAGGGCGTGATAATCAATCCGTGGAATCGGACATTGATGTTGGATAAAAATCTGATTCGGATTATCCGGGGATAGGATACAGGAAAAATTGCTTCCAAGAGATGCCGAAAAAAAAGTATTATGATTGTGCGAATGTGATAGAGAAAGCAGGAAAATAAGGATGGAAAAACGAAAATATAAAGTTGGAATTGTTACATTAAGTGATAAAGGCTCCCGCGGAGAGCGGGAGGATCTGAGTGGTCCGAAGATTCAGGAATTGCTTCCGGACGATCGGTATGAAGTGGTATCTTATCGGATACTTCCAGACGATCAGCCAGCGATCGAGAAAGAACTTTGCAGACTGGCAGATGAGGAGCATTGTGCGTTGATTCTGACAACCGGTGGTACGGGATTTTCCGTGCGGGATGTGACGCCGGAAGCTACGCTCGCTGTAGCCGACCGGGTAGCACCGGGGATTGCAGAAGCGATTCGGGCGTACAGTCTGACGATCACACCGAGAGCAATGTTAAGCCGCGCAGCCAGCGCAATCCGCAAACAGACCCTGATCGTCAACCTTCCGGGAAGCCCGAAGGCGGTAGAGGAGAGTCTTACTTACATACTGAGTTCACTGGGACACGGGCTGGATATTCTTCTGGGAGAAGATGGGGAATGTGCACGGAAGTAGGAGAAAAAATGAGCGAAAAAGAAATTGTATTCTGCAAAAGCGGTGGATGTACAGCAAAACTGGGAGCCGGAGTGCTGGAACACATCCTGGAACGGCTTCCGAAGGGAAAAAAAGATGAAAATTTGCTGGTAGGATATGACAGCAAGGATGATGCAGCAGTATATCGCCTGAATGAGCACCAGGCGGTGGTACAGACATTGGATTTTTTTCCACCGATGGTAGAGGATCCGTATATATTTGGAAAAATAGCGGCGACGAATGCCCTGAGCGACATCTATGCCATGGGAGGAGAAGTAAAGACAGCACTGAATATTGTTTGTTTTCCGGAATCCATGGATCTGAATATCCTCGGAAAGATCTTACAGGGTGGAGCTGAAAAAGTACAGGAAGCGGGTGGAAGCCTTGCAGGCGGTCATTCGATCGCAGACAGTGATGTCAAATACGGTCTGTCCGTGACCGGTGTGGTAGATCCGGAAAAAATATGGGAAAACAACGGCGCAAAACCGGGTGATTGCCTGATTCTGACTAAACGACTGGGCGTAGGCATCCTCTGCGCCGCGAACCGTGTCAACCAGGCACCAAAAGGAGCGATGGAGCAGGTGATTGCTTCCATGACAACACTGAACCGCAAAGCGTCCGAGATCGGACGAAAATACCCGGTACACGCCTGCACCGATGTCACCGGATTTGGATTCCTTGGGCATCTGCACGAAATGATGGACGGCAGACATTCCTGCAAAATCTACGCAGACCGGCTCCCGGTATTTGACGGAGCGGAATCATGCGCAGAAGAATTCCTCCTGACCGCAGCAGGACAGAAAAACAGGAATCATCTGGAGCAGTATGTGCGGTTTGAGAATGTGTCGTTCGGGATGGAAGAAGTATTGTACGATCCGCAAACTTCCGGCGGACTGCTGTTTGCAGTGCCGGGAGAGGTGGCGGAAGAACTGCGCGGAGAACTGCGGGAGGCCGGACTTCCGGCGGAGATTGTCGGGGAAGTGATGGAGAGACAGAAAGTGGAGATTCGGGTGGCAGGGCGCAAATAGAGACTTGAATGATCCGGCATACAAAACGTATCTGTCATTCTTTTTTCGCCCAGAAAGAACTGAGTACCTGGAGCGTGTTGAAAAATCATTTCCGCAATCTGCAAGCCCTCTTTGCGGTATATTTTACCCTCATTCGGTTGCCGTAGCCCGTTACGCCGCCCTCATTCAGATAAAATCTCCCACAAACTGGGACTCGCAGCTCACGAAAAGGCTTTTTCAGACACGCTCTAATTCACACATCAGAGTTTCTATGTTTGATGATAGAATAGAAATCTTGCTGTTCATTTTACTACGAACAGCTTATTGGACAGCATTTAATTTGCCGGACGTGGAGTTCATAGTCATTGGGAGATCATTGACAAGGATACCCGTCCGTTATAAATTAATAGATAGCTAATAGTATCTATCATCAATATGAAAAAATACACAGGAGGAACCGAAAATGAAAAAAACAGTAAATGCACTCGGAGATATCTGCCCGATCCCGTTAGTGAAAGCAAAGGAAGCCATCAAAGAACTGCAGGGTGCCGGAACGGTGGAGGTGCTGGTAGATAATGAGATTGCTGTGCAGAACCTGACCAAGATGGCAAACCAGAAAGGTTATGGCTGTAGTTCACGGAAAGTGAAAGAACAGGAATACCAGGTGACGCTGACGGTTGGCGAGGCAGAAGCAACGCAGGAGACATCAGTGGAAGAAGCAGATTATGTAGTATGTGCACCGGCGAAGAAGAATCGGCTGGTGGTGATTTCTTCGAAAACGATGGGTGAGGGAAATGACGAACTGGGTGCTACGTTGTTGAAGGGATTTATTTACGCGCTGACACAGCAGGACGAGCTGCCGGATCAGATGCTCTTTTATAATGGGGGAGCATTCCTGACCTGTGAAGGTTCTCAGTCTCTGGAAGATCTGAAAATGCTGGAAGAACAGGGCGTGGAGATTCGTACCTGTGGTACCTGTCTGAACTTTTATGGAATATCCGATAAATTACAGGTGGGAGAAGTTACCAATATGTATGATATCGCAGAGCGGATGACAAAAGCCGACCGGATCATCAAGCCATGATATATCTGGATAACGCGGCAACATCGCTGCAAAAGCCGAAAGAGGTGGAAGAAGCTGTGATTCGTGCCTTTCATACCATGGGGAATCCCGGACGGGGCGCACATGAGGCCACGTTGCAGGCGGGACGGTGTGTCTATCAGGTAAGAGAGCAGCTGGCAGAACTTTTTCATGCAGAAAAAGGAGAGCGGATCGCATTTACCTCGAACGCTACAGAGGCACTGAACACTGCGATTTTTGGACTGTTCCATAAGGGGGATCATGTGATCACCACAGTCTGCGAACATAATTCGGTTCTTCGGCCTCTTTACCGGTTGCAGGAGGAAGGTGTGGAAGTCAGTTTTCTTTCCGCAGATGAAAATGGTGTGTTGGAGTATGAAAAACTTCCGGAGCTTGTCAGGGAGAATACAAAAGGTATCGTAATTACACATGCTTCCAATCTGACCGGAAATATTACCGACCTGGAAAGAATCCGGGAAGTAACAGAGAGCAGAGATTTGCTTTTGGTGGTAGACGGGTCGCAGACGGCGGGAATTTTACCGGTGGATGTACAGAAACAGGGAATAGATATCTTTTGCTTTACCGGGCATAAGGGACTTTTGGGACCCCAGGGAACCGGTGGACTTTATGTGCGTCCGGGAGTGGAGATTTGTCCGTTGAAGGTAGGCGGAAGCGGTATCCACAGCTTTGACCGGGAACATCCGAAAGCGATGCCGGAGCATCTGGAAGCCGGAACTATGAATGTCCATGGAATCGCCGGACTTGGTGGTGCGCTGGATTATCTGAAGAAAAAAGGAACAAAGGAGATTTTGCAGCGGGAGCGGCAATTGTTAAGACGGCTGGAAGAACAGATCAGGGAGATTCCCGGGATTCGTCTTTATGGTGATCCGGACGGAAACCGGCGTGTGGGAATTCTTTCTTTTAATATAGGAGAAGAAGATTCTGCGTATGTTGCGGACTGGCTGTATGAGGAACATGGAATTGCTGTCCGGGCGGGGGCGCATTGCGCTCCGTTGATGCACCAGACGCTGGGAACAAAAGAACAGGGGGCTGTGAGAATCTCTGTGTCACACTGGAATACGGAGAAAGAAGTGGATCGAACGGCAGAGGCTTTGTGGGAGTTGTCAGGAATATGAGAATAAAAAAGAAAACATGGATTTTGACTTTCGAGAGTACGACGCAGGCGATGGCAGCAGAAAAATATGCCATGGAACAGAACCTGCCGGGACGTCTGATCCCGATTCCAAGGGAAATTACAGCAGGTTGTGGCCTTTCCTGGAAGGCAGTGCCGGAGGCAAGAGACGAGATTCTTACGGCACTGGAGAAAGCGGGCTGTCACTGGGAAGGGGAGTATATACTGGAATTGTAGAAAAACCTGAACGGCAGCTGTTTGGTTCCTTCACCTTGCAGGACAGTGACTGCTGAACAGCTGGTATAAATTTAATAATTCAGGAAAATACAGGAATGTATGGTGGACAAGGAGAAAAATGGAAGAAAATAAGCTGCATTATCATATGAAGGTGCGGGTGTTTCGAAAAGAAGGAGCTTTTGGTCCGGGAGTGGCGGAGTTGATGCACCATGTGGAAGAGACAGGGTCGCTCTCCGAGGCCTGTCGGTGCATGGGGATGGCGTATTCCAAGGGATGGCGTATTATGAAGCACGCGGAAGAAGATCTGGGGTTTTCTCTGATGGAAGGAAGCCGGGGCGGAAGCAGAGGCGGCAGGACCATGCTTACCGAGAAAGGAAAGGATTTTCTGCATCGATATGAAATGTTTATGGCGGAACTGAATCGGAGCGCCGGAGAATCTTTTATGAGATGGTTTGAAGTATAGACAGAGAAAGCATGCGCCGGAATATATATGGGATACTATGCGAAACGTGTTACCGGGAACGAAGTGCCCAGTAACTCATATGGGAAAAAGAGAGTCAAAAAAAGCGTACAGAATTGACAAATAAATATAAGTATTGTAAAGTTATATGTATGCAAGCGTTATTCTCGAATGAGAATAACGAAAGAGAAAGGAATTACGAATGAAAAAGAGTGATCTGATCATTGTCCGAGGAGCGGGGGATCTGGCGACCGGGACGATTCATCGACTGAAAAAAAGCGGATTTCATCTGCTGGTTCTGGAAACAGATCACCCGGCAGCGATCCGAAGACAGGTGGCACTGAGTGAAGCTGTGTACAGTGGAAGCACCTGTGTGGAGAATGTAGAGGCTGTCCGGATCGAAAGCGTGGAGCAGATGCGTCAGGTCTGGGAGGAAGGAAAAGTTCCGGTTCTGGTGGATCCGAAGGGAGAAAGTATCCGGTTACTGAAACCGAAGGTTGTGGTGGATGCGATCCTTGCAAAGAAAAATCTCGGAACAACAAAAGATATGGCACCGCTTACGATCGGACTTGGTCCTGGATTTTGTGCGGGTGAAGATGTGGATGTGGTGATCGAGACGAAACGTGGGCATAATCTTGGAAGGATTATCCGTCAGGGAAGTGCATATCCGAACACCGGGATTCCGGGAATCATCGGCGGCTACGGTGCAGAACGTGTTATTCATGCGCCGGCAGCAGGAAGAATGAAAAACAGAAGTAAAATCGGAGATATCGTGGAAGCCGGGCAGGTTCTGGCTGTGATAGAGGGAGAAGACGGATCGACAGAAGTATCAGCAACCATTGACGGACTTCTCCGTGGTCTGATCCGCGATGATTATCCGGTGACAAAGGGATTTAAGATCGCAGATATTGATTCGAGAAAAGAAGAACTGGCAAACTGTTTTACGATTTCAGACAAAGCCCGCTGTATCGCAGGAAGCGTGCTTGAAGTGATCTGTGAAGCAGTGGAGTAGGTAGAGGAGAACACGCATGAAATTAATGAAGACTGAAGACGCGATCGGGCAGGTTCTGTGTCATGATATCACACAGATCATTCCCGGGGTGACGAAAGATGCAGTATTCCGGAAAGGTCATATCATTACCGAGGAGGATATACCGGTACTTTTGAGTGTTGGAAAAGAACATATTTATATCTGGGAAAAAGACGATCATATGCTTCATGAAAATGAGGCGGCACAGATTCTGTATGCAATGTGCAGAAATGAGCATATGCATCCTTCAGAGGTCAAAGAAGGGAAAATTGAGGTGATCGCTGACTGTGACGGACTGTTGAAAATAGACAGGGAAAAACTGAAAAAAGTCAACGGGCTTGGAGAAATGATGATAGCAACCCGTCACGGCAATACCTGCGTCAAAGAAGGAGATAAGCTTGCAGGAACCAGGATTATTCCGCTGGTTATAGAAAAAGAGAAGATGGAGCGGGCGAAAGCAGTCTGTCAGGATGGTCCGATTCTGACATTGAAACCGCTGCACGGGAAAAAAGTGGCGATTCTGACAACGGGAAGTGAAGTATACCATGGACGAATCGAGGACAAATTTACTCCGGTACTGGTTGAAAAACTGAAAGAATATAACTGTGAAATGATCTTTCATGAAGTATATGATGATGATCATGAAGCAATCACCAAAGGCTGTCTGCAGGCAATCGAACAGGGGGCTGAGCTGGTACTTTGTACCGGCGGTATGAGTGTGGATCCGGATGACAAAACACCTCTGGCCATAAAAAACACAGGAGCGCGGATGGTTTCTTATGGTGCACCGGTACTTCCGGGAGCCATGTTCCTGTTGTCTTATTACCGGGAAAAGATCCCGATCGTAGGACTTCCCGGGTGTGTGATGTATGCAAAACGGACGATTTTTGATCTGGCACTGCCCCGTCTGCTGGCAGATGATGAGATCACAGCAGAGGAACTGGCAGCGTTGGGAGAGGGCGGTCTGTGCCTGAACTGTCCGGTCTGTACGTATCCAAACTGTGGTTTTGGAAAAGGGTGGTAACAGGAAGATGCTGGATCGGTATGGAAGAGTGATCAATTATCTGCGTATATCCGTTACGGATCGTTGCAATCTGCGATGCTGCTACTGTATGCCGGAAGGCGTTCAGGATGTAGGAATGAAAAACATCCTGACTTTTGAGGAAATCTGGGAGATCGTGAGAACAGGCGTAAGCCTTGGTATCACGCACATCCGTATTACAGGCGGGGAACCGCTGGTGCGAAAAGGCTGTGTGGATCTGATCCGTGGAATCAGGGAGATTCCCGGGGTAGAGACTATCACTATGACGACCAATGGTGTTTTGCTTGGAAATTATGGGAAACAGTTAAAAGAAGCCGGTGTGGACGGCGTGAATATCAGCCTGGACACACTGGATCCGGAAGAATTCTATAAGATTACCGGAAAACGGGAACTGCAGGAAGTCCTGGCAGGAATCCGGGCGGCAAAGACTGCCGGATTGCCGGTAAAGCTGAATGCAGTGAATAGAAAAGAACTGGATCCGATTCCACTGGTGCGTTATGCACAGGAAGAAAACCTGCCCCTTCGTTTTATTGAAATGATGCCAGTCGGATATGGCAAAAAATACGTGGGGAGAAGCAATGAAGAACTGCGGGAGACACTGGAGGCAGTCTGTGGAAAAGCAGAATGTATGACCAATCGGGAAGAACTTTCCCGGATGGGCAGTGGGCCGGCGGTGTATTATCAGTTTTCAGATCTGAAAGTTCCGGTTGGGTTTATCAGTGCCATACACGGAAAATTCTGTGATACCTGTAACCGGGTCCGACTGACGGCAGAAGGGTATCTGAAACTGTGTCTGTGCTATGATGAGGGGGCGGATCTTCGCCGGGTGCTCCGCGAAGGAGAGAAGGAAAATCTGCGAACGATCATGGAGCAGACGATTTTCCGAAAACCGGCGGCACACTGCTTTGAACATCCGGCCGAGATGACAGAGACACATGAAATGATAAAAATTGGTGGATAGAGTAGACACAATAGAAAGGAACAGTTTTGGGAGTAATTAAAGGAATCTGTATCAGTGAAAAACGTGGTACAGCGAAACATGAAATCGAAGAGGCCATTCTGGCAAAGGACTGGGGGATTCGGGGAGACGCTCATGCGGGACACTGGAATAGACAGGTCAGCCTGTTATCTTATGAAAAAATCGAAGAATTTCGGAAAAAGGGTGCTGATATCGAACTTGGTGCCTTTGGGGAAAACCTGATCGTCAGCGGATATGATTTTCGCAACCTTGCGGTGGGAACCCGTTTTCAATGTGGAGAAGCCGTTCTGGAGATGACCCAGATCGGGAAAGAATGTCACAGCCACTGTGAGATTTATAAACGGATGGGTGAATGCATCATGCCCAGAGAAGGTGTATTTGCCATTGTGTTACATGGTGGTACGATCCGTAAAGGTGACCTATTGGAAAGAATAGAATAGCAGAAAAATCGTAACTGTTCAGTACCTTCACAGTTACGAAAAATCAAATAAAAGGAAACACAATCAATGAAAAAATTATATCAGTTGTTACTGGATCGATGGAATCAGAAGACAGATACGGTTCTGGTTACTATTGTAGAAGGAAATGGTTCTGTTCCGCGAACTACAGGGGCTTATATGGTAGTCGCTAAAAACGGAAGAATCTACGGAACTATCGGAGGCGGAAACCTGGAATATCAGGCAGTAAAAAAAGCCATGGAACTGGCAGGAACAGCTGCCCATTATGTGGAAAATTTTGATCTGGGAACCGGAGAAAACAACGAACTGGGCATGGTCTGTGGAGGCAGAGTAAAAGTACTGTTTTACAGTGCCTGCGCACAGGATCCGGGCGTCGGAGAATTTTTAAAAGAAGCACTGGCGGCAGCAGATGAGGGAAAACCTTACTGGCTGGTTCTTCCATTTTCTGAAGGAACGCCCCGGATCCGAAGAGATATCACAGAAGGAAGAGGACACTGCAGGATTCTGGAGGAAAACGGACAGAAGATTTACGCAGAAGAATTCTGTTACGATGGAAGGGTTTACATTTTTGGAGGCGGTCATCTGGCTCAGGAGCTGGTTCCGGTGCTCAGTCATCTGGGATTCTGGTGTATGGTTCTGGATGATCGGGAAGAATATACAGATCACGCTTTGTTTCCGGGAGTTCAGGAGACAAAGACCGTAGACTTTACAGCACTTTCGCAGATTCTGGAAGTAAAACCGGAAGACTATCTGGTGGTAGTCACGAGAGGGCATCGCTGTGATGCCGATGTGGAACGGTTTGCCTTGCGGACACCTGCTTCTTATATAGGTGTAGTGGGAAGTAAAAGAAAAACCCGGTACGTCAGAGAAAAATTGGCAAGCGAAGGCTTCACAGAGGAAGAACTGGATCAGGTGTATGCACCTATCGGAATCGAAATCGGAAGTGAAACACCGGCAGAGATCGCAATCAGCATCGCAGCACAGCTGATACAGGTCCGCGCAGACAAAACAGGAATGAGGAGAGAGAAAGAATGAAGAAAAAATGAAGAAAAAAAGTGTAAGTATGTTACTTGCAACAGCTATGGTAGTGTCTCTGCTTACAGGATGCGGCTCTAAGAACAACAGTGCGGCGGATACAACAAAAGAAGAGACACAGACAGAAGCAACTGCAGAAGCAGCAGCTGACGAAAGCAATGATACAACAGCAGACAATGCAGGCGAAGAAACTACTATTACAGTATTTGCTGCCAAGAGTCTGAATCAGGTAATGGAAGAACTGATTACAAATTTTCAGGAGACTCATCCAAATGTAAATGTAAAGGGAAGTTATGACAGTTCAGGAACGCTGCTGACACAGATCGAAGAAGGTGCAGCCTGCGATGTGTTTTTCTCAGCAGCGGTAAAACAGATGGATCAGCTGGATGAGACAGATGGTCTGGTTGTGGACGGTACCCGTCATAATGTAGTAAATAACCAGGTGTGTCTGGTAACTTATAAAGAAAGTAACACAGAAGTAACCAGTCTGGAGGATCTGAACAAAGCCAGCAGTATCGCACTGGCGGATGGTTCGGTGCCGGTTGGAAAATACACCCGTCAGGCACTGGTAAATACAGGAATTCTGGAAAAAGCTGACGATGTATCTACTATTCCGACAGCTACTGTTTCAGAAGCGCTGGGCGGTGTGGAGATCAATGAGTGTGCCAATGTTGGTGCGGTTACTTCCGCAGTAGCAGAAGGCTCCAATGAGGTAGGAACGGTATACTATTCCGATACTTATGGACTGGAGGATCGTCTGGAGATCCTCCAGGTCATTCCGTATGATCTGACCGGTGATGTTATCTATCCGGTGGCACAGGTACAGAATCCGGAAGCAGAAGAACTGGAATCCACAACAGCCAAGGAATTTATAGATTTTCTGATCACCGATGATGCAAAGACCATTTTCCGGAAATACTACTTTGATACAGATGTAGAGAACTAATCAGACTTTTTGAAATAATATAATTAAAATACATATTTCCCGCCGTAACAGGATGTTCCGGCGGGGGGAAAGATTAGAATGGAGACACGAATGGAACAGATGATGGAATTTATGAAGGGGCTGGACTGGAGTCCTCTGCTGATCTCATTAAAGACTGGAGTGGTGGCTACCATTCTTTCTTTTTTTGGAGGAATCTATGCGGCAAGACAGGTGGTAAAAGCAGGTCCGAAGACAAAAGCGGTGATGGACGGGATTCTGACCCTTCCGATGGTAATTCCTCCCACAGTTGCCGGATTTTTCCTGCTTCTGATCTTCAGTGTGCGACGGCCGTTTGGTGCTGCGTTGTATGGAAATTTTGGAATCAAGGTGGTACAGACCTGGCTTGGCTGTATTCTGGCGGCAACGGTAATTGCTTTTCCACTGATGTACCGGAATGCCAGAGCTGCTTTTGAACAGGTGGATGCCAACCTGGTTTATGCGGCAAGAACGCTTGGTATGTCGGAAATAAAGATTTTCTGGAAAGTAGTGATTCCATCTGCCGGACCGGGTATTCTTTCAGGAACGATTCTGACATTTGCCAGGGCTATGGGTGAGTATGGGGCAACTTCCATGCTGGCGGGAAATATCCCGGGAAAGACAGGGACGATCTCTCAGAAGATCGCCATGGTTATCCAGGATGGCGACTATGGGACAGCAGGTTTCTGGGTCGTTGTGATCATGCTGATTGCTTTTTTTGTGGTGCTGGTGATGAACCTGCTCGGATCCGGTGATAATAAACATAAAAAACGGTGGTAAGGAGGGCGGATATGCTGCAGGTAAGGATAAAAAAGAAACTGGGGAATTTTCTGCTGGATGTGGATTTTTCCATGGATGGAGGCATATTTGCCATTCTGGGAGCTTCCGGATGCGGAAAAAGTATGACGTTAAAATGTATTGCAGGTATCGAACGGCCGGATGAGGGAAGAATCGTTTTGAATGACAGGGTACTCTTTGATTCGGCAAAACGGATTAATCTGCCACCGCAGAAACGAAAAGTCGGATATATGTTTCAGGATTACGCATTGTTTCCTACAATGAATGTGGTACAGAATATTCAGGCAGGGATGGGGAGAAAGCCGGATCCGAAAAAAGTCAGGGAATATATTACAGGATTTCAGCTTGGCGGACTGGAACATCATATGCCGGATCAGCTCTCTGGTGGACAAAAACAACGGGTAGCCATGGCACGTATGCTGGCAGCAGAGCCGGAAGTATTGCTTTTGGATGAACCGTTTGCCGCATTGGACAGCTATCTGAAATGGAAAATGGAACAACAGATGCTGGAACTTTTACAAAAAGTACAGACACCGGTACTGTTTGTATCTCACAGCCGGGATGAAGTCTATCGACTGTGTGATACGGTCAGCTGTATTCATCAGGGGCGGATGGAAGTGATCGAACCGGTAAAAGAATTTTTCCGGAATCCGAAGACGAAGACGGCGGCACTTTTATCCGGATGTAAGAATATCTGCGCGGTGGAAGCTATGGAAAGCCACAGAGATGGAAACTGGTTGTGGACATCGGACTGGGGAGTTGGCATCCGGGTATCGAAAGAAGCTTTACAGGCACGGACCATCGGGATCCGCGCCCACTTTTTTACAAAGGAAAAACCGTCGGAAGGATGTTACAGTGAGTTCCCGGTGGGAGAATACCGAATTATGGAAGATCCCTTTGAATGGAATGTTTCCTTCCGAAAAGACAGATCCTGCGAGTGGCTGCAATGGAAAACGGCGAAAACGGACTGGGATCCGTCGGAGGGTGTGCCGGAAAAATTGTATGTGAAAGAAGAAAATCTGTTGTTGCTGGATATCGATACAGATAACAGAAGATGAGAGAAACAGCCAATGGATCAGGGAGCGGGCCTGAAGAACATTCTGATGACTGCCAGGAGAGCAGTCACAGTTTCTTCAGGCATTTTTTCTCATCGATTTCCACAAGAATAATATCTTCCCCGATCTGACAGATGCATTCCCAGGGGATACAGAATTCGCTGTCTCTTCCGAGAAAACAGCAGAATTTTCCGGGGCCTGGGATGATGATGGCAGAAATCCGTCCGCTGCAGGGATCAAATTCCACATCCACAGGACAGCCAAGGGTTTTACAGTTGCAGGTATTGATGACTTCTTTTTGTTTCAGATCAATAATTCGCATAAAAAACCTGATTTTTATACTTCTTTTATATTAATTATATGTTTTGTGGTTAATTGTCTTGACGGTAAGTTTACGATTATATTATGATGGGAAAAGATAAAGCATCCACTGTGTGAGGGGATACAGGAGTGATGAAAGTTACAGGAAAATAAGAAAACTGCGAGACAATTGAACGGGAAAATAAGGAGATACAGAAGAATACCGGACAATCAGAGGCAGTTTGCGGAAAGAGAAGGATGAAATATGAAGTGTCCGTTTTGTAATCAGGATAATACCCGGGTTGTGGATTCACGCCCGGCGGATGACAACACTGCCATCCGGAGAAGAAGAATGTGTGATGCGTGTGGAAAACGATTTACCACTTATGAGAAAGTGGAGACGATTCCGTTGATCGTGATCAAAAAAGACCAGAACAGGGAACAGTTTGACAGATCCAAGATAGAGGCCGGTGTCCTTCGTGCCTGCCACAAACGGCCGGTATCAGCAGAACAGATCCACCGGCTGGTAGATGATGTGGAAACAGAGGTGTTTAATCTGGAAGAGCGGGAGATTCCAAGCTCTGTGATCGGAGAAATCGTGATGGATAAACTCAAAGATCTGGAAGCGGTTGCCTATGTCCGTTTCGCTTCTGTGTATCGGGAGTTTAAAGATGTGAATACCTTTATGGATGAACTGAAAAAAATCCTGAAATAGCATATAAATCATAAGGATTCCGGGTTTGACAAAAAGAAGGTAATGAGCTACAATTGAAAAGATATATAATCACTGAATTAGTGTGTTAAAGTAAAAGAAAATAAAAACGAATGGAGGCAGATACAATGAAGACTTTTGATAAATCTTCCAAACTGGATAACGTATTATACGATGTAAGAGGACCCGTGGTGGACGAGGCGGCCAGAATGGAAGCGGATGGTCTCAGTATTCTGAAACTGAATATCGGTAATCCGGCTCCATTTGGATTTAATGCACCGGAAGAAGTTATTCTGGATATGAGACAATCATTGTGGGAATGTCAGGGATATTCAGATTCCAAGGGACTGTTTTCCGCAAGAAAAGCAATCATGCAGTACTGTCAGTTAAAGAAAATTCCGGGTGTGACGATGGACGATATCTATACAGGTAACGGTGTCAGCGAACTGATCAATCTGAGCATGCAGGCACTGTTAAATGATGGTGATGAGATTCTGATTCCGGCACCGGATTATCCGCTGTGGACCGCAACAGCTACACTGGCTGGTGGAAAAGTCGTACATTATATCTGCGATGAAGAGTCCGACTGGAATCCGGATATCGAGGATATCAGAAGCAAGATCACAGATAAGACAAAAGCTATTGTTATCATCAACCCGAACAATCCGACCGGTGCGCTGTATTCCAAAGAGATCCTGGAAGAAATCGTGAAAGTGGCAGAAGAATTCGGACTGATCATTTTCTCAGATGAGATTTATGACCGTCTGGTGATGGATGGACTGAAACATATTTCCATCGCATCGATTGCACCGAAAAATGTATTCTGTGTGACATTCAGCGGTCTGTCCAAATCTCATATGATCGCAGGATTCCGTGTGGGTTGGATGGTATTGAGCGGTAATAAAAAAGCGGCAGCAGGTTATATCGAGGGAATCAAGATGCTTTCCAATATGCGTCTGTGTTCCAATGTACCGGCTCAGTCGATCATTCAGACCGCACTTGGTGGCTATCAGAGTGTGGAAGAGTATCTGCAGCCGGGTGGAAGAATCTATGAACAGAGAGAAGTCATCTATAAATTGTTAAACGATATCCCGGGTGTATCAGCGAAGAAACCGAAAGCAGCATTCTACATTTTCCCGAAACTGGATGTGGAAAAATTCAATATCTACGACGATGAGAAATTTGCCCTGGATCTGCTGAGAGAAAAGAGAATCCTGATCGTGCATGGTGGCGGTTTCAACTGGGGACAGCCGGATCATTTCCGTGTGGTATATCTGCCGAGAATTGCAGATCTTGAGAAGGCGACAAAGAAACTGGGAGAATTTCTGGATGGATATCATCAGAAATAGAAAAAATGTTATGGATATACAAAAAAGAGAGAAGATGGAACTTTTATGGAGTTCTGTCTTCTCTCCTTTTTGTATATCCATAATTAGTCCGGTGGACCAATCTTAATTTAAAGTTCATGTTTATTCCTGTACATGATCCAGTCCCTGTGCGAGAATAGTTGCCACATGTGTGTCAGCCAGAGAGTAATATACGGTTTTCCCATCTCTTCGGAATTTGACCAGCGCCGACTGCTTTAACACACGTAACTGATGGGAGATGGCACTCTGTGTCATACCCAGAAGTTCTGCGATGTCGCAGACGCAAAGTTCACCACCGGATAATGCATATAGAATGCGGATTCTGGTAGGATCCCCGAACACTTTGTAGAGGTCTGCCAGACGGTATAATGTCTCATCAGCCGGTGCTTCCATCGGAAGATGCAGATGATGATGGTGGCAGATGTCACAGGTTTCTATCTCGCTGTTTGCGGAGGTATGTATGTGTGGTTGCTGTAGTGTCTGTTTCATTCCTTTTCACCAATTCCTTACTATACTGTTTCAGTCCTTTCGGACTGTTTCTTTTTTGATCATTACCATTATGTCTGCCTTTTAGTTTAACGGAAAAACCAGATTTGGTCAAGGTGTAAGAATCATACCTTTTATTGGGTAAGGTTATGAAAGGCTGACCTTTTTGAATGTTCGGTCACGAAAAAACACCGGGTCGGAGTCCGTGCTTACACGTCTCGTGACCCGGTGTGAGTCAGATCAGGAATTGATCAACAGTATAAAAGTCTTAGAAATTCAGAGTAAAGGTAAACGTCAGTTTGTCCTGATCTACCCGATATTTTTTTGCCAGAGCAGGACCACAGCTGTTAGAGCCACAACCGGACATATATCCATCCAGGCACAGCACTGTGTACGGAGATTTTTCCAGTTCGAAGCTGTGTGCTTTTGTAGTCAGTTCCTCCTGTGTGTACCGGGATGCATTAAAACTGAAGTTCTGTGTACCGGATATCAGCAGAGAACGATGATCGGAAGTGGTCAGTGCCAGTCCGGAGCAGTTCCAGTGGCTTCCGTTTTCCTGGGGACGCAGATAATCTTCATGGAGACTGTCTACATCAGAGGTATAAAGCCCAAGTTTTGCATCGTGATGTTTGTCCGGATAACTTTCAATCGGTCCATAACCGAAATAAGTAACATCGGCAAAGGCCGGTTCCAGAAACAGGCGCAGACCGAAACGAGGCAGGAACGGCATCTTTGGCAGCGGAGTTTTTGCAAGCGGTACGTGAACCGGTTTTCGCTCACCGTCTACGGTAACGGTCAGAGTACCGTCTTTGGCAACTTTCCATGTAATAGTTCCCTCGATGATCCTCTGCAGATATACGGCCGCCAGAGAATAGGTGGAAGTGATCGTTACACCATCTTCATCCTGCGTCCATTCAGTAGCATAAATTTTTGTGCGTGCTCTGTCGTAGCCTGCAGCTTCCCATTCCCAGCGGATCCGGCGGTCATTATCCATCGGTGCACGCCAGATATTTAACTGGATCGGCTGAGCAATCAGGTTTTTCTGATCTTTTACAAGAGCAGTGAAAGTTCCTTTCCACTTGTCATAGACGTAACGGAAAGCAGAGCCGCTGACTACCAGTTCGTTTTCCAGATCTTCTACAGATACAGCAGATGCAGCAGATGCGGTCGAAGCACCGGAAGCTTTGGCAACAGCGGCGACAGCACTTGTGGCATCGGTAGAAAAGATCAGCTGATCATGACCGGCTTCATATCCTGACGGGGTCAGCAGAGCATCTTTTTTTTGCAGATAATGCAGGGTAACGATGGTATTGGCTTCTACAGTTACAGCAAATGGTAATGTAATCGTTACTTTTTCTTTTGCCGGGCAGTCTACCGGATCCAGTGTACCGGAAAGAACAGTCATACCGTCTTTTTGTACATCGTAAGTGATTGTAAATCTATCCTTGATATTGGTATAATCCAGTTTGTTATCCAGTTCGACCAGTCCTTTGGAAGCATCCAGCAGAGTGGCACGGATTGGACGTGCTACATTTTTATGTTCCAAAAGACCGGTATGTGGGGTACGATCCGGGTATACCAGACCATCCATACAGAAGTTTCCGTCATGTATTTCCTCGTTCCAGTCACCGCCGTAGAAGAATTTATCTTTGCCTTCGATGGTCTTACCCATATAGACGGAGTGGTCACACCATTCCCATACGAAACCACCGATATAACCGGGATATTTGTAGAGACGTTCAAAATAAGCCTCCAGATCTCCAGGTCCGTTACCCATAGCGTGGCAGTATTCTACTTCGATAAATGGTTTTTTACCTTCTTTAGAGCAGAACTCATCGATAAATTCCACCGGTGCATACATCCGGGAGAAGACATCCAGATCATGTACATCGTTGACATAATCAGTATTGGTCTGCTGCCAGATACTGTTCTCATAGTTCAGAACACGATCCGGGTCGTAAGATTTGATCCATGCGGCGGCTTTTTCCAGATTAGGACCGTATGCACTTTCATTTCCCATGGACCAGGAGAAGACGCTGGAGCAGTTTTTGTCTCTGTGAACCAGGTGTTGGATACGATCTACGACAGCGTTTTCATAAGAAGGATCGCGCATCAGATAGCCATAGCTTTCTTCGTACTGTACTTCTCCCATATCGACATGTTCACTCTTACTTCCGTAGAGTGTGGTACATCCGTGGGATTCCAGATCTGCTTCATCCATAACATAAAAACCGTATTTGTCATACATCTGTGTGGCCCATGGAGCATTTGGATAATGGCTGGTACGGATCGCATTGATGTTATGTTCCTTCATCAGCTTCAGATCAGTCAGAAGCTGTTCCCTTGTGACTGCAGCTCCGGTAAACGGATTGCTGTCGTGGCGGTTGGTACCTTTGATCTTGAAGTTCACACCGTTGATATAGATGACATTTCCTTTGATATCGATCCGGCGAAGGCCGACTTTCTGAGCGATCACTTCATCCGGTGTGGAAAGAATCAGCGTATACAGTGCCGGGTGTTCTGCATTCCACAGATCCGGATCATCTACGGCAAACCGCACTTTTCCGTCAGAAGGAGTGGCAGCAGCCAGGAAATCTCCGTCTGGTGCATACAGCTTTACAGTGACGGAAGGAGAACCACAAAGTTCCAGATCGACCAGAATCTCAGCTTTGGTAAGATCCTCGCTGACCGGTGTATGGACAAAATAATCACGGATATGATCTACCGGACGAACCAGCAGGTAAACGTCGCGGAAGATACCGGTAAAACGAAGTTTATCCTGATCTTCCAGATAGGTTCCGTCACACCATTTTAAAACCAGGACAGTCAGGCGGTTATTACCGGCGGTTACTTTGTCAGTAATATCAAATTCACTTCCGGAATGGGAAATCTGACTGTAGCCGACGAAAGCTCCATTGATCCATACATAATAGCAGGAGTCCACGCCGTCAAAGTTCAGATAAATTTTCTGCGTCGCTTCTTCTTCAGTCAGTGAAAATTCTTTCACATAGACACCTGCCGGGTTGTCATCCGGCACATAAGGCGGATCGAAAGGGATCGGATAGCGGACATTGGTATACTGATTCTGATCGTATCCAAGGATCTGCCAGCAGCTTGGAACCGGGATGGTATCATAGCCTGTGGTATCCGCAGCTTTTTCAGTGCATCCTTCAGGAACCTGGTGATAGCTTTCATAGAATTTAAATTTCCAGTCGTCACCATTTAAAATGATTGCCCGGGAAGCCTTCAGCATGTCTGCGCCGTTGGCTTCTGCTTCTTCTCTACATGGAACATAGTAGGCACGAAGCGGTTCTGTTCCGATGTGTAAAGAGGAAGGATCCTGAAAATAATTTTGCAGTTGCATAAGAAAAACCCTCCTTCTAAAAGGTGCAATGTTTAGTTATATGCACCTGATATATCTATTTTAATCGGTCAATGTCAGAAAAACAAGAAAAACAAGCTGATGTTTCAGACTTTTCTGCTATGCATGTGTGGCGGTTGACACAATGCTGTCTTACGATAACCGGAAGATCACAGTTTCGTATGGCTTCAGTGTTAAAATATCATCTTCCGGGCAAATATCATGTTCCGGATAATTAGATAAAAGTACTGAAGTATCCAGCTGCAGACCGGTTCCGGTGTACTGGAATTTCTGCACATCCTGCGAAAAATTATGTACAGCGAGCCAGGTTTCATCCTGATAACTTCTTGTATATGCAATCACCGGTCCGTCCTCCGGGCAGCAAAGCTGCAGATCACCGTGTGCCATGACAGGGTGTTCTTTCCGCAGAGAGATCAGTTTCTGATAAAAACGAAAGACAGAAGAATCATTTGCCAGCTGACTGGCTGCGTTGATTTCTTTATAGTTGGGATTGACACCGAGCCATGGTGTATGATCGGAAAATCCACCATTTAAACTGTCATCCCACTGCATCGGTGTCCGTGCGTTATCGCGACTGATTCGTTGAGCTTCTGCCAGTGCTTTTTCGGGAGCAATCCCCTGTTCCAGCATGGTATGGTAGGAATTTTTGGTATCAATATCGTCATAATCTTCAATGGAAGGATAAGCAACATTGGTCATACCAAGTTCCTCCCCCTGAAAGACAAAAGGAGTTCCCGGGAGCGTATGGAGGTAGGATGCCAGCATTTTTGCGGAGACTTCCCGGAAGGTTGTATCATTTCCGTAGAGGGAAACCTGGCGTGGCTTGTCGTGATTACTTAAAAATCGTGCCCACCAGCCGTCTTTTTTCAGCAGTTCATAATCGTGACGAAGATCCCGTTTCATTTTTTCCGGTGACCAGGTCTGAATCTCCACGATCGGCGGTACAAAAGGAATTGCCATGTTAAATTCTTCACTGGCAGCACTCGAGTAATGGATGGCATCCTGATCGTTATTAATATTAACCTCTCCGACACTCATCAGATGGTCGGGTGTCATGGTTTTTGCAACCATTTCCCGGATATAACGATGTGTTCCTTCCAGGTTCACACAGGCGACAGTACCAAACTGTTCGTTTGGATTGGCACGGCCATCCAGTCCTTTGTCCAGATAACTGATGGCATCGATGCGGTAGCCATCCACGCCTTTATCGTTCCAGAAGCGGATAATATCAAAGATTTTTTCTTTTGTCTCCGGATTGTCCCAGTTGAGATCCGGCTGTTCTTTTGCGAAGAAATGCAGATAATACTGTCCACGCTCCGCTACATATTCCCAGGCACTGCCGCCAAACACAGACATCCAGCCATTCGGTGCACCACCATCAGGAGCAGGATCTCTCCAGATATAATAATCACTGTAGGGGTTGTTGCGGGATTTTCTGGATTCCTGAAACCAGATATGTCTGTCAGAAGAGTGATTCAACACCAGATCCATGATAATTGCAATCCCCCGCGCATGAGCCCCGTCCCGGAAAGCATCCCAGTCCTCCATAGTTCCGAATTCTTCCATGATGGAGGTATAATCGGAAATGTCATATCCATTATCCACATTTGGTGAAGCGAACACCGGTGACATCCATACCGCATTGATGCCAAGTTCCTGCAGATAATCAAGTTTTTCAATCATTCCTTTCAGATCTCCGATTCCGTCATGGTTGCCGTCTTTAAAACTTCTTGGATAAATCTGATAGATCACCAGATCTTTATACCAGTCTTTTTCGTGTTTCATTTCGTTCCCCCTTCGTTTTTTTGCATAAATATTTGGTAAGTTTATTATATTCTATTGTGCAAAAAAGAGCAAGATGAAGTCGTTTCCGATGCTTGACGAACGAACACAGCATGTTATAATAAGATGCAAATGCAGAATATTTGAATGGAGGATACAAACATGAAAAAAACAATTTTTGCTGAAAAAGCACCTGCAGCAGTAGGACCTTATGTACATGCTGTAGAAGCTGGAAATATGGTGTTCACTTCCGGCCAGCTGGGACTGGATCCGGAGAACGGAACTCTGCCGGAAGGCATCGAGGCACAGACCCATCAGGCACTGAAAAATCTGGGAGCTGTTCTGGAAGCAGCAGGCGTTGGATATGAAGACGTTGTTCGTACCATGGTATTTCTGGATAATATGGATGACTTTGCAACGGTCAATGCCATCTACGCAGAATACTTCAAGGAGTCTGCACCGGCTCGTTCCTGTGTGGAAGTTGCAAGACTTCCGAAGGGCGGTCTGATCGAGATCGAAGCAATCGCAGCAAAATAAAGGAAAAAGATACCCGGATACGGAGAAAATACATCCGTATGCGGGTGTTTTTTTATACAATACGCTTTAATATGGTAATATGATAAAAAAATAAAGTAAAAATGATTGACAAGACAAGAAGTTTTAGGGATAATGGATTACAAATATTTTTACGGACTGTGAAAGTACGAAGTACGGAACAATCCGGTATTATAATTACATAAAGGAAGGATGAGAAAAAGGAATGAGTAACACAGATACCATAGTAATCCTGATCGCATTTGCGGCATATCTGGTGCTGATGATTGCGATCGGTGCGATCTACATGAAAAATACGAATAATTCAGAAGATTATTTTCTTGGCGGAAGGGGACTGAGTGGCTGGGTGGCTGCGCTGTCGGCACAGGCGTCGGATATGAGTGGATGGCTGTTAATGGGACTTCCGGGAACCGTGTATGCACTGGGAACAGGGCAGTCCTGGATCGCGATTGGACTGTTTCTCGGAACAGTCTGCAACTGGGTGTTTATTTCTTCACGATTGAGAAAATATACGATCAGGGCAAATAACTCCCTGACACTGCCGGCATACTTTGAAAACCGGTTCCGTGATAAAAAAAGGGTACTGCTTCTGGTATCTTCGATTGTGATCGTTATCTTTTTCCTGGTATATACAGCGTCTGCACTGTCTGCCGGTGGAAAACTATTTAACTCTGTATTCGGTGTGGATTATCATGTGGCTCTGGCCATCGGTGCTGCGGTTATTCTGATTTATACGTTTATGGGCGGTTTCATGGCGGTTTGTGTGACCGATTTTATTCAGGGAAGTCTGATGTTAGTAGGACTGCTGGTGGTTCCGATTGCCGCGTATTTTATGGTAGGAGCGGATCAGGTAAAACCGATTCTTGACCAGAGCGGTGTTGTGGGCGGTGCTTCGGCATATCTGAGTCTGTTTCGGAATGGTGACCGGTCTTATACCGCAGTGGAGATTATCTCACAGCTGGCATGGGGGCTGGGATATTGTGGAATGCCGCATATTCTGACTCGATTTATGGCGGTAAAGAATCAGAAAGAGTTGAGAAAATCGAGAGTAATTGCTATTATATGGGTAACGATTTCTCTGGCAGCAGCTGTAGCGATCGGCATTATCGGTCGTGTCTATCTGTTTCCGACGATTCTTGGAACGGAGGGAAATGCTTCCACAGAAAGCGTCTTTATCGAGATGATCACAAAAATGTTTACGAAAGATACGAATCTGCCATTTATCGGAGGAATCTTCCTGTGCGGTATCCTGGCAGCGATTATGTCCACAGCGGATTCGCAACTTCTGGTGACGGCTTCATCCGTGTCTAAAGATATTTATAAGGATATTCTGAAACCGGAATCCGATGAGAAAAAAGTGCTGAAGGTGAGCCGCTTTACGGTACTGGTTGTTGCATTGCTGGCATTTTTGATTGCCTGGGATCCAAACAACAGTATTATGGGACTGGTATCTAACGCATGGGCAGGTCTTGGTTCGGCGTTTGGGCCGATCGTAGTGATGTCCCTGTTCTGGAGAAGAACAAATTTTGCTGGAGCAGTAGCGGGGATTGTGTCCGGTGGCGGTGCAGTTCTGATATGGGATTATCTGCCGCTGGTACATGGACAGACGCTTGGCTCTGCGACCGGGCTGTATTCACTGGTGGTAGGATTTGCGCTGAGTATTCTCTGCATTGTGATCTTCAGCCTCTGTACGAAGAAACCATCTCAGGAGATTCTGGCAGAGTTCGATGAAGTAAAAAACTGGAAAGAGTAAGAAATCTATGAATTATTTGCTGACAATAGAATATGAAGGAACCCGTTACGAAGGATGGCAGAGACAGAAGAAAACTACCCAGACGATTCAGGGAAAGCTGGAACAGGTATTATCCAGAATGACAGAAAAAGAGATTGAGATCGATGGGGCAGGGCGGACGGATGCCGGGGTTCATGCGAAGAATCAGACAGCCAGTGTGCATCTGGCAAAGAAATGGGATCCGAAGGAGATTTTGCAATATATGAATCAGTATCTGCCGGAAGATATCTGTGTAAAGTCTGTGGAACCGGTATCGGAGCGGTTTCATGCAAGACTTTGGGCGGAAGGAAAATGTTATTCTTACCGGATTGGAACGGATGAGCAGAAATCGGTGTTTGACCGGAAGTTTCGGTATCATCTGGGGGAAGCGCTGGATGTAGAGGCGATGCGCCGGGCAGCACAGGATCTGGTGGGAACCCATGATTTTAAAACGTTTTGTGGCAATCCGAAGATGAAGAAATCTACGGTGCGGACGATTACGGATATAGTGATTGAAGAGTCGGAGCATGAGATACGGATTGTGTATACGGGAAATGGTTTTCTTCAGTATATGGTCAGAATCTTAACCGGAACTTTGATTGAGGTTGGGCAGCATAGGAGGGATGCGGACAGTATGCCGGAGCTGCTTGAGAGGATGGAGCGGAAGTTTGCGGGCGTTACGGCGCCGGCAGAGGGGCTGTGTCTTGAACGCGTATTTTACTCGAAAAAATAGGAGAAAAGAGTTTTTATGGAGGCGGACGCGGCAGTCATTGCTTCGGTCTGCTGGCAGCGTGGGCAGGGGAACTTTGAGCTAGCCGCTAACTTCGGCTATAGTTCACGAGGGTCAGTGGACCCTCGCGAAAGCCTGCGTAAGCGTCGGATCTCAAAGCTTCCCCTAACCGCCCACAAAGTGCTGCCTGCAGACCGAAGCAATGACTGCCGCTGTGCGTTGGTGGAAACTCTTGTGGCTGGTATGGTGAGATTTTTTTGAAAAAGTGGAAGAAAATGAGAAAAACGAAGAAATATTTGCTATAAGTGATAAGAATATGCTGAATGAGTTGAGTGTATAAAGAAGGAAGATAGTTGTGTACGTTAAGAGGTACTGCTATCTTCCTTTTTATAGTATCTGATATTTTGCAACAATGTTCACCGCTGGATAGCAATGAAAGTATTTATTCCGGGTATACCAGTCGGTCTTCTTTGATGTCGGTTAAGACTTCGGTCAGGAAGCGGTTGGCCAGGTAGTTTGCCATGGACAGGTTCATGTCCAGGTAGTTGCCACAGTCTTTTGGGGATGCGCCCGGGACTTCGTCGTGGTAGTCGCGGATGAAGGTGAACATCTCGGTCATCAGCGGGACGATGTCTCCGGAGGTGTAGTCACCTGCCAGAAGGAGATAGAAGCCGGTGCGGCAGCCCATTGGTCCGAAGTAGATGGTTTTGGAGCCGAAGTCCGGGTGATTTCTTAAGAAGGTGGCTCCCAGATGTTCGATGGTGTGTACTTCTGCAGTGTTCATCACCGGTTCTTCGTTCGGGGATGTCATACGGATATCGAATGTGGTGATCAGGGAATCGCCGACCGGGTCTTTGCGGGATACATATACGCCCGGCTGAAGTTTTAAGTGATCAATAGTAAAACTTGTAATTTTCTGCATAATAAAACAACCTCCTGTGTAATGATGTACTCACAAAATCGGACACAGAAAGATCTCGGGAGTACATGGATTATCGCTCTTTTCAGAAACAGGCAGTGCCTGCACCTGTTCGCTGAAAGCTATTATAACATAGTTTGAACTATTTCACAAAATAAACATATTTTGATAACAAATTGACCACAAACCTTTTCTATACTATAGCCATAAACAAAGAAGAAAGAAATAAAGAAAATTAGTAACTATTCAGTAGCCACTGTCCCGCGAGGTGTTTTGACATGAATATGTCAAAATCCCGAGACATACAAGCCAAAATGCCATCACCGAAGGTGATTTTTTATGCATTTTGGCTCGTAACTGTGAAGGTACTGAACAGTTACGAAAATTAAAAGATTACATTTACATAAACAGGAGGAATGACTTATGGAAGAATATGGAAGTTATAATTGGAATCAGCAGGGAAATGAACCGCAGAATAATACACCGATGGAACCGAAAAAACAGCCGGGAAAGAGAAATGGAAACGGAGCCAGATGGGCAAAGAAAATCGGTGCAGTAGCACTGAGTGCCGTACTTTTCGGAGGCGTAGCCGGGGGTGTATTTACCGGGGTGACTTATGCAACCGGTGCGACAGCAAAAGCACAGTCCACGCAGACAGACAGCAGCAAACAGGAAACAACGAAGACCACATTGCAGACCACAACATCTTCAGGCAGCACGGGAAGCAGTGCTTCCGGACAGAGTCTGGATGTTTCTTCTATCGCCAAAAATGCGATGCCGTCGATTGTTGCAATTACCAATAAATCTGTACAGGAAGTACAGGATTATTTCAGTATGTTTTCGAGAGGCAGCGGTACACAGGAACAGGAAGTAGAAAGCCAGGGTTCCGGTATTATTATCGGACAGAACGACAGTGAACTTCTGATCGCCACGAATAACCATGTAGTAGAAGATGCAGATACCTTATCTGTATGTTTTGTGGATGACCAGGCCTACGAAGCAACTGTAAAAGGAACAGATGCAGATAACGATCTGGCAGTTATCGCCGTGAAACTTTCAGATATTTCTGATGACACCATGTCTCAGATTAAAATTGCAGAGATCGGTGATTCTGATCAGCTGCAGGTAGGGGAACAGGTGGTAGCTATCGGTAATGCACTGGGCTATGGACAGTCTGTAACGACCGGTATTGTAAGTGCGGTAAATCGTCAGCTGGAAGACTCTGACTCCGAGAACGGATTTATCCAGACAGATGCAGCAATCAACCCTGGTAACAGTGGTGGAGCTCTTCTGAATATGCAGGGTCAGGTGATCGGTATCAACTCTGCAAAACTGGCATCTACAGAAGTAGAAGGTATGGGATATGCTATTCCGGTAAGTACCGCTTCTCCGATCTTTGAAGATCTGATGAACCGCCAGACAAGAACAAAAGTAAGTTCTGATCAGGCAGCTGCTCTGGGTATCAAAGGACAGACGGTGGACAGTTCTATCGCAGAAGCTTATGGCATTCCACAGGGTGTCTATGTAGCAGAAGTGGAAAAAGGAAGTGCTGCTGAAAAAGCCGGCATCACATCCGGAAGTGTCATCACAAAATTTGATGGAACTTCTGTAAAATCAATGGATGACCTGAAGAGTCAGCTGGAGTACTATGCAGCGGGAGAAACCGTAGATCTGGTTGTAAAAATCGCGGATAACGGAAGTTACGTGGAAAAATCACTGACGATCACACTGGATAAAGCAGATACTTCAACCACTGCACAGAACAGTCAGCAGGGACAGGATCAGCCGGGAGCATCCGGACAGGACGGTAATCTGCAGGGATCTATTTTGAGATAAATATACGGAAATCACAGACAACATAAAGATGGAAAAACATAAACCGGCTGACAGAAAGACAGCCGGTTGGCTAAAACAAAACGGGAAACTCGATGCAAAGAGTTTTCCGTTTTGCTATATATTGTATGAGACTATGACATCTAAATCTGTTGATGTGTAGTTCGACCTGTTATGCATCCTCAAAAGCCACCTGATTTTTCCGGAAAAATTTCCGAACCATTTCATCCCACACCCGGTCCAGCTGTTTGTCCAGGGTGAAAATTTTCAGAGAAGTGCCGGTAGTACAAAGAAGCTGCTTCCCGTCAAACTGACAGTTCAGGTACAGACCGTAGATGTCTTCAGGCTTCAGTGCTATGCCACTTTGCGAGAGAAGCTTTTCCACATTGGAAGAGGAAAGCTGGAAGACAATCTTAAAATTCAAAGGTGTGCGTTTCCCTTTGATTATGGAAAAACACTGCGCCTGCACATCTTCCCACAGACAGTACGTCCGCATGGGTTTCTGTTCGGAATCAAAAAATTCTTTATGCAGTTGTCCATCCAGAGTATAAGTGACAAAGGTGGTAAAAGAAGCTTCCACAAAAGAAAAATGCTGAAACATTTCTCCAATAAATAATTTCCCGGTAAAATCTTTCAAATCTAAAATACGAAGTGCTAACAAATAAAATCCTCCCAATGTGATATGACATAATGGTTATCCGGTATGGCAATTCAGGAAAACCAGTTGTTTTTATGAAAAAACCAGATTTCGATCAAAACAATAACAGCGCAGATACCGATCAGAATCCCGTAGGCGTGGGGGGCAGAAAGTTCCGGCATATGAGAAAAATTCATGCCATACCACCCGGTGATAAGCGACAGTGGGAAAAAGATCGTGGTTACTACGGTGAGAATCCGCATGGTGCGGTTCTGCCTGGCATCAATCTGAGACTGCTCCATTTCACGAATCTGCAGGGCATATTCCCGAAGCATCTGGGAATGATCATAGAGCCGTTCGATCCTGGATGCATACAGAGAAAAAATCTGACATTCTTCTGCCTGAAAAAAGTGGTTGGAATTCTCTTCCAGATCCTCACAGAAATCAGACAGCTGCTGATAATAAGAATGCAGGATCAGAAGTCGTTTGCGGATGTGCATAAGCTGTGCGGAAGAGTCAGAGATCGTGTGTTTTATGATTTTTTCTTCCAGATCACTCATGTGCTGTTCCAGTTCCTGTAAAAACAAGGCATCTTCCAGTGTAAGTGTGCCGATGAGCTGACACAGAAATTCTGCGATGGTCTTACAGTTCAAAAGTTCCCCCTCTTCAAGAATTGTAAGAATCGCCTGGATATGTTTCGAATCATCAACGAGAACCAGCAGATTTTTATTCATATAGAAAGAAATGGATAAAACAGTCTCTTCAATACTTCTTTTATCGGGAATCAGAAGGGTTCCCAGGATACAGTCCTTGAACATTTCTGCTTTGCAGTATCGGATATTGTGATTTTGCATGTTCCTTGCGAGGATATGATAATAGGGGAGAGAATGATAGCGCTGTTCACACTCTTCAGTGGAAACCAGAGATATCACCACATCAGTGTCTTTCGGCTGATAATATTCATCCAGCATTTCCATGGAACTGTTCAGTAAATAATCCATACAACCTCCAAGTTATAATTTAAAAAAACAGATATCAGTATTATAAACCAAAAGACACAAAAAGAACATAGAAAATCTCTTTTCAATTTTCTGAAGATATGATATAGTAAGATGTAGTATTGAAAACTATATCAGGCAGGCGGAATTACAGGGTGTGACGAAGTCCAAAAGCGAAAGCTGTAATCCTGCGATGATGAGAAAAGATATGGATACACAGTTATGTAGAAAATATATAATGCTGGAGGCAGGAAGTAATGAAATATAAAATAATTGTAGATAGTTGTGGAGAATTGACACCAGAGATGAAACAGGATGAACGTTTTGCATCGGCAGCACTGACTCTTGAAGTGGGAGCAGATACTATTGTGGATGATGATTCCTTTGATCAGGCAGATTTTTTAAGAAAGGTAGCAGCATATCCGGAGTGTCCGAAATCAGCATGCCCGTCTCCGGAAGTTTACCAGAGAGGGTTTGAGGCAGATGCGGAACATCTGTATGCGGTGACTCTTTCCGCTGAACTGAGTGGTTCCTATAATAGTGCGGAGCTTGGAAAAAGCCTGACACTGGAAGAACATCCGGATAAGAAAATTCATGTATTCAACTCAAAAAGTGCTTCGATAGGGGAGACACTGATCGCACTGAAGATCCAGGAATGTGAAGAAGCAGGCATGGAATTTGAACAGGTTGTGGAAACTGTGGATGCTTATATCGAATCTCAGCACACGTATTTCGTACTGGAGAATCTGGAAACACTGCGAAAAAACGGGCGACTGAGCAGAGTAAAAGCACTGGTGGCTTCCGCATTGAAGATTAAACCGGTAATGGGTTCCACACCGGAAGGCACTATCTGTCAGCTGGATCAGGCGAGAGGAATCAATAAAGCACTGGTTAAAATGGTTGATTATGTAAAAGAAGGAGAAAACAACAGCAGTGACAAAGTACTTGCTATCAGCCACTGTAACTGTCCGGAGAGGGCACAGATGGTAAAAGAGGCACTTCTGGAAAGAATGCAGGTGAAAGATGTGATCATTCTGGATACCGCCGGGGTGAGTTCCATGTATGCGAATGACGGTGGGATTATTGTTGCGATGTAACCATGCAGAAGGCAGCATTCCACAGTTACTGGTTATTGGTAATATCCCGCGAGGCGTTTTTTGTGAGCGAAGGTCACAGAAAACCCGAGACATATCGCGCGAATTTATGCGATCAGCATAAATTCTGTGCATCGCGCAGCGTGTTACTGGGCACGGAGTGTACAGTAATATCCCGCGAGCAACAAGCCAAACGTTTTAAAAACCTTCTTTGCTTTTAACGTGTGATATGTTATAATTGTCAGTATGAGATATGCAGCTGTCCCAATCTCCAAAAGACAGCGGCAAAACTGAAAGCAAAGGAGCACACTTATGAGTCAGGCGAAAGTAGATAATTATAAAAAGAGTAAAGCCAATCGCCAGAAAATCATGAAAAGAGAAAAAATCATGCATCGTCTGGAGATGGTATGTATTGCCCTTGTCTGTGTGGTTTTCGTTGGATGGATCGGATATTCCGTATATGCGAAAATTGACAGAGCACAGGGTACTGCGCAGGAAACGGTAGAATTTGATGCAAGCGCGGTACAGAATTATGTCAGTGGACTGACACAGGACTAAAACAGACAAGGAGCTGAAAATATGAAGAGAGTATTATTAAAATTAAGCGGAGAAGCACTGGCTGGCGAAAAGCATACCGGATTTGACGAAGCAACCGTAACTGAGGTCGCAAAACAGGTAAAAGTTCTTGTTGAGGAAGGTGTGGAAGTCGGTGTGGTAATCGGTGGCGGAAACTTCTGGAGAGGAAGAAGCAGCGAGACCATAGATCGGACAAAAGCAGATCAGATCGGTATGCTTGCAACTGTTATGAACTGTATCTATGTATCTGAGATTTTCCGTTCCGTAGGAATGAAAACGGAGATCTTTACGCCGTTTGCCTGTGGAGCTATGACAAAACTGTTTTCCAAAGATGAGGCAAATGCATGTTTTGCAGAGAAGAAAGTCGCTTTCTTTGCAGGCGGAACCGGACATCCTTATTTCTCAACAGATACAACTACCGTACTTCGGGCCATCGAGATTGAGGCAGAGACTATTCTTCTTGCAAAAGCAGTGGATGGTGTTTATGACAGTGATCCGAAGACGAATCCGAACGCTAAAAAGTACGACAGCGTGCATATTCAGGAAGTCATTGACCAGAAACTGGCAGTGGTAGATCTGACTGCATCGATTCTGTGTATGGAAAATAAGATGCCGATGCTGGTATTCGGACTGAATGAAGAAAACAGTATTATCCGTGCAGCAAAGGGAGAGATTGACGGAACAAAAGTTCTGGTAGACTAAAAGCGAAATAAAAAGGTGTTACTCAGACAGAGTGAACAGTAACAAAAAGACAGACCAGGAGGAAATATACATGGATGAGAGAATTGTAAAATATCAGGAAAAAATGGATAAGACAATGGCCAATCTGGACAGTGAATTTGGAACAATCCGTGCAGGAAGAGCCAATCCTCACGTACTTGACCGTATTATGGTAGAATATTACGGAGCACCGACACCACTGCAGCAGGTAGCCAATATCTCTGTACCGGAAGCCCGGATGATCCAGATTCAGCCGTGGGAAGGATCTCTGGTAAAAGAAATTGAAAAAGCAATCAATATGTCAGATCTGGGAATCAATCCGACTAATGATGGTAAAGTCATTCGTCTGGTATTTCCGGAGCTTACTGAAGAACGAAGAAAAGATCTTGTAAAAGAAGTTAAGAAAAAAGGCGAAGCTGCAAAAGTAGCTGTCCGCAATATCCGTCGTGATGCAAATGATATGCTGAAAAAGCTGGGAAAAACTGATGTGTCTGAAGACGAAATTGCTGAGCTGGAAGATTCTGTTCAGAAAATGACAGATAAGTTCATCAAAAAAGTAGATGAAGCAGTGGAAGTAAAATCAAAAGAAATCTTAACTGTGTAATATCATGTACTTCCGGAGTACGTAAAAAGCTGAGGGGCATCAACATATGGAAAACGATCCATTGTATGGTGTCCCTTTTTCAATGAGCAAAGGAGAATTGTATGAGAGTACCAAATCATATTGCTATCATCCTTGACGGCAACGGTCGCTGGGCAAAAAAAAGAGGCATGCCGAGAAGCTTCGGCCATGTCAAAGGATGTGAAAATCTGGAAGATATCTGTGAAGTGGCAAAAGAACTGGGAGTAAAATATCTGACTGTTTATGCCTTTTCCACAGAAAACTGGAAACGATCCAAAGAAGAAGTGGATGGGCTGATGAAGCTGTTTCGGAATTATCTGAAAAAATGTATTAAGATCTCACAGAAAAATAATATGCGTGTAAAAGTGATCGGAGATATCACCGCCTTTGATTCGGATATTCAGGAAAGTATCAAAAAACTGGAAGATTTTTCCAAAGATTTCACAGATCTGCATTTTCAGATCGCACTGAATTATGGAAGCAGAGATGAAATCACCAGAGCAGTGAACCGGATGCTGAAAGATCAGAAAGCCGGAAAGCTGGAGACACCGGTGAGTGAAGATACGATATCAGGTTATCTGGATACGGCCGGACTCCCGGATCCGGATCTGATGATCCGTACCAGCGGAGAACTGCGGTTGTCTAATTACCTGCTGTGGCAGCTGGCATATAGCGAATTTTATTTTACCGATGTGCCGTGGCCGGATTTTAAAAAAGAAGAACTGGTAAAAGCAATTGAAAAATACAATGAGAGAGACCGCAGATATGGCGGTGTAAAGGAGGAATAGGATGTTTAAGACAAGATTGATCAGCGGAATTGTCCTGGTGATCCTGGCACTTGCTACAATTATCTGTTCCGGACCGGTGCTTCTGGTGACGTTGATCGGAGTTTCCTGTATCGGTATGCAGGAATTATACCGGGCAGCGGGTGTCCATGAAGGAAAGACAAACGGACTGGAAATTGCCGGTTATCTGGCAGTTGTGATTTATTATCTGACAATTGCTTATCTGCCGGTAAGTTATCATCTGCCGGCAGTGATTCTTGGTGTACTGGTAATGATGTGCATTTTTGTATTTACGTATCCAAAATATCAGAATAAACAGATCATGACTGCATTTTTCGGTATGGTTTATGTGGGTGTGATGCTGTCTTATATCTATCAGACCCGCGTGCTGCCGGGTGGAGCTTTTCTGGTATGGCTGATCTTTTTATGTTCCTGGGGATGTGATACCTGCGCATACTGTGTGGGTGTACTGATCGGAAAACATAAGATGGCACCGGTATTAAGCCCCAAAAAATCTATTGAGGGAGCTGTCGGAGGTGTTCTCGGTGCTGCACTTCTGGGAGCGATTTATGCGGCAGCGACGGGCGCTTATAACCCGAATCCGGCTCATACACCTCTGATTTACGCGATCATCTGTGGTGTGGGAGCACTGGTATCTATGGTGGGAGATCTGGCTGCTTCTGCGATTAAGAGACAGGAAAATATCAAAGATTATGGAACCTTGATCCCCGGTCATGGCGGTATTCTGGATCGGTTTGACAGTGTGATCTTTACTGCACCGGTTATTTATGCACTGGCGATTACTCTGATGTAAAATGATGCATAGGACGTGGAGGAGAGAACATACTATGGAAAAAACAATTGCAATTTTAGGGTCGACCGGTTCTATCGGAACGCAGACTCTGGAAGTAGTAAGAGAAAATCAGGATATCCGGGTGGCCGGTTTGAGTGCAGGAAGCAATATCACTCTGCTGGAAAAACAGATCAGGGAATTTCATCCGTCTCTGGCAGCAGTCTGGGACGAAGAGCAGGCGAAGATCCTGGCAGGAAAAGTTCGCGATCTGGATGTAAAAGTCGTCAGCGGCATGGATGGGCTATTGCAACTGGCACAGATGGAAGAAAGTCAGATCCTGGTCACGGCGATCGTAGGAATGATCGGGATCCGCCCGACTATCGCGGCCATTCAGGCGGGAAAAGATATTGCACTTGCCAATAAAGAGACACTGGTAACGGCAGGGCATCTGATCATGCCGATGGCAAAAGAAAAAGGAGTACAGATCCTTCCGGTGGACAGTGAACACAGTGCAATTTTTCAGGCGATTCACGGAGAGGATAAGAGAGAGATTCATAAATTGCTGATCACAGCATCCGGCGGACCATTCCGTGGAATGAAAGCATCAGATCTTGCACATGTAAAAGTGGAAGACGCACTGAAACATCCGAACTGGGCGATGGGACAGAAGATCACGATCGACTCGGCAACGCTTGTCAACAAAGGACTGGAAGTGATGGAGGCAAAGTGGCTCTTTGACGTGGATCTGGATCATATTCAGGTTGTGGTACAGCCAAAGAGCATCATTCATTCGATGGTAGAATTTGTCGATGGTGCGGTGATGGCACAGCTCGGTACACCGGACATGAAACTGCCGATCCAGTATGCACTGTATTATCCACACAGAAGGTATCTTCCGGGAGAACGGCTGGACTTTAAGACACTGACAGAGATTACGTTTGAGGAACCGGATATGGAGACGTTTCTGGGGTTGCCGATGGCGATGGAAGCATCACGGAGAGGTGGCAGTATGCCGACGGTTTTCAATGCGGCCAATGAGCGGGCAGTTGCAAAATTCCTGCATGGACAGATCGGATTTCAGGATATTTACCGAAGCATCCGGGAGGCCATGGATCGTCACCAGGTGATCGAACATCCGTGTCTGGAAGAAATTCTGGAAACTGAAGCAAAAACCTATGAATGGATGGAAAGCAGGTGGAGTGTTTGAGCAGTATAATCGCTGTTCTGATTCTTGGTATCGTAATTATCGTACATGAGTTCGGACATTTTTTACTGGCAAAGACGAATGGCATCATGGTGGAAGAATTTTCTGTGGGAATGGGACCAAGGATACTGTCAACGCAGCGGGGAACAACGAGGTATTCACTGAAACTGATTCCTTTTGGTGGTTCCTGTATGATGCGGGGGGAAGATGGAGAGGATAACGCAGAAGGGACATTCAACAGCAAATCTGTCTGGAGACGTTTTTCCGTCATTGCCGCAGGACCGATTTTTAATTTTATTCTTGCATTTTTCGGTGCAATGATTATTATAGGTATTATCGGATATGATCCTCCGGTTATCACACAGGTAAAAGAAGGAACACCGGAAGAAGCTGCAGGGCTGAAAGAAGGCGATCTGATCACTTCCTTTGATGGGAAGAAGATTTATCTGGGAAGAGAGCTCTATTCTTATCTGACACTGGAAGGGCTGGAAGATAAAGCGATTGCAGTTACTGTAAAAAGAGATGGGAAAAAAGAAACTCTGACCTATCATCCTGCAACGGAAGAACGTTATATGCTGGGATTCAGTTATAATCCGGATGAAAGTCAGGCGCAGATCCAGTCGGTAACAATCGGTGGTGCACTGGCAGATGCGGGGATTCAGGCAGGTGACTACATTGCGGCGGTGGATGGTAATGAAATTGCATCCGGTGAGGCGTTGAGTCGGTATTTCGAAGATCATCCGCTGACAGATGAGAAAATAACGCTGACATATCTGCGGGATGGACTGGATTATGATGTGGAGGTGACTCCTCAGGCGGTCAACTATGTGGAACAGGGATTTTCTTACAATCTCGGACGGGAAAAAACAAGTGCGCCGGGTGTGATCAAGTACAGTGCTTTGGAAGTGCGTTACTGGATCAACAGTACGCTGGAAGGCTTGAAACTTCTGATCAGCGGAAAGCTGGGAATGGACAGTCTGTCCGGTCCGGTGGGAGTGGTGAATGTGATCGGAGATGCTTATAAGGAGAGCAAAAGTGAGGGCACACTGATGACCTGGCTTACGATGATTAATATGATGATTCTGATTTCCGCGAATCTGGGAGTTGCCAATCTGCTCCCGCTTCCGGCACTGGATGGTGGCCGACTGGTATTTTTACTGATTGAGGCAGTGAGAGGAAAACCGGTGAACCGGGAGGCGGAAGGTATGGTACATTTTGCAGGACTGCTTTTGCTGATGGGACTGCTTGTGTTTGTTACGTTTAAGGACATAAGGGGACTGTTCTGAGAACAGCGGTGTGGAACTGTAATGGAGTATGATGAAATGACATGAAAAAAAAGGACAAAATCAGAAAAATCATTGTATATAGTCTGGCGGTTATCTTTCTTTTGGGAAGCATTCAGGTTCATGTGCCATCTGGCAATCCGCAGTGGATGTTATCGGAGAAGGAGACAGTACTCACTTCTTTTTCGGAAGATATGAAACTGGTAGATTGCAAGAAAGAGGAAAATGAAAACGGGCCTTTCAATGAGGGAAAAGAAGAAAACCGGCAGTCCCAGGACGGTGAACGGTTGCTGTATTATCTGGCACTGGGCGAGTTTCTGATGTTTCTCGGGACTCTGCTTTCAGGGACTGGACAGATTGAGAAGTTCAGCAGGAAGTATCTGGAGCGGATGGTGTATGTGATCCGTTATATGCAGGATATGGACGGTCGAAAAAAGCATCATTTCTGTTATGAATAAAGAGATATATTTTTATAATAGAAAGGATGTTTATTAAAAATGGAAACGTATAAATTCTTACTGGATCTCTGCCTGATCCTGTTATCAACAAAAGTCCTGGGGCTTCTGACCAGAAAATTCAGTATGCCACAGGTTGTAGGTGCACTGCTTGCCGGAGTTATTCTCGGCCCTGGTATTCTCGGAATTATTACACCGACTGACTTTATCAGCGATACAGCGGAAGTTGGCGTAATCGTCCTGATGTTCTGTGCCGGTATGGAGACGGATGTACAGGAACTGAAAAAAAGCGGCAAATCCGCACTGATCATTGCATTGATCGGTGTACTGGTACCTCTGGTTGGTGGCTATGCCGTAGCAGCGTTCTTTAACCGTCCGGGTATGCTCGAATCAGATGCATCCTGCAGTCTGTTTTTGCAGAATGTATTTATCGGTGTGATCCTGACAGCAACTTCCGTAAGTATCACAGTTGAGACACTGAAAGAACTTGGAAAATTAAAAACCCGTTCCGGTAACGCGATTCTTGGTGCGGCAGTTATCGATGATATTCTTGGTATCATTGCACTGACACTGATCACCAGTATGGCAGATGAATCAGTTAAGATTTCAATTGTGTTACTGAAGATTATTGGTTTCTTTATCTTTGTTGCTGTGGCAGGATTTATTTTCTATAAGTTCTTCAGCAAATGGAGTGCGGGGGAAGGTACAGGTCTGCAGAGACATGTAATCGTATCCTTTGTATTCTGTCTGTTTATGTCCTATGCGGCAGAACAGTTTTTTGGCGTTGCCGATATCACTGGAGCTTATTTTGCAGGTCTGATTATCTCTATGACCCAGAGAGAGCCGTATATCGCATCCAGATTTGACGTGCTTTCTTATACATATCTTTCACCGATCTTTTTTGCAAGCATCGGTCTGAAGGTAAGTCTTCCGGAAATGAATGGTACGATCGTTGCATTTGCGGTTGTGCTTACCATTGTCGCTATCCTGACCAAAGTAGTCGGATGTGGTCTGGGTGCAAAGCTCTGTCACTATAAGAATTATCAGGCGATTCGTATCGGTGTGGGTATGATCTCCCGAGGTGAGGTTGCGCTGATCGTGGCAAGTAAGGGAGAGAGCCTGGGACTGATGTCGACGGCGGTTATGGGACCGGTTGTTATCGTGGTTATCCTGACGACCATTATTGCGCCGATTCTGCTGAAACCGGTATTCAAACGGGGACCGGAGACAACACCGGATCCGAATGTGGATATGTCTAAGAATTATGAGGCGATTAATAAGTTCAGGGAAGGTAAATAATATTTTGTTGTGATGTTCTGTTCAAGGCGGACGAAACCGGGGGACTCACATAGAAAAACAGACACCCGCTGGTAACGCACAGCTGAGCTAGTCACCAACTACGACTAGATTCACGATGGTCGGCTGACCATCGCGAAAGTCTACGTAGGTGCCGGATCTCATCTGTGCTAAGGGCACCAGCAGAAGGGTGTCTGTTTTTCTATGTGAGTCCCCCGGTTTCTGTGCATCGCGCAGAGGATATATGGTAGTTGGATATTGGAGATAAGAGATAAGAGGTTATTTTTTGTGGGAGAAGGTCACAGAAAATCAGAGAGATATCGCGCGAATTTATGTGATCAGCATAAATTCTGTGCATTGCGCAGTGTGTTGCTGGGCACGGGGGAACGTTAGCCAAAATGCCGGCTGGGTTGAGACGGAAGATGATAGAAATTGACAGTGAAATACTGAGGCTTTATAATAGAAATAAAGAGAAATGATATATCATTTAAGATGAAAGGATATAAGCGTGGAGAAAGAGTTATTGTATAAGAAAATCTATGATGATTTGCTGGAGGCTATTGAAAAAGGGATATATCCGCCCGGTTCGAAGCTTCCTTCCGAAAAGGAATTGATGGAACAGTATAATGTGAGCAGAATCACCAGTAAAAAGGCTCTGGAAATGCTGGCTGACCGGAATATTATTGTCAGGATGCCGGGAAAGGGTTCGTTTGTACTGGAAGAGAATGAGCAGGACAGAGAGAATCTTCCGGCGGTGCCACAGACCGTGGAACCGGTAAGAAAAGGGAAAATGCTGGGTGTTATTCTGGATTTTTTCAGTGGTTTCTTCGGGTGTGAGCTGATAGCCGGGATTGAGCATGAGTGTTGGTCTAAAAATTATCATATGATCCTGAAGTGTACCTACGGAAATGTGGAGGCAGAGAGCAGAGCAATTGACGAACTGATGGAACTTGGTGTTGACGGGATTATTCTGATGTGTGTGCAGGGGGAAAATTACAGTACAAGGATTGTGAAGCTTGCACTGGATAAATTTCCGGTAATACTGGTCGACCGGGCGCTTAAAGGACTTCCGATTCCCTGTATTGGCACAGATAATTACAGGGCAGCCCAGGATCTGGTGAATATCTTGCTGGAAGAAGGACATGAAAAGATTTGTTTTGTATCCCAGGCTCCGTTGGAGACATCTTCTGTGGAGGAACGGTTTAATGGGTACAGGGATACCATGCTCGAACACAAGATCCTGACGAATGAAGATCTGTGGATGATCGATCTGGACAGTCTGGTTGAAAATATCGAAGAAACCAGGGAAAAAGAAAAAAAGGTAATGGAAGCACTTGAAAACTATGTGGAAAATCATCCGCAGGTGACCGCCTTTTTTACGGTTGATCTGCAGACAGGTGTACTGGTGTATAGAGTATTGCAGAAAAAGAATCTCAGGAAAGAGATTGTCTTTTTTGATGGTGTGGAAGAGGGATATGAGTTTCACACGTATTGCACGCACGTTATGCAGGGGCAGTACCTTATGGGGGCAATGGCGGTGAAAAATCTGTGTCGCCTTATCAAAGGAGGCGAAGTGGAATTACGGAAATATGTCCCGTACAGTATTATCAGAAAAGATCCACAGATGTAAAAGAAACAGGTTATATTTGATATAACAGTTTTGAAAAAAGAATTGACATATTAATATATCAATAGTATGATATGGATGTACAAGGGTGTATGCAAAAATAAAATATAAGAAAAGGAGAAACTGTATGAAGTTAATGCATTCAGAGTGGCAGGACAGAGTAAAGCACTGGGTTCGTACATTGAGAGATGATTTTTATGAACCGTTGGGGGAAATTCGATGGGAAGCTTTTCGAACCATGGATCATCTATCTCCGGAAGAAGCATTACAGGGGCACTTTACGTCGGCAGAACCAGGCTTTATATGGGGGAAAACCTGGGAATACTGTTGGTTTAAAGGCACTGTGATCCTTCCTAAAGCAGCAGAAGGAAAGAGAATCGTGATGAACCTGGATGCCGGAGGAGAATCCACCGTATTTGTCAACGGAAAGGCATTCGGAAATTACCGTGCGGCATGGGTGGATGAACCACATCAGTTTATTGAAGATAACTGTCTGGCAGTCAGCGGAAAAGAAGGCGACACCTATGAGATCCTGATGGAAACATATGCAGGTCATTTTTATCCGGAGGCACCAACGGGGGGCTGCGCGACGGGACCGGTGTTGCCGGGGGCATATACAGATCCGAAAAAAGAAGGGGCAAGATGTGTTCTGGGTACTTCCACTTTTGGGGTGTGGAACGAAGATGCATATCAGCTGTTTATGGATGTGGATACACTGGGACGTCTTCTGGAAACGATGGATTCCACAACACTGCGTGCTGCGAAAATTGCAAAAGCATTAGAGAAATTTACACTGATCGTGGATTTTGAACAGCCGCGGGAAGCACGGATCGCATCTTATAAAGAAGCGAGAGAAGCATTAAGACCGCTGATGGAAGCAAAGAACGGTTCTACGATGCCGGTATTCTATGCGATTGGTAATGCGCATCTGGACCTGGCATGGTTATGGCCGATGGAAGAGACACATCGGAAAACAGAGCGTACCTTTGCGGCACAGCTGCGTCTGATCGAGCAGTATCCGGAATATAAATATGTACAGAGCCAGCCTGCAGCATATGAGATGTGCCGGAAGTATTATCCGGAGTTGTTTGAACGGATCAAAGAAGCGATCAAAGGCGGCCAGTGGATCGCCGATGGTGCCATGTGGGTAGAGCCGGATACCAATATGGCCAGCGGTGAGGCACTGATCCGTCAGTTGGTTCACGGAAAACGCTACTATAAAGAAGAGCTGGGAGTGGACAGCGAAGTGTTATGGCTTCCGGATACATTTGGCTATACGGCAGCACTGCCACAGATTCTGAAAGGCTGTGGCGTGAATTATCTGGTAACACAGAAAATTTTCTGGTCTTATAACGAAGGAGAACAGTTCCCGTATCATTACTTCACCTGGCAGGGTATGGATGGCAGCGAGATTGATTCCTTCTTACCGACAAGCTATACCTACCGGACACATCCGAGTGAAGTAAATAAAATCTGGAAGAATCGTGTGCAGGTGCAGGATCTGGATGCTTTCCTGCTTCCGTTCGGATATGGAGATGGTGGCGGCGGTCCGGCAAGAGATTTTATCGAATCTGCAAAACGTCAGGAAGATCTGGAAGGCGGCGTAAAAGTGAAAATGGCAGGTCCGCTGGAATTCTTCCACGATATGGAAGCGCAGGGCGGCCCGGTCAATACCTATGTTGGAGAATTGTATTTCAGCGCCCACAGAGGAACGTATACTTCTCAGGCGATGGTAAAACAGAACAACAGAAGATGCGAACTGGCAATGCGGGAGATGGAGATGTGGAGTACTCTGGCAATGAACAAAGGCATGGCTTATGATTTTTCCAAAGCAGATGCTTTATGGAAAAAACTTCTGTTACATCAATTCCATGATATTCTTCCGGGTTCCAGTATTGCAAAAGTTTATGTGGATGCAGAAAAAGCGTTCCATGAGATTCTGGATGGTGTGGAAGAACTGCAGGCAGATGCACTGAGCGAACTGACCGATCAGAAAGAATCTCAGGCAGTGACCGTATTTAACTCTTTAAGTTTTCCGAGAAAGATGCTGGTAGAGCTTCCGGCTGCATTTGCAAACGGAGCGAAAACAGTGGATGGAACCGCTGTACAGGTACAAAAGATCGGTGATACTGTGAAAGCTTCCGTAGAAGTACCGTCCTGTGGAGCAGTTTCTCTGATTCCGGCAGAAGTTCAGGTGGAAGAAAAGGCAGTTGCAGTAGAAACATGTGATGGTGGATTTACCATGGAAAACAGCCAGGTAAAAGCAGCCGTAAACGAAAAAGGCGAGGTGATTTCTTTCGTATTGAAAGAGTCCGGAAGAGAGTTCGCAGCAGATGCCATGAACCGCTTCCATCTGTACAAAGATGTACCACGTATGTTTGATGCATGGGATATTGATTCCAATTATATCGATCAGGAAATTGAGGCGGCAAAAAATGTTGCAGTTTCCATGGAAGCAGATGGTCTGGAAGGCGTGCTGAAAGTAACCGGAGAGATCAGCAATTCCACCTTTACACAGTATATCCGTCTGGTGGCAGACAGCCGAAGAATCGAGTTTGAGACAGAGGTTGACTGGAAAGAAATGCATCGTCTGTTAAAGGCAGGATTCCCGGTAAATGTTTATGCGGAAAATGGTATCAATGAGATGCAGTTCGGATTCGTGGAACATCCGACACATCGTTCCAGAGCTTATGACAAAGATCGGTTTGAAGTATGCAATCACCGTTACAGTGCACTTGCTGACGGCGCACATGGTGCCGCAGTGTTGAATGACTGTAAATACGGAATCAGTATGAACGGAAATGCTCTGGAACTGACACTGCTTCGTGCAGGTACCTGCCCGGAAATGTGTGCAGATAACAGAGTTCATCACTTCACCTATGCATTTACCGCATGGGAGGGAAGCTTTGCAGAGAGTGATGTGGTAAGACAGGGATACGAACTGAATGTAAAACCGGTAGTTGCCGGCGGTGCAGTACCGACGTTCAGTGCACTCACCATTGATAAAGCGAATGTTATTCTGGATACCATGAAACCGGCAGAAGACGGAAGTGGAGATATTATTCTTCGTCTGTATGAATCCAAGAAGGCTGCGGTTTTGGCAACCGTTACTTTATCGGATCTGTTACAGGGAGAGAAGGTTTATCTTTGCGATATGCTGGAGAACTGTAAGGAAGAGATTTCGGTGGAAAACGGAGAGATTCCGTTGAACTTCCGGGCATTTGAGATTAAGACGGTTCGGATTAAGAAGTAAAATAATAGTGTTCTGAAGGGGACGAACCCGCAGGACGCACATAGAAAAACAGACACCCGCTGGTAACGCACAGCTAAGCTAGTCACCAACTACGACTAGATTCACGATGGTCAGCTGACCATCGCGAAAGTCTACGTAGGTGCCGGATCTCATCTGTGCTAAGGGCACCAGCAGAAGGGTGTCTGTTTTTCTATGTGCGTCCTGCGGGTTCTGTGTACTGGCAGAGGGGATAGCTTTGGAATACTAGAGCGTGTGTGAAAATATTATTTTGGGGTGGCGGAAACTGTGGTTCTGGCGTGAAAGTTGTCCCAGAGTTTGTTGCAGAGGACTGTGTAGGCAGCACCGAAGATGTTGGTTCCGATACGGAGGGCCAGGGCGTAGGGGAGACCGAAGAGGGTGGTGGCAATGGAGAGGGCACCAAAGGTGTTGAAAACGGTCTGCCATGGATAGCTTGCAGAGTAGCCAACGCCGATTCCGCCGATCATCCCGATGTAGGGATACATGTTTTCCGGGAGGAGGAGATAGAGAACCAGAAAAACAGTGCATCCGATGATGTTATATAATCCCCTTGGAACAGCGCGCTGTTCACAGTCTTTTGTAAAAGGAAGACATACGGACATGCAGGCGATTCCTGCCCACATGGCACGGGGAAGGCCGGCCAGGTTCATAAAAAGCATGGCGCTGGATACGATAAAAGTCAGTTTCAGGTACCAGCGGCTTCTTGCAGAATGCAGGTCAAATTCCCGGAAAAGATCTGAAAAAGTTCTGCGATAAGGACGATGTTTCTGATTCTTATAGAAGATCATCATACACAGGAGCATTCCCGCAAAAAGACCGATGACACGAAGCAGGAAGGCATATCCCTGCACATCATATCCGGTCAGAAGGAGATAACCAAGAACAAAAGTGGAATGGTTATACATAATAACGTTGTGACATCCGAGAATCATCAGCAGAAGGATGCAGATCAGGTGTACCGGAAATGCTGCCAGGGGAGGAAGCATATTTGCCAGACGCGGGCCGGTCATGAGAATCGCAAAGAGGAGGGCAATAACGCCAAGTCCATGGGTGGTGCGGATTCCGAAATCAGCCTGTCGGAGAACTAAAACCGCCAGAAGTACGGTAACACCTACAACGCTGTTTTCGTTTCCGAGAAATCTGCTGAACAGAGAGACCACAGCCACACAAAAAGCCATGACCAGATAGACTTTAAAATTGTAAACCAGAATATGGCGCCATTTTTCTTTGGGGTTGGTTGTCTTACGGATCAATTGTTTGGATCCGGCAGAGCTTAACTGCAGTTCCTGATAAAAGGTCATATGATTTATCATCCTTTCTGTTTTTTATTGGTTGAAAAGTAAAACGTAGAGGGAACTATAACGCAAAACAGAGGAAAGGTCAAGAGAAAAATCATTTTTTAGTGCCTGGTACTACTCCTGTGCATATACTATCCTGAGCCTAAAATTATGAGGTTACAACAAAATGTCAACCACGCTTATAAAATCTATGCAATCCTATACCGACCGCGGCAAGCTGCAGATCCAGCTTGTCTCTCAGATCCAGAATCGGCCTGTCCAGGGAGCGAAAATCAGTATCAGCTACACCGGAGCCCCCGGGCAGCCGCTGGAACAATTGCAAACCAATAGCAGCGGTCAGACCGAAACCATCGAACTGGCGGCACCACCGGTGGAGTACAGCCTGCAGCCATCGGAAGAACAACCTTATTCGGAATATAATCTGAATGTGGAAGCAGAAGGCTATGAACCCATAGAAATATCCGGAAGTGAGATCCTGTCCGGGGAGATCAGCAGACAGAAAATAGAACTCCGGCCGATCAGTGATGGTAACTATGAAGATGTAGTGATCCCGGATCATACTTTGTTTGGGAATTATCCGGAAAAAATACCGGAAGAAGAAGTTAAACCGGTCAACGAATCCGGAGAAATTGTGTTGAGTCGTGTAGTGATACCGGAATATGTAGTAGTACACGATGGATCACCAGCAGATTCCACTGCTGATAATTATTATGTAAGATATCGGGATTATATAAAAAACGTGGCATGCAGCGAGATATACGCAACCTGGCCACCTGAGACGATCAAGGCGAATGTTCTGGCAATCATGTCTTTTACTCTGAACCGGGTTTATACGGAGTGGTATAGAAACAAAAAGTACGACTTTACCATTACATCCTCCACTGCCTTCGATCACAAATGGATATACGGTCGCAATATTTTCGACAGTATATCCAACATAGTGGATGAACTCTTCGAAAACTATTTGTCACGTCCGAACGTCCGTCAGCCGATTCTGACCCAGTACTGTGACGGACAGCGGGTGACCTGCCCGCAGTGGATGAGTCAGTGGGGAAGTAAATATCTGGGTGATCAAAATTACACAGCAATCGAAATCATCAGAAACTATTATGGGGAAAGTATGTATATCAATTCCGCAGAAGAGATTTCGGGAATCCCGGCATCCTGGCCGGGCTACGATCTGGATATCGGAGCAAGTGGCATGAAAGTCAGGCAGATTCAGGAACAGTTAAATACTATCGGGGAAGTTTATACAGAAGTTCCCAGGGGACCGGTGGATGGCATATACGGAGAGCGAACGAAAGAAGCAGTACGGCAGTTTCAGTCCGTTTTTGGACTGGGACAGACAGGAGTCGTTGATTATCCGACCTGGTATAAGATCCAGGAAATCTATGTGGGAATCACGAGAATCGCAGAGCTATATTGAAAGAATTATTCCTGTTCACTGATAAGATCCCGCGAAGCGTGCTACCGGGAACGGAGTGAACAGGAACAGAAAAAATGTCGGTAATTGAAGTATTGCATTTTTGACATGGGCAATGAAAAGGATTATAATTAATAATCAGGGAAGTATACGTAACGTGAAGTAACAGGAGGAAATACCAGAAAGTGATAAGAAAAGAATGGAAACGTATGCTGGCACTGTCTATGACATATATAATGACTTTGTCCGTGGCAGCGCCAGTTAAGGCTGCTGAAGAAGAACTCGGTGTACCGACAGCGGAAACAGCAGCAGAAGTACAGGAAACCCCGGAACAGTTTGAGGCAAGAACAGGATACCATTTATCAGAGGGATATACCTATGTACTGAATAACGGGTTTGTGATTCTGCAGGCAGATGGTTCGCCACAGATCACACCGGTTGCAACCCCGGAACCAACACCAAGTGAAACGCCGACACCGACGCCGACACGGACACCGGAGCCGACTGTAACACCGACGCCGGCAGGAGAGAATACTCCAACACCCACACCGGGTCAGGAAGGGGCAGAACCACAGGAAGTGACAGAACAGCCCACGCCGGAGCCTACACCGGCACCGGAGACCACACCGGAAGCTGCGCAGGAGACTGCGGTGGAAGAAAACATCCCGGTTATTACAGCATTTCCACAGTCTGTGGAAGTACCGGTGACGGTGGAGGATTACCGTTTCTGGACAGTATCTGCCAGCAGAAAAGCGGCACAGGCGAAAGTGGTTCAGGAGATCAAAGAAGAGAAGTCACAGGATTCCCGGAGTGTGGGAAGGCTGGAAGAAGGCGGTATCTGTTATATTTTAAGAAAGGAAGACGGATGGTACTACGTGGAATCCGGAACCGTTCGTGGTTTTGTGGAGAAAAAAGCGCTTCGCAGAATCGGAGATAAGAATGAGGCGCTGCTTACTCCGGTATATGCAACAGAGCTGGTTGCGCCGGCAGAAAATCAGGCATATGCATATTACCGGGCAACGATTCAGCAGACTGCAACAAAGAAGCATTATGCACTCTGCAAAGGAGATGAACTGAATATCAGGGCGGACAAGAGCACAGACAGTGAGATTGTCGGAACGATGAAAAAGGGAAATCTCTGTTATATTCTTGCAGATGAGACAGAAGAGTGGGTATATGTGGAATCCGGAGAAGTTCGTGGGTTTGTAAAAAAGGAATATCTGCAGACAGGCAGGAAAGTGAAGAAAAAAGTGAATAAGACCGGAGCGGATCGTTTTACGCTGGCGGTTGCCAGGGTAGATTCGAAGGAAAATCCGGCACGTTATTATACGTTGACTTCGGTGAAAACGGGAATTCCGGACGGGGCGATCCGTGATTCGATCGTGGATTATGCCAGTGGATTCCTTGGAACTGTCTGGAAGGAAGAAGGAACCAGCCTTTGCGAAGGAATTGATACCAGCGAGTTTGTTGAGCAGATTTATGAGGCATACGGATATAATGTCACGGATAAAGACGGAAATATACAGGAACAGGGAAAGGTTTCTGTGGATCAGGCAAAACCCGGTGATGTGATCTGCTATGGATCCGGGGAAGAAACAAGTGCAGCCGGTATTTATGTGGGTGACGGCAAGATGGTACAGTCTTCTGAGACGAGAGGCAAGGTGGTAACAGTAAAGATAGATCCGGAACAGGAGAGCTTTGCCCTGGAGCTTTTTGAAGATACGAAAGTGATTGCAGGAAGTAAGGATATCAGTGAAGTGAATGCAACGGAAGCAATGTACGGACAGGATCTGGGACTTTTTAAGCTGACATATTACTGTGCGTGTGCGAAGTGTTGTGGAAAGGCAACCGGAATTACTGCTTCCGGAGCGAGGGTTGCGGAAGGGGAAACGATCGCGGTGGATCCTTCAGTGATTCCTTATGGAACGAAAGTTATTATTAATGGACATATTTTTACGGCACAGGATTGCGGCAGTGGAGTGAAGCAGAATCATATTGATATCTATGTGGCTGATCATGAGCGGGCTCTGGCACTGGGGTGCAATTATGCGGATGTGCATTTGATGAAGTGAGAAGAGACTGTCACACTCTGGGTAGGGTGTGGCAGTTTTTTACTTTACGGGAAATTGCTTTACAGTAAAGTAGAAAACGCTCCGCGAAGATGCTCCAGGGCACATTCTTTGTTCCTGATCAGATAAGTACACTGCGTATCGGAAGAAACCGGGTGAGGATTTCGACAAATGTATACACAATTAAGTGAAAAACAGGAAAAAATTGGAAAATAAAAAGGATTTTGTGAGGAAAGAGTGGAATATATTTAACAGAATAGATGAAAATAGAATGGTTTTTACTGTTTTTGGTAATAGAAGGGGTGATGTATTTGAATATCAGGGAACAGGCAGAGGAGCGGGAGTTTCAGTATCTGAGCCGGTATGCTTCACACAGCAGAGAGTCGAAGGGCAGAGAGCGTGTGGAGGAGGAGTGTGATATCCGGACGGTGTATCAGAGGGATCGGGATCGGGTTATCCATTCGAAGGCGTTTCGACGGTTGAAGGATAAGACACAGGTATTTCTTGCGGCGCAGGGAGATCATTATCGGACCAGACTGACACATACGCTGGAGGTATCACAGACGGCGCGGACGATTGCGAAGGCGCTGGAGCTGAATGAGGATCTGGTGGAAGCAATTGCGCTGGGGCATGATCTGGGGCATACACCGTTCGGACATGCCGGTGAAGCGGCTCTGAATGAAATCTGCCCGGAAGGATTTGCACATTTTAAGCAGAGTGTCCGGGTGGTGGAACGGCTGGAAAAGAACGGGGAGGGACTGAATCTGACCTGGGAAGTAAGAGACGGGATGTTGAATCACCGGACATCCGGCACACCGCATACCCTGGAAGGTCAGGTAGTCCGACTGTGTGATAAGATTTCTTATATCCATCATGATATGGATGATGCACAGAGGGCAGGGATTTTTCAGGAAGATGATATTCCGATCACAATCAGGGTGACACTGGGAGATTCCTGCAAAGAGCGGTTAAATACGTTGATCCATGATACGATCCGCAACAGCTACGGAAAAGATAAAGTCGAGATGACACCGGAGATTGCGGAGGCGATGCGGGAACTTCGCACATTGATGTTTCGGAGCGTTTACAATAATCCGGTGGCGAAAAAAGAAGAAAGAAAAGCCAGGACGATGCTGCAGGAGATGTATCTGTATTATAGCAGGCATCCGGAACAGATGTCCCGGGAATACCAGAAACTGATCGCAGAAGGCGAGAACAGAGAAAGGGTGGTATGTGATTATATCTCCGGCATGACGGATCAGTATGCGATGGCAAAATTCAAAGAAATTTTTATTCCTTCAGCCTGGGCAGTATACTGAACCGCCGGGGAATCGTTGCGAAGAAGAATAAAAAATACATATTTTGCCGAAGAAAAAGAGAACCGGGACAAATAAAAAAGGATATTGTCGCCGGACGGGGAATATATATATGTGGGTAAATGACAACAGTGGATAAAGGAGAGAGAAAACATGCGTTATTCGGATGATCTGATCGAAGAAATTCGAATGAAAAACGATATTGTAGATGTGATTTCCGGTTATGTGAAATTGCAGCGAAAAGGAAGTTCCTATTTCGGACTTTGTCCCTTTCATAATGAAAAATCACCGTCGTTTTCCGTAAGTCCCGGAAAGCAGATGTATTATTGCTTTGGATGTGGAGCTGGTGGTAATGTATTTACCTTTCTGATGGAATATGAAAACTTTACTTTTCCGGAGGCGCTGGAGATGCTGGCGGACCGTGCAGGAGTGGAACTTCCCAAAATGGAATATTCCAAAGAAGCGAAAGAACAGGCAGACCTGAAATCCGCACTTCTGGAGATAAACAAGGAAGCGGCGAAGTTCTACTATTATCAGCTGCGCCAGAAAACCGGAGAACAGGGGATGGCATATCTGAAGGGCAGAGAACTCAGTGATGAGACCATCAATAAGTTTGGTCTTGGGTATTCCGGCAAGTTCAGCAACAACCTGTACCGGTATCTGAAGGGAAAAAACTATTCAGATGAGCTCTTACGGCAGTCAGGGCTGTTTAATGTGGATGAAAAACGTGGCATGTATGATAAGTTCTGGAACCGTGTGATCTATCCGATCATGGATGTGAACAACCGTGTGATCGGATTCGGAGGCAGGGTGATGGGAGATGCAAAGCCCAAATATCTGAACTCACCGGAGACGAAGATCTTTGATAAGAGCCGAAACCTGTACGGACTGAATATGGCGCGTTCTTCGAGAAAGAAAAATCTGATCATCTGCGAGGGGTACATGGATGTGATCTCCATGCATCAGGCAGGATTTAACAATGCAGTGGCGTCTCTGGGAACGGCTCTGACCTCTCAGCAGGCCAGCCTCCTGAAACGGTATACCGATGAAGTCCTGATCATTTACGACAGTGATGAAGCAGGTGTGAAAGCAGCTCTCCGGGCCATCCCGATGTTAAAAACCACCGGACTTTCCACGAAGGTCATCAATCTCAGGCCTTACAAGGATCCGGATGAATTTATCAAAAATATGGGAAAAGAAGCCTTTCAGGAGAGGCTGGATCACGGAATGAACAGTTTTATGTTTGAACTGAAGGCACTGGAAGGGCAGTATGATATGGAGGACCCGCAGGGTCGCACGGACTTTTTTAAAGAAACGGCAAAGCGGCTGCTGCGTTTTGAAGACGAGATTGAACGAAGCAGTTATATCAAAACCATTGCCGGAACTTATCAGGTCGAGCCGGAAGAACTCAGAAAGATGGTGAACCGGCTGGCGATGAAGGGCGTGGGAATGACAGAGACTGTCAAACCAAAATCGGGTCTGAACAGGAATAAGGAAAAGCAGAACGGATACGAAGTATCTCAGAAACTGATGCTTACCTGGCTGACTTCTTATCCGGAGATTTTCGGAGAGGTAAGCCGTTATATCGGACCGGATGATTTTACAAGACCCCTCTATCATCAGGTGGCTGAACTGCTATATGAGCAGTATCGGCAGGGCGAGCCAAACCCGGCGAGACTGTTGAACCGGTTTACGGACAGCGAGGAACAGACCGAAGTGGCGGCTGTATTCAACGCGACGATCCCGCTGGACTCGGAACAGGAGAGGGAGCAGGCATTACTGGATGTGATATGCAGAATGAAGGAAGACAGTATCGCCCACCGCACAGAGAATCTGGCACCTACAGACATGCAGGGGCTGATGAATCTGATGCAGGCGAAAAAAGAACTGGAAGAGTTAAAAGCCGGAAAGCTGCATTTGCATATTTCTTTTTGTTAAGGATAAAATATAAACAATATATGGAAGGATGGAAAAACAGATGGAAATGGATAAAGCCCAATTTGCAGAACAGTTGAAAAACCTTGTGGAATTAGGCAAGAAGAAGAAAAATGTGCTGGAGTATCAGGAAATCAATGATTTCTTTAAAGGAATCACCCTGAACAATGAGCAGATGGATCTGATCTTCGAATATCTGGAAGCCAATGGCGTGGATGTACTCCGGGTAACCGAGGACGACGCACTGCTGGATAATGAAGATATGCATATGGAAGAGGATGAGGTGGATCTGGAAAATATAGACCTTTCCGTACCGGAAGGGGTCAGTATCGAGGATCCGGTTCGTATGTATCTGAAAGAGATCGGTAAAGTGCCTCTTCTGAGTGCAGAAGAGGAAATCGAACTGGCAAAACGGATGGAAAACGGCGATCAGGCGGCGAAAAAACGTCTGGCAGAAGCCAATCTTCGTCTGGTGGTCAGCATCGCAAAACGATATGTGGGACGCGGCATGTTGTTCCTGGATCTGATTCAGGAGGGAAATCTGGGTCTGATCAAAGCAGTGGAAAAATTTGACTACACCAAAGGATATAAGTTCAGTACCTATGCAACCTGGTGGATCCGTCAGGCCATCACCCGTGCGATCGCCGATCAGGCAAGAACGATCCGTATCCCGGTGCATATGGTAGAAACCATCAACAAACTGATCCGTGTGTCCAGACAGTTACTGCAGGAGCTGGGCCGTGAACCTACGCCGGAAGAGATTGCAGAAGAGATGAATATGCCGGTGGAAAGAGTCCGTGAGATCCTTAAGATTTCTCAGGAACCGGTTTCTCTGGAAACCCCGATCGGTGAAGAAGAAGACAGTCATCTGGGTGACTTTATCCAGGATGACAACGTTCCGGTACCTGCAGATGCAGCAGCCTTTACACTGTTAAAAGAACAGCTGGTAGAGGTGCTGAGCACACTGACCGAGAGAGAACAGAAAGTACTTCGTCTGCGTTTCGGCCTGGATGATGGAAGAGCCAGAACACTGGAAGAAGTAGGAAAAGAATTCAGTGTCACAAGAGAACGTATCCGTCAGATCGAAGCGAAGGCATTAAGAAAACTGCGTCACCCCAGCCGCAGCAGAAAGCTGAAGGATTATCTGGATTAATGGAATTATCCAAAAGACTTCGGATGAATGCTTCTTTTGTGACACCGGGAAACCGGCTGGCAGATGTGGGAACGGATCATGGATATATTCCGATCGCTCTTTGCCTGGAAGGCGTAATTCCATCAGCTCTGGCTATGGATGTGAATCCGGGACCACTGGAGCGCGCAAAAGAACATATACAACAGTTTGATCTGGAAACAGATATACATACCCGCCTCTCCGATGGTGTACAGGCTTTGTGCCCCGGGGAGGCGGATTCTGTCCTGATTGCCGGAATGGGCGGGGCACTGACAGTGAAGATTCTGGAAGCAGGTGAAAAGGTGCTTGCTTTCGTAAAAGAACTGATCCTGCAACCCCAGTCAGAGATCGACAAAGTCCGGTCATACCTTCTGACTCATGGATATGTGATAGCCGGGGAAAAGATGGTATATGAAGACGGAAAATATTATCCCGCCATGCGGGCAGTACATGGGGAAATGCCGCTGTGGCAGGAGGTGGAGTTACAGTATGGAAAATATCTGCTGGAAGAGAAACATCCGGTATTAGAGGAATATCTGAAAGACAAACAGAAAACCTGCAGGAAAATACAGGAAAAACTCGCAGCAGACGGAAAGAAAGCAGAAAAGATCACCGCACGGCAAAAAGAGCTGGAGGACGAACTTCGGCTGATCGGGCAGGCACTGGAGGTGTATGAACGATGATATGTAAAGAAGTTATGAGAAAGCTGGAAGAACGGTGGAATCCTTCCTATGCACTGGAATGGGATAACGTAGGACTTCTGGTGGGAAGAGAAGAAAAAGAAATCAAAAAAATATTTACAGCACTGGATGCTACAGAAGAGACGATCGCACAGGCACTGGAATTCGGTTCGGATCTTCTGATCACCCATCACCCGATGATTTTTTCACCGGTAAAAAAAGTGACCAGTGCAGATTTTATCGGCCGCAGACTGATCACGATGATCCAGGCGGATCTGTGTTATTATGCAATGCATACGAACTTTGATGTGAAGGGGATGGCACAGCTGAATCAGGAATGTCTGGGACTTACGGACTGTGAAGTGCTGGAAGAAACCGCTCCCGGGGAAGGCATCGGAAGAGTAGGTGCGCTGGAAGGGACGATGGATCTGAAACAATTTGCCGGAAAAGTAAGAAACGACTTTGAGATCCCGGATGTACGGATGTACGGAGATCCGGCAGCGATCATTCATCGTGTGGCAGTGAGCAGCGGATCCGGAAAAAGTATGATCCGTGGTGCAATTGAAAAAGGTGCCGATGTGATCGTTACCGGAGATGTGGATTATCATTCGGCAATTGATGCCGTTGCACAGGGAATCGCTGTAATCGATGCCGGTCATTATGGAACGGAATATGGATTTATCGCATATATGAAACAGGAGCTGGAAACTATGTTTCCGGAGCTTGCGGTAGGCACTGCCAGAGTGCATCATCCGTACCGGGTGGTGTAGCGGCAGCTGAAAGGAGTGGTGAAGATGGGACTTAAGATGTGTAAAGTAACAGTGGGTTCCAGGGAGAAAGCATATCCGGATGGAACACCTTTTGGAGAAATTGTCAAAGATTTCGACCAGGATTGTAAGTATCCGGTGGTTCTGGTAACGGTAGACGGAAAACTTCGCGAACTTCATAAAAAGATTCACCGGGACTGCCGGATCTCACTGGTGACGGTGGCGGACAGTATCGGTCATAAAACATACAAAAGAAGCATGAATCTACTGCTGTTAAAGGCGGTATATCATGTGGCAGGACATGAGAAGATCCGGAAGATTGTCCTGCATTTTACGGTGGGAGAGGGATTTTACTATACGATTGATGGAGATGTGACGATTGATCAGCCATTTCTGGATCAGGTGGAAACGTATATGCATGAGCTGGTGGAAAAACATGTACCGGTGATGAAACGGAGTGTGTCTACCGCCTCTGCGCTGGATCTCTTTTACAAATATGGTATGTATGACAAAGAAAAACTGTTTCGTTACCGGAGAAGTTCCCGCGTAAATATCTATAATCTCGAGGAATTCGAGGATTATTTTTACGGGTATATGGTATGGCATACCGGATATCTGAAATATTTCAAATTGTATCCGTATGACGAGGGCTTTGTGATGCAGATGCCAACCCGGAAAGAACCGGAAAAACTGCCGCCGTTTACGCCGTCACCGAAGATTTTTCAGGTGCAGAAAGAGGCGGAAAAATGGGGCGAGATGATGGGAGTTTCCGTGGTAGGGGAACTGAACGAGAAGATCTCGAAAGGAAAAATGCAGGAACTGCTGCTGATCTCGGAAGCCCTGCAGGAGGGAAGAATCTCAAAGATCGCAGAGCAGATCATCGAGCGTGGCGGTGTAAAATTCGTTATGATCGCCGGACCATCCTCCTCAGGAAAAACCACATTTTCTCATCGCCTGTCAATCCAGCTGGCGGCTCACGGGATGAAACCGCATCCGATCGCAGTGGATAATTATTTTGTAAACCGGGAAGATACGCCGCGGGATGAAAACGGGAACTACAATTACGAGTGTCTGGAAGCTATCGATGTGGAACTTTTCAACCGCGATATGAATGCGCTGCTTAAGGGCGAGCGGGTGGAACTGCCACGGTTTAATTTCAAACTGGGAAAACGGGAATACAAAGGGGATTTCCTGCAGATGCAGCCGAACGATATTCTGGTGATTGAGGGAATCCACGGACTGAACGACCGGCTGAGCTATTCGCTTCCGACGGAGAGCAAATTCAAGATCTATATCAGTGCGCTGACGCAGTTAAATATTGACGAACACAACCGGATTCCGACGACGGACGGACGATTGATTCGCCGGATTGTCCGGGATAACCGGACGAGAGGAACGAGTGCGAAAGCAACGATTGCGATGTGGCCGTCGGTTCGCCGTGGAGAGGATGAAAATATCTTCCCCTATCAGGAACAGGCAGATGCAATGTTTAACTCGGCACTTCTGTATGAACTGGCAGTGCTGAAACTGTACGCGGAGCCGGTACTCTTCCAGATCGGCCCGGACGAACCGGAGTATCAGGAAGCGAAGCGGCTGTTAAAATTCCTGGATTATTTTGTGGGGATCCCCAGTGAGGATATCCCGAAGAATTCTATCCTGAGGGAATTTGTGGGCGGCAGCTGCTTTGATGTGTAAAATAATGTACAGAAAATATATAAAAGATATATGAAAAAATGTCAGGGGTGAAAGCGATTTTGTCCCTGGCATTTTTAAAAGAAAGGGTGGAAAGTATGAAAGTATTGATGTTAAACGGAAGCGCAAAAAAAGAAGGCAATACATACCAGTCTCTTCTGGAAGTAGGAAAGGAACTGGAAAGACAGGGCATCGAGTATGAGATCTTTCAGATCGGCAGTCAGCCGGTGAGAGACTGTATCGGATGTGGACAGTGTAATGAAAATGGCTGTGTGTTTGCGGATGACAAGGTCAATGCATTCGTGGCAAAGGCAAAAGAGGCGGACGGATTTGTCTTCGGTACACCGGTCTATTATGCACATCCAAGCGGACGGATCCTGTCATTTCTGGACAGAGTATTTTACAGCAGCGGCAGAGCATTTGCCTTCAAACCGGCGGCTTCTGTAGCAGTGGCAAGACGCGGTGGATGCAGTGCTTCCTTCGATGTGATGAATAAATATTATGGCATCTGCCAGATGCCGGTAGCCGGCTCTACTTACTGGAACATGGTACATGGCTGTGAACCGGGAGAAGTGAAGATGGATGCAGAGGGAATGCAGACCATGCGGAATCTGGCAAAGAACCTGGCCTGGATGATGAAATGTTTTGAAGCCGGAAAAGTAGCAGGTGTGCCACTTCCGGAGACAGAGAGAGGAAATCAGACAAACTTTATCCGATGATGAAAAAACAATATTCTAAGGTTATAAAAATTGTAATCCAGATTCTGTTTTTTCTGTGGATACCGGAGTCTTTTGCTGCCAGTCTGTATGCGGTAAAAAAGCTGATCCATGCGGTTTCGGTGATGGATTTTACTTATGCGCGGGAACCGGTTCTTCTGCTGCTGGAAACTGTTGTAACAACAGCGGTTTTCGGACGGTATTACTGCGGATATATCTGTAGTTTTGGTGCGGCACAGGATCTGAGTTATGATTTGGGAAACCTGATACGAAAACAGACAAAATACCGTAAGAAACGTATGCTTTCGGTGAAAACAGACAAAATTCTTTCCAAACTGAAATATCCTGTTCTGGTGATTGTGGCAGTGAGTGCTGTCTGGAAGAAAAATCTGCTGGATGTCATCAGCCCCTGGAAGGGATTTGCCAGTCTGCTGTCCCTGCTGAGAGGAAATTTCAGCAAAGAGAATCTGATTTCTGCAGGTGTCTGGATCTGTATCATTGTTCTGGTCATATCGGCAGTATTTTTCAGAGCGTTTTGCAGATATCTGTGTCCGATGGGAGCAATTTATACACTGCTTTCCTTTTTCTCTTTGGACAGAAGAAAGCGAAGCTGCAAAAACAGCGGAGATTGTTCAATCTGTCCGTATCAGTGCAAACAGCAGAAAAGTAACCGCTGGGGTCTTGCGGTGACAATACTTGTCTTTTCCTGCATGAATCTGTATCTGTTAAAAGCAACGGGAAATGAAACGGCAAGCGGAACAGCAGATGTAAAAGTGACAGAGAAAGGGTCGTATACAGATGGAACGTATACAGGAACCGGTAATGGATTCTGTGGTAAGATCGATGTGACGGTCACTATTAAAAATGGAAATATTTCTGATGTGCAGGTGCAGGATTATGAAGATGATGCTACTTATATGCAGAGCGTTATCAGAGAGCTGATTCCGAAAGTGCTGAAAGAACAATCAACAGAGGTGGATACGGTTTCCGGTGCGACCTACAGCAGCAAAGGACTCCTGAAAGCTGTAGATCAGGCGATTTATCCGGAAAAAACAGAAAACGGGACAGATGTCACGAGTCAGATCCGGCTGAAAGACGGTAACTATGAGGGAACAGCCAATGGCTTTCGCGGAGAAATCAAAGTAGAAGTTACGGTAAAAGATCAGAAAGCAGAAAAAATCAGAATTCTATCTTATTATGACAATGAGGAATATCTTTTCCATGTGGCACCGGCAGTGATCACAGAAGTGCTGGAAAATAAACCGCTGGATACCGATGCTGTTTCGGGCGCGACATACAGCTGTAATGGTCTGACCAGAGCCATAGAAAATGCGTTGCAGGTAGAGGAAGATACCTATACCATTCTGGAAGCAAAACCACGCGCCGAAAAACATAAGAAAGCGCACCATCAGGTTCAGAAATTCGTAGAATCGGAGGAACAGTACGAAGAACTTGTGGAAAAATACAAAGAACTGATTTACGATTCCAACGGAAAGAAAAAAGAATAAAAAGTGATAAAAAGGAGTTTTCAAAAAACGTTTATATGTTATTGAAAACTCCTTTTGTGTTTTGTTCGGTTGTCAGTTATCAAACATATGATCTTTCAGCTCCTGATACCAGTTTTCTGCCTGTATTTTTGTCGGAGCCGTAAGAAATACCGTGTATTCATCGGTCTGAATGGAAAGAACCGGGGATTCATCCAGCTCTACATACATTCTGCACGGACCGGTTTTCTTTCCTCTAAACACACCGAGCAGCTGATGCCCGTCAGCGGATCCGTTGGAGCGGACGAAGGAATCGTCCGGCAGGCTGTCCAGAAGCTGCAGATCCAGGATCTCGTCTGTAGAGAAAGAAGTGTCAGTGTAACCGGAAGTGATAGAAACCTGTGTGCCATCGATGGTCATCTGCACCGGAACAAAATCCATACGTATGAACAGTCCACACATCCAGATCAGAAGTCCGGCTACTACAACGAACATGCTGACTGTGAGGATTTTTCCGGCAGGTCTTCCCATATTGGTGGTAAAATTCGTACCACAGAAACGGTCAGGAACCATAAACCGCGGGTCTGCCGGATTGTCATACCAGCCGTTTCGCCAGTAATAATCGTCATCCACATACATCGGTTCGTCATCGGCGGCAAGAATCTGTGCTTTTTTCTTCTTTAAGCGGAAGTACATCACAAAAACTGCAACGATGGGAATCGTCTGGAAAATAAAAAAGAGCAGGTGTGACCACCAGTACCATTCAAGATCATTTGCAAGGAAAAAAATCTCACTGATAAATGCCAGACTGTTACACAGACTGTAGAAGAAAAACATCCGGGACCAGTAACGGTGTTCCTGGGTGTTGATTGCCACATTGATCTCCGTATGTGCACTGTAGATCCGGTTGCCGTTTTTCGAGTAGCCCCAGGCGAACAGAAGAAAAAACAGCCAGAGGACGATCCAGGTAATCAGGAAGATCCCGCCGCTGGTATCGGTGAGGATATAGTTGCGGATACGGGAGAAAAACAATGGTATAAAAACCATCACCAGTGGAAGCAGATGCCAGTACAGCGGGAGCGCTGCCTTCTGGGTATGTATGGCAGTACGGGTGTCGGCAGCTGCGGTAAAAGGTTCTTTTGTCGTATTGCCCAGTCCCTGTTCCAGCTTCAGAAGATACAGCTGACGGTGGGCACTGTACAGCAAAGAGACTGCACGGGCAAGAAATACACAAAACCAGATGCACCAGAGCGTTATGCCTATGGAAGCCAGCCAGAAAAATGGAATGGCAACTACAACGCCAAGAACCAGATGCAGCAGATAAAACTTCCGGATGTGTTTTTGATAGCTGTCTGTCAGCTGAGCCACCGGAGACAGGGAGATAGCAGATTCAGGAAGATGGACACCAAGGAGCATCCCGTTCCGATAGGTTGCCGAACTTCCATAAACCGCCCAGGTGATGCCGACCATGATCAGGTCCGTGATTGCAAGAATCCAAAAGAGCATCATTCCACAGCCACCTCCATTTCCACAAATACTTTGCTGCAAAGACTGAGAAAATCTTCCAGGTTCATTCCGCGGATCCTGGCTTCCGCACTTAAAAGTTCCAGTTCGTCCTCCAGTTTTTCCTGAAAAAGAGAAGAAGGTTCCTCGTTTTCCGGAATATGAACGATACTTCCCAGACGGCGGTCAGTATAGAGAAAACCTTCATTTTTCAAAAGCTGGTAGGCTTTGCTCACTGTCATGGTATTGATACCAAGATCGGCAGCCATCTGCCGCACGGTGGGAAGAGACTCACCCTCGGTCAGTTCCCCTTTACCGATGCCTTTTACAATCTGGTTGCGAAGCTGCAGATACAGAGGAATCTGCGAGAGTGTATTGATTTTTATGATCATGAAAACACCTCCTTGTATTTTGCATTATATCACATAATACAAATAATACAATAGAAAATGTATTTGACGAAAAGTTTTTCCTGTGGTAGACTGATTCGGTAAGTAGAATAAATGGTCGCGGCTGACAGAACCGAAAGGGGTCAGGTGAGGAAAGTCCGGGCTTCAAAGGGCAGGATGCCGGATAACGTCCGGTGGAGGTGACTCCAAGGCCAGTGCAACAGAAATAAACCGCCAGGTTCGCCTGGTAAGGGTGGAAAGGCAGTGTAAGAGACTACCGCCTGTCTGGTGACAGAGAGGGCACATGTAAACCCCATCCGAAGCAAGACCGAACAAAAAACTATGTGGCTGCCCGTCACGTTTTTAGGTAGGTCGCTGAAGCTTGCTGGCAACAGCAGGATTAGATAGATGACCATTCAAGACATAACCCGGCTTATCGTTCTGCTTACTTTCACAGAATATGGCTGTCGTCCGGAACATGAAAAGAAGTGTTTCGGACGGCAGTTTTTTTACGTGAGCAACGAGTCAAAGTCTGTGCTTGCACAAGACCTTGACGACTGCTGCGATAATGAGTAAAATTCGCGAAGCGTATTTTATCTCGTTACTGTATTGCCTGAATGAAAAACGATTCACAAAAAAGAGAGAATATGGCATAATAATAGAAGAAAATACTGTCGCGGAATTGTAATTGCACAGGAACGGCAGAAGGGAGAAAACGGAGAATTATGAAAAATATTATACTCGCATCCCAGTCCCCAAGACGAAGAGAACTTTTAACACAGATCGGATTAGAATTCGAAGTGCATCCGGCAGGCGGTGAGGAAATCATCACAAGCACAGATCCTGTGGAAGTGGTAAAATCGTTATCGACACAGAAAGCAGCTGCGGTGAAGGAAGAGCTGGAGCCACAGTTACCGGAGAACTGGCTGGTGATCGGGGCGGATACGATTGTGGTTTATGACGGGAAGATCCTTGGGAAACCAAAAGATGAGGCAGATGCGATCCGTATGTTACGCATGCTGCAGGGGCAGACTCACAGTGTATATACCGGTGTGACACTGCTGGAGGAAGGAAAACAGACAACCTTTGCGGAAGAGACAAAAGTATCCATGTACCCGATGACAGAAGAAGAGATTGCATGGTATGTCAGCACGAAAGAGCCGATGGACAAAGCAGGAGCCTACGGGATCCAGGGACTTTGTGCGCGGTTTGTAGAAAAAATCCAGGGAGATTATAACAATGTGGTGGGACTTCCGGTAGGACGGATCTATCAGAAACTGAAAAAAGAAGAATCCTTTTGAAAATAAAAATGTTGAAGTGAGAGAAAACGATTTGCGATGGTGCATTTTAAAATTGAAATCGCAAAAATGTGGAGAAAAACGACAGAACAGAAATGTATGGGACAGAAAGGGAAGAGACACAGATGGAAAGGACAGAACAATACCCGGGTTATAACCATCGGGTGCAGTATTATGAAACCGATCAGATGGGATGTGTGCATCATTCCAACTATATCCGCTGGTTCGAGGAAAGCCGGAGCGATTATCTGGCATATCTCGGTATGGATTATGACAAAATGGAAGCCGCAGGTGTGATCAGCCCGGTACTGACGGTGGAGGCAGCCTATCACTCCATGACACGGTACGGGGAAGAAGTATCTATTGAGGTGACAGTGAAAAAATATAATGGCGTAAAAATCTTTCTGGGATATCATATCAGGGATAAAAAAGACGGAACCCTGCGCTGCAGCGGACAGACCAGTCACTGTTTTCTGAACAGGGAAGGGAAACCGTTATCCTTAAAAAAAGAAAAACCGGAGTGGCATGAGATCCTGAAAAGAGAATGTGAACGGGCACAGGAACAAAACGGATAACAGAGCAAAGAACCGTCCGGAAAATGAAAATGCATAAAAAACACGGATAACAGCGTACATGAAAATCTACTAAATTGATACAGCACGCAACGAATCCACAATTACAGGAAACAAATCCCATATTTTTCAGTTTTGCAGCATGGTATACTGAGTATAGTCTGCGAATAGAAAACAGACTGCAAAACATAACGGTGAATGTGAAAAACAGTGATGTAAAAACAATAAACTGTGATGCAGACAGAGCGATAAAAAGGAGGACGAACATGGCAATTTATATAGACGAACAGAAAAAACTTTTTACGTTGTCAACAAACAATACAAGTTATCAGATGATGGCAGACAAATATCTGGTGCTGAATCACCTGTACTATGGAGAAAATATCGGTCAGGAAGATATGAGCTATCTTTTAGACTATCAGGATCGGGGATTTTCCGGAAACCCTTACGAGGCAGGAAATGAGAGAGACTATTCTCTCGATTCCAGACCACAGGAATACTCCACCAACGGCGTCGGCGATTACCGGATCAACAGTGTGAGCGTGATCAACGCGGACGGAAGCGATGCCGCAGACTGGCGTTATGCAGGATATACCATCGAAAAGGGCAAATATGCGATCCCGGGAATGCCGGCATTGTACGGAGAAGAAAAAGATGCCGATACCCTGATCGTGGAACTAGCAGATAAAGTAACCGGACTGCATGCATTTTTATACTACAGTGTGTGGGAAGAAAGAGATATCATTACCCGGTGCGTAAAATTCGTAAATCAGGGAACCGATGCGATCGTGCTGACAAAAGCTGCTTCCATGAATCTGGATCTGATGAGCGGTGACTGGGAACTGATGCATTTTCACGGAAGACACAATCTGGAACGCCAGATGGAACGGGTACCGCTGATGCGCGGAAAGATGACCGTGGAAAGTGTCAGAGGAGCATCCAGTCACCAGCATAATCCATTTGCCATCCTGTGCAGTAAAGATACCACCGAGGAAGCGGGACCATGTTATGGAACAGCACTGGTTTACAGTGGAAACTTCTCGATCGAAGCAGAAAAAGACCAGATGGGACAGACCAGACTGACTGCCGGCATCAACAGCCAGAGATTTGCCTGGACACTGGAAGCCGGAGCAGAGTTCTGGACACCGGAGGCTGTCATGACCTACAGCAGCGAAGGATTTGAAAAGATGAGTTCCAACTTCCATCATACCTTCCGGGAACATCTGTGCCGTGGCAAATACAAACATGAGAGACGTCCGGTGCTGATCAACAACTGGGAAGCAACCTACTTTGATTTTGATAAAGAAAAGATCCTGAACATCGCAAAAGGCGCATCCGAACTTGGCGTGGAGATGCTGGTTCTCGACGATGGCTGGTTTGGAAAACGTGAGGGAGATGTCAGCGGACTGGGTGACTGGTATGTCAATACCGACAAGCTGGAAGGCGGTCTGAAACCGATCGCAGACGGAATCAATGCCATGGGTATGAAGTTCGGTCTCTGGTTTGAGCCGGAATGTATCTCCGAGGACAGCGACCTCTACCGTGCACATCCGGACTGGGCGATCCAGATCCCGGGAAGACAGCCGAACAGAAGCCGTTACCAGCTGATCCTGGATATGGGAAGAGAAGATGTCCGGGATTATCTGTACGAACGCATGACGGCGATCCTCGACAGTGCCAATATCGAATATGTCAAATGGGATATGAACCGTCACATCAGTGATGTGTACAGTGCCGTTTTACCAAAAGAACGCCAGGGAGAGGCAAGCCATCGCTACATGCTGGGTCTGTATGATCTGCTGGAACGACTGGTGAGCCGTTATCCGGATCTGTTACTGGAGGGCTGCAGCGGCGGCGGTGGACGTTTTGACCTTGGTATGCTGTATTATTCCCCACAGATCTGGTGCAGTGATGATACCGATGCAGTAGAACGTCTCAGTGTCCAGTACGGAACATCCTTCTGCTATCCGATCTCAGCAGTCGGTTCCCACGTATCCGCTGTTCCGAACCACCAGACCGGTCGTATCACTCCGGTAGAAACCAGAGGAACCGTAGCCATGGCAGGAAGTTTCGGATACGAACTGGATCTGAACCTGTTAAGCGACGGGGAAAAAGAAGAGGTCAAAGAACAGATCAAAACCTTTAAGAAATACTACAACCTGACCCATGAAGGCGAATACTACCGCCTGACCAACCCGATGGAAAACCGTCTGTACGCAGCCTGGGAGTTCGTATCCCAGGATCAGAGCGAAGCTCTGGTACACGGCATGCAGATCCTGGCACAGCCAAGCGGCCCGTCCATCCACATCCCGGTAAGAGGGCTGAAAGCGGATGCCATGTACGAAGTAAACGGCGAACTGGTAAGAAGCGGCCGCGCCCTGATGCACGGCGGCCTGAACTTCCCACGTCAGACCGGGGATTTCAAAGCGGTGGAGTTTTATCTGAAAGAAGTAAAATAAAGAAGCATAAGAACCATAAAAGAGCTGCGAAGTGGATTCGCGGCTCTTTTTTAGGCGAGCAACAAGCCAAAGTTCATGTTTGTATGAAACAAACCTTGGGGCATACCGATTTCATACACATCCGGGAAACACATGACGAAGTGAACCGCGACTTCTGTTTTGTAAAACATTCAACAAATCAACAATAAAATGGAAACAAAACAGATAGGATTTTTCATCTTATAAACATATAATAAATCCATAGCAAAACCGTAATTCATCCAATCGGGGGAAAAGACAGGGATGGATTACGGAAGACAACAAAATACATAGATTCGTACAGGAGGTATGAAGATGAAAATTACTTTTATGGGGGCTGGCAGCACCGTATTTGCCAGAAATGTACTGGGGGACTGTATGTGTACACCTGCGCTTTGTGAGGCGGAGATTGCGTTGTATGATATCAACGAGGAACGACTGAAAGATTCAGAGATCATCCTCGGCGCGATTAATAAGAATGTCAACGAGTCCAGAGCCACCATCAAAACCTATCTCGGTGTGGAAAATAGAAAAGAAGCCCTGCGGGATGCCGACTTTGTAGTCAATGCGATCCAGGTAGGCGGCTATGATCCGTGCACCATCACCGACTTTGAGATTCCGAAAAAATACGGTCTGCGTCAGACCATCGCAGATACACTGGGAATCGGCGGTATCATGCGTGCACTTCGTACCATCCCGGTGATGGAAGAATTTGCCAGAGATATGGAAGAAGTCTGCCCGAATACCCTGTTTCTGAACTACACCAACCCGATGGCGATGCTGACCGGCTATATGCAGAGATACACAAAGATCCGTACCGTAGGTCTGTGCCACAGCGTACAGGTATGTTCGGAGAAACTGCTGGAAAAATTGGGGATGGAAGACAAGCTGGAAGGCAGAAGAGAACTGATCGCCGGTATCAATCATATGGGATGGCTGTTGGAACTGTATGACAAAGACGGCAACGACCTGTACCCGGAGATCCGCAGACGGGCAGCAGAGAAGAATGCAACTGAAAAACATGACGATATGGTGCGTTTTGAGTACATCAAACATCTGGGATATTACTGCACCGAGTCCAGCGAACATAACGCAGAGTACAACCCGTTATTTATCAAATCCAGATATCCGGAAATGATCGAAAAATACAACATCCCGCTGGACGAATACCCACGCAGATGTGTGGAGCAGATCAAAGGCTGGGAGAAAGAACGTGAGGATATTCTGAAAGACGGAAAAGTAACCCACGAAAGATCCAAAGAATATGCTTCTTATATTATGGAAGCCGTCGTGACCGGCAATCCATATAAGATCGGTGGCAATGTGTTGAATACCGGTCTGATCGACAACCTGCCATCCGATGCCTGTGTGGAAGTTCCGTGTATGGTAGATGCCAACGGCATCAACCCATGCCACGTAGGAAGACTCCCGGTCCAGCTGGCAGCCATGAATATGACCAATATTAACGTCCAGCTCCTGACCATCGAAGCCGCAGCCACCAGATCAAAAGAAAAGATCTACCAGGCCGCCATGCTCGAACCACATACCGCAGCAGAGCTGAATATCGATGATATCAAAGCAATGTGCGACGAGCTGATCGAGGCACATGGGGATTATATGAGTATGTATAAATAACTAAAACTTCCCACACCGATACGATGTGTTGAACCTTGAAAATTCAATATTTCAGCCAATAAAAAAGGCATAAACCTGTTCTGTTTGGTATAATGGAATTGACTAGAAACCATTTTAACAAAGGAGATTTATGCCATGTCCAGTATACCACAAAACCATTTCGATGAGAACGACTTAATTGACTGTGTTCAGAGATTTTTTTCCAAACATCATGTTGGCAAGCTTCTTGCCAGATGTAATGGGATGAAAGAAAAAGGTGTTTCACCTGTTTCTCTGCTTCGTTACAAACTCAGCAACATTTTTGTCGGAAGAAGTATGTATATGCAGCAACGGACTGGCTCTTTTAAGGAAGATTTTTCAAAGAACACTTTTTATCGTTTCCTTAATTCGGTAAAAACAAACTGGCTCCGTTTTACTTCTCTTCTTGCTGCGGATATCGTAAATAATGATCTCAAAGATCTAACGGATGATAACAGGAAAAATGTTTTCATCATTGATGACAGCCTTTTTAATCGTACCAGCTGCAAGAAAACAGAACTGGCATCAAAGGTTTTTGACCACACTGACATGCATTTCAAAAAAGGTTTTCGGATGCTTACCTTAAGCTGGAGTGATGGGAATACACTGATTCCGGTAAACAGCTGCCTGTTAGCATCTGCAAAAGATACAAATATCATCGGTCCGGTAAAGGACTTTGATAACAGAACTATTGCAGGGAAAAGACGCATGCTTGCTCAGACAAAAGCGCCAGAAGCAATGATGACCCTGTTGGATACTGCCCTCAGTGCAGGACTGAAAGCTGATTATGTCCTTTTTGACTCCTGGTTTTCCAACCCAGCACAGATCACAGCCATCCATTCAAAAGATATGGATGTGATTGCTATGATTAAGAAAAGCAGCCGTATCAAATATTCATACTGTGGTGAGCAGTTGAATATCAAAGAGATCTATTCCCGGAACAAAAAACGCCGTGGCAGATCAAAGTATCTGCTTTCTGTTGACGTTATGGTAGGAAAGGAGAATCCTATTCCAGCGAAAATCGTTTGCGTAAGGAACAAAGCGAATCGCAAGGACTGGCTTGCTTTTATCTGTACAGATACGACCCTTTCCGAAGAAGAGATTATCCGTATTTATGGAAAGCGCTGGCAGATTGAGGTTTTCTTCAAAACCTGCAAATCTATGCTGAATCTGATTGGAGAATGCCATAGTTTATCCTATGATGCACTGACGGCCCACGTGGCCATTGTGTTTACCAGATATATGTTACTTGCAATGGAGCAGCGTCAAAATGAAGATCAGAGAACTCTTGGCGAGTTGTTCTTCTTCCTTGTTGATGAAATGGCAGACATTACTTTTAGCAGATCACTTGGCATTCTGATGGATGCCTTAATGGCAAGCCTTCAGGAAATCTTAAAGCTCAGTGATGAGCAATTGACAGCTTTTACTGCTGATTTCGAAGCAAGACTACCGAAATATCTGCGTAATGCACTCCATCCAGAGGCTGTGGTGGCATAAATTGCTATTTTGTTAGCTGAAGTATTGAATTTTCAAGGTGCGAAGCCTATTTTAGGTATGGGAAGTCTTAGTAAATAAAAAGATAAAGTATGACAAAAAGGAAGGGTCTGTCGCACTGATATAGTGCGGCAGACCCTGTTTGCGTCAGGCTGGAATCCAGTCTGTAAGCCAACGATTAGTTTTTGAATTGTAAAGACGTTTATATTTTTTTCCATTGACTGTTTTATAAATCCAAATGGTATCTACGCTACGTTCGTCGGATTCCTGGAGTAAAATATCAGTACTAATAGTATCAGCATTAATTGGAATCTGAGTGAAATTTAATATAGATATAAGAAATGTGAAAATATAAGTTAAAAGGATAAAGTTATTTTTCAAAAATGATTTTTTCATGTTTACGTGCCTCCGTTATGTTTTTGTAAGTGTGAATATCAGATATACAATACTTTTTATTGGGCAATGTTTCGATATATTCACCATAAAGATAAAAGTCATAGCCTCCCTCAGGACATGCAATAATGAAACAGTTATCTATTGTAGGAATAATCATATCATCTGTTATTTGATCTGAAGGAAAATAATTACTTTCAAAAATAGTTAAGTAAGAACCAAAGTATATAAATACCGCGAAAAACAAAAAAAGCATCTTGAATAAAAAAGAATTTCGTACATGTATGCTTTGAGTAATTGCTTCAAATCGTTGTGGCAAAATAGAACTACAAAAATTGATAGAAAAATCGGATGTTTGTAATGGAGTAGCTACCTGATAAGAAGCTGTTTTTAAAAGACAAGAAAGGTATTCCACTTTATGTGCAGGAGTGTCAACCAATGTCTGATCAATCCGCATTTCTAATATCGTATCTGTGTCATTCTTTAAAAATCGACAAAAAGGATTCCACCAGTAAATCATACAAATAATATGTAACAAAAATTTTATGTACAGGTCTTTATGAAGATAATGATTCACTTCATGCAATAAAACATAGCGCCATTCGGTCTCTGACAATTTCAGAGCATCCGGAATCAGAATGCATGGTCTTCGAAGCCCATAGATTACCGGACTCTTAAGTGGCGGGAGAGTCAGTAACGAGATTTTTTGAACCCCTTTTTTGGTGGTTTCGGATGTGATCTGAGTAAAAGCCTGCATTGGTATACTGGTGTCTGATAAAATAACGGCATGTTTCCTTATATACTTTTGACAGTCATAATTACGTTTGATGTACTGGAGCAACGAATATAAGATGCCACAGCCCCATACAATCTCAAAAATATTCCACCAGGATACGGTATCGTGAAAAAAGCGTACACGGCGTGTTTCTCCCACGATAGTGGCCAGTAAATCAGGAAGATATACATTGTGGGAGATCGACAATAGTTCGACCGGAAATATCATACGAACACAAATAAGAATCACGAATCCAACCAGAAGTGGAAGTCCAAGCCGAAACATGATCTTGCGATTTCGGAAAATAAGAACCAGAAAGATAATAAAAAGATTACTTACCAAAATCGCCATATTAACGGATGAAATAGAAAAATCTATCATATCATATGACCTCTAGTCTAACTCTTTTTTGTATGCGTCCAGCATTTGCTGCAATTCATCAATCGTTTCCCGAGCTTTAACAGGATCTTCTTCGGTATCCAAAAGTGCAGAAACCAGAAGTGGTTTTGAGATGGTTTTCTGAAAAGCCAGATAATCAGATGTTAATTCATGAACAGCGAATTCTTCGGATGTGATAGTCGGGCGATAGGAACGTGATAAAACCGTACCGCTGTATACGATATCCGCAACCTCAATTAACTGATATTTCAGAAGCTTTCGCAGAACTGCCTGAACAGTATTAATTGTAAGGTCAGGTCTGGCATCTGCTATTTCAGAAGCAATTAATGGTTTTTCGTTTTCCCAGAGGATGTTCATAATATCAACTTCACGGGAAGTAAGTTTTGGAAATTTCTTTTTTTTGAATAACAAATAAGGTCACTCCTTTTTAGTTTGATTTATTGTTAATGATTTCATGAGCTGTCACCAGACTGCTCACACGAATTGTCATCAGATT
>OLNH01000012.1_pt1 | contig 200814 bp, 172 predicted proteins | sample 1643101 | NCBI WGS metagenome assembly OLNH01 (sample SAMEA3136758, study PRJEB25190) | human gut metagenome | biome: human gut; feature: human-associated habitat; material: faeces | place: Austria | collected 2013 | reverse complement strand
CCCACAAACTGGGACTCGCAGCTCACGAAAAGCCTTTTTCAAACACGCTCTAGTAGAAGCAACGATTTCCTGTATCTTTGAGCAGTTCTTTGTGATAAAGTGGGACCAGGAATCTGATGTGAAATCAGCAGAAAATCAACGGAATCCGAAGAAAAATCAGCGAATTCAAAAAATTAAAAATCGGATTTTAGTGTAGGAAAGGAAAAGTAAAATAATATATGGATATGTATGAAGTATTGAAACGATATTTCGGGTATGACGGGTTCCGGAACGGGCAGGAGGATCTGATCGGAGCGATCTTATCCGGGAGGGATGTTCTGGGGATTATGCCTACGGGGGCGGGGAAGTCGATTTGTTATCAGGTTCCGGCGTTGCTTTTGCCGGGGATTACGGTTGTGATTTCTCCGTTGATTTCCTTGATGAAGGATCAGGTGCGGGCGTTGAATGAGGCCGGGATTCATGCGGCGTATATTAACAGTTCGCTTACGGAAGGTCAGATTTATAAGGCGATGGAATATGCGGTGCAGGGGCGGTATAAGATTATTTATGTGGCACCGGAACGGTTGTTGACGCCGCTGTTTCTTGATTTTGCACAGAGGGTGCAGATCAGTATGGTGACGGTGGATGAGGCACACTGTATTTCCCAGTGGGGACAGGATTTCCGGCCGAGTTATCTGAATATTGTGGAGTTTGTGAATCAGCTGGCGGTGCGGCCGGTAATGAGTGCGTTTACGGCGACGGCAACGGAGCAGGTGCGGGACGATATTTTGTGTGTGTTGGGGCTTCGGAGTCCGAAGGTGCTGGTGACGGGGTTTGACCGGGCGAATCTTTATTTTGAGGTGCGGACAGGGAATAAGAAGGCGGAGTTGCTGGATTATGTGAAGGAACACCGGATGGAGAGCGGGATTGTTTACTGTGCGACCAGAAAGAACGTGGAAGAGGTATGCACGATGTTACAGATGGAAGATATACCGGCGACCAGATATCATGCGGGGCTTTCTGCGGAAGAGAGAAAGCGCAATCAGGATCTTTTTATTTTTGATGAAAAGCCGGTGATGGTGGCGACGAATGCATTTGGTATGGGGATCGATAAGTCAAATGTCCGGTATGTGGTACATTATAATATGCCGCAGAGCATGGAAAATTACTATCAGGAAGCGGGACGAGCCGGGCGTGACGGGGAGCGGGCAGAATGTATCCTGCTGTATTCCCCACAGGATGTCCGGATCAATCAGTTTTTGTTAGAGGAAAAGGATCTGCGGGAGGATATGGACAGGGAAGAGGCGGAAGCAGTCCGGGAGCGGGATGCACAGCGTCTGCGGATGATGACGTTTTACAGCACGACAAAGGACTGTCTGCGTGGTTTTATCCTGAAATATTTCGGTGAGAAAGGTCCGAGGCGGTGCGAAAACTGTTCGAACTGCCTCCATGAGTATGTGGAGGAGGATGTGACGGAGATTTGCCGGGATATTATGGAATGTATCACGGAACTGCCGAGAAATTACGGTGCAGGAACGATCGCCGCGGTTCTCCGGGGAAGTCAGAATGCGAAAGTAAAATCGTATGGGCTGGAAGCTGTGGAAAGTTATGGAAAACAGAAACAGATTACCGAGCCGCGCCTGAAGGAGATCATCGGGGAACTTCTGGCACAGGGGTATCTGTGGGCGACACCGGACAAATATGCGCTGATTCATCTGGAAGAAAAGGGCGAGGATTTTCTGGAGGAGGATGAGAAGATCGTGATGAAATTCTCAAAACCAAAGGAGAAAAAGACGAAAACGGATGGCAGCGGGAAAAAGATCCGGAAACGCGCCGGGCTTACGGAAGATCTGGATGCTGCCTCCTGGCAGTTATTTGAGCGGCTGCGTCAGCTTCGCCTCACGATCGCCGGAGAACAGAAAGTGCCGCCGTATATCGTATTCAGTGATAAAACGTTGATTGATATGTGCGTGAAAAAACCCACCGACCGGGCTTCCATGCTGGAGGTGTCCGGCGTGGGTGAGGCGAAGTATGAGAAATATGGGGAACGGTTCTTAGAGGAACTAGAGCGTGTCTGAAAAATCGTAACTGTTCAGTACCTTCACAGTTACGAACCAAAATGCATTTAAACGATAAAAACACGCTTTGCGAGTTTTTATCGTTATCGCGGCACTCCTCAAGGTTCCGTGCAAGCACGGACTTTGACTCGTTGCTCGCGTAAATCACCTTCGGTGATGGCATTTTGGCTTGTATGTCTCGGGATTTTGACATATTCATGTCAAAACACCTCGCGGGACAGTGGCTACTGAATAGTTACGAAAAATCATAAAATACCAGTTGCCTGTCAGATAAGAGAATTAAAAATCTGGCACGACAACTGGTATTATTGCATTTACTTGCGTTCTTGCGTCTTCAACGGAAGCGTCACAGTGATCAGCAGAGAGTGTTCATCCTGCGTGGTTGCTGTGATTTTTCCTTTATGGGTATTGACCACGGCAGCGGCAATGGAGAGTCCGAGACCGTAGCCACCGGTCCGGGAGCTTCTTGACTTATCTGTCCGGTAAAAACGGTCGAACAGGTGTGGCAGCTGTTCACGGTCGATGGAGTCGGCGGTGTTGTATACAGAAAGTTTCACGTTGTTTCCTGCTTTTTCAAGACGAAGGGAAATCTCGCCTTCCGGAGTGGAGTATTTCATCGCGTTATCTAACAGGATCGATACCAGCCGTGTGAGTGATTTTTCGTCTCCGTACAGGGAGATCATCGGCTGGATCGAAGTTTCAAAAGTCTTGTTCTGTGTGCGGGCAAGTGACTGAAAAGACTGTATCGTTTCTTCTACCATATCCGAGAATGGGAAATCGATCATTTGCAGCCGGGTGCGTTCCTCTTCCATCCGGGAGAGTGTAATCAGGTTATTGGTCAGGGAAGTCAGGTGTTTTGTCTGCTCCTGAATATCTGCCAGCCATTCATTCTGTCCATAATCCATCTCTAAAATCTCCGCATCTGCATTGATGATGGTCAGCGGGGTTTTCAACTCATGTCCGGCATCGGTGATAAACTGTTTCTGTTTTTCGTGATTTTCGATAAACGGTTTGATGATGTAACCGGACAGCAGAAACATCAAAAGCAAAACCAGAAGCATACCGATCAGACATACACTTACGCTGGTAAAGACCAGTGTGTGGAAGGACGAAAGCGTTCGCTGACAGTCCAGAAAGATCACACGGGTACCGCTGTCTGAGGTGACGGTGGTATATCGGTAGCTGTGGAGAAATCCTTTTGTTTTTTCGCTCTTAAAAATAGAGGTTGCATATGCAGCAGCCGTATCTTCATCAACGGCGGCGATCATGCCGGTATCGGTGGACAGGACAGAAGCATCGTTGCTGTCGAGCAGGACAGAGAAATATCGGGATTCGAAGGGAAGCTCCGGGGAGTCTTTCGGGTTCCCGGAGGGTTGTTTTGACTCCGGGAGGTCGGACGGTTTTCCACTCTTCCCACTGTTTTTGAGATTGCCGGGGTCTGTATCTGCGGACGGATCGGAGTTCGCCGACGAATCGGATGCCGAAGAAGCAGAACCGGCATCCTGGCTGGATGGATCCGGTTGAGAGGGATCCATCCAGCCAGGCAATTTACCTGCGTGATCTGGTTCGTCATTTTTCGGTTCCGGAAACGTCCCATCGTTATCCGCCAGAATAGACAACGTATGATCGGCATCTGAGACCATTTTACGATAATTCAGGAGCCCGACAAATCCAAAGATAAAAAAAAGAACAATACAGAGCGATACCATAGACACCGCGATCAGTTTTTTCCGTAATTTTCGAATCATGCTTTTTCCTCCAGAAAGTACCCAGCGTTACGGACAGCTTTGATCTGGATCGTAGCACCGAGGGCATCCAGTTTTTTGCGAAGATAAGAAATATACAACCACACCACATGGATATCCACATCACTGTCATATCCCCAGATTTTTTCCAGGAACCGTTGCGTCGGGATCAGGTGAGTGGGATTGGAAATTAACAGTTCCATCATCTGAAATTCGCGGTTTGCCAGCTTAAAGGAACCGGAAGCCGAGGACAGCTCGTAAGTCGCGCAGTCCAGGGTGATATTGCCATAGGTGATCTGGGAACTGGTACCGATGTTCTGGATCCGGGTGATGGCGCGGATCCGGGCGAGGAGTTCTTTTGCATCGAACGGTTTGGTCAGATAGTCGTTGGCGCCGCTGTCAAGCCCCAGGACTTTATCATCAATCTCCGGTCTTGCGGACAGGATCAGCACAGGGGTTGTGTTACCCCGGGCACGAAGAGTCTTTAAGACGGTGATGCCGTCCATCTTCGGCATCATCACATCGAGGATCAGCCCGTCGTAATTGGTGGCTTCCAGATATTCAAGGGCGGCTTCTCCGTCATAGACCGTATCCACAGAATAATTATTCCGGGTCAGAATGGCAGCCAGAGCCCGGGACAGGGATTTTTCATCTTCTGCTATCAGTAATCACATAAAACATACACCTCAGGTTATGGATAACATATATTTTTCTGAACTCAGTATGGCAAAAAAGGAGAAAAATCAAATGAAAATACTGTGTGCAGGGTCAGAGAAATTCTGTAGCTGCTGTGAATGGAGTGACCGCAACATCCTGTAACAACAGGTTGACCATACAGAAAGAATACATTATACTTGCAGATAGAGGAAAAAGGAAGGAACGACACTTATGAATTATATTGTCTTTGATCTGGAGTGGAATCAGTGTCCTTACGGAAAAGGCCAGGAAAATGAAAGAATTCCCTTTGAGATTATTGAGATCGGAGCAGTAAAACTGAACAGTGAGCGACAGATCATAGACCAGTATCAAGTACTGATACAGCCGCGGGTATATAAGAAACTTCATCACCGTACCAGAGAGATCATCCAGATGGATATGAAACTGTTGGAAGGGGAAGGGATTCCTTTTTACCGTGCTGTCAAAGAATTCTTGAAATGGTGCGGTGAGGATGCCCTTTTTTGCAGCTGGGGCAATTCCGATCTGCTGGAACTGCAGCGAAACATGAAATACTACGGAATCCTGCAGCTTTTAAAAGGACCGATCCGTTATCTGGATGTGCAAAAATTGTTCAGTATCGACCGGGAGGACGGAGACAGCAGAAGGTCTCTGGAATATGCCGTGGATGAACTGGAGATAGAAAAACAGCAGGAATTTCACCGGGCACTGGCGGATTCCTGGTATACGGCAAAGGTTTTGATGCGGCTTCGAAGTGAGATCGTGGACACGTTTTATTCTATTGACTGTTATCAGAATCCGAAACGGAAGGAAGAAGAGATCAAAGTCTTTTATCCGGGGTATGAAAAATTTATTTCCCGGGAATTTGACTCCAAAGAAGAAGCCATGGCGGATAAGGAGATCACCAGCAGCCGCTGTCATCTGTGCAGAAAAAATATCCGCAAAAAGATCCGGTGGTTTGCGGCGGGGCAGAAGAATTATTACTGCCTGGCGTACTGTCCGGTACATGGCTGGATGAAGGGCAAGATCCGGATGAAGAAGACGGAGCAGGGCAGAGTCTTTGCGGTAAAGACCATGAAATATACCACGGAAGAGGAAGCCATGGAGATACGGACCAAAAAAGAAGAAATCAAAAGAAAAAGACGGGCACGTAAGAAAGGAGAAAAATAATATGTTGGTACAGGGAATTCATCATGTATGTATCCGATGCGAAAAATCGGAGATTGAAAAAGTAAAAGAATTTTATCAGGGAGTGCTGGGTATGCCTGTGATTCGTTCCTGGGGAGAACCGGAACTGGCAGGTTTCATGTTTGATACAGGCGCAGGACTTGTGGAAGTATTTACCGATGCCGAGGGACAGCTGCCCCAGGGAAGCATCCGGCATTTTGCATTGAAGACAGATGATGTGGACGGATGCGTGAAGGCAGTCCGTGAGGCAGGATATCCGATCACCGTAGAGCCAAAAGACATCGTGATTCCGTCCCAACCGGAATTTCCGGTTCGTGTGGCTTTCTGCAATGGACCGGTGGGAGAAGAAATTGAATTCTTCCAGGAAAAATAAAACATCCGCTGATGGACAGAGCGGTACTCTACATGAAACTCTATACTTTCGGTATACCGTTTATGAACTGTACGATCGCGGAAATTATTTACTTTAAATAATATTAAAAAATTCTCGGACAAACCTGAAGAGGAACATCTGTCCGGGAATTTTTTATTTAAATTTCATTTAGTGAAGAATAAATAATGCCTGCCCTGTCATTGTGCATCTTGTGGTGTATGTTTCTGAGTGGTGAGAGTAGAAAAGAAGCCATCTGTGAAATTGCCATAAAAACCTCGACAATTCAACCGTATAATGTTATAATAATACAACCGTTTAAAACGTTGAAGCGAGAAAGTAAAGAAAGAAGTAGAAAGTATGAAAATCGTAGTATGTATGAAACAGGTACCGGCCAGTTCCAAAGTAGATATTGATCCGGAAACCGGTGCCATGAAGAGAATGTCCGGGGAGACCAGGACCAATCCTTACGATCTGTTCGCGCTGGAGACAGCCCTTCAGATCCGTGAAAAAGTGGGAGGAACCGTAACGGTACTGACGATGGGACCGCCGCAGGCAGAGGAAATGATGCGCGATGCTTATACGATGGGTGCTGACGATGCGGTGATACTCTCTGACAGAAAATTTGCAGGAGCCGATGTGCTTGCCACCTCTTATGCGCTGGCACAGGGGATCCAGGTGATTGGCGGCGCGGACCTGATCATCTGCGGAAGACAGACAACCGATGGCGATACCGCACAGGTAGGACCGGCGATCGCAGAACATCTGACGATTCCGCATGCTGCATGGGTGGCAGAGATCGTGGATGTGAATGAGAAAGCCATTCAGGTCCGTCAGGATCTGGTCAGTGTATCTCAGATATCCGAGATACCGTATCCGTGTCTTCTGACAATCGACAAAGATACCTGTGTACCGCGTCTGCCGTCCTATCTGCTAAAAAAAGCAACCGCAGACCGTCCGATCCGTATCCTGAGCTTTGAGAATATGCCGGATCAGGATCTGAGCCGATATGGTCTGGTAGGATCTCCTACCTCTGTAGAGCGTATGTTTGCACCACCGGAAGGAGAAAAACAGGTCTATCTGGAAGGCAGTGCGAAAGAAAAAGCAGAGGAACTTTTTTCCATCTTAACCGGAAAGAAGATCATATAGGAGGAACAGATACATATGGAATTTATGAAATTTGATGCAGACAAATGTAGTCTCTGCGGAATCTGCGTGGAAAAATGTCCTTTTGGTGCGCTGACCATAGAGGGAGCGGGAATCGTAGTCAGCGAAAGCTGCCGTATGTGTGGTCTCTGTGTGAGAAACTGTCCGGAGAAGGCCATACAGTTTGAGCAGAAAGCAAAAGCATTTAACAAAGATGACTGGAAAAACTTCCTGATCTATGTGGAACAGGAGCGTGGCGAGATCCATCCGGTGACCTACGAACTTGTGGGAGAAGCCAGAAAGATGGCAGGAAAAGTCGGTTACGAAGTCAACTGTGTGATCGTAGGCGGCGAAGGAACGAAGGAAAATGCCGAAAAGCTGCTTCCTTATGGTGTGGACCATGTGTATGTATATGAAGATCCGGGATTTGAAGGATTTCGGGCAGACTGCTATGCAGATGCAGTGGCAGACTGTATCGCGGCAAATAAACCGAGTTCTGTACTGATCGGAGCAACCGCACTGGGACGTTCCCTGGCACCGCGGCTCTCGACCCGTTTCCATACCGGTCTGACCGCAGACTGTACCACACTGGATATCAAACCAAATACCGATATGATCCAGGTACGTCCTGCATTTGGCGGCAATATCATGGCACAGATCGGAATCACAAAGTCCAGACCACAGTTTGCGACGGTGAGATATAAAGTCATGGATAAAGCTGAAGTGGTAGCGAACCCGCACGGCGAAGTGGTTGTCTGTCCGGTCAATGAAAAGATGGCAGAATCGAGAATCAAGATCCTTTCTTCTGAGGTGATCGATAAAGTCAAGAGCCTGGAAGAAGAGGATGTGCTGGTGGTAGCAGGCCGTGGCGTACGAAATGAAAAAGATGTGGAAATGTGCCGGGAACTGGCAGAAGCCCTTGGCGGTCAGCTGGCCTTTACCCGTCCGATGGTGGAAAACGGATTTGGCGATACGGCGCATCAGATCGGTCTGTCCGGCCGTACCGTGCGGCCGAAACTGATCATCACCTGCGGGGTGTCCGGAGCGATCCAGTTCACCTCCTGTATGAACGGATCGGAATGTATCGTAGCGATCAACACAGATCCACAGGCACAGATCTTCGGTGTGGCAGATTACTGTATCGTAGATGATTTATACCAGGTTGTCCCGGAACTGACAGCATTGGCAAAAAAACAGAAGGAGGACTAAGTCATGGCATACCCTTATAAGAAAATGACTTCCCAGGATTGTGACTATATCCGTTCTGTCACCGCGCCTGACCGTGTATGGGTGGGAGCGGAGATCGCCAGCGAATATTATCGGGATGAGATGCCGGAGTACGGCGTGTATCAGCCGGATCTGTACGTGGAAGTTGTGAACAAAGAAGAAGTATCAGCCATTATGGCATATGCGTATAAAGAAAATATCCCGGTGGTCTGCCGTGGAGCGGGAACCGGCCTGGCAGGAGGAGCTACCTGCAAATACGGCGGTATCATGTTATCTGTCATGCGGATGAACAAGATTTTCCCGATTGACCGGAAGAATCAGACGATCACTGCCCAGCCGGGTGCGCTGTTGATTGATATTCAGGCGGCAGCCGCAGCAGGCGGACTGTTCTACCCGCCGGATCCGGGGGAAAAGACTGCATCCATTGGCGGTAATGTTATTACAAATGCCGGCGGTATGAAAGCGGTCCGTTACGGACTGACGAGAGATTTTGTCCGCTGTATCGAGGCAGTTATGCCGGACGGATCGATCATGAATTTTTCATCCAATGTTGTGAAAAATACGACCGGATATGATGTGAAAGACCTGATCATCGGTTCCGAGGGAACCCTTTGTATCCTGACGGAAGTGACATTAAAACTGCTTCCGGCACCGACCTGCACCTGTACGCTGGTTATGCCGTTTAAGAGCCTTGAAGAGTGTGCGGACATGGTTCCGAAGGTACTGGAACTGCCATTTGTACCGACTGCGATAGAATTCCTTGAGCGAGAATTGATAGACATTGTAGAGCGGAACCTGAACAAAATGTTTCCGGTGAAAGAGGGTGAGGCAGTTCTGATCGTAATGTACGATGCTTCGAGTAAGCAGGAACTTGACAGTGCTGTGGAAGCCGCTGCAGAGGCAGCACTGGCAAACGGAGCTCTGGACTGTGCAATCGCCGGAACACCGGAACGCGCCGGAGCGGTATGGAGTGTGCGCGGCGGTATCCTGGAAGGCATGAAAGCGGATTCAGTGGCACAGGAAGAGTGTGATGTGGTTGTCCCGAGAGCAAGAATCGCAGAGTATGTAAAGGCAGCGAAAAAGATCGCAAGTGCCCATGGCATCCGTGTAGAGCCCTGTGGTCACTGTGGAGACGGAAACATCCACACCGAGATGCTTCGAGGACCGGAGATGAGTGATGAAGAGTGGAAGGCAGCAACCCACGCCAGTCTGACAGAACTGTACGCACTGTCCAAAGAACTGGGTGGACAGTTATCCGGAGAGCATGGTATCGGAAACGGCCGTCTGGAATTCCTGGAAGAGTTCGTGGGACCGCGGATGATCCAGCTGTACAAATCCATCAAGCTGGCGTTTGATGATAAACTGATCCTCAATCCGGGTAAGGTGATCGAGTTTAATAAATAATCAGAAATATTCCGACAATAAAGGAAATCGGGGGAAAGAAAATATGAGTGAGAAAAAATCATTACTGGTCGATAAAAGTAAGATGCCTCTGGCGATGGGACTTGCGTTCGTGGCATTTACCACACAGTTTGGCGGAGGATTCGCATCCGGCGCACAGATCTATCAGTACTTTATTAATTACGGTATCTGGTGTCTGATCCTGCCACTGGTCACACAGGGCTTATATGCACTGTTTTTCTGGTATGGCATGCGTTATGCATACAAACACAAAACATACGACTACAGAAGTTTTTCAGACAGCATGTATGGTAAGACTCGCCACGTGATGTCCAACCTGTATGAGATCTGTTACCTGATCATGATCGGTACCGCATCCGCTGCAGCATTTGCAACCGGAGGTTCTACCTTACAGACACTGTTTGGCATCCCATATTGGGTATGTACACTGATCATCGCAGCATTTATCTTCTTCATTGCTCTGTATGGAACCAATGTAGTAAGAAAATGTGCTTCTACTCTGAGTGTGCTGATCATCATCGGTCTGGTACTGGTACTGGTTCCGAATATCATCGCACAGTGGAGTGATATCACAGCCTCCATCGGGCGCATGACTTCCGGAGAGATGCCGGTGATCTCGTCTGAGACCGGTGCATTCGGCCCGGCACTGTGGTCCGCAGTCCTGTATTTCTTCTTCCAACTGGCATCGGTATCTGTTATGTACCAGCATATGGAAGATGTTACCGATGTAAAGCAGATCAACAAAGCAGCCATCTGGATGTTCATCTGCAACTTCCTGGCCATGGAACTTTCCATCTTCGGTCTGCTGGCCATCGCCTACGTGGCAGAGCTGGCCACCGCATCCGTTCCGATGCTGGTTCTGGTGCAAAATGGCGTAGGTTCCGGTATCCTGACCCCGATCATCTCGATCCTGATCATCCTCGGCGCTATCTCCACAGCCGTAAACATGATCTCCGGTATTGTAACCCGTTGCGTTAACGCGATGGAACGCCGCATGGACAGCAAAGAGAAAAAAGCAAAAGGCCATCTGGCAAGAAATGCAGTCTTCACTGCAATCTTTACCTTCCTGGCTTTCGCAATCGCACAGTTCGGTCTGATGACAGTTGTCAAGAAAGGATATGCTTACCTTGGTTATGCAGCACTGATCACACTGTTTATCCCGTTTGTGGTACATGCGATCGGAACGAAAGGGAAAGAGATTTAATCGGAGTGTAAAATACGAAAAAAGAGATTTGTCGTTCTATGATAGATAGATAAAGGAAAACATACCGAATGCAATGATTTCAAAGATCCTTGGCGTAAATCAGGTAACGATTGAAAAATAGATTGCAGAAGAAAAGTGGATAAGAAATAATTATTGGTATACGATGCAAAGAAACAGGCAGATATGATTTTATGAATTCATATCTGCCTGTTTCTTTATTTTACGTTTTTCTTTCTGGCTGTTTTTTTCTTCTTCCGTCTCTTCTTTTTCTTCACCGCCAGCACAATCTCCATAATAATAATCAGCAGCAGTACACCGCCCAGTACGAAGTAGTACCATGGGACAGCTGTAAATGCAGATGTAACAAAAGAGGCAATCACCGTGCCCACAGGAGCGACAAATGCGAGTACTTTCTGAAAAATACCGGAAGCTGTTTCTTTTGCAGAATTTCCGAGATCAGATGCAGCAGCGCTGCCGGACTTTTTGCAGATGTTTGTGGGTTCACTGTGTAACAGTGCCTGGATCGCAGTGTCCGGGATGGATTCGCAGCCTACCGGATACTGGTTGTATGTATAGCTGCGGCAGAGGGTTCCGTCTCCCGGGTTGCAGGTGGTTTCTACAGAGGACAGATCCATGCCGGCCGGCAGCGTTACCGTGCAGGTCGGGCGGAGATTTGCAACTGTCTCGGGCTGTCCGAAGTACAGCGATGGGTACAGCATCTTTGCATCTGCCCAGGTTTTCCGGTTGAAGATGGAATAATTCTGGAAATTATTGAATCCGTAATCGAGAAGGGAAGCCGTATCCGTATAAATCTGTCTTCCGTTGGTTCGAAGCGATACACATACAAGCTGTCGGCCATTCCGCTCTGCGTAAGTGACCAGTGTGTTTAAGGCCGCCTGGGTGAATCCGGTCTTGCCGCCGGTACATCCCTCATACGTATAATCCCTGTCCGGAAGCATCTTATGATGGTTGCTCAGCCATCGCTCTTCCCCACACTTGTTGGTCTTTCCGATGCAGTAGGTAGTCGTCTGGCAGACCTTGCGGAACGTTGCATTGTTGTATGCCGCCTGTGCGATCAGTGCCATATCATGTGCCGTCGTATAATGATTCTCGTCCGGAAGCCCGTTCGGGTTGGTAAAATGCGTGTTCGTGCATCCCAGGAAAGCTGCTTTCTGGTTCATCAGTTCCACAAATGCATCCACACTGCCGCTGATATGTTCCGCCACGGCGACACAGACTTCATTGGCAGATTCGAGCATCATGCCGTACAGACAGTCTTCCATAGTCAGGTTTTCCCCAAGCCGGATCCCGATATTGGAACTTCCCTGTTCGATGCCGTAGACAGCATTTTCCGAAAAAGTGACTTTTTCGGACGGACGGGAATGTTCGATCGCGATCAGTGTGGTGAGAATCTTAGTGATACTGGCCGGATACTTTGCGACATCCATGTTTTTGGAATAGAGGAAAGTCCCGCTGTCCAGATCCATGACAACGGCTGATTCTGCCCATACGGCAGGCCCCTGTGGCCAGTTGGCGGTGTCGTTGGACTGGATTGGCTCAAAGTAGGCATCCGGTTCGATTCGTTCCGGTTCAGTCGTTTCGCCTTCGGTCTGACCTTCTGCCGCTTCTTTGGTGTCTGCGGATGGATTTCCCGTGTCCTGAGAAACCGTGGTATCTGCTGCCGGTTGCTCAACAGTAACTTCTGCAGCATCAACCGCAGAAGAAGACAGACCGGACAGGCCCAGCAAAATAGACGCCGAGAGCGCGAGAAGGCGATGACGGTATCTTCGATTGTTCATAAAAAACTCCTTTGATTTCCATTTTTGCATTATAAAATACAGGGTCTGCAGACCCTGATTTCAACTATTATACCACAGCCATGGACAAAATACGACAAAAAACCTGGAATCCGTCGGGTTGTAAGAAATGGGTACAGTACACAGTAACAGAAAATGTATCTGAACGGACTTGCAAAACAGTGGCAGAGTGTTATATAGTGGATATAAAATATATGGTTGGATCAGAAACAGTAAGATATTTAAAAATAACATTATGTAAACTTATGGAGAATAAAACCAATACTACAAAGACGCAATAAGGAGAAGAACGATGACAAAAGAGCAGTTAATCGCTTTATTAAATGATATGTCCCTGGAAGAAAAAGTCAATCAGATGAGCCAGGTGGTCGGCGGATTCTTTGCAGACGATACGGTGATCACAGGACCGATGGCAGAGATGGGATTTACAGAGGAAAATATCGCACTGTCCGGATCTGTTATCGGATCGATGGGTGCGGAGAATGTAAAAAAGATCCAGAAAGCCTACATGGAAAAACATCCACATCATATTCCGCTGTTATTTATGCTGGATATCATCAACGGATACAAGACGGTATTTCCAATCCCGCTGGCTCAGGGAGCAACCTTTGAACCGGAAATTTCAGAAAAATGTGCTGCTGTCGCAGCAAAAGAGGCTGCTGTCAGCGGCCTGCATGTAACCTTTGCCCCGATGACAGACCTGGTACGTGATGCCAGATGGGGACGCGTGATGGAGTCCACCGGGGAGGATCCGTATTTGAATGGACTGTTCTGTGAGAGTATGGTACGCGGTTTCCAGGGAGAGGATCTGCGTGAGGAATACCGGATCGGTGCCTGCGTGAAACATTTTGCAGGATACGGTGCACCGACAGCCGGAAGAGATTATAACACGGTAGAGTTATCCGAGCATACCTTCCGTGAGTTCTATCTGCCGTCCTACAAGGCCGGGATCGATGCGAAAGCTGCGCTTGTGATGACATCCTTTAATACGCTGAACGGTGTACCGGCCACGGGCAGTAAAAAGCTGATGCGGAATATTCTCCGCGATGAACTGGGATTTGACGGTGTATTGATCTCTGACTGGGCTGCGATCGAAGAGATGATTTATCACGGATACTGTGCAGATAAAGAAGAGGCTGCAATCCGTGCGGTAAAAGCCGGTGTGGATATCGATATGATGGCAGGAATCTACAGCGATAACCTGTGCCGTCTGGTGAAGGAAGGAACGATTTCGGAAGAACTGATAGACGAGTGCTGTATGCGGATACTGGAGCTGAAAAATAAACTGGGACTGTTCGAACATCCGTATAAAGATGCGGATGAAGAAAAGGAAAAACAGGTGATCCTATGTGAAGAACACCGCAGACTGGCAAGAGAAGCAGCAAGAAAATCCTTTGTTCTGCTGAAAAATGAAGAACAGATACTGCCGCTAAAGAAAACGGAAAAAACAGCATATATCGGACCTTATGTAAACACCAGAAATCTGATGGGATCCTGGTCGATCATCGGAGAGGCGAAAGATGTAAAAACAATCAGGGAAGTGCTGAAACAGGAAAATCTGGCAGAAAATGTAGTCTTTGCACAGGGTTCCCCGATGCTTGGCGCGGATGTGGTTCTGGAAGGATTCACCGAGGGAACACAGGAATCTTCCTGTACACCGCAGGAAGAGGCACAGATGTTGGAAGAGGCAGTAAAGGCAGCAGCCGGAGCCAAAAAAGTAGTCCTCTGTATCGGTGAAGACCGTCTGCAGTCAGGAGAGGCAACCAGTAATGCGAATATTCAGATTCCGGAGATTCAGCAGAAATTACTGGATCGGGTAGCAGAAGTCAATGACAACATCGTCGTGGTCCTGTTCTCCGGACGTCCGTTAGATATCCGCGACATCAAGGCGAAAGCAAAAGCCATTCTGGAAGTATGGATGCCCGGCACAGAGGGAGCCGGAGCGATCGCAGATGTTCTGTACGGTGCATACAACCCGACCGGAAAACTGCCGATGAGTTTCCCATACTGTGTGGGACAGGTTCCGGTTCATTATAACGAATATGCCACCGGCCGTCCCCATGTGGAAGGCAAAGACAAGGATCGTTTCCGTTCCAAATATCTGGACATCCCGAACGCACCGCTGTATCCGTTCGGCTACGGGATGAGCTATACGACCTTTACTGTTTCGGAAGTTTCTCTGGACAAAGACAGCATGAAAGACGGAGAAAGCATCCGGGCAGCGGTAACCGTAAAAAATACAGGCACCTGTGCCGGAACCGAAACCATCCAGCTGTATCTCCATGACGTTGCCGCAAGCGTGGTACGACCGGTTAAAGAACTGAAAGATTTCCGGAAAGTTACCCTGCAGCCGGAAGAAGAGGCAAGAGTGGAATTTACCATTACGGAACCACAGCTTTGTTTCCTGAGTGAAAATAATATTTTTGAGAGTGAAGCAGGTATTTTCGAAATTTTTATCGGTACGGACAGTACAACAACAAATAAAGCGAAATTTACCCTTGAAAAACAGTAAAATTCCTTGACAACCACTTTGCCAGGTATATATAATGAGGGTTAGTAAAAACGAAGACGGAGACAGTAGTCTGTGCCTGAAAGCCTCAGCGAGCCGGGGGAGGTGGAAGCCCGGTGCCGGTCGGTCAGATGAACATCACTCCTGAGTTGCACTCTGAAACCTGCGGGCAGTAGGAGATGCCGGTTGTTCCGCCGTTAAAGGGAAGGTGTATCGGTGAAGAGCCCGTACATTGTAAGAGGTGGTATAACGATGGTAATGTAGCCTTCGTCCTGTTACAGGGACGAAGGCTTTTTGAATTTACAGGAAGAAGTATAACAAACCGCTTTTGAAAATAATAAAGGAGGATTCTGAGATGTATCAGAAAGTGTCAACTAATCTGAACTTTGTGGACAGAGAGAAAAAGACAGAACAGTTCTGGAAGGAAAATCATATTTTTGAAAAAAGTATGGAACAGAGAAAACAGGGAGAAACCTACACATTTTATGACGGACCGCCGACAGCAAACGGCAAACCGCATATCGGTCACGTACTGACCCGTGTCATCAAGGATATGATTCCACGTTACCGTACCATGAAAGGATACATGGTACCGAGAAAAGCAGGCTGGGATACCCATGGTCTTCCGGTAGAGCTGGAAGTAGAAAAGAAACTGGGGCTGGACGGAAAAGAACAGATCGAAGAATATGGTATGGAACCATTTATCCAGCAGTGTAAAGAAAGTGTCTGGAAATACAAAGGCATGTGGGAAGATTTTTCTTCTACGGTAGGTTTCTGGGCTGATATGGAGCATCCATATGTAACTTATGATGATAATTTTATCGAGTCTGAGTGGTGGGCACTGAAACAGATCTGGGACAAAGGTCTGTTATATAAAGGATTCAAGATCGTACCTTACTGTCCGCGTTGTGGAACACCGCTTTCTGCACAGGAAGTATCTCAGGGATACAAAACCGTAAAAGAACGCTCCGCGATCGTTCGCTTTAAAGTGATCGGCGAAGATGCTTATTTCCTGGCATGGACCACAACTCCGTGGACACTGCCTTCCAACGTGGCACTGTGTGTGAACCCGGATGAGACTTACTGTAAAGTAAAGGCAGCTGACGGATACACCTATTACATGGCAGAAGCCTTGTTGGACAAAGTGCTTGGCAAACTGGGAGACGAAGAGAAACCGGCTTACGAAGTTCTTGAGAAATATACAGGAAAAGATCTGGAATACAAAGAATACGAACCGCTGTATGCATGCGCAGGCGAAGCAGCAGCAAAACAGAAAAAGAAAGCACATTTTGTTACCTGTGATACTTACGTAACCATGAGCGATGGTACCGGTATCGTTCATATCGCACCGGCTTTCGGTGAAGACGACAGCCGTATCGGACGCAATTATAATCTGCCGTTCGTACAGTTTGTAGATGGAAAAGGTCATCTGACCAAAGAAACTCCGTATGCAGATATCTTTGTAAAAGATGCCGATCCGAAAGTTCTGGTGGATCTGGACAAAGAAGGAAAACTCTTCGAAGCTCCGAAATTCGAGCATGAATATCCACACTGCTGGCGTTGTGATACACCACTGATCTATTATGCAAGAGAATCCTGGTTTATCAAGATGACAGCGGTAAAAGATGATCTGATCCGTAACAACAATACCATCAACTGGATCCCGGAAAGCATCGGTAAAGGTCGTTTCGGCGACTGGCTGGAGAATGTGCAGGACTGGGGTATTTCCAGAAACCGTTACTGGGGAACTCCTCTGAATATCTGGGAATGTGAGTGCGGATGCCAGCATTCTGTGGGAAGCAGAGAAGAACTGTATGAGATGAGCGGTGACGAGCGTGCAAAAACCGTAGAACTCCATCGTCCGTACATCGATGACATCACCATCAAATGCCCGGAATGTGGAAAACCGATGCACAGAGTACCGGAAGTTATCGACTGCTGGTTCGACTCAGGAGCAATGCCATTTGCGCAGCATCATTATCCATTTGAAAATAAAGAACTTTTTGAACAGCAGTTCCCGGCACAGTTTATCTCAGAAGCAGTAGACCAGACCCGTGGATGGTTCTACTCTCTGCTGGCGGAATCCACCCTGTTATTCAACAAGGCTCCGTACCAGAACGTTATCGTACTGGGTCATGTACAGGATGAAAATGGTCAGAAGATGAGTAAGTCCAAAGGAAATGCGGTAGATCCGTTCGATGCACTGCAGACATACGGGGCAGATGCGATCCGCTGGTACTTCTATATCAACAGTGCACCGTGGCTGCCGAACCGTTTCCATGGAAAAGCGGTACAGGAAGGTCAGAGAAAATTCATGAGTACTCTGTGGAATACCTATGCGTTCTTTGTACTCTATGCAAATATCGATGAGTTCGATGCAACAAAATACACCCTGGATTATGATAAGTTGTCCGTTATGGACAAATGGCTGCTGTCCAAACTGAATACCGTGATCCAGACCGTAGACGACAACCTGAACAACTACCGGATCCCGGAAGCTGCAAGAGCACTGCAGGAATTCGTAGATGATATGAGTAACTGGTATGTAAGACGAAGCCGTGAACGTTTCTGGGCGAAAGGAATGGAACAGGATAAGATCAATGCCTATATGACACTGTACACTTCTCTGGTAACCATCTCCAAAGTTGCTGCTCCGATGATTCCGTTCATGACTGAAGATATCTACCAGAACCTGGTAAGAAGCATCGATAAAGATGCTCCGGAAAGCATTCATCTGTGTGACTTCCCGGTTGCCAACAAAGAATGGATCGACAAAGATCTGGAAGCAAATATGGACCACCTGCTGAATGTGGTTGTTATGGGCCGTGCCTGCAGAAATACTGCAAACATCAAGAACCGTCAGCCGATCGCAGCCATGTATGTAAAAGCTCCGTACGGATTGTCCGAATACTTTACCGCGATCATCGCAGACGAGCTGAACGTAAAAGAAGTAAAATTCACCGATAACATCGAAAACTTTATTTCTTACAGCTTCAAACCGCAGCTGAAGACCGTAGGACCGAAATACGGAAAACTTTTAAACGGTATCCGTAAAGCATTAAGCGAACTTGACGGAAACAAAGCCATGGCTGAGCTTCGTGCAAACGGCGAGTTAAAACTTGACATCGACGGTAATGAAGTTGTATTATCAGAAGGGGATTTGCTGATCGAAACTGCACAGATGGAAGGTTATGTAACCGAGTCTGACAACGATATCGCAGTTGTTCTGGATACCAATCTGACTCCGGAACTGATCGAAGAAGGTTTCGTAAGAGAGATCATCAGCAAGATCCAGACCATGCGAAAAGAAGCTGGCTTTGAAGTAATGGATAAGATCCAGGTGTATGTGAAAGACAACAAAGTAATTGAAGACATTATGAAGGCACATGCGGAAGAGATTCAGGCAGAGGTATTGGCAGAGAAGCTGCTTACCGATACTGCTCAGGGTTATGTAAAATCCTGGAATATCAATTCCCAGGAAGTAACACTGGGAGTTGAGAAAATGAATTAGTTGTATTGAAAATTCAGTACCTTTACAATTAGCAAATTGTAACAAAGTATGTGGATCAGGGGGCGGGTACAAATGTATCAGCCCCTTTTTTCATGATACAGGATCTGTTTGCTTTCTGTATCATTATAAATATCATTGCAAATGAGGAGGTTTCCAATGTTAGACAGTCATTTCAAAAAAGAAGAGTTTAAAAAAGCGGTCAAAGAAAACGTAAAGATGCTTTACCGTAAGACAATCGATGAAGCAACACAGCAGCAGATCTTCCAGGCCGTTTCTCTGGCTGTAAAAGATGTTATTATCGATAACTGGCTGGCAACTCAAAAACAGTATGAGAAAGATGATCCGAAGATCGTATATTATCTTTCCATGGAGTTTCTGATGGGTCGTGCCCTGGGTAATAATCTGATCAATCTGACTGCATATAAAGAAGTAAAGGAAGCACTGGACGAGCTGGGATTTGATCTGAACGTGATCGAAGATCAGGAGCCGGATCCGGCACTGGGTAACGGTGGTCTGGGAAGACTGGCAGCATGTTTCCTGGATTCTCTGGCAACTCTGGGATACTGTGCATATGGCTGTGGTATCCGTTATCACTATGGTCTGTTCAAACAGAAAATCGAAGACGGCTATCAGATAGAAGTACCGGATAACTGGCTGAAAGATGGTTATCCATTCGAACTGCGTCGTCCGGAATATGCAAAAGAAGTAAAATTCGGCGGATATGTACGCGTGGAATATGATGCAGCTACCGGAAGAAATCAGTTCATCCAGGAAGGTTATCAGTCTGTAATGGCTATTCCTTACGATATGCCGATCGTTGGTTACAATAACAAGATCGTCAACACTCTGAGAATCTGGGATGCAGAACCGATCACTGATTTCCGTCTGGATCTGTTTGACAAGGGAGAATATCATAAAGCCGTTGAACAGGAAAACCTGGCTAAGAATATCGTAGAGGTTCTGTACCCGAATGATAACCATTATGCAGGTAAAGAGCTTCGTCTGAAACAGCAGTATTTCTTCATTTCTGCAAGTATCCAGGAAGCAATCGCAAAATTCAAAAAGAACCACGACGATCTGCATGATCTGCCGAAGAAAGTAACCTTCCAGCTGAATGATACCCATCCGACCATGACGGTTGCCGAACTGATGCGTATCCTGCTGGACGAAGAAGGAATGACCTGGGAAGAAGCATGGGATATCACAACACATACCTGTGCATACACCAACCATACCATCATGGCAGAAGCTCTGGAAAAATGGCCGATCGAGCTGTTCTCCAAACTGCTTCCTCGTGTATACCAGATCATCGAAGAGATCAACCGCAGATTTATCCTGGAGATCCAGAACAAATATCCGGGAAATCAGGAAAAGATCCGGAAAATGGCAATCATCTACGACGGACAGGTTAAGATGGCTCACCTGGCAATCGCCGGCGGTTATTCTGTAAACGGTGTTGCAAGACTGCATACAGAGATCCTGAAGAAACAGGAACTGAAAGATTTCTACGAGATGTATCCGGAGAAATTCAACAACAAGACAAACGGTATCACACAGAGACGTTTCTTGATGCATGCGAACCCGTTGCTGGCTGACTGGATTACAGATCACATCGGTGACGGCTGGATCACCGATCTGCCGGAACTGGCAAAACTGAAAGTTTACGTGGATGACAAGAAAGCTTTGCAGGAGTTCATGAATATCAAATATCAGAACAAAGTACGTCTGGCAAAATACATCCAGGAGCACAACGGAATCGAAGTCAATCCTCATTCTATCTTCGATGTTCAGGTTAAGAGACTGCATGAGTACAAACGTCAGCTGATGAATATTCTGCACGTTATGTATCTGTACAACGAGATTAAGGCACATCCGGAAATGGATTTCTATCCAAGAACATTCATCTTCGGTGCAAAGGCAGCTGCCGGATATCGCCGTGCAAAACTGACCATTAAACTGATTAATTCCGTTGCAGATGTGATCAATAACGATGCTTCTATCAATGGTAAACTGAAAGTTGTATTTATCGAAAACTACCGTGTATCCAATGCGGAACTGATCTTCGCAGCAGCAGATGTTTCCGAACAGATCTCCACTGCAAGTAAAGAGGCATCCGGTACCGGTAATATGAAGTTCATGCTGAACGGTGCACCGACTCTGGGAACCATGGATGGTGCAAACGTGGAAATCGTAGAAGAAGTTGGTGCAGAGAATGCATTCATCTTCGGTCTGACCGCTGATCAGGTTATCAACTACGAAAACAACGGCGGATACGATCCAATGCAGTACTTCAACAATGATCCGGATATCCGTAACGTACTGATGCAGCTGATCAATGGAACTTACTCCAACGGAGATTTCAACATGTTCCATGAGATCTACGATTCTCTGCTGAACACAAACTGCAGTGATCGTGCAGATACTTACTTTATCCTGGCCGACTTCAAGTCTTATGCAGAAGCACAGAAGAAGGTGGAAGCTGCTTACAGAGACAGCGAAGGATGGGCGAAGATGGCTCTTCTGAATACTGCCAGTGCAGGTAAATTCTCTTCTGACAGAACGATTCAGCAGTATGTGGATGAGATCTGGCATCTGGATAAGGTTACGATTGAAGAGTAATTTTATTTAGTAAATCATATGTTGTAGGACGGACGCGGCCGGATGACCGTTTCCGGTCCCGGCAACGTGGGCAGGGGAACTTTGAACTAATCCCTAACTGCGACTAAGACTCTCGCGAGAGCGCTCGAGCCTAAGTCTCCGTAAGGGCTGGATTTCAAAGCTTCCCCTAAGCGCCCACAAAGTGTTGCCTGGATCAGAAACGGTCAGCCGATTGCTGTGCGTTGGCAAATGGAAAATCTATACAATTACGACCGCAACCTTCTCCACACCACAATCGCAGTCGAAGAAAGGCGCCCTCATGGAAAGTTGGCAGATTGTCGAGCACGAGTTTGAGACTACAGGCTCAAACCGAGCGCAGACCCTGCCTGCTTTCCATGAGGGCGCCTTTCTTCGACGGACCTTTGTCAGTACCGTAAATATAGGAACGAATCCCTGTTTTTATCAAACTTTAAACCGATATCCAACCCCCCAGATCGTTTCAATATACTGCGGTTTTGCCGTATTAAACTCGATCTTCTCCCGGATCTTCTTAATATGCACCGTAACCGTAGCAATATCTCCCACAGACTCCATATCCCAGATTTCCCGGAATAACTCATCCTTTGTAAACACTCTGTTCGGATTCTGTGCCAGGAAGGTCAGAAGATCGAATTCCTTGGTGGTAAAATTCTTTTCCTCTCCATTCACCCAGACTCTTCGTGCTGTCTTATCAATCTTGATCCCGCGGATCTCAATAATATCATTTTCCTGTACACCCGATCCGATCAGCCGCTCATACCGCGCCAGATGCGCTTTTACTCTTGCCACCAGTTCACTGGGACTGAAAGGTTTTGTCATGTAATCATCTGCTCCGAGTCCAAGTCCCCGGATCTTGTCAATGTCATCTTTCTTGGCAGAAACCATAATGATCGGCGTGTTCTTCTGTGCCCGGATCTCCCGGCAGATATCAAACCCGTTCATCTCCGGCAACATCAGATCCAGGATCACCAGATTAAAATCTTCTGTCAGAGAACGTTTTAGTCCGACATCACCCCGATGCTCGATCTCTACTTCAAACCCGCTCAGCTCCAGATAATCCTTTTCCAGATCTGCGATTGCTTCTTCATCTTCGATAATTAATATTTTACTCATGTACAGGTACCTCCTGATATTTTCTCAAAGCCAGATACATGGTAGTACCTGTGCCTTCTTTACTTGTTGCCCAGACCTGGCCGCCGTGATCTTCCATGATCTTTTTAACGATGGAAAGACCGATACCGCTTCCGCCCTTAGAAGAATTTCTCGAAGCATCCGTGCGGTAGAAACGCTCGAAAATATTTGCCAGATCCTTCTGTGCGATTCCTTTTCCGTTATCTTCAATTTCAATCTGAATAAAATCTCCTACATCCCGCAGACGGATATTGATCACACCTTTCGGTTTGTTCATATATTTCAGAGAATTGCTGATGATATTGTTGATGACACGTTTTAACTGCTCTGCATCTGCAATTACCACCGCATCTTCTTCCAGATAATTGAAATATGTCAGCGATATACCGCTTGAGTCCAGTTCTACACTCAGTTCATCTACACAGTCTTCAAAATAATCACTGATATGAATCTTGTTGAACGTATACGGGATCCGGTTTGTATCAATCTTGGAATAAAAGGTCAGTTCGTTGATCAGCCGGTCCATTTCATTTGCCTTATTATAGATGGTGCGGATATATCGGTCCATCTTCTCCGGCGTGTCTGCCACGCCGTCCATGATGCCTTCCACATAACCCTTGACAGCTGTGATCGGTGTCTTCAGATCATGGGAAATATTGCTGATCAGTTCCTTATTTTCCTTGTCAAATGCCACTTTTTCTTCAGCAGACTCCTTCAGGCGTTTGCGCATTTCCTCAAAATCATCACATAGATCTCCGATCTCATCCACACCTGTTTTTTCAATTGTAAAGTCCAGATTGCCTTCCTTGATATTTTTTGTTGCTTCCTTCAGCTGAGTCAGTGGAGTCATTACGCCGCGATATGTCCAGGTACAAAGCCCCAGGGCAGTGAGAATCAGGATCAGGATGATCACAAACACAGTATCCAGCAGGATCTTCTTTAACTGAGGAACCATGGAATTGGAATGGAAAATAATAAACGCACTTCCTTTGACACCGTCAGTAAAGGTAAAATCCACCTGCTTGATAAGGGACTGCACATCGGCACCGATATAGACCCCACGGTCATTGTCGGCAGAAGGATCGCCGTATTCCGGAAGTTCGGAAAAGAGCAGTTCATCCTGTGTCGGGGAACCACAGTAAAACATATCGTTACCCTTCCGGATCAGCAGATAAGCATTTTTCCCGGTCAGATCCTGATTCAGCGAATTCAGATAAGAAGTTTCCTCCAGCTTTTCCGGATCCGAAGAGGCTGTTTTCTCGAGAGTGGAGAATGTTTTCTGCGTCATTTTGCTCAACAGCATGGTATTGTTGGAGAGATTTTCATAAGTAACCCCTTCGATTCCATATTTCTTTTCCAGTGACCAGACCTGATACATGGTAAAACCGGTAACTGCAACACCGGTCAGGATCAGAGGAACCAGAATGATCACAAAAAATGAGATAACCATACGATTTTTCAGTTTCATAGTTTCACCTGTTTTCTGTTTTGATATAGACGGGCAGAAGTACCCATAATGATATATCAAGTATAGCATATAGCATGTGCTTTTTCATCTAAACAAAGTAGGATAATTCTAAAGATTCTGTAAAATTATGAGAAAGCCTCCCGTGTCTGCCGTGAAAAAACAGAAACCCCGGCAATGTCTGTGCCTGCGGAGAAAACATAAGAGCGATGGAAAGAAACAGAAGAATGTTCTAAAAAATAAAAATATAAATGTTAGAATTTGGTAAAATCATTCAATAAATTCAGTTTTCTTCTGGAAATATGTAGCATAATAGCATAAAAAATAGTATAATAGACACAGAAATATGAAAGAGAGGGCTTACATATGAAGCAAAATAACATGTTGGCCATGATCCTGGCTGGAGGAAGAGGAAGCAGACTTCATGACCTGACAAAAAAAGTTGCCAAACCTGCAGTATCATACGGCGGAAAATATCGGATCATTGATTTTCCACTGAGTAACTGTGCAAACAGTGGAATCGATGTAGTCGGCGTACTGACTCAGTACGAATCCGTCCTGCTGAACAGTTATGCAGCCGCAGGAAGAAGATGGGGTCTGGATACCAAAGACAGCGGCGTATATATTCTGCCACCACGGGAAAAAGCAGATGCAAACCTGGACGTATACAGAGGAACTGCGGATGCTATTTCTCAGAACATTGACTTTATTGATACCTATGCACCGGAATATCTGCTGGTTCTTTCGGGTGACCATATTTACAAGATGGACTACGATGAGATGCTTGATTACCACAAAGAACATCATGCAGATGCAACCATCGCCGTTATAGAGGTTCCGATGAAAGAAGCAAGCCGTTTTGGTATCATGAATACAGAAGAAGGCGGAAAAATCGTAGAATTCGAGGAGAAACCTGCGGAGCCTAAGAGCAATCTGGCATCCATGGGAATCTATATCTTTAACTGGAAACTGCTTCGGAAGATGCTTCTTGCTGATATGAAAGATCCGGATTCCAACCATGATTTCGGAAAAGACATCATCCCAAGAATGCTGGAAGACCAGAAAACACTGTATGCGTATAAGTTCAAAGGATACTGGAAAGATGTGGGAACCATCGATTCCTTATGGGAAGCCAATATGGATCTGCTGGATAAGAACAATGCACTGGATCTTGCCGACAGTTCCTGGAAGATCTATACCCAGGATACCGATGCACTGCCACAGTATATCGGTGCGCAGGCGAGTATAGAGAGAGCATTTATCACACAGGGATGTATCGTGGATGGTCTGGTTAAGAACTCTGTCCTGTTTACAGGAGCAAAAGTAGCACCGGGAGCAAAAATTATTGACAGTGTACTGATGCCGGGTGTGGAAGTAGAAGAAGGTGCAGTTGTAACACGCGCCCTTGTTGCGGACCACGTAAAGATCGGAAAGAATGCGATTGTCGGCAGTGCAGACAGTGAAAATATCGAACTGGTTGCAAAACGTGTAAAGGGGGAAGAATAAGATGAGTAGAGCATTTGGAATCGTAAATTTCGCAGGCAATAATATACAGGGGAATCCGATGCAGGCTTATCGTCCGACCGGAGCGATCTCTTTTCTCGGAAGATATCGTGTGATCGACTTCCCGATTTCCAATATGAGTAACAGTGGAATTGATTCCATTCAGGTGTACATCCGCAGAAAGCCACGTTCCCTGGTAGAACATCTGGGAACAGGACGCCACTACAATATCAATTCCAAACGTGGCAATTTAAATCTTCTGTTCTGTGAAAACGGAGACGAAAATAGTATTTACAGTACGGATCTGGCAGCTTATGTGGAAAACCTGGATGCCATTGAGGAGATGAGTGAAGAGTACGTAGTCATCGTACCAAGCTATATGGTTTATACTGCAGATTACGAAGAATTTTTACAGAACCATATCGAATCCGGTGCGGATATCACACTGATGTATCAGAATGTGGACAATGCAAAAGATCATTTCCTGAACTGCCAGGTGCTGAATCTGAACAAACAAAAAGGTGTGCTGTCTCTGGAACCAAACCACGGAAATGTAAAAAACAGAAATATTTTCATGGACACCTATGTAATGAAAAAAGAGATCTTCCTGGATCTGATCGATAAAGGACGCAAGCTGTCTTCCGTATATACACTGGCAGATGCACTCAATGAATCCTGTGGAGAGATGGATATCCGTGGAGTATCTCACAGAGGTTATTTTGCAGCAATGACCGATCTCAAGAGTTATTTTGATGCCAACGAAGAACTGCTTGACCGCAGGAAAGCAAGAGAGCTGTTTCATGAAGAGTGGACGGTCTATACCCGTACCAACGATTCCTGCCCGACCCAGTATTTTGAAGGCAGCAATGTAAAATCATCCGTAATTTCCAATGGATGTCTGATAGAAGGAATGGTAGAAAATTCAATCATTGGACGTGGATGTGAGATCAGGAAGGGTGCGGTTGTCCGCAACTGTGTGGTAAATGCAGACGTAGTGATCGGCAAAGATGTGCATGTGGAAAATATGGTCATTGACAAACATGCGAAACTGATCCACAGCAATCAGATTATTGCAGAGCCGGAAAAACCGGGTTATATCCGCAGAGGAGACAAGCTGTAAGAACAGACAGGATATTATAATGCAGATTGTGTGGCAGGATCACGGATCAAAAGATCCCATGGTTTATTGATCACGTAAATAATCGTATCTCTGTGGGAAAGTGACGAAGATGCATAAGAAAAGCGGAAGCTCTTTTGCTACTGAACGATCGGTAGAAAAAGAGCTTCTGTTACTTATTTTATTCCGATTATTTTTCCGGAAGTGTTTGAATTTTGAATTTATGAAGATTCCGAGAGTACATGAGAAAGAAAAGGAGTGAGCAGATGGAAGGACACTCGGTATCCGGCGAAAGCCGGAAAAACGGATGGGTGGAACAGAAAAAGCAATTGACGAAAGTATTGAAAATCGCATGGCCGGCAGTCTTTGAGTCTTTTTTTATCTCGCTGGCGGGCATGATTGATGTCTATATGGTCAGTGGACTCGGTTCGGAAGCAGTGGCTTCGGTGGGACTGACGACACAGCCAAAATTCCTCGGACTGTCTTTATTTTTTGCGATGAACGTGGCGATTGCCGCGATCGTTGCCAGACGAACAGGAGAAAAAGACAAAAGAAGAGCAAATGAAACGCTGGCAGAGGCAATCCTTCTTACGATTCTCTTCGGCGCGGTCATCACGGTTGCCTGTGTGAGTCTGGCAGGATGGCTGATGGAAAAGTGTGGATCCGCACCGGATACCCATGACGGAGCGGTGATTTATTTTCAGATTATTATGGGTGGGATGATCTTTAATATTATATCCATGGTGATCAATGCTGCACAGAGAGGGGCAGGAAACACCAAAATCGCGATGTATACCAACACCATATCCAGCATCGTCAATATTATTGGAAATTATCTTTTGATCGGCGGTCATCTTGGATTCCCTAAACTGGGGATTCGCGGAGCAGCACTGGCGACGGTGCTTGGAACGGTTGTGGGGTGTACGATCAGTGTAATGTCACTGTTTCGGAAGGATTCTTTCCTCAGTATTCCGTATATTATAAAAGAAGGGCTGTGGAAACGGTTCGAATCGGTAAAAATAATCTTAAAACTTTCAAGCAGTACATTCGTGGAGCAGATTCTGATGCGTATCGGTTTTATGTCAACCGCTGTGATGGCAGCTGACATGGGAACGGCGGCGATGGCGGCACATCAGGTGGGAATGAATGCGCTGAGCCTGTCGTTCTCTTTCGGTGATGGTATGCAGGCGGCAGCCGTGGCACTGATCGGGCAGAGTCTCGGAAGCAAAGAACCGCAGGAGGCAAAGCGACACGGGATGACCTGTGAAAAAGTGGCACTTGTGATGGCTGTTTTTATGTCCATGTTCTATTTGTTTTGCGGAAAGTGGCTGTTCGGACTGTTCTTTGCAAAAGCACATATCGTGGAGATCGGTGCGAGGATCAGCCGGATTCTGATAGTGATCGTGCTGTTCCAGATCTGTCAGGTGGTATTCACCGGAGCACTGCGCGGCGCGGGCGATGTGGTGTACACCATGATCAGTTCTACCATCAGCGTTACCTTTGTGAGAACGGCTGTTTCGTATATATGTTGCTATATTGTTGGCTGGGGAATCTACGGAATCTGGATGGGTATCGTAGCGGATCAGTTCTGTCGTCTGATGCTAAGCGGCATACGGTTCCGGAACGGAAAGTGGATGAAAATCAGGATTTGACCTATTTATAAAAATTTTATGGTGCCTGACACCGTTTACCCCCTTGACGAACAGGCAAAACTGCGTTATGTTATTAGACGTAAATTGTATAGAAAGCTTTTCTCTTATTCAGAGTGATGGAGATACATAGGATCTGTGAAGTCACGGCAACCCCGGATACGGAAGGTGCCTACCTGAGCGAGTAATCGAACAATAAGGGGATTTGATATATCGAAGTATTGAGTCCGCTTTTGGCGGGCTCATTTTTAGATTATACGTTGGAAAGAAAATGCGATATGACATTATCTTGAACGATAAACCCGGGAGAAAAGCACCCAGGGGTAAACCCCAGAGAAAAAGGAGAATGAGAATGGAAAAACGTTTGTTTACTTCAGAATCTGTAACCGAAGGCCATCCGGACAAAATCTGTGACCAGATTTCCGATGCAGTCCTGGACGCACTGATGGAACAGGATCCGATGAGCCGTGTAGCCTGCGAGACAGCCATCACCACTGGTCTGGTACTGGTTATGGGTGAGATCACAACAAAAGGATATGTAGATATCCAGAAAATCGTAAGAGATACCGTTCGTGAGATCGGATATGACAGAGGAAAATACGGTTTTGATTCAGAGAACTGTGGTGTGATCACAGCCATCGACGAGCAGTCCACCGATATCGCTATGGGTGTCGACAAAGCGCTGGAAGCAAAAGAACATAAAATGTCTGACGAAGAGATCGATGCCATCGGAGCAGGAGATCAGGGTATGATGTTCGGTTTCGCAACCAACGAGACAGAAGAATATATGCCGCTGGCCATCTCTCTGGCACACAAACTGACCAGACAGCTGACAAAGGTAAGAAAAGACAGCACACTGGCTTATCTGAGACCGGACGGAAAATCTCAGGTAACTGTAGAATATGATGATAACGGAAAAGCATACCGTCTGGATGCAGTCGTACTGTCCACACAGCACGATCCGGATGTAACACAGGAACAGATCCACGAAGATATCAAAAAATATGTCTTCGATGAGGTTCTTCCGGCAGAGATGGTAGATGCAGATACCAAATTCTTTGTAAATCCGACAGGAAGATTCGTAATCGGCGGACCAAACGGTGACAGTGGTCTGACAGGAAGAAAGATCATCGTAGATACTTACGGTGGATATGGTCGTCACGGTGGTGGAGCTTTCTCCGGAAAAGACTGCACTAAAGTTGACCGTTCCGCAGCTTACGCAGCACGTTATGTTGCAAAGAATATTGTAGCAGCAGGTCTGGCTGACCAGTGTGAGATCCAGCTGTCTTATGCGATCGGTGTGGCACATCCGACTTCCATCAACGTAGACACCGCAGGAACCGGTAAAGTGAGCGATGAAAAACTGGTAGAGATCATCCGTGAAAACTTCGATCTGAGACCGGCCGGAATCATTAAGATGCTGGATCTGAGAAGACCGATCTACAAACAGACTGCAGCTTACGGACATTTCGGAAGAAATGATCTGGATCTGCCGTGGGAAAAACTGGATAAAGTAGATGTCCTGAAAAAATATCTGTAAGATATTTTTGCACAGAGTAAATATACAATATAAAGGTTGAGAGTAACGATTCAGTAGGCAGTATTTCGCGAGGGTACTGAATCGTTACGATTGAGAAACGAAACTGCCGCAGGAATTTTAACTTCCTGCGGCAATTTTGTTTTACTTGCATTGCATATCAATAATTAGAAAAGGGAGGGCCGGGGTTTTAGTGCCCCGGCAGTATGAAAAAGTGTTTTGGCAGCTGGTGCAAACAGCTGCACGAATCTATATAAAAGGTAATTGTTTTTTGTCGAGGTCCGACAGTCACAGGGTTTGTAAAATATTCCGGCAACGATGCTCAGTCTTTGTCACCGGCTCTGGCTGTCATCATCTGCATCCGCCGTCCTCTTTGTTTTGATACTGTAAGTATACATGGAGTTTGTGTCCATTTTATGGAAATGAGATAAAGGATTTCTAAACTCTTTTAAGAAATGTTTAAAATATCTGGAAGAGTTTCCGGTGGTCTGGTAAGATAGATGGGAGTGAATAGAAAGAGAGAATGCTGATTATGGGCAAATTGTTTTATATTATGGGAAAGAGCGCATCGGGAAAAGATACGATTTATCAGCGCCTTTTAAGAAATCCGGAGTTTTCTCTGGAACGTCTGGTGATCTACACCACCCGTCCGATCCGGGACGGAGAACTGGATGGCAGGGAGTACCATTTTGTGACGGAAGAGGATTTTCAGAAACTGAAAGCAGAGGGAAAGATTATCGAAGACCGGGGGTATGAGACGGTTTACGGGCTGTGGCGGTATTTTACGGCGGATAATATGAATCTGGAAGAGAAAAGCTATCTGGGAATCGGAACACTGGAATCCTATGAAAAATTAAAGGCATATTATGGAGAGGAAAAGATCCGCCCCATTTATATAGAAGTGGAAGACGGAGAACGCCTGAAGCGGGCGATCGCGAGGGAAGAGACGCAGGAAGCACCGAAATACGAAGAAATGTGCCGGAGATTTCTGGCAGATGCACAGGATTTCAGTGAGGAAAAGATCCGGCAGGCAGGAATCACCCATAGATTTTCCAATATGGACGGGGCGGGAGGCTACTCTGAGATTGAAAAGTATTTAAGGAGTGTGCTATAATAATGATATTCCGCAGACAGAGTACAATATAATATAGTATTCTTTTGCGCAGAGATATTGTGAAAAAAGCAGCTGTGGAAGCCTGTGGTGATAAAACCGGAGATTACCACAGAAAACAAAAGAACACAGGAGGTGATTGTATGGCAGGATTTCATGAGATTATTGGACATGATGATGTTGTAAATCATTTACAGAATGCCATTCAGATGGGGAAAGTTTCACATGCGTATATTTTTAACGGTGAGGTAGGAGCAGGAAAGAAGATGTTGGCTTCTGCATTTGCCATGGCACTGCAGTGTGAAAAGCATGGAACAGATCCATGTATGGAATGTGACTCCTGTAAGAGAGCGTTAAGCAAAAATCACCCGGATATTATTACGATCACACATGAGAAACCGAATTCTATCGGTATCGAGGATATTCGTATCCAGCTGATTGATGATGTATCCATCAAACCTTATACAGGTCCTTATAAAATCTATATTCTGAACGAAGCGGAAAAACTGACGCTGCAGGCGCAGAATGCATTGTTAAAGACCATCGAGGAGCCACCGGCTTATGCGGTGATCCTGCTTTTGACCAGCAATGCGGATTCTCTGCTTCCTACGATTTCTTCCCGGTGCGTGACCTTGAATCTGCGTCCGGTGAAAGAGAGTGATGTGAAAGAATATCTGATGGAGCATATGCATCTGCCGGATTATCAGGCGCAGATCGACGCGGCATTTGCCCAGGGAAATATCGGGAAAGCAAAACAGATCGCAGAATCTACGGAATTTGCCGAGATGGCGGAGAGAGCTTTCCGGCTTCTCAGAAAGAGCAATGAGCTGGAACTGTACGAACTGGTGGAGATGATCAAAGAACTGACAGCGGAAAAACAGAATATTTACGATTATCTGGATCTGTTTACCATGTGGTTTCGGGATGTACTGTTGTTTAAGGCGACAAAAGAAGTAGATGGTCTGATATTTAAAGACCAGTATAATTATATTAAAGAAAGAGCAAAGAAAAGTTCCTATGAGGGTATAGAGAATATTATAGATGCCATAGGAAAGGCCAGAGAGCGTCTGCATTCCAATGTAAATTTTGATCTGGTTATGGAACTGCTCTTCATGACAATCAGGGAGAACTAGAATGGTAAAAATTATCGGTGTCCGGTTTCGGAATGTAGGAAAGATTTATTATTTCAATCCGAAGAGTTTTCAGATGAAACCGGGAGATCATGTAATCGTGGAGACAGCCCGCGGTGTGGAATACGGCACAGTGGTACTGGGTCCGAAAGAAGTAGACGACAGGCAGGTGGTACAGCCTTTAAAAGATGTGATCCGCATGGCTACACAGAAGGATGATGCCAAAGAAGAGAGTAATCGTAAAAAAGAGAAAGAAGCATATCAGGTCTGTGTCAAGAAAATCCGTGCGCATCAGCTGGAGATGAAGTTGATCGATGTGGAATATACCTTTGACAACAACAAGATTCTCTTTTATTTTACCGCAGACGGAAGAATCGACTTCCGTGAACTGGTAAAGGATCTGGCGGCGATCTTCAAAACACGTATTGAGCTGCGTCAGATCGGTGTGAGAGATGAGACGAAGATTCTCGGAGGTATCGGTATCTGCGGTCGCCCTCTGTGCTGCCATACCTATCTGTCAGAATTTGCTCCGGTATCGATCAAGATGGCGAAAGAGCAGAATCTGTCACTGAATCCGACCAAGATCTCAGGTGTCTGTGGCCGTCTGATGTGCTGCCTGAAAAATGAGCAGGAGACATACGAGTATCTGAACAAACAGTTGCCGAATATCGGAGATCAGGTAATGACACCGGAAGGTATCAAGGGTGAGGTACAGAGTGTCAATGTACTTCGTCAGCTGGTAAAAGTGATCATGGATGTCAACGATGAGAAAGAGATCCGTGAGTATAAAGTAGAAGAGTTAAAATTCCGTTCCAGAGGATGCTGCCGGAAAGAGAAGATGAAGCTTTCCAAAGAAGAGCAGAAGATGATGAAGGAACTGGAATAATGACAGGAGAAAAAGATGAATATCCCATTGAAGGAAAATGAGCGTTTGGATGATCTGCAAAATGGCTATCATATTATCCAGAATACCAGGGATTTTTGTTATGGTATCGATGCGGTGCTGCTGTCTGACTTTGCCAGGGTGAAGAAAGGGGAACAGGCGTTGGATCTGGGAACCGGAACGGGAATTATCCCTATTCTGTTAAAAGCAAAGACGCAGGGAGAGCATTTTACCGGTCTGGAGATTCAGGAGCAGAGTGCTGAGATGGCAGGGCGCAGTGTGGTGTATAATCATCTGGAGGATGCGATTACCATCAGAACGGGAGATATCAAAGAAGCCACTGCCATCTTTGGCAGGGCTTCTTTTTCGGTAGTTACCTGCAATCCTCCGTATATGCATGGCAATCACGGTCTGACCAATCCTCATCTGCCCAAGGCAATTGCACGACATGAGGTTTTGTGTACGTTGGAGGATGTGATCTCTCAGACGGCACAGCTGTTAAAGCCACGGGGGCGATTCTATATGGTGCATCGACCGTTTCGTCTGGCAGAGATCATGGGACTGATGATGCAATACAAACTGGAACCGAAGCGGATGCGTCTGGTGTATCCGTATGTGGACCGGGAGCCGAATATGGTTCTGATCGAAGGGCTTCTGGGAGGTAATTCCAGGATCACGGTGGAAAAACCGCTGATCGTATATGAAAAGCCGGGCGTGTATACACAGGAAATCCGGGAAATTTACGGGGATGGAAGATAGGAGGATACCGATACTATGGCAGGAAAATTGTATTTGTGTGCGACACCGATCGGGAATCTGGAAGATATCACCTTTCGTGTGATCCGGACGTTAAAAGAAGTAGATCTGATCGCGGCGGAGGATACGAGAAACAGTATCAAACTGTTGAATCATTTTGAGATTTCAACGCCGATGACCAGTTATCATGAATATAACAAGATCGATAAAGGTCATTATCTGATCGGTCTGATGCAGCAGGGACAGCAGATCGCCCTGATCACGGATGCAGGAACACCGGGTATTTCTGATCCGGGAGAGGAACTGGTGGCGATGTGCCATGAGGCAGGGATCCTGGTCACTTCGCTTCCGGGTCCGGCTGCGTGTATCACGGCGCTTACGATCTCCGGATTATCGACGAGACGGTTTGCGTTCGAGGCTTTTCTGCCGACGGATAAGAAGGAGAAACAGGCGATTCTGGAGGAGTTGAAAGAGGAGACGAGAACGACGATTCTTTATGAAGCACCGCACCGGCTGGTACGGACGCTGGAAGAGCTGGTGGCTGCGCTCGGAAACCGGAGGGTGACGATCTGCAGGGAGCTTACGAAAAAACATGAGACGGCGTTTCTTACAACGCTGGGGGATGCACTGGAGTATTACCGGCAGGAGGATCCCCGTGGAGAGTGTGTGATCGTGATGGAAGGCAGAAGCCGGAGAGAGATGATCGAGGAGAAGCAGCGGGCATGGGAAGAGATGTCGCTGGAGGAACACATGAAGATCTATGAGGATCAGGGGATTGGACGGAAGGACGCTATGAAGATGGTGGCGAAGGACCGGGGGATCTCGAAACGGGAGGTTTATCAGGGGTTGCTGGAATAAATTAAGTTTCTGGCTAAGGGACGCCCGGAGATAGAACAGCAAGGGGCGGAGGCAGCGTGCAGAGCGACTTTAAGCTATCGACTAACTACGACTATATTCACTTGGGTCGGCTGACCCAAGCGAAAGTCTCCGTAAGTCGAGGATCTTAAAGCTCACTCTAAGCGGCACGCAAAATGCCTCCGCCCCTTGCTGTTCTATCTCCGGGCTGTGTTTTGGCTGAAACTTAAATTGTCTGTAGAGTTTGGTTGTGGCAACCTCTGATAGGTGGAAGGGGGTGGATGAAAGTTGTATATGAATGAATATAGCTTAAAAATGATAATGCATTTTGTTGACATATAAAACCCCCTCGGGAGATGTGCTCCGAGGGGGTTTTGAAGAGTAGATTGTTAGATTGTATCCATAAGGTCTGCGCCGCTGATGATGCGGTGCCAGAGGTTTTCGCGTTTGGGGGTTCCCGGGAGGAAGTAGGGGAGGCGGTCGGCTTCCAGTTCTTCCAGGCGCTTTACTCTGCCGTCAATATAGTAACGGAGACGGTAGCGGGTGCTGGTAAGGCGGGCGATGACGCCGGAGAGTTTGATGTCTACGAGTTCATAGCCGAAAGGTTTTGCGTCCTGCATCCAGAGGTGTTCGCGCAGAAGTCTGGTTGTGGACAGATCGTTGATGATTCCGGGGATAACTTCTTCGCAGATGGTCTCCAGTGTGGATAAGTCATGGGCATCGTATGCTTTTTTCAGGCGGACGCCAAGGTCGGCTTTGCCGGCTAGCGTGCTGGCGAGACTGTGATAGAAAGCAAACAGTGTCTCATAAGCCGGAGTATGTTTTCGGCAGATTTCCAGGCGGTCTGCCAGATCCTGATAATAACGTTCAGTGTCCAGATCCAGATCTTCGATATGGCGGTCAAAGATGCCGAGAAGAGGATCCTGATACAGCAGATATTTGGACGGATTATCAGTGTCCAGATTCGGCTGTCCGTTCTGGAACAGGGAGTCCAGTGCATCCAGTTCCAGGAAGTCGTTCAGGCTGGCACCGGTCACATCGTGGAATTCTTCTGCCAGTGCTTTCTCATCGAAGTCTTCATGGAAGCCAAGATGAGCGAACAGCACCAGACCGGGCAGAACGGCATCTACAGGAGTTTCTGCACCGTTATCCATCCAGGCGGTACAGAAGACTTCCGGCAGATGATATTTTTTGCATGCGGCAAGTCCCGCACGGGTGCAGGTAAAGGTCTTGGAATAGTTTGGTGATATTCCGTTCCAGATCCAGGAACCTCCGGCAAAGATGACTTTGTTAGAAAGCTGCTGATGAACGCGGATCATTTTTTCATAGATTTTCTGATCAGGGTTATAGTAGTCCCAGTAAACCAGTCCAAGTTCCGGATCCGGTTTTTCCCAGTCACTGCAGTCTGTATCGTCGGCAACATCATAATAACCGCCACCGGTGTTGGCAGTGATATACATATCGCTCCAGATCATCGGTTCCAGCCCCAGCTTTTTGCAGATTTCAAAAACGCGGGCACTGTGTTCGCGAATCAGGACGGAACTTTTGGTATATCCGTTTTCCCGGAGGTATTTTCCAAGGCCGAGCTGCGCAGCTTCGTCCATGCCCAGATGTACCCGGTTGGTGGAAAAGGACTCTTTTACGGAGCAAAGCATTTTTTCAATGAGGGTGTAGACTTCCTCTTTTCCTACCTGAAGGATGTCGGCGGTGTCCTTGACGGTTTCTCCAAGCGGCCATTTCAAAGCATTGTGAAGATGGGCCAGTGTCTGGATACACGGAACAAGTTCAATGCCGAAAGTTCTTGCATAAGCATCCATCTCGCGGATCTCATCCTGGCTGTAGCGGCCACGGTAGGCACCGAAATAAGGTTCATCCGGTACGGTGTAAGTCTCTTCGGTGTAGAGCATCAGGGTGTTCATTCCCAGTTTCGCCATGATACGAATAAAAGATTTTACCTTTTCTACGGTAAATACTGCATTTCTGGAGCAGTCCAGCATCACTCCGTTTTTTGAAAAGTATACAGATTCACTTTTCGTGTTCCAGGTATCCTCCGGATGATGTACCGCCCAGTTCAGTCCCCGATAATAATGTGCCGGTTCCTGACAGGTAATATGCAGGTGATCGCCGTTTCGTGCGATGGTAAGCGGAACATTTTCCTGAAACTCCACCTGAATCTCCAGTTCCTTTTCTGATTTGATATCCCCCAATAAAAGTTGCGTTCCTTCTTCCACTTTTTTCAGGTCAGTGGAGGAAGGGGAAAATGAAAATTTCATAACCTTCTCCTTTCTTCCGAAAAGTTTTCGGACAAGCTTTTGCTTTATGATTTATTGTAACGAATGGTGGGGGGAAAGTAAAGATAATGGGGGAGAAAGAAGTTTCAGAAATAAAGAATACTTGAAGAACCGGGGATTTGAGGAAGCGTGAAGATACTGGATTATTACATATTTATACGATGGAAAGCGTATACATAACTGAATACAATAAAAACGGAGTATCTTTTTATGAATTATCTCTGGGGCAGTATGATTCTGATCGGGATTATCTACGGGACAGTGACCGGGCATCTGGAGGAAGTATCAGAGGCGGCGATTCAGTCTTCGAAGGAGGCAGTAAGTCTGTGCGTGGTGATGGCTGGGGTTACGGCACTCTGGGTGGGGATGATGCGGATTGCAGAGAAGTCCGGACTTCTGGAGGCGATGGAGCAGAGAATGCAGCCGGTGCTGAACTTTCTGTTTCCGGAGATTCCCGGGAATCACCCGTCGAGGAAATCGATTGCCACGAATCTGCTGGCGAACGTCCTGGGACTCGGCTGGGCGGCGACACCGGCAGGACTGAAGGCCATGGAAGAACTGGCAGATCTGGAGGAAGAGCGGCGAAGGAAAAAGCAACGGGCAGTGCCGATCGGTGCAGCCAGCAACGAGATGTGCGATTTCCTGATCCTGAATATTTCCTCCCTACAACTGATTCCGGTCAGCATTATTGCCTTCCGGACGGAATACGGAAGCGTGGCACCCACAGCGATCGTGGGACCGGCGATTCTCGCAACGGCGGTCAGCACAGGGATTGCTATATTCTATATTAAAATAAGAAAATACATATATAGGAAACTGTTTGACAGATAGATAAGAATACGTTATCTTTTATGATAGAAGAAAAAATGAAAATAAAAAGGTGTCAGGAAGACACATTTTTTGACAGGGAAATATGAGATGAGAATGGTATATGGCGTTGCAGCAGGAGCGGAAATTATGTCTGCGATTACTTTATGTTTCATGATAAAACAGAGCAGCTGAAGAAACTGGAATGGGAACGTTATCGTGCATCTCATGACAGCCTGACAGGACTGTATAACAAAGAGGAATTTTATCGTCAGGTTGAAAGATTGCTGAAAGAATATCCGGATACAGAATTCTACATATTATGCAGTAATATGAAAGATTTTAAATTTGTAAACGAACTTTTCGGCATGAAAAAAGGAAATGCGATCCTGCGTAAACAGGCAGAACAGATGAAACAGATTCATGGATCTTTTGCAAAAACTGTCTGTGCCCGTATACAGGACGATCATTTTGCCACCTGTATTTCCAAAGCATATTTTAACGAAGATAAGGTTGTTGAGCAGATCCGCAGTATGCAGAAAGAATTTACCAACAGTCTGTTTCATCTTCACCTGTATATCGGAGTATATGAAATCACCAACAGAGAAGAGCCGGTGAGTAAGATGTGTGATAAGGCAAATCTGGCCAGTGAAACGATAAAAAATGATTACAAGACCTGCATTGCTTATTATGACCGGCATCTGCTGGAACAGTCCATTTCTGAGCGAAAGATCATCGGTGAGTTTGAAGAGGCGCTGGAACAGGAAGAATTTGAAGGAACTTATATGTGAAACAGTTACCGATGATTTTACAAAAAATAGTATTGAAAAATGAAAAAGCATCGCATATAATGGGTGAAAGTAAATAATGTGATAAAGATCCCGGGGCTGTGTCCCCGGATTTTTATCGCGCAAAATGAGGAGTTTTTATGAGAGGAGGAACTTTATGGAGAGAGATATGACGGTGGGAACACCGTATAAGATTATCCTGAATTTTACGCTCCCAATTGTTATTGGAAATATTTTCCAGCAGTTTTACAGCATGGTGGATACGGTCATTGTCGGTAAGTTCGTGGGAACGAAGGCACTGGCGGCTGTCGGATCGACCGGAACGATCGGGTTTCTGATCCTGGGATTCCTGATGGGACTTACGGCAGGTTTTACGGTCCTGACCAGTCAGCGATTCGGTGCCGGAGATATGCCGGGGATGCGAAAGACGGTCGGATCTGCGGCAGTACTTTCGGTGATCGTCAGCGTGGTGATGACGGTGATCAGTATGGCGTTTATGAAGCCTCTGCTGATTCTTATGAATACACCGGAAGATATTTTTCAGGATGCGTATAAGTATATTATGATCATCTGTGCGGGGATTTTTACACAGGTTATGTATAATCTGTTAGCGGGTATCCTGCGTGCGCTGGGTAACAGTAAGACGCCGTTGTATTTTCTGCTGTTTTCCGCAGTACTGAATATTGTGTTGGATCTGGTACTGATCATTGTGTTTCACCTGGGAGCAGCAGGAGCGGCGTATGCGACGGTTATTGCGCAGGGAGTTTCGGCGTTGCTTTGTCTGGTCTATATTATTAAGAAAGTGCCGATTCTGAAGCTGGATCGCTGGGATTTTAAACTGGATGGTCATCTGGTACGGCAGCAGCTGGCCATCGGTTTTCCGATGGCACTGCAGTATTCGATCACTGCGATCGGTGCGATGATGGTGCAGGCTGCGCTGAATGTGCTTGGTTCTGTGCATGTGGCAGCGTTTACTGCGGCAAATAAGATCGAGCAGGTGGCAACGCAGGTTTATGTGGCACTGGGTACTACGATGGCTACTTACTGTGCACAGAATATGGGTGCGGGTAAGGTGAAGAGGATCAGCAGAGGATTCCGGGCAACAACGATCATGGGTAGCATTTATTCGGTGGTGTTCGGAGTGTTGGTGTTCTTCTTTGGTAATATGCTGACCGGACTGTTTGTGTCTGAGAATCTGGATCAGATCGTGGGTCTGGTGGATATTTATATGAAATGCGTGGCGCTGTTCTTTATTCCGCTTAATGTGGTAAATGTATACCGAAACGGTATCCAGGGAATGGGATATGGATTCCTTCCCATGACGGCAGGGATTGCAGAGCTGGCAGGAAGAGGGCTGACGGCTGTAGTTGCTTCGCATTATAAGAGTTATCTGGGGATTTGTCTGGCAAGCCCGGTGGCGTGGATTTTTGCGTCTGCACTGCTGTTGGTGATGTATTTTGGGATTATGAATAAGTATAAGAAGGCTGGGAATTTCCGGGAGTAGAGGTTAGTGTCGTAAAAAGGGACGCGACAGACTCCTGGATTCCTGGTCTGGCAACGTGGGCAGGGCAACTTTGAGTTAGCCGCCAACTACGACTATATTCACGCGGGTCGGCTGACCCGCGCGAAAGTCTGCGTAGGCGTCGGATCTCAAAGCTTGCCCTAAGCGCCCACAAAGTGTTGCCAGACCAGGAAGCCAGGAGTCTGCCGCTGTTTTTTGCGTGGGGGAGATAGTGGTTGAGAGCGGAGGGGGGTGGCTGGTATGGGAAAATACGCTTTTTGAACTGCACACTCGAATCCATACCCTGTGTGAATGATACAGTTATTTATGGAATGATGTACCAGGTAAGAAAGCAGATGGGTGGGGGTTTACATAAGGTTTGCTATGATGGTGCTGGCTGTGATGCCGGATAAAGCGGCCAGGAGGGCGCCGGGGAGGGTGTAGCGGGGGTTTTGGACTTTGGCGGCTATGTAGTAGACGCTTAGGGTATAGAAGATGGTTTCGGTGCTGCTGAGGATGAGGGAGGCGGTCAGGCCGATGGTGGAGTCGGGGCCGTGTTGTTTGTAGAGGTCGAGGAGGAGACTGGTGGCGGCGCCGGAGGAGAACATTTTTACGATGGAGAGGGGAACCAGGGCGGAGGGGAAGCCGGTGGGTTTCAGGAGGTTTTCGAGGAGGGATGCGAGGGCATCCAGGAAGCCGGAGGCACGCAGGATCCCCACACCGGTCATCAGACCGATTAACGTGGGCATGATTTTTACCACTATTTTCAAACCGTCGAAAGCACCGGTGACGAAGTCGTTGTAGATGTCCTTTTTCATCAGAAGACCGAAGCCGATGATGTAGAAAAAGAGGAGTGGGATCATCAGATCAGAAAGAAAAAGCAGGATACGCATACAAAGCTCCGGGAAGGATTGTTCTTTGTAAATATATGCGGAAAGAGGACGGGAAAGTACATGAAGAAAAGAATTCTAATCACTGGGGTTCTGGTTGCATTGATAATGTTCGTTTTCATACTGATGGGTAAAAAAATTGTGAATAGTATATGGTTTAAAACTCAATGGGATATTAACTTTCCATTTGTTGAATCTTATTATACGGTTGACGGCATGTGGGAATCATATAATATTTATTTGTGCTCAGAAAATGACAAAAAGGTTCTAAAAACATCATTGTACAAGCAGATACCAACAAAGTATTGGGAGGAAGAAATGATAGGACATTTAGAAAATATGAATATTGATCCTGTAATGTATCCTTCTTTTTCTGAAATTAATTATTGCATAAGAAGGCAAAAGGGAGACGCTGAGCTGATCATGCTTATGAGTAGTTCACAAGATATGCTATATGTTTATACATGTACACGATAAATGAAAATTTGTAACTGTTCAGTACTTTCACAGGTACGAGCAAAAATGCATTTGAAATTACCTTCGGCAAGGGCAGTTTGCTTGTATGTCTCGGGATTTTGGCATATTCATCAAAACACCTCGCGAAATATTACCTGCTGAATAGTTACGAAAATATCGGCTTACAAGAGTATACAAAGAGGGACTGTCATTCCAGACAGTCCCTTTCCTTACGTTATACGGACAAACAGTTAAAGAATGTTATCGGCATAAGATTAAGCCGTTTTTTTCGCATAAGATTTCGGCCATTTCTTTGCCCGGTAACAGTAGTAAACGATAAACATCACCGCCGTGATCGCCCAGGTGACCGGGTAGCTGAGGACGATGGTGTTGAGGCCCGGAGCGAGTGGTACGATGAAGAAGAGCCAGGCGATACGCAGCAGGCAGACACCGAAACAGGTGATAAGCATTGGGATCATAACATCTCCGGTTCCGCGGAGTGCACCGGAGAGCAGTTCGATGAAGACGAACAGGCAGTATGCCGGAGCAACGTGGTGCAACATCTGCATACCGATAGAGACTACATTTTCATCGGAGGTAAACAGACGAAACAGCGGAGTGCCGAAGTTATAGAATATGAGAGTCAATGTCAGAGCTGTACAAAGCCCCATACAAAGCCCGATGCGGACACTCTTTTTCATGCGGTCGTATTTTCCGGCACCAAAATTCTGTCCTACGAAAGTCGTAACGGCGATACCGAACGCATTATTGACCATCCAGTATAAAGAATCGATCTTTCCGAAAGCACTCCAGGCGGCCACTGTATCGGTTCCTAGATTATTTAAGAACGTCTGGATCAGCATGTTGGTGACACTGTATAAAACTGACTGGATGCCGGTAGGACAGCCCACCCAGATCAGACTGATCAGAGCAGATTTGTGGAATCGGATCTTTCGGAACTCCAGATGATACAGATCGTCGGAATGCATCAGGGCGCGGGTGATCAAAACGGCACTGACTCCCTGAGAAAAAATCGTGGCGATTGACACACCGGCAACTCCCATGTGAAAAACGATCACCAGCACGATATCCAGCACAATATTCAGGATACAACAGACGATCAGATAATATAACGGTCTGCGGGAGTCTCCCATTGCACGAAGGATACTGGAACCCACATTATAGATAAAGACAAAGATAATACCGGCGAAGTAGATCCGCAGATAGAGCAGTGCATCTGCCATGGTTTCCTGTGGTGTGTGCATCAGTTCAAGCATCCAGGGAGCAATCAGAATTCCCAGAACGGTGATGAAAATACTTCCAATGATAGAGAATGCATAGGCAGTATGCAGGGCACGGTTCAGCTGCGCTCTGTCCTTCGCACCGTAAAACTGGGAAATGATAACCGAAGCACCGGAAGCCAGTCCGACGAAGAAGCCCACGATCAGACCCACAATCTGTGCGGCGGAACCACCGACGGCGGCAAGAGCTTCTTTGCTGACAAAACGCCCGACAACGATCGTATCTGCCGTGTTGTACAGCTGCTGAAAAAATGTTCCCAGAACAATGGGGAAAAAGAACAATAAAAGTTGTTTCCAGATCACGCCCTCGGTGATCTGATTGGTTGTAACAGTTTCTTTTTTCATTTGTGTAAAAACCCTCCTGTGTAAAAAAACGCCCTGCATTTTCCCCCATGAAACATGCAGCGCTCTCATGTTCAGCATAAGCGAAACCATCCGGAAAGTCAATGGGTGGAAGGACGGAATTATGAATTTTCAAGGAAGATGAAAGTACTTGAAAGTGGAAGAAAACATGTTATACTGGATGTAGAAATATAGTAATTATTTTATAACAGGAAAAGGTAGCTGTGAAGGACCGGAACAGCTGCAAGCAGATGCCGGAAAGGATTGGAAGATGAGTTATTACAGAAAAACAATAGTACCCAACATAGAAGCCCATTATGAAAATCTGTCTGCAGTGGAAAAAAATATCGCTGATTTTTTTATTTCCAATGAGGAAGATATGGATTTTTCATCCAGACATATTTCTTCGATGCTGTATGTGTCAGAGGCATCTCTGTCCCGATTCGCGAAAAAATGTGGTTATAAGGGCTATCGGGAATTTGTGTTCAAATACAAAGAATCGTTCGGAGAAAAAGATCACCAGATCACAGGACAGATGAGAGAGGTATTTGACTCTTATCAGGAGTTACTGAACAAAAGTTATAATCTGGCAGATGAGGCGCAGCTTCGCCGGATTGCCGGGAAGATGTCAGAGTGCCGGCGGGTGTTTGTTTACGGGAAAGGAAGTTCCAGCCTGGCAGCCAGAGAGATGCAGTTTCGATTTATGCGTCTGGGGCTGGATATGGATGCGGTGGATGAGACCCATATGATGCGGTTTCATTCGACGATCGTACAGGAAGACTGCATGGCGATCGGTATCAGTATCAGTGGCAGGACGGAAGAAGTGATGGAATGTCTGAAACAGGCGCACCGGCAGGGAGCCTATACGGTACTGCTGACAGCCAACGACCGCCCGGAATACAGTGAATTCTGTGAAGAAGTGGTATGTCTGGCGGCAAAGAAAAACCTGGACTTTGGAAATATCATCTCTCCGCAGTATCCGATTCTTGTGATGACGGATATTTTATACGGATATTATCTGGAAATTGATTCATCTGTCAAACAGGCGCGGCATGATAATTCTGTCATGCTCTTAAAGTCAAGACAGATTCAGGATAAGGACGAAGGAGGAGAAGGAAAACAATGATCATCAAGGGAGCAAAAGTCTATACAGAAGAGGGAACATTTGCAGACAAAGAGGTCTGCATAACAGGGGAAGTTTTTACGGAAACCAGTGGAGACGGAGAAAAAGTGGTTGACGGCAGTGGCTGTTATCTGATTCCGGGACTGACAGATATTCATTTTCATGGATGCATGGGAAAGGATTTCTGTGACGGAACGGAAGAGTCCATTCAGGTAATGGCAGATTATGAGGCCAGCCAGGGTGTGACAACGATCGCACCGGCAACCATGACGTTTGATGAGGAGCGGCTGACCCGGATTGCGAAGGCAGCGAAAGCCCATAAAAATGAAAAAGGTGCGACCCTTTGCGGAATCAATATGGAAGGTCCGTTTATCTCCATGGCAAAAAAAGGGGCGCAGAATGGAAAATACATCCACAAACCGGATGTGGCAATGTTTGAACGGCTGCAGGAAGCTGCAGGCGGTCTGTTCAAACTGGTAGATCTGGCACCGGAAGAGGAAGGCGCGATGGAATTTATCCGGGCAGAAAAAGGGAAAGTTGTGCTGTCGATCGCGCACACAACGGCAGATTATGAGACAGCAAAAGCAGCCATCGAAGCAGGTGTCACCCATATGACACATCTGTATAATGCGATGAATCCCATCAACCACCGCGCACCGGGACCGATCATCGCGGCAGCAGATGACGAATACTGTGAGGCCGAACTGATCTGCGATAACGTACATATCCACCCGGCAATCGTGAGAAATACATTCAAGATGTTCGGGGAGGATCGTGTGATCTTCATCAGTGACACCATGGAAGCAGCCGGTCTGGAAGATGGCATGTATGAGCTGGGTGGACAGCCGGTGATCGTAAAAGGAAACCGCGCGACCCTGGAAGACGGAACTATTGCAGGTTCCAATACCAATCTGATGAAATGTATGCGTACCGCTGTGAAGCAGATGGGAATCCCTCTGGAAAAAGCGGTAAAATGTGCAGCAGTCAATCCGGCAAAAAGCATCGGTATCTACGACAAATACGGCAGCATCACACCGGGAAAAGTGGCAAATGCAGTACTCCTTGACCAGGAGACTCTGGAAATCAAAGGGGTTATCCTGAAAGGACAGATGCTGTAAATCCGGAGAAGAAACCCATGAAGACGGGGAACACAGATCTGACCGGCAGAGAGCAGGCAGCGGAGAGAAAACAGAGAGTTACAGGAAGATAAAAAACAGGAGCAGAGACGGATGCGATACCGTTTTGCTCCTGTTTTTTGTATGGCATGATAAGAATCACCGTTTCAAATGCTCCCTTAGATTATCATCTTCATAATCAAATACACAGCGATCGTAAGCATTGATCACATGAGTCTGATTATACTGATCGTAGCGTTTTTGATTCCGTCCGTAGGACATATGTACATGCCCGTGGATAAAAAATCTCGGGTGGTACTTGTCCATCAGAGTGTTGAAGACCTGAAATCCCTGGTGTGGGAGATCCAGACCATCGTTTAACTGATAGGCGGGAGAATGAGTCAGAAGAATATCAAATCCACCGCGGTACAGCAGTGGGAACCATAGTTTTTTGACCCGTTTTTTCATTTCTTTTTCCGTATACTGATTAATCCCGGGGCGGTACCGCATGGAACCGCCCAGTCCCAGAATACGAATTCCTTCATAGACATAGATCTGATCTTCGATACAGATACATCCGTCCGGCGGTGTCTTTTCGTACTTGTCATCGTGATTTCCCCTTACATATAAAACCGGTGCCGTGGTAAAGGTGGCGAGAAAAGACAGATAATTGGGGTTCAGATCTCCGCTTGAGAGAATCAGATCGATCCCCTCAAGCTTTTCTTTCTGGAAGTAATCCCAGAGATATTTGGATTCTTCGTCTGCAATTGCTAATATCCTCATAATTAAAATACCTTTTTGTAAGCTGCGCTTTGTTGTCTAAATCTCCGGGTTGTCGATACCCTGCAGCATCACTACAGGTTTAGCTTTTTCAATCAAATCTTCCATCTTTGGAATATAACCGATGACATTCTCAGCCAGCCAGTCCATGGTGATGATTTCTTCCGGATCCATAACAGCGTCTGCATTTTTCTGAACAATACCGGACTGAGAATACAATACACCGGAGAACGGATTATAATTCATTTCGCAGATACTCTTTTTTAACAGATCGACCAGACGGGCGGTACCGATTGGCAGGTGCTGGGAGCAGATCACATCGATGATGCCTGCGGACATACCCCACCAGTAGTTCAGACCTTTGGTGGAATCGTTGGTGTCGTCGATTTTCCATGCCCCGTTCATGATATTACGAATCATCTGTTCATAGAATTTACCCCAGTGCCAGATAGGCATCGCAAGGTTCAGAGGCATATCTTCGGAATCACGGTACAGACCGAAATGTCTGGACGGTTCTCCGGGAATCATCATATCCTGACCGGAAATATAGTGGACTTCGTTTTCGGCGAAGCTTTTTGCCACATCGTGATCTTTCAGGGTGGACCATTCCAGGTATACTTTCGCACGTGGATTAACCATCTTTGCACCAAGGGCGAAGGCATTGATGTTGGCAGTCATACCGAAAATCGGATAGTCGGCAATATAACCGATCTTACCGTTTTTGGACATTGCACCTGCGATAGCCCCCATCAGAAATTTGGCTTCATACATACGTGCATAGTAGGTACGGATATAGCGATGGGAAGTGTTCAGAGAACAGTTCAGGATCTTCACTTCCGGGTGCTCGATGGCTGCCTTCAGGCTGGCTTTCAGAAGCGGCGGGGAAGTGGTAAAGATCAGGTTGTTGCCGTCAGAGATGGCTTTTGTAAGCAGATCGTCGGCATTTTCTTCGGTGGCGTTATCATAGCAGGTTGTGGATACCTGATCTTCAAAGGTCTGCTGCAGATGCATACGGCCAAGTTCATGTGCATAAGTCCAGCCGGAGATTTCGGCGGTTTTCTCGTGGATGAAAGCCACATGAAGTTTTGGGGTGCTGGTAGGGATCAGACGGGCGAAGAAGTTTTTCTTTACTTCGCTTTCGTCGGTAGGATCCATCTGCAGTTCCACAGATTCGTCGGTAGTCAGAAGCCTGAACTCATCCCAGGATTTTGCCAGCTGTTCTTTCAGTTCCACGGCAGTCATATCGTCGAGTGAACGGTAGTCATACAGACCGATAAAATACAGGAACGCATCGCCGGTAGTAATCGGGATTTTATCACCGCCATTTGCCTTGTATTCGGCACGGAAACGGTTGTAAGCAGATGCAAAATCCAGTCTGTCGTCATCGCTCCATGCTTCATCCGGGCGTTTGCCAACGAGACGCTGCAGTTTGGCAAAGCTTCCCAGTTGGGTGAACCAGATATAGTTGATACGAGACAGGGCGTAAAAGTCCATGAACTCATAATAAATTTTATTTCCTTTTTCTTCCGTTCTCGGGGGAACGATACGGGTAACATTGCCCGGAATAGATACTGCATCGAAGAACTTTAATACGCTGACCCGTTTGTTCCCTTCTTCCACATAGAATTTGTTCATGAATTCATATGCTTTGATGGGTTCACGGATCCCTTCATTCAGATGCGCCTTGTACAGGGCCATCCATTTGTATGCAAATTCTGTGTTTTCTTTCAGCAGAGGTTTGAAACCTTTGCTGAATGCGGAACTTCTGCCTGCAGTTTTGGTTCCTACGATCAGTTCAGAAGGGATCTGAACCAGTCCAAGAGGAACCTCCCGGACAGCGACAATGTTTTTTTCTTTTAATATATCATCAAGATTGGGAAGAATCTCGCCTTCTCTTTTGCCGGCGCGCATCGCTTTATAATAGTCGTTTTGTGCTTCGGCCATGGTTGCTGTTATTGCCATAGTTTTACCTCCTGTAAAAATAAAGTGAAGCTGTTATCTGTAAATTGCACTCTTGTAATGATCAGATAGTCGGAATACATTGCGACTCGTAACTGTAAGAGTGTCAAACAGTTACGATGTTTTATAAAAATATCGTATCATCGTGATAAAGAGAAATCAAGCGGTTTTTGTTGAGGAATCCAACGGGAGTGTGGTATAATTACAGAAATGGATGTCCATCGACTGACATATTTTAAGATACAACAGAAAATCCGGATGTGAGAGGTGAGATTTATGGATCAGGCGTATGAAATGTTTCATGAGGTGTTGGTAAAACTGTTCAATGATATTATGAATATCGAAGCGAAAGCAATTATAACGCCGGAATTTAAAGATATCACCAATAATGATATGCATGTGATCGAAGCAGTGGGAATCAGGGAGCCGAGAAATATGTCTTCGGTGGCGAAAACGCTGGGGATTACGGTAGGGACTCTGACGATATCCATCAACGGTCTGGTTAAAAAAGGTTATGTGCACCGGGTGCGAAGTGATGCTGACCGGAGGGTAGTACTGGTGTCGCTGACAGAAAAAGGAGAGAAAGCGTATCATCACCATGAGAAGTTTCATGAAGATATGATCCAGTCACTACTTAAAGACCTGTCGGAAGAAGAGACGAAGACATTGGTATCGGCACTTACGAATCTGCGGGATTTTTTTCAGGATTACAAATAGATACGTAACTGTTCAGTACCTTCACAGTTACGTGCCAAAATGCATTTAAAATCACCTTCGGTGATGGCATTTTGGCTTGTATGTCTCAGGATTTTGGCATATTCATGCCAAAACACCTCGCGGTACAGTGGCTACTGAATAGTTACATAGATACAAGAAAAAGAGAGATTTTGCCATCTATAGTTTTGTAAGAAACGGCGGAATCTCTCTTTTTGCATATAAAACGATGATTTTTCAGACACGCTCTAGCGCATTTTTTTGATCTGCTGAACCAGTTCCAGATCAGAAGCGGTTATTTTCAGGTTAGTTTCCAGCGTTTCACCGTCCGGGGTAGTGATCTGCATTGCAATCACAGAACCTTCTGCCAGTACGCCTTTGCGGGAAGCGGCGGCAATAAATTTTGGGAATTTTGGATGGTTTGCGGTAAATGTACTCCAGAGACTGGAGAATTTCATCATATCTAATGGGTTCATCCCAGTGGTTCCTCCTTATATAAAGTGCTGTAGCAAAATATTACAGTTTTCTCATAAGCATATCCGGATTGGTTGCATAAGTCAAGGCAATTTCTTTTGAAATCTTTCCGGACTTATACAGGGCGAGCAGACTGTTGTCCATGGAGATCATGTCCGGCTTCGCAGAAGAATAGAGGATTCCGTCGATCTGCGGAATCTTATTGTCCCGGATCATATTACGGATTGCCGGAGTTACGGTCATAATCTCAAATGCCGGAGCAACACCACCGTCAACAGTAGGAATCAGCTGTTGGGAGACAACTGCATTTAACACCATGGAAAGCTGTACTGCGATCTGGTGTTGCTGGTTAGGCGGAAATACATCGATGATACGGTCGATGGTATTGGCTGCGCCGCTGGTATGAAGCGTTGAGAAAAGCAGGTGACCGGTTTCTGCGGCGGTCATTGCCACATTGATCGTCTCGTAATCACGCATTTCTCCCAGAAGAATCACATCCGGACTCTGACGCAGAGCTGCGCGCAGGGCAGCTACATAACTGTCAGTATCCACATGAATCTCCCGCTGACTGACGATACTCTTGTTGTGCCGGTGGAGAAATTCCAGAGGGTCTTCCAGAGTGATAATATGTTTTTCCTGATTCTGGTTGATCTGGTCAATGATACAGGCAAGGGTTGTTGATTTTCCGCTTCCGGCAGGACCGGTGATCAGTGTCATTCCTTTTCCGCCCAGACCGAGATTAATGATCGCATCCGGGATTCCCAGCATATGATAATCCGGAAGTCGGAAAGTGATCACACGGATCACAGCAGAGAGTGTACCTCTTTGCTTATAAGCACTGACACGAAAACGGGATACTCCCGGGATGGCAAAAGAAAAGTCATCATCCCCGTGAGAAAGCAGAGATCTCATATCTCTGTTGTCGGCAAGTTCATAAATTTCTTTTAAGAAAGCAGCGATATCATCCGGTAAAAGACGTTCCTCATTCTCCATAGAAAGGACACCGTTTTTCCGAAGCGAAAGCGGACGTCCGGCAACCAGGAAAATATCGGACGCATTCTCTGCAACCGCCTGCTCTAACATAGCTCGTGCATTCATATATATTACTCCTTTGATAGGATGTCGGGGTCAAAAGGTTCATACTAAATATAGTTTAAAATCAGGAATCTACAGGAGAAAACAGCTGATAGCTATCGTCTCCATCCCAGCTCTCCGTAGCTTCGGTTGTCCACTGTGTGATATGGTAATACCCATTCTGACAGTCGGAGGGTGCCGGGAGTGTCAGAATCACCGAAAGCTGCTGGCTCTTATTGACAGGAACCTGAAAGCTCAGAGTCCCTTCTTTTTTTGCAAAATCGATGGTGAGATCAGAAACTCCGTCCACGGAGCAGTTCTTCAGTTGTTTCCTTATTTCTCTCTGATAAACCGCGGTATCTGCGGAGTCTGCGCCACAGCTTTTGTAAGCATCAGAAAGAATCGTATCGATCTGGTCGAGTGCCTGTTCTGCCAGAGAAGATGCCTGATAATATGCCTGAATCCGGTCAGCAGACTGTTGGCTGAGCGTCCGGTCGTTTTTGGCACCGGATAACGAAAGCAGTGCAAAGGTAAACAGACATAACACCAGAAAGATCATCAGCAGGGATGGTGCGCCCATATGGATAAAAGAAAAAGATGTTTTTTTCTTCTGCTTCATGATCATGTCCTCCTTTGCAGATGATGCTGTATACGAAGCTGATAGAGAGAATCTGCGTTGGCTCCGGATGTCAGCTTTGTGACATCCAGCTGCACATCCAGAAGCTGTCCGTTTAGATTCCAGGTTCCACATAACTGCCAGGCAGCTGTATCCTGAGAACAGAGAATAAAATCGGAATCATAGAAGATGGTGAAATCCTTTGATGAGATCTCCAGCGAGTTGCTGTAGGTATCTTCCAGAATGTTTTTCATATCATCCAGTGAAGTGGAAGCGGTGATCAGCTCCGCTGCATCTTCCGTTTTCCGGGAAGCCTGCATCAGATCGTGAGCTTCGGTGCTGAGGGTATGAGATTTTACAAAAACCTGTACGCAGACAGCACTTGCCACAGAAAAAAACAGAATGGCAAAGATCAGTTCCAGAAGAAAAAGACCGGATGGGTTGGCAGTTGGTTTTCGTTTCATAGATGCTCCTTTGTGATTCCGTAACCATCAGACATCAACAGATGGATGATGGTACAGAGGGTAATGAAATAGCCATGCAGTATATTTACCGGGAAACAGAACGGATGGTACAGACTGCGGTTGCAGTTTCCCCGGAAGTATCGGTACAGCGGAAGGTGATCACCTGATTCTCTGTCTCTTCCACAGAAAATTCTTTTACAGGAAGGATACTCTTTCCGGCAGAAGGAGAGAGTGTTGTCCCCTCTTTTACATACAGCTCTCGAAGCTGTCCGTCCCAGGCGTACAGATAAGTAAGGTAGGAAGCGTCAGCCGTCTCCTGCCGCAGGACTACTGCCTGCGTGCCGTCAAGCTCGTCCAGAAAAATTCCGTCTTCCCGGTCGTTTTGTCGCAGCTTTTCTGTCAGATAGGAAAGGGCAGTGCCGGAGGTATAATTTCTCTGAGAATCGTCCGTTGTCGACTGATAGATCCGTGCCGCCAGCAGGATCACAGTGAGAGCAGAGATGGTAAATACGAAAAATACCGTGACCGGAAACAAAAAATCAATGGCATGGCGCTTCTGGGATAATAATTTCATCGTTTATCGTCCCCTTTCTATGATCGTAACTTCCGGATAAATATTGGAGCCCTGGGTCCGGTAGTCCACAAAAAAGAGAGAATCGTCATAGATCAACCCGTAGTCTTTTTTGATAGCTTCCAGGCTTTCCGGATAGCGACCGGTTGTTGCATAACAGTAGGTGATATCCCGGTTCAGGGCCTGGGTGAGACTTTCCTTTTGTCTGCGGACCGTATTCTCTGAGAGAGAAGAAGTTCCAAGTGTAAACAACAGGATCAGAAAAAGAAAAAGCAACAGAGAAACCCACAGCTTTTTTCCGGGTATCCTCTGCGGGGAGGTTTGAAATCGATACATAAGCAGTTCCTCCTGTTAAATACCGGACATAATGCCCATCAGAGGAAGCATGACCGATAACAGAATGATACCGACGATCAGAGAAAGTCCGATGATCAGGGAAGGCTCCAGAACCGCCAGTGTGTTGCAGATCCGGGTATCGATTTCTTCCTGATACATATCTGACACCTGTTTCATGACCTGATCCATAGAACCTGTTTTTTGCCCGATCGATGCCAGGCGGGCGTAAGTACCGGTGAGGATTCCGGAGGAAAACAAAGCATGAGAAAGATCTTCGCCCTCATTCACCTGTTTTTGGCAAGCCTCCAGCTTTATCTGAAAATCAGGATCCTGATTCAACATGGCGGCAAGTTCCAGGCCGCGCTCCGGAGTCAGTCCGCTTCGAAGTGCCAGATTCATCACATCGGCAAACCGGCAGCCCGCCTGTTGCTGTGCCATAGACGAAAAGAACCGAAAATGTTTCGCGAATCTCGCAAGTACAGCCTTTCCTTTTTCCGTGCGGCTTCCGAAGAATAACGCAGCGGCGATGACGGCAAGAAGAATTACCAAAACGACAGAATAACGGCTGATAGCGTTACCGATATGCATCAGTGCACCGGAAAATCCGGTCATCTCGGTACCGAGCTGAACAAATACCTGGTTAAAGATCGGCATGACTTTTACGAGAAGTACCAGAATGACGACAAGCATCATACCGATCATGATCATCGGGTAAGTCACAGCGTTGCGGATGCTTTTTGCGATGCTGTCTTCCCGTTCATAGTGTTCGCTTAGTGCGGACATTACCTCATCCAGTGTGCCGGTTTCCTCACCGATTTGTACCATATGGACGAGATAAGAAGGAAATAAACCGGTTTCTTTCAGGGAAAGAGAAAAATCTGCAGTTTCCTGCAGGGTATCCAGGATTTGCTGAAGAATATCTTTTTCCCGGTCGGATGTGGAATCTTCCAGCATGATGGTGATCCCTTCCAGTGGTGAGATACCGGAGTGAAGGATCATGGCCATCTGAGAACAGAAACCGGAAAGCTCCGGGTTGAAAAATGGCTGTTGTTTTTTATTCATAAAAACCTCCCTGTATCAGTAGGAATATTTTACTGTGTAGTTGCTGCCGTCGCCGATGTACTTTTTCACCGAAGAGGCACTGTTGCTGGCGGCCAGGGTGGGATCCATCAGGGACCAGTCCTTTCCGTCAAATTCTATGATGTTATCCACCCAGCCGACCTCGTGCAGATATACACTGATCCAGGCGTGATAGGCTTCTCCCGAATATCCCACTTCCAGTTTTGTGGGGATATGCTGGGAACGAAGCAGTGCTGTCATAAGGGAGGCATAGTCAAAACATATACCTGTCCCAGACTCCATTGTGGCATCGGGATCCGGAATATAGCCGGATGCCACTGTTTCTGCTTTCTGTTTGTCGTAAGTAATATTTTCTATTACATAGTGGTAAACCTGCTGTACATAGTCCAGATCGTCTGCAGAGTCATCAGACAGTGCCTGCCCCTTTTTGACTGCTTTGGAGTCTTTGGTAAACCAGACATACTGGTTGGGATAAAGATATGGCTGAAATTCATCTTTCAGGGTAACATTAAGGCTCTGAGAAAAGATCAGTGCATATTTATCATCAGTGACATTTTCGTAGAGGTCTGCCTGATAAGTGCCGTTGCTTCCGGATAATGGAAAAGTCTCATAACTTCCGTAGGAATCCGGGTTCAGTGTATAAGTGTATACCGTGCCATCCGGAGTGGTGATCTGTAACTTTACTTTGGAAACTTTGCCGTTGTAACAAAGCATAAGATAGCCGTTTTCAGTGTGGGAGGTATCCAGAGATGTGGTTTTGTCTCCGTATACAACAGTCTGACTGGCTTGCGGTGTACAGACATCAGTGTAAGTTTCACGGGAAGTTGTCTTTGTGTCACTTTTTGTTTCATCAGCAGTCTGTTTTCCGGGTGAGGAGCCGGAAGAACAGCCGGAGAGAGGAAAAAGAGTCAGCAAAAAAAGAAGCAGCAGATAAAGGGTACGCTGTTTTGTTATCATTTGTATCGCCTGTAAACTCCTTTCCTCTGTTATGTACTCCCGGAGTCTTTCTGCACTTTTTTAGAAATCAGATACAGAAAAATTCCGGGAGGATATGATGACTAGTACATCGTTTCGTGAATAATACAGTTATTTCGAAAACGATGTACTAGTTTTAGTATAGCATTTTTTGGGGGAGAATGCATCAGGTTTTATATTGAGTGAGTATCCATTGTTTCAGAATCGGGAACTGGCAGGGACCGGCAGAGAGTACCTTTTGATGAAAACTGTGAAGATGAAAGGTGTCACCGGCAAGTTCACGGACTTCCTGTTGCAGATCAAGAAACTGCAGATAGCCAAGGTAATATTTCAGGTAATTGGCGGGATCTTCCACGATCACCTGGTAGATCTCTTTCTGAATGGTGTTGTCTGTAATCCCCAGCTGCGACAGGAAGGTGGCGCAGCGTTCCTGATTCCAGCCGTTATAGTGGATTACGGTATCGAGAAGAGACATCATACAAAGATTCAGAGAGCGGTTAAGCCAGGCAAGCTGTCCGTCGGTGGAATCGGGCTGATAATAAGTATAGGCAAAGGATTCTGCATAAGTTGCCCATCCTTCCACGTAACCACCCATGGCCGGAAGGTATCGGACGGGATCCGGGGCGGAAGAAGCGAATGTGATTGTCTGATAAAGATGACCCGGAAATCCTTCGTGTGCCAGAGTGGTATATAGTTCCAGACCACTCATATTTGCGTGTCGGTTAATGTAAATGTCATTGGGACTTAAAGTGTCTATGGGTGGTGTCAGATAAAATGCCGGACTCAGATGTTCCTCCAGATCCGGATGCACATATTTGACTTCGTAGGAGGTGGAAGGAACAGCCGGAAAATCGGTCTGTATCTGTTTTTGCAGATCTTCCAGAATCTGTTCGGGAGAAGTTTCAGCGTCAGAGGGTGTAGAAGTAAAGGAAAGCCCGGAAGCAGCATCGATCAGCCCGGCAGAAAATGAGAATATCCCGGAGAGTGTCCCGGTTTGCGCTTTGGATATCGGAAGAAATACATCCTTTGCGAAGGTCGGTGTGGCAGTGCTGCTTCCCATAAGTTTTGTGGCAAGGGAGAGATCGGTCTGAAACTGGTGAATCAGCCGGGACTGGATCTCAGGTACGGTGTCGTAGATACCGCAGCTGCTTTTGATCAGGTATTCGTAGTAGACTTTACCACCGGCGAACTGACAGAGTCCTCCGGGATTCTTCCCGCTTCCTTTCAGCAGATACAGACCATCGATCAGAGACTGATAGGCAGGAAGTACCTGACCGGTGAGAATCTGGTTGTGCAGTTTCTGATAGGCGGCTTTTTTTTGCTCAGAGATACCGGAAAGAGACTGGATCTTTTCGGAAAAGACGGAGGCCAGGTAATTATCGTCCGGGTCTTTGATAAATGTGCTGCATTGACTGATGATGCGGTCTGCAGTGGTATCACTCATGAAAGTACCGTTTTGTGCTTTCAGTTTTTCAAAAGAAAGGATGCTTTCGAGATAACTGTCCACAGACGTAAGAAGCTTCAGGTAATTCCGGACATCGTCTTCTTTTCGGAAAGTGTATTCTGCAAGAAGAATGGGAAGTTGAGCCTGGGTACCGAGGGAGGGACTTAAAGCTTCATCCAGAAGATATTGTCTGGCAGGAAGAAGCTGCGTTTCGTAGTAAAGAGAGAGAATCCGCTGAGTCAGCTGGTTATCGGGACTGAGATCTCTGGTGGGAAAGGCATTTATCATGGTTCGCCTGTTTTCAAGGAGAATCTTCTGACCGGAGAGCTGCGCGGGATCGAAGGTTCCGAGAGAGTGGGAATAATCTCTGATGCCGGCAGATTCCGGGTAGGCAAGTGTGTAGTGAAGGTTAAGTGGATTGCCGGATATGTCGGCGGTAAAGATGGTGTTGGTACAGGCGCGGAAGCGGCGATTGATGAAGTAAGAGTAGGTAAGAGTGCGCACCACAAGAAAGGTCAGAAAACAGAGCAGAAACAGAATGGGGATGAAGAATTTTTTAGAAAGTTTCGGACTACGCATAGGACTCCATGAGGGCGGGAATTACTATCAGTGTATGGGAATCAATGTTAAAATATGTTATAGTTGTTTCAGGACAGAAAGGAGACGAAGAGTATGTGTGAGAATGTGTATGATATGATTATTGTAGGTTCCGGACCGGCGGGGTTGACGGCAGGGATTTATGGGAAACGTGCCGGTTTGAAGGTGGTTATTCTGGAGAGCGGGTTTATTCAGGGCGGTCAGATTGTGAATACCTATGAGGTGGATAATTATCCGGGGATGCCGGGAATCAGTGGACTGGAACTGGCAGAAAAGCTGAAGGAGCATGTGACCGGGCTTGGCGTAGAGATTGCGAGAGGAAAGGTGAAAGAAATTTCACCGGATGGAGAGTGGAAGATCGTGCACACAAAGAAGGCGGATTATCGTGGTAAGACGGTTATTCTGGCGGCGGGTGCAGTTCATCGGAAGCTGGAAGTTCCCGGAGAGGAAGAACTGACCGGGATGGGAGTCTCTTACTGTGCTACCTGTGACGGGGCATTCTTTAAAGATAAGACGGTGGCTGTTGTGGGCGGCGGGGATGTGGCTGTGGAAGATGCGATTTTCCTGGCGAGAGGCTGTAAACAGGTGTATCTGATTCACCGGAGAGATCAGTTGCGGGCGGCACAGGTGTTACAGGATGCGCTGAAAGATTTCCACAATATTACCTGTGTCTGGGATACCACGGTGGAAAAAATCGGCGGAGAGCAGCAAGTGCAGTGGATAATTCTGAAACAGACAAAGACCGGAGAAGAGTATCAGCTGGATGTGGATGGTGTCTTTATTGCAGTGGGAACCGTACCGGATACTGATTTTGTAAAGGAACTGGTAGATTTGGATGAGCATGGATATATCAAAGCCGGCGAGGATGGAAGAACCAGTGTGTCGGGTATCTACGCGGCGGGAGACATCAGAACCAAGGAACTGCGCCAGATTATTACAGCAGCTGCCGACGGGGCAAACTGTGTGAATTCTGCACAGCAGGATCTGTATAAAAGATAACAGAAGCGGAAATGAATATGAAAACAACCATGAGGATGTCCTATGTGAAAATACTGCTGAGAAACCTGTGAAAACAGCGATAAAAAGGGGCTTTTGTTAAAAAGTACTAAGTTGTGTCTGAAATTCACACAATTAAGGTGGATAGTGAAAAAGTTATACTCCAGTTATCCACATAGGAAAATACTGGAAATGCCGTAAAATCAAGTTATACACAAAGTTATCCACTTTATCCACATTTTTTCGTGTGGACAACCGCGATTTACATAACGAAAAAGAAAACAAATGTTTTGTGAATAAGTGATAAATCGATGTTTCGACAAAAAGAGTGTGGAAAATCTATTGACTTTTTTATAGTCAAATAGTGGAGAAAAATGTAGTGAATTTTCAAACAATTCACAGAAAACATGTTTTGTGTGAAGGAGAGAATTTGTCACGTTTTATCTTGTCAACGAAAAAAGAAGCCAGGGTTTACTCCCCAGCTTCTTTCATTCTCTTGATCACTTTCAGTCTCGTAAATTCTTCTCTCTCCTTCTCCTCTAACGCATTACTGATATCCTTCGTCAGCTGCTCATAATGAGGAATCGTGATATTCTTCAGCGCGTTTGCCCGCTTCTGCGTCTTCTTGATATTCGCTGCCAGCCGGTACGCTGCATTTTCTACCATGGAAAGTCGGATCGTCAGTTCCTTCACCTTCTCAAATGCCTGCTTTGCCGCATCCAGAGACTCCTTCGTACTGTAAAACGCATACGTCGGGGCATCCCCGGAAGATTCCGATTCCACCAACGGAATCTCCGTACCCATGATACTTCTGGTCTTGATACGGATCGAATCCTCAATGGGAACTGTATAAGAAATCGTCTGTACGGTATTAATACCGATTTCCATATTTGCCCTCTGCAACGCCCCATATGCCTCACGGAAGGTCACATCAATCTGTGACTGGATACCCTTCGCTTCATCGATCAGGTTCATCATTTCACGGATCAGGATATTTCGCTTCTTATCCATCAGATCAAATCCCTGGAGAGAAAGAGCCAGAGAATTCTTGGCAAGGATCAGATTTCCCTTGGTAGGGAAGGTATTTGGATCCATAAAATCCCCCCTTTTATTCCATCATAGACTGTGCGTCAGAGACAGCCTGTTCCACAAGGTTAATATCGGTTGGCTGATAGTACTGATTCAGAACTTTGGTATCGATACGGTCAAGTTCTTCTTTTGGAAGCAGGCCAAGCAGTTTCCAGCCGATATCCAGTGTTTCGGTGATCGTACGGTTTTCCATGGGGCCCTGGCCGACAAACTCACGCTCAAAGGCATTACCGAAGATCAGATACTTTTTATCCAGCGGAGAAAGTTCATCTTCACCGATAACGGAAGCCAGCGCTCTGGCATCTCCTACCTTTGCGTAGCAGGAAAACAGCTGGTTTGCCACATCCTGATGGTCTTCTCTGGTATATCCCTTACCGATACCATCCTTCATCAGACGGGACAGAGACGGCAGTACGTTGATCGGTGGATAGATCGCCTGTCCGTGAAGCTGTCGGTCCAGAACGATCTGACCTTCGGTGATATACCCGGTCAGGTCAGGAATCGGGTGGGTGATATCGTCGTTTGGCATGGTCAGGATCGGAATCTGCGTAACCGATCCGGTGCCGCCCTGTACGATACCGGCACGCTCATAAAGGGTGGCCAGTTCACTGTAGAGGTAACCCGGATAACCTTTACGGGAAGGAATCTCACCCTTGGAGGAAGATACCTCTCGCATCGCCTCACAGAAAGAAGTGATATCGGTGAGGATGACCAGAATATGCATACCTTTTTCAAAAGCCAGATATTCGGCGGCGGTCAGTGCCACTTTCGGAGTGATCAGTCGCTCAACGACCGGATCATTTGCCAGGTTCAGATACATGACTACGTGGTCAGATACACCGCTTTCCTCGAAGGTACGGCGGAAGAACTCAGCCACGTCATATTTGACACCCATCGCCGCAAAAACGATGGCGAATTTTTCATCGGTATTGTCACCAAGAGAAGCCTGCTGTACGATCTGTGCGGCAAGCTGGTCATGGGGAAGACCGTTTCCGGAGAAAATCGGAAGCTTCTGTCCGCGGATCAGGGTTGTCAGACCGTCGATGGCGGAGATGCCGGTGCGGATATAGTTACGCGGATATTCACGGGTGACCGGATTTAATGGCAGACCGTTGATATTTGCTTTGGTGTCTGCCACGATCGGTCCCAGACCGTCGATCGGGTTGCCGATACCGTCGAAGGTACGTCCCAGGATCTTCTCGGAAAGACCGATTTCCATGGGATGCCCGGTCAGACGGGTGTGGGTGTTGTCGAGAGACATATTGTCGGATCCCTCAAAAACCTGGATCACAGCTTTGTCCTCATAGACCTCCACGATTCGTCCCAGTTTCTTTTCTTTTCCATCGATGGTAAATTCTACGATTTCCTCATATGCTGCATTTTTTACTCCCTCCAGAACTACCAGAGGACCGTTGATTTCACTTAAGCCAAGATATTCAATTGCCATACTTCCATCCTCCTTATCCGTTCTTTTCCAGTACTTTATCGTAGAAGATATCAACAGCTTTTTTATAATCGTCAAACATTTCCGGTTTGTCGTTTGGCACATCGTATTTGATGGCGATGATCTTTTCGAAAATATTGTCCTCTTTCAGGACAGACATAGGCATACCCATGGTTACCAGGGCTTTTGCTTTTTTATACAGATATAAAATGATTTCCATCATCTTATACTGTTTTTCCAGCGGGACACAGGTGTCATCTGCGTGGAATGCGTTCTGCTGTAAGAATCCCAGACGGATCACACGGGCGATCTCGAGGATCAGTTTCTGGTCATCCGGAAGAACGTCACTGCCGATCAGTTTTACGATTTCCATCAGGCTGCTTTCCGTATTAAGAAGAGCCATGATCTGGTTTCTGAGATCGATAAAGTTTTTATTTACATGGGCCTGGTACCATGGTGCCAGATCGTTCAGATATTCGCTGTAACTGGTCAGCCAGTGGATCGCCGGGAAATGTCGTGCATAAGCCAGCGACTTGTCCAGTCCCCAGAAGCAGCGGACAAAACGTTTGGTATTCATCGTGACCGGTTCGGAGAAATCACCGCCCTGCGGGGATACAGCCCCGATGATCGATACGCTTCCTTCGGTTCCGTTAAGATTTTCCATCATGCCGGCTCTTTCATAGAAGGCAGACAGACGGGAAGCCAGATAAGCCGGGAAACCTTCCTCTGCCGGCATCTCTTCCAGACGGCCGGAGAGTTCACGGAGGGCTTCTGCCCAACGGGAGGTAGAGTCTGCCATAATAGCCACATCGTAACCCATATCACGGTAATATTCCGCCAGCGTCAGACCGGTGTAGATGGAAGCCTCACGGGCAGCCACCGGCATGTTGGAGGTATTCGCGATCAGGGCCGTACGATTCATCAGGGGATGACCGGTCTTCGGATCCACCAGTTCTCCGAATTCCTCCAGTACCTGAGTCATCTCGTTTCCACGTTCACCGCAGCCGATATAGATGATGATATCTGCATCGGACCACTTGGCGATCTGGTGCTGGGTCATGGTTTTTCCGGTACCGAAACCACCGGGAACAGCGGCGGTGCCGCCTTTTGCGATCGGGAACATGGTATCCAGGATACGCTGACCTGTGATCAGCGGCCTGGATGCCGGGAAACGTCTTTTGGTCGGGCGGGGAACGCGGATCGGCCATTTCTGGCACAGGGACAGTTCCTTGGTGGTTCCGTCGGCAAGTTCCAGTGTGACGATCGGATCCAGGATGGTGTAAGCGCCATCAGGGGCTGCTTTGATAACGGTTCCCTCCACATTCGGTGGAACCATGGATCGATGAAGGATACTTGCGGTTTCCTGGGTTTCTGCGATGACGGTTCCTCCGGTTACATGATCGCCCTCGGAGACAGTCACATGAACATTCCATTTTTTGGAGGTATCCAGAGAATCGACGCTTACACCACGGGTGATATATTTGCCGGAGCGGGCAGCGATCTCACTTAGCGGACGCTCGATACCGTCGAAAATGTTGTTCAGGATTCCGGGTCCCAGTGTTACGGAGATGGCATCACCGGTTCCCACAACTTCTGCGCCGGGTTTCAGACCGGTGGTCTCCTCGAAGACCTGTACAGTGGTGGCCTTCTTTGACAGGGAGATGACTTCCCCTACCAGATGCTCCTCACCCACATGTACCATCTCAGACATACGAAGACCAGTATTTCCCTGCAGGTAAATAACTGGTCCGTTGATTCCATAAATGATTCCTTTTTTATTCATCTGTCATACCTCCGGCAAAGACAAATTCTTCTTTTGCTTCCCTGAGTAAAGTAGCAAATGAGTTGTCTATCAATATATTTTTGGAGCGGATCACGGCGCGCATACCGCCCATGAAAGCTTCTCTGGATACTACCGGGGCAAAGCCGAAGCGTGCGGCAAGTTCCGGGATCCGGTTCTGGTCTGCAGGATCAAGATAAACCACAAAGGCATCTTCTCCGGCAAAGTCGAGAGCTTCCTGGATCCGCTGGGAGAGATATTCCAGATATTCCGGTGTGGAGCGAAACTGTGCAAGACGCTCCTCTACATCGTGAAACAGCTGCTGTTTGATCTCTTCGGTCTTATCGGAAAGAAGACGGCGGTATTCCAGCTGTCTGGCAGAGACGGTTTTGTTGATCTCGCGTTTGAGATTGTCGGTTTCCGCCTGAATATGAGACTGAATCTGCCGTTCTTTGGTCTCTTTATGTTCCTGAAAAATCTTATCCAGGGCTTCCTGATGCTGTGTCTGCACCTGCTGTGCCTCCTGCATGGCACTGTCGATGGAGGCTGTATAAAAATGCTGTAATTTTTCTTCGATAGTCAATGTATTCACCCTCTTTGATTTATAGTTTTAGGTAACTGTTCAGTACCTTCACAGTTACGGGCCAAAATGCATTTAAAATCACCTTCGGTGATGGCATTTTGGCTTGTATGTCTCGGGATTTTGGCATATTCATGCCAAAACACCTCGCGGTACAGTGGTTTGTTCTTATTTTCAATTATGCAACTACCAGTTTTGCAGCTCCGTAGATTCCGGCATCGTTGTCCAGTTTTGCCAGAACGATCGGAGTATCTTTACAGCTGATGAAAGCGTGTTCTTTGTAGTAGCCTGCCACTGCATCTATCAGAGGCTGACCGGCTTTGGATACACCACCACCAATAACGATTACTTCCGGGTCTACCACACAGGTGAAAATAGCCAGTGCGGTTCCCAGATACTCGGCAAATTTATCTACAATCTGTTTTGCAACACCGTCGCCTTCTTTGTATGCGTCAAAGATGGTTTTTGCGTTGAAATTATCCAGATGCAGTTTTGTCTCAGCAGTATTTTCTGCCATGATTTTTTTACCGATTCTTACGATACCGGTAGCAGAAGCCATCTGTTCCAGACAGCCTTTATTTCCACAGTTACAGCTTTCGGTTTCTTCCGGTTCCACACAGGCATGTCCGATTTCTCCACCTGCTCCATGTGCTCCGGTAACAATCTTACCATCCACGATAATGCCACCACCGACACCGGTTCCCAGTGTAGCCATGATCAGGTTCTTTGTACCTTCTCCACCGCCTTTCCACATCTCACCAAGAGCTGCAACGTTGGCATCATTTCCTACTTTTACCGGAATCTGACCCAGCAGTTTTTCCAGATCATCTGCCAGCATGGTATATCCCCAGTGCAGATTCACTGCCACCTGTACTTCTCTTTCTTTTACAACCGGTCCCGGAACACCTACACCCACACCGGTAACTTCTGTTTTTTCAATCCCTTTTTCTTCCATTTTTTTCAGGATTGTTTCTGCTACATCCGGAAGGATTGCTTTTCCATTTTCTTCTGTATGGGTTTTGATCTCCCATTTTTCCAGAAGTACACCTTCTGTTGTAAATAATCCGCATTTTACGGTTGTTCCCCCGATATCAATTCCAAAACAGTAACTCATCTTTTTAGTCCTCCTTCTTTTTTGCCAGGTTTGCCTGTACGCGGTTATACAGTTCCTGTGCTGCATTGTATCCCATCTTTTTCTGACGGTGGTTGACTGCCGCAGATTCCACGATAACAGCCAGATTTCGACCCGGACGGATCGGCAGAGAATGGCACACCACTTTATTGCCAAGAATCTCTGTATACTCTTCTTTCAGTCCCAGACGGTCATATTCTTTATCCCGGCTCCATTCTTCCAGTTTGATGACCAGATCGATGGACTGGGTATTTTTTACACTTTCCACACCGAACAATGTCTTCACATCAATGATACCGATACCTCGCAGTTCGATAAAATGCCGGGTGATATCCGGTGCAGTTCCCACCAGTTCCACATCACTGACTTTGCTGATCTCCACCACATCATCACTTACCAGACGATGACCGCGTTTGATCAGTTCCAGAGCCGCTTCACTCTTACCGATACCGCTCTCACCCATGATAAGAACACCTTCACCATATACATCCACCAGTACACCATGGATGGAGATACACGGTGCCAGCTGTACATTCAGCCAGCGGATAATCTCTGCCATGAAATTGGATGTGGTTTTTTCTGTTACAAGAATCGGCACATTGTACTTTCTTCCCATATCCAGCATATCTTCATCCGGTTCAGTCATCGTTGTAAAGATCACGCAGGGAATCTGTTTGGATACAAAATTCTCAAAACTGCGTTTTCTCTCTTCCGGATTCAGGTGCATCAGATAAGTATACTCTACATAACCGATAATCTGTACACGTTCAGAGGCAAAATGTTCAAAATATCCTGTCAGCTGAAGGGCCGGTCTGTTAATATCCGGAAGAGTAATGCGTACATGCTCCATATCCACTTCCGGCGTAAGATTCTTCAGGTTCATTTCCTGAACCAGTTTGGTCAGTTTTACAGCCTTCATATCTCGCTCTCCTTTTTCAAAACTTTATAAATATCTTATCACATGAAACCTCAAACTGCAAGAAATCAACCATCAAGAATGAAAAAATTGGTACACTTTTTGTGCAGACTGCCGATTCATCGACGGAACATTGCCAAGTTCTTCTTCACTTGCCGCCCGGATCTCCTCGATAGATTTGAAATATTTCATCAGGGCCTTTCTCCGTGTCGGTCCGATACCCTCAATATCATCCAGAATCGAATGAATCTGTCCCTTGCTTCGAAGCAGACGATGATATTCAATAGCGAATCGATGCACTTCATCCTGGATTCTCGTAATCAGCTTAAACCCCTCACTGGTATGGCTGATAGGAATCTCATGCTCCTGATAATACAGTCCTCTTGTCCGGTGATTGTCATCTTTGACCATACCACAGACCGGAATCGTAAGCCCAAGCTCCGCCAGTACCTGTTCTGCCACATGCACCTGTCCCTTTCCACCGTCCATCAGGATCAGATCCGGGAACTGACTAAAACCACTGAATTCCTCTTCTTCTTTGTCTTTCTGTTCCTCAATTCCTCTCTGGAACCGCCTTGTCAGCACTTCTTCCATGCTGGCGTAATCGTCCGGTCCCTGGACAGATTTGATCTTGAACTTACGGTAATCGTTCCTTTTCGGTTTTCCTTTTTCGTAAACCACCATGGAACCTACCGACTCAAATCCGCTGATGTTGGAGATATCATAAGACTCTACCCGCTGCAGACTATCCAGTTCCAGAAGATCACAGATTTCTTTCATGGCTCCGATTGTTCTTCCCTCTTCCCGTTTCAGTTTCTCCTTATCCTGAGTCAGTACCATCCGTGCATTCCTTGCTGCCAGTTCCACCAGTTTCTCCTTCGTTCCCTTTTTCGGCACCCGGATATGCACTTTCTGCCCTCGTTTTTTACTGAGCCACTCCTCCAGCACTTCAATCTCTTCAATATCTCTTTGCAGCATCAGCTCTTTCGGGATAAACGGCGTTCCTGCATAGAACTGTTTCACAAAATTCAGAAGAATCTGCGATGGTGTGGCATCTGCTGCGATCCGCAGATAGAAATGATCTCTTCCGATCATTTTACCTTCCCGGATAAAAAACACCTGTACCACTGCATCTTCTTCATCCATTGCCATCGCGATCACATCCTTATCCTCTCCCTGGCTTCCGGTGATTTTCTGGCGCTCACCGATCTTCTGTACACTCTGCATCAGATCCCGATATTCTCCTGCTTCCTCAAAGCGCAGATCTTCCGATGCCGCGAGCATCTTCTCTTCCAGTTCTTTCAGAAGTTTTTTGTAATCCCCATTCAGAAAATCCAGTACACCTTCAATCTGTTTCTGATATTCTTCTTTGGAAATATAACCCTGGCAGGGTGCCTTACACTGTTTGATATGATAGTAGAGACAGGGACGTTCTTTGCCGATATCCCGAGGCAGATTCCGGTTACAGGTACGGACATGATACAGTTTCCGGATCAGTTCCATCGAATCTTTCACTGCCGTGGAACTGGTATACGGTCCGAAATATCTTGCCTTATCCTTTTTCATTCTTCGCACGAACAGTACTCTGGGATACTCCTCATTGACCGTTACTTTCAGATACGGATAAGTCTTATCATCTTTAAGCATGGTATTGTATTTGGGCCGGTGTTCTTTAATCAGATTACATTCCAGTACCAGTGCTTCCAGCTCGGAATCTGTAATAATATACTCAAACCTTGCAATCTGCTGCACCATCTGTTCTTTTTTGATTCCGAGATTTCTGCTGCTCTGAAAATACTGCCGCACCCGGTTTTTCAGGCTGATGGCTTTTCCCACATAGATGATCGCATCCTGCGCATCGTGCATAATATAAACCCCCGGTTTCCCAGGTAATTTTTTCAGTTCTTCCTGAATATCAAACATAACCGTATCCTTTCCTTCTTTCCTTTGTTCCTCTGATCTCTGTTTTTGAAAAAAGGAAAATGGCGCAGTCTCCTGTTCCATTTTCCTTTCTCTTTGCCTTCCGGCAGATATTTCTTTTATTCCTGTATCGGAGATTCCTGTGAGTCTTCCTTCACCGGCTCCTGTACTTTCTTTTCTTCCGGTATATCGCTGACAGGATCCACAGTTACTTTTTCCTCCTGCAATGCGGTTTCTGTCATCGGTTCCTGTCCCTCTGTACCTTCTGCTTCGTGGAAAATCTCCATAAATTCTTTTCCGGTGATCGTCTCGCGTTCGATCAGGAACGCAGCAATCTTGTCCAGTGTTTTTCTGTGTTCGCAAAGCATCTGTTTTGCCTGCTCATAAGATTCTTTCAGCATCTTCATCACTTCGTGATCGATCTCGGTTGCTGTTGCATCGCCACAGTTCAGAGTTGCACGGCCGTTCAGATACTCATGTTCCACACTCGCCAGTCCCATCAGTCCGAACTTTTCAGACATGCCGTACTGGGTGATCATCGCTTTCGCAATCTGCGTAGCTTTTTCAATATCATTAGATGCTCCGGTCGTTACATTACCGAATACCACTTCTTCTGCAGCACGACCACCAAGGAGACCTACCAGCATTGCTTCCAGCTCCGCTTTAGTATTCAGGTATTTTTCTTCTTCCGGTACCTGCATGACATATCCGAGAGCTCCCATGGTTCGCGGTACAATCGTGATCTTCTGCACCGGCTCCGCATCCTTCTGCAGGGCACTTACCAGCGCATGACCCACCTCATGGTAAGAAACGATCCGACGTTCTTCCTGACTGAGAATACGATCCTTCTTTTCTTTACCGACCAGGACAACTTCCACTGCTTCATAGAGGTCTTTCTGGGAAACGGCTTTTCTTCCGTTCTTTACAGCAAGAATGGCTGCCTCATTGATCATGTTGGCAAGATCAGATCCCACTGCTCCGGAAGTTGCCAGTGCAATTGCATCCAGATCCACGGTTTCATCCAGTGACACATCTTTTGCATGCACCTTCAGGATATTGACACGTCCTTTCAGATCCGGGCGTTCCACGATAACACGACGGTCAAAACGACCCGGTCGAAGCAGTGCCGGATCCAGAATCTCCGGACGATTGGTTGCCGCCAGGATCAGAATACCCTTGGACGAATCAAAACCATCCATCTCCGCAAGCAGCTGGTTCAGTGTCTGTTCCCGTTCATCGTTACCGCCACCATACCGACTGTCACGGCTCTTACCAATTGCATCGATCTCATCAATAAAAATGATACACGGTGCGTTCTTCTTTGCTTCTTCAAACAGATCACGGACACGGGAAGCACCCACGCCCACAAACATCTCCACAAAATCAGACCCTGACAGAGAAAAGAATGGTACATGCGCCTCTCCGGCAACTGCTTTAGCCAACAGAGTTTTACCTGTTCCAGGAGGTCCTACAAGAAGGGCTCCTTTTGGCAGTTTTGCACCGATTGTCGTGTATTTTCCCGGATTATGCAGGAAATCCACCACTTCCTGCAAGGATTCTTTCGCTTCATCCTCACCGGCTACGTCTTTGAACGTAACACCGGTTTCTTGCTGTACATAGGCTTTGGCTTTGCTTTTTCCAACCCCCATCATTCCGCCACCTTTGTTCATCTTTCTCATCAGCCAGTTCATCAGGATAATCAGAAATACAAAGGGTACCAGCAGACTTAAAATAGTATAGATGATCGATCCGGTTGGATCTGGCTGGATCTCATTAAAAGTGATCTTATTTCCGGTTTTCTGTTCTGCCTCCAGAAGTCTCGCTGTCAATGTTGTGCTGTCTTCCATAGCAGTGGTAGAATATTCAAATTCCACCCCCTCCACTTTCTGTTCCCTTGGAACAATGGTCAGCACACCACTTTGCAGTTCTACTGATTTGACTTCTCCTTTATCCAACATCTCCAGAAACTTATCATAAGTGATCTCTTTCGATGTGGAACTTTGTAAAATATTGCTGAACACTGTCCAGATCAGCAGGGTTGCCAGTACACAGATCAGCAGCACCAGCAGAGATGATTTATTCTTTGGGCCTCCGGGTCCACCATTGCCATTCGGTCCCTGTCCGTTCGGCCCCTGATCGTTATAATTATTCGGTCTTTGGTCCATAATCTCCTCCTTTTAATACCTACATTATTATAAAGATTTCTTCCCGATAAATCAACTCTTTTCCCCCTTTCGTCATCGAATTTTCAAATTCCGGTTTTTTTTTCATTTCTATATAGCATTTCTCGCCTCTTTTGTAGTATACTAGGGAATGTATTTTTAACTGTCCGATAGGCGGTGTTTGTAAAAGACACAGAACAGTTACGTTATTTTATTTTTTTATACAGGAGGACAAGGTTAGATGAAAATCGGATTTGATAATCAAAAATATTTATCCATGCAGTCCGAACATATCCGGGAACGTATCAATCAGTTTGACAACAAACTCTACCTGGAGTTTGGAGGAAAACTTTTCGATGATTATCACGCATCCCGTGTACTGCCCGGTTTTGCTCCGGACAGCAAACTGCAGATGCTGATGCAGCTTTCTGACCAGGCAGAAATCGTTGTTGTTATCAGTGCCGGAGATATCGAAAAAAACAAAGTTCGTGGAGATCTCGGTATCACCTATGATGTGGATGTATTACGACTGATTGAAGCATTTCGTGGAAAAGGTCTGTATGTGGGAAGCGTTGCGATCACCCAGTACACCGGTCAGAAAAGCGCAGATATTTTCAAAAAGAAACTGGAGAATTTAGATATCCCGGTATACATTCTTTATTCCATTGACGGATATCCAAATAACGTTTCTCATATTGTCAGTGACGAAGGCTATGGAAAGAATGATTACATCAAAACCACTCGTCCTCTGGTCGTTATCACAGCTCCGGGTCCGGGAAGCGGAAAGATGGCTACCTGCCTGTCTCAGCTGTACCATGAGCAGAAACGTGGTGTGCGTGCCGGTTATGCGAAGTTTGAGACATTCCCGATCTGGAATATTCCGTTAAAACATCCGGTTAACCTCGCATACGAAGCTGCCACCGCAGATCTGAACGATGTCAACATGATCGACCCGTTCCATCTGGAAGCTTACGGCGAAACCACTGTCAACTACAACCGTGACGTGGAGATCTTCCCGGTACTCGAAGCCATGTTTGAACGGATCTTCGGCGAGTGCCCTTACAAATCTCCGACAGACATGGGTGTCAACATGGCTGGAAACTGCATCATCGACGATGAAGTATGCCAGGAGGCTTCCCGTCAGGAGATCATCCGCCGTTATTATCAGGCGAAAGCAGGTCTGGTAGACGGCTCCAAGAAAGAAGACGAAGTCTTCAAACTGGAACTGCTGATGAAACAGGCGCATATCACACCGCAGGATCGTAAAGTTGTTGGTGCTGCCATGGAACGTGCAGAACAGACCGGTGCGCCGGCTGCTGCTATGGAATTGCCGAACGGTAAAATCATCACCGGAAAAACTTCTGATTTACTGGGTTCCTCCGCCGCTCTTCTTCTGAACGCGCTGAAAGAGCTGGCTGGCATCTCCCATGAAACGCATATTCTTTCCCCTGCTGCCATCGAACCGATCCAGATTTTAAAAACTGCTTATCTGGGAAGCCGCAACCCGAGACTGCATACCGATGAGATCCTGATCGCACTCTCCAGCAGTACCGCTCTGAACCCGGCCGCTCAGAAAGCACTGGAACAAATTCCGAACCTGAAAGGCTGCCAGGTACACACAAGTGTCATGCTGTCTCAGGTTGATATCCAGACCTTCAAACGCCTCGGTATCCAGCTGACAAGCGAACCGATTTATGAGCATAAATCGATTCTTCATAATGCGTAAATAAAGGTAAATATATTTCAAAAAGAGAAGCCGAAAGGAAACTTAAATGTTCCTCTTCCGGCTTCTCTTTTCACTTTTCTCAACAAATATTTGCGTTTCCAGTAAATGCAATCTTGGACTCGTTGCCCACGTAAACGAAATAAAATACGCTTTGCGAATTTGACTCGTTACTCGCGTAAATAAAAAACAGTCCCCGGTTCTCATTCCACAGGAAAACCGAGGACTATATGTATTACATTTCTATATTATTTTTCTTCAGTTGCATATCCATCCGGGTTCTGGCTCTGCCATCTCCAGGAATCCTGGCACATCTCTTCGATGCCGTACTGTGCTTCCCAACCCAGCTCTTCTTTTGCTTTGGTAGGATCGCAGTAGCACATAGCGATGTCACCTGCACGTCTCGGTTTGATCTGGTATTTTACTTCATGACCGCATGCTTTTTCAAATGCGTGAACCACATCCAGTACGCTGTAGCCATGTCCTGTTCCCAGGTTGTATACACGAACTTCCGGTTTTTCTTCCAGTTTTTTCAGTGCTTTTACATGACCTACTGCCAGGTCCACGACATGGATATAATCACGTACGCCGGTTCCGTCAGGAGTATCGTAATCATCACCGAAGACTCCCAGGCATTCCAGTTTACCGATGGCAACCTGTGCAACATATGGAAGCAGATTGTTCGGGATTCCTTTCGGATCTTCACCGATCATACCGCTCTTATGAGCACCGATTGGGTTGAAATAACGAAGCAGGATAACATTCCATTCCGGATCTGAGGTATGCAGGTCCGTGAGGATCTGTTCCAGCATCCATTTTGTCCATCCGTAAGGATTGGTGCAGGTTCCTTTCGGGCATTCTTCAGTGATCGGGATAAATGCCGGATCTCCGTATACAGTTGCGGAAGAACTGAAGATAATATTTTTGACTCCGTGATTTCTCATGGCATCACACAGATTCAGAGTTCCTGCAATATTATTTTCATAATATTCGATTGGTTTTACTACAGATTCACCTACCGCTTTCAGTCCGGCAAAATGAATAACTGCGTCTACCTTCTCTTTGTCGAAAATATCGTTCATAGCTTCTTTATCACGAATATCCGCATTATAAAATACTACTTTTTTTCCTGTGATTTCTTCTACTCTCTCCAGAGCTTTCTCACTGGCATTGTAAAGATTGTCCACAACAACAACGTCATAACCTGCATTCAGCAGTTCTACGCATGTATGGCTTCCGATATAACCAGCACCGCCTGTAACTAAGATTCTCATTTGCTTTTCCCTCCTTAAGGAATTCATTCGAAACTGTTCATTGTCACAACAATTCCGTTGATTCTTATGTCTTCCTTAGTTTAGCATTATCTGTTTTGGAATTCAATGTCTTTTACAAATATTTAATCCCTAAAAACACATTTGTATATATATTCTCTATTATTGTTACATATCACATTTTCTTTTTCTATGCATTTGCGATACAAATCAGTGCACTCACTCCCAACATACCAACAGTTCCCACAGTTGCAAGAATCTGAACGATCAGCCAGCTTTTCTCTCCCCAAATTTTACGAAATGCCTTCCACAAAAGAACCCCTATAACTGCTCCCAGAGTATTATTGATTACATCAGTAATGTCACTTGCTCCCATGGAAAGCAAATACTGCAATGTTTCTAAAAGCAGGCTGAATCCTGCCCCGGCAAGGATCACTGTTACCCCTGCTCTTTCTCGCGTCAGCATGCCTCCATATATTCCAAATGGTACAAAGATCACTATATTTTCTATCAGTTCCCTGATGTTCAGATTTCCATTTATCATCAGGCAATCCCCGTAAGGAATCAGATTGATATTTCGCAAATGAGGAAGTGCATCCGGTGATGTGCTGAACTTCAAAAGTATAGCCCATATCACAAATGCCAGATAAATAAAAAATAATCCACCTGTCCAGTCTTTCCTCTTCATAAAAACCTCCTGTATCTTTCTAAAATATTTTGTAACTGTTTTACAGTTTCTCTGTTACGAGTTTTCCCTGGTTTACAAGGAACTATAGTAACAGCCAAATTTTTAGAAAGACACAGGAGGTTTCTTAATTTTCTCTTATTCCATATAATTTTCGTAACTATTCATTCCATTTATAATAGTGGCTGAATAGTTACAAGATTTCCAGAATAGCTTTTTGTAGCGTTGTCATCCTTCCACGATCAAATAGGTTCCGTCCGGCAAAGAGAAGATTTCACTGGCTTCCAGAAGTTCTTCTTTACTCATGCCCTCAACATCCATGCCGCTTTCATCCAGATATTCTTTTACTTCTTTGATGTTTTTTACTACAACAGCCATACATTCTTCAAGAAATTCTTCTGCTTCCTCATAAGTCTCTGCCACAGGTTCATCAAAAAGCTGTCCCTGCTGTTTTAAAAAGGTTTCTACGCACTCCTTGCTGTACATTTTATTTTTCCTCCTGAATCTTCAGTAATTTTTCCGGTCGGTCGATAATTTCATCCGCATGATTCTCTTCCAGTTCTTTTCGCTCCCGAAATCCCCACAGCACTCCAATGGTGTACATCCCTGCCGCTTTTCCGGTCTTCATGTCAGTATTCGTGTCTCCCACATACATGCACTCCGACGGCTCCACCTGTAGTTTTTTCGCAATTTTCCATGCTCCGGATGGGTCCGGCTTTTTCTTCATCCCCACTTCCAGCCCCTGGATGACTTCAAACGTATCGCTGCCAAACAGTCCGGTCACAGCCAGATATGTCGCTTCATGTGGCTTGTTGGACAATACCGCCAGCTTCACGCCTCTTCGCTTCAGTTCTTTCAGAGTCTCCTTCATCCCGTTAAATACGGTAACTTTATATAATGGATCTCTGGCAAAAATCTCACGGTATAGTCTCTGACCTTCTTCCAGGCGGCTCATATCTGCTCCCGCAGCTTTCATACACCGTTCCATCAGTACATTTCCGCCATCACCTGCATGATATTTATAGTCCTCTACCGGCTGTGCCGGCGCTCCAAAACGCTCCAGAATCTGATTTGCAACATTTGCAATAGATTCTACCGTATCTGCCAGTGTTCCATCCAGATCAAAAATACAAGCTTTATACATTTCTGTCCTCTTCCTTTCAACCCAATCTGTCATTGCTTTGTTTTATCCGTTTTTTTCAGACAACATTCTCAGATTTCTTACATTATACTTCCTGTCACCGCCTGATGCAAGCGGAAACGCATTACTGTTCACCCTCCACCGTCTGTTCTCTTAAAAATAATCCTTTTCTTTTAACGCAAAATGGATTAGAATAGATATTATGATATGAGAGTACAAAAAAGGAGACTGACGCAAATGAATAAAAAACTTTTAAAAACTCTGACTGGACTGGCCATCGTTGGTACTGCTTTAGGTGCTGCCTTTGCCTATATAAAAAAATGTAAAGAAGTCAATGACCTCGGTGAGGAGGACTTCGATGATCTGTGGGATGGTGAAGAAGAAAACCCGGAAGTCAGCAGCTGCACCCCGTGCCGCAGCTACACCACGATTCCTTCAGATTCGCCTGTTCCTGAAGACGAAAAACATATAGAAGAATCTGAGGAAGACGCTTCTGAAGAAGAAACTCCTTCTGACAATTCAGAAGACTGATTGTTCATGTAAGTTAAAAAGCGGAACGACTGCTCCTGTTTCACAGGTCTGCAGCTGTTCCGCTTTTCTTATCTTTTTATTTATTTGGCAGTTTGAAAGAACTCTTAAGAGAAACGATCCGGTTAAATACCAGCGCTCCCTCTTTGGAATCTTTTGCATCCACACAGAAAAATCCGTTTCTTACGAACTGGAAGCTGTCATATGCTTTCGCATCTTTCAGGCTCTTTTCCACATAACAGTTTTTCAGAACCGTAAGAGAGTTCGGGTTCAGGTTCAGGGAACCGTCTTCGTTATAAACACCCTTCTCTTCATCAATGATATTTTCATACAGACGAACCTCTGCCTGCACATTATCCTGTGCGCTTACCCAGTGAATGGTTCCTTTTACTTTTCTTCCGTCCGGCGAATTGCCTCCCTTGGAAGCAGGATCGTACGTACAGTGAACGGCTGTCACGTTGCCATCTTCGTCGGTATCATAACCCACACAGGTTACAAAGTAGGCATTCATCAGACGTACTTCGTTGTCCGGGTAAAGACGTTTGTATTTTTTGGGAGGTTCTACCATGAAATCTTCTCTCTCAATGTACAGTTCTTTGCCAAACGGTACTTTTCTGGTTCCCAGAGTTTCATTTTCCATGTTGTTCGGAGCTTCCAGCTCTTCGATCTGACCTTCCGGATAATTGTCAATGATCAGTTTTACCGGATCCAGGATCGCCATCACACGGGAACGTTTCAGTTTCAGATCTTCACGGATGCAATACTCCAGCATAGCATAGTCCACAGAGCTGTTTGCCTTGGACACACCACACAGTTCCACAAACATCTTGATGGATTCCGGTGTAAATCCTCTTCTTCTCAGAGCGGCGATGGATACCAGACGCGGATCATCCCAGCCGTCTACAATACCCTCTTCTACCAAACGTTTGATATAACGTTTTCCGGTTACCACATTGGTCAGGTACAGTTTTGCAAATTCAATCTGCTTTGGCGGATACTGATATTCCAGTTCTCTTACCACCCAGTCATATAACGGACGGTGATCTTCAAATTCCAGCGTACAGATAGAATGAGTAACTCCCTCAATTGCATCCTCGATCGGATGTGCGAAATCGTACATTGGGTAGATGCACCATTTGTCTCCGGTGTTGTGGTGTGTCATATGTGCCACACGGTAGATAACCGGATCTCTCATATTGATGTTCGGAGATGCCATATCGATCTTGGCACGCAGAACTTTTGTTCCATCCTCAAACTCTCCGTTTTTCATCCGTTCAAACAGATCCAGGTTTTCTTCCACGCTTCTGTCACGGTACGGGCTGTTCTTTCCAGGCTCTGTCAGGGTTCCGCGATATTCACGGATCTGCTCTGCTGTCAGATCACATACAAATGCTTTTCCCTTTTTAATCAGTTTTATGGCTGCTTCGTACATCTGGTCAAAATAGTTGGATGCAAAGAACAGACGGTCTTCCCAGTCAGCTCCCAGCCATTTTACATCTGCCTGGATGGACTCCACAAATTCGATCTTTTCTTTGGTCGGGTTGGTATCATCAAACCGCAGGTTGAATTTTCCGTTATATTCCTGAGAAAGACCAAAGTTTAACAGAATGGATTTTGCATGTCCGATATGCAGATATCCGTTCGGTTCCGGGGGAAAACGGGTGCAGATTGTCTCGTATTTCCCTTCTGCCAGGTCCTTTTCTATAATCTGTTCAATAAAATTCTTGGAAACTACTTCTTTTTCCATTACACTCCTCCTCAATTCAAAATAATCAATCATTGGTCCATTGAACTAATGATTAATATGTAATGCAACCACGAGAGCGTGTCTGAAACCAGACACGCTCTGATATAGTCTTCATATTACCACATTTTTTTTAAGAATTAAAGGGCTTTTTCTATTGTCTTTCCAGAATCTGCATGAATTCTTCGCCGGTGATGGTTTCATTTTCATACAGGTATTTTGCCAGTTCATGCAGTTTCATAATATTGTCCTGTAGAATCTGCAGTGCTTTCTCGTGCTGCTGTTTTACCAGCTCTACCACTTTCTTGTCGATCAGTGTCTGTGTCTCGAAGGAGCAACTCAGGGAGGAATCACCGCCCAGATACTGGTTGCTGACATTTTCCATCGCCACCATGTCGAACTCATCGCTCATACCGTAACGGGTGATCATACCCCTTGCCAGTTTGGTTGCCTGTTCTATGTCGTTGGAAGCACCGGTTGTGACAGAATGGAAGATCAGTTCCTCCGCGGCGCGTCCACCGGTGAATGTAGCAATCTTATTCTCCAGTTCTTCCTTATTCATCAGATAATGTTCGCCGTCTTCCACCTGCATCGTGTAGCCGAGGGCACCGGAAGTTCTGGGAATGATGGTGATCTTGTGTACCGGTGCAGAATTCGTCTGTTTTGCCGCTACCAGTGCATGGCCAATTTCATGATAGGATACGATCAGTTTCTCTTTCTCAGAAAGTACACGGTTCTTCTTCTGATAACCGGCGATAACCACTTCGATACTCTCTTCCATATCTGCCTGTGTGGCAAATCGTCTGCCATCTCTGACCGCACGGAGTGCTGCCTCATTGACAATATTGGCAAGTTCGGCACCGGAAGCACCGGCTGCAGCTTTCGCAATAGCACTGAAGTCTACGTTATCTGCAATCTTGATCTTCTTTGCATGAACCTTCAGGATCTCTTCCCTTCCCTGCAGATCCGGCAGTTCCACCGGGATTCTCCGGTCGAAACGTCCCGGACGAAGCAGTGCAGGATCCAGGGAATCCGGACGGTTGGTTGCTGCCAGAATGACAACACCTTTGGATCCATCAAATCCGTCCATCTCAGTCAGCAGCTGGTTCAGAGTCTGTTCTCTCTCATCATTACCGCCGATATTGCCGTCACGCTTTTTACCAATGGTATCGATCTCGTCGATAAAAACGATACACGGTGCTTTTTCGTTCGCCTGTTTGAACAGGTCACGCACCTTTGCAGCACCCATACCTACGAACATCTCCACAAACTCTGATCCTGAGATGGAAAAAAAAGGTACTTCCGCCTCACCGGCTACCGCTTTGGCCAGTAATGTTTTACCGGTTCCAGGAGGGCCTACAAGCAGGGCTCCTTTCGGCATCTGTGCACCGATATCCTGATAACGTTCCGGATGATGCAGATAATCTACAATCTCTGTCAGCAGTTCCTTTGCCTCATCCTCACCTGCCACATCAGAAAACTTGATACCGGTAGATGATTTTACATAAATCTTTGCATTACTCTTTCCGAACATCATACTGCCCGGACCGCCACCCATGCTCTTTGCCATTTTCTTGGAAAGCCAGTTTCCGATTAACACAAAAATCACAATCGGGATCACCCAGCTGAAAATCAGGGTACCCAACATGGACTGTTTCTGCGGAATCACAGAACCAAACTTTACATTCGCCTGATTCAGCCGATCTACCAGATCAGGGTCATTCATAGTTCCTGTCTTGCAGACCTCTTCCCTGCCGTTTACATTTACTTTATAGTAAATTACAGCATTCTGTTCCTGTACCTCTACTTCAGTTACATTACCGGCACTGACCTGGCTTAAGAACTCGTTATATCCGGTCTCTTTTACACTTCGCTCACTCATCCAAGGCACCAGCAGAAAGTTCAGAGCCAACAGAACGACCAGTGCGATTGCATAATAGAAAATCACAGGCCGTTTCGGCGAATTGTTTTTGACTTCATTCATATCCTTTTTTCTCCTTTCTCATATACTTTATTGTATACCCTGGAAAATGCTTCCTGCAAGAAAACTATCAGAAAATTTTTATAAATTTCTCATAAAATATAACTGGAAATTATCCTCTTTCTGGCATATACTCTTTTATATATTAAGATGTCGGGATCAAAAGGTATTCTGACCTCTTTGATACCGAATTGTTCTGTACTCTGTACGCTTATAATTCTCATATCATATCACAACAGGAGGAATCTCATGACAGGCAGCGAACGCCGACAGGAACTATTACAACTTTTATCCGGGACACAGACACCAATTTCCGGTGCCTCACTGGCAAAGCATTTTACCGTCAGCCGCCAGGTGATTGTTCAGGATATGGCACTGCTTCGTGCTCAGGGACATGAAGTGCTTTCCACCAATCGCGGGTATCTGATCCAGGCCCCTCTCCGTGTCTCCCGTATTTTCAAAGTTTTTCACACCAGCGAACAGATTGTCGATGAGTTATGCACCATTGTGGATCTCGGCGGCACCGTTGAAGATGTCTTTGTTCATCATAAAATCTACGGCCAGCTTCAGGCACCCTTGCATATTTCATCACGCAGAGACGTACAGATCTTTCTGGAAGAGTTAAAAAGTGGCAAATCCACGCCACTGAAAGATGTCACTTCCGATTACCATTATCATACCGTCTCCGCGGACTCCGGCGAAACTCTGGATCTGATCGGACAGGAATTAGGAAAGAAAGGATATCTCTGCCAGTAACTTTCTGGCTATGATATCCTTTTTTGTCCGTTTTCTATTTTCCCGGTATCTTATTCTCTATTGTCTCTGCTTTTCTCTGTCACAACCTGATACATATACAGTTCGTGCAGTGCTCTCGTTGCACAGATATATTTTGCCTGCCGGATCAGATCGTCCTCCGGCTGTCTTCCCCAGACAGTAAATACCTGATCGAATTCCAGACCCTTCGCAAGATAGAACGTTGTCACCGTAATACCTTTTTTGAACCGGGAACTGTCCTTGTTCATATAGGTAATCTGTTCATATCCCAGCTCTTTTTTCAGGATTGCTGCCATCTTCCACGCTTCCTGATCGGTTATGGTAAGAACTGCTGCTGTCTCATAACCGTCCGGCTGTACCCGCAGTTCCTTCAGAATCTGTGCGGTAACTTCTTCCTCTGTGATTTTTTTCTCACACACCGGTTTTCCATGGCGTTCAAAAAGTTTAAGATCAGTAATTCCGGCAAGTTCAGCCGCATAAGCAGCGATTTCCACCGTATTCCGATAGCTTTTATCCATCACGATTTTTCGAAGTTTTTTCCCGAGAATACCCGGTAAAAATGTCAGCACATCCTGCTGTTTTTCATCCATAGTCTGTGCCCGGTCTCCAAGAATCGTCATCTTGCACGGAAAAAGCTGTGACAAAATCTGGTACTGCATCGGCGTATAATCCTGCATCTCATCGATTACCAGATGTTTGACTCCTGCGCGTTTTGCGGGCTGTAACAGATGATATTTCAGATACAGCACCGGATAGACATCCTCATAACGCAGCATACGCTTCTCATACCATACCGATGGGAGCGGACGCATCCCGACAGACTCCAGAAAACGGCTGTACAGCACATAGATATCTCTCGTCTCATACATCGCCATGAACTGTTCGTAAAAATACTGCTGTTCTTCCTCGTTCAGATCCCGTCCGGCAAGAGTTTCATAATCATCAACCACATATTCCCGCACTGCATCCATCCGGGACAGTAACGGAATCTCCAGAAACCGGGTATAAAATAGAAGCAGGATCCGGGATGCTTTGATCTCGTAATTTCGATACGTAAAATCCCGGATATCCATCAGACTGTCCTCCAGTTCCATCAGATAACCTTCCATCTGGTTCAGAAAATCCGGAGACTGCTTTTCCCAGTATCTTCCCCGCTCCTTCGGCTGTACCAGGTTCCTTTCAATCATATCATACCGGTCTTCACAGTCCGGCACCACATCTTTGAGTTCCCGGTAAGCAAAGAGATCAAAACTCATTTCCTGAATATTTTCTTCTCCCAGTTCCGGTAAAATATGGGAAATATAATCTGAAAATACACCATTTGGCGATAAGATCAGAATATTCGAGGATTTCAGGTTTTTCCGGTCATGATATAAAAGATACGCAATCCTGTGAAGTGCCACCGAAGTCTTTCCGCTTCCAGCCACTCCCTGGATCACCAGAATCCGATCACTGGTATTTCGGATAATCGCATTTTGCTCTTTCTGGATTGTCCGCACAATATTTTTCAGCTGGACATCTCCATTGGCTCCAAGCTCCGCTTTCAGGATATCATCATCGATCTTCACATCACTCTCAAAGGCATAGACCATTTTCCCGTTTTTGATCTTATACTGCCACTTGGAGACAATTTCTCCATCCATCCGTCCTCCCGGTGCTTCATACCAGGCTTCTCCTTTATCGAAATCATAAAAGAGACCGCTCACCGGGGCACGCCAGTCATATACCAGAGGTGTCTGTCCGGTTCTTTCAGCAAAATTGCCGATACCAATATAAAAACTTTCCGCCGCATCTTCTCCGTCATAACAGAAATCCACTCTGCCAAAGAAAGGGGAATCAAGCATTTTCTGAAACCGGTGTTTCAGATGCATCTGCTGCTGATTTGTATTCAGCTGATTCAACAGAGCCTGCTGATTATCATAATCCTCATATCCGTACTGATCCATCTCCGTATAGTTTTCCCAGTAGTATTCATGCATGTCTTCTACTTCTTTTGCCCCTTCTTCAAGGGACAGATTCAGCTTTGCGATTCGTTCTTTCAGTTTTTCTAGTACCAGGTTTAAGTAAGCAGTTTGGTCTGTCATCGTCCTCTTCCTTTATACAAGAGGCTGTTGTACGGTCTTACCGGCACGCACCACAGCCCCTGTTATTTACATTTCATAACTGTTCAGTACCTTCACAGTTACGAGCCAAAATGCATAAAAAATCACCTTCGGTGATGGCATTTTGGCTTGTATGTCTCGGGATTTTGACATATTCATGTCAAAACACCTCGCGGGACAGTGGCTACTGAATAGTTACTACATTTCATAAAATGCTTTGTAGCATTTGGTTGTCTCGTATACATCTGCCTTGGAACTTACTTCATACGGTGCATGCATATTCAGGATCGGTACACCGATATCGATCACATCCATACCGTAAGCTGCCGGAATATAAGCGATAGTTCCACCGCCACCTGCATCGATTCGTCCCAGTTCTGCTGTCTGGTATTCCACTTTTGCATCATCAAACGCTTTACGTAAGATACCCAGATATTCTGCATTGGCATCATTAGAACCGCTCTTTCCTCTTGCTCCGGTATATTTGCTTATCGCCGCTCCTTTTCCAACGTACGCGGAATTATTCTTTTCAAATACTTCAGCATACAGCGGATCATATCCGGCATTGACATCTGCAGACAGCATTTTTGAGTTTTTCAGAGCGCGGCGCAGTTTCAGTTCAGAGTATTCCCCCTGACTGTTGATCACTTCTGCAACAGTATTTTCCAGAAAATGAGCATGCATACCGGTTGCTCCCACGCTTCCGATCTCTTCTTTATCCACAAACAGGCATACTTTTGTCTTTGCAGACGGTTTGCTGTGTAAGAATCCCATCAGAGAAGTAAAGGCACAGATTCTGTCATCCTGTCCGTAAGCCATGATCATGCTGCTGTCCAGACCGAAATCCCTTGCTGCTCCTGCCGGCACAACCTCAAGCTCGGCAGATACAAAATCTTTTTCTTCAATGCCATACTGTTCTTTTAACAGCTGTAACACATAAGCTTTGACCGGATTTTCTTCCTTTTCATCTTCTTTTTTATCCATCGGCTGACTGCCCACCAGAAGATCCAGTGCTTCTCCTTCAACGACAACGCTTCCTTTTTTCTCCATCTGTTTTGCGGACAGATGCACCAGAATGTCGGTCACTCCCACAACCGGATCTTCCGGTTTCTCACCTATGTTTATCTGCACGGTTGTTCCGTCTGTTTTTACGATCACACCGTGAATCGCCATCGGAGAAGCTACCCACTGGTATTTTTTGATTCCACCATAATAATGGGTGTCCAGATAAGCCATACCTCCGTTTTCATATAACGGGTTCTGTTTGATGTCCAGACGCGGAGAATCGATGTGGGAACCTATCAGAAGCATACCGTTTTCGATATCATCTGTTCCGATTTCCATCATGATTACGGATTTTTTCATATTTTCCGCATAGATTTTATCTCCGGCTTTCAGCTGCTTTCCTTCACGGATCACATCCTCCAGATTTTCAAAACCCTGTTCTTTTGCGATTCTGCAGATATTGCTGCTGCATTCCCGCTCTGTCTTTCCTGCATCCAGAAATTCCCGGTACATCTTTGCCAGTTTCTGGATCTCTTTTTTTTCTGTCTCATGATACTGTCTCATGATTCTTACCCCTTTCTGCTTTGTAACTACTTTGTAACTGTTCAACATCTTCACAGTTACACTACTTTTTGTCTTTGCAGACCATATTAAAAACAGTACCACAAATTTTGCGGTCTGCATAGGTCTTTTTCTTATTTCCACTCGACTTTGCTTCCGGATTTTCCTTTTGTCACCACCAGCTTCTGCTCAATCTGTTCCTTCAGTTCCGTTACATGTGAAATGATTCCCACCAGACGGCTGCCTCCGGAGAGTCCCTGGAGGATACGGATTGCCTGTTCCCTGGCGTTTTCATCCAGTGAACCAAATCCTTCATCAATAAATAAGGTATCGATATGAACTGCTCCCACAGCCTGTGTGATCACATCCGTCATACCAAGTGCCAGTGCCAGTGCTGCCATGAAGGATTCTCCACCGGAAAGGGTCTTGACATCCCGCACCTTTCCGGTGATCAGACTGTAGACATCCAGATCAAGACCGGTATTCCCCTGAGTGGAAAGGTTTTCCATACTTCTGCATTTTAGCAGAAACTGTCCGGCAGCCATCCGTTCCAGATGACGATTGGCACATCGGATCATATGCTGAAAATACTGACGCTGCATATACGATTCCAGATCGATCTTTGCCGTGCCGGTAAGGCTCCCGTTGGCAGTGCGACTCAGAGTATTCAGTACCTGATACTGTTTTCGCAGTTCTTCTCTCTCCTTCGTCAGCTGCTGCAGTCTTCGGTTTGCCTGCTGATTCGTCTCTCGTCGGCTGTAAAGCTTTCGGAGTTCTCTCTCCTTCAGCCTCTGCTGTTCTTTTTGTTCTTTCAACTCCTTTTCCGTCTGTTCAAGATCCGGGGCTTCTTTTTCTTTCAGCTGGCTTCTCAGCCATTCCACTTCCTGACAGCTCCGGCGCAACTCCTCTTCGTAGGCATCTATTGCTTTCTGCCTCCGCTCCAGCTCCGCAGGTTTCATGCATGCTTTCTTAAAATCCTCTTCTTTTTCAAAAAGCTGTTCCCTCCGCACCTGTTCATAAGCGTTCTGTTTTTCCTGTTCCTGTTGTTTTAAAGTTTTACACTGTCGCTGTACCTCTTCCAGCTGACCTTTTTTCCTGTTTTCTTCCTGCAGGAATTTTTGCAGACTCCCGGAGACACGATCCAGCTCTTTTTTGGATATCTGAAGCTTTTCTTCTCCGTCTATCAATCGTTTCCGGGCTTTTTCTTCCCAGTCTTCCCAGCGGTTTTTCATCACTTCCAGACTTTCTTCCTCTGTCTGTTCTCTATGTAACAGATGCGTTTGCTGCTCCCGGATGACCGCTATTTCCTGCTGATAGAGATTTTCTGACCGCTGATACTTCTGTCTTCGGTCTTCCCTGGTATTTTCCGCCTGATTTCGGCGTTCTCTCTCTTTTTCCACCAGTTCCTGGCTCAGATTCTCGGAAACCGGCTCCGCCGGAGCTGGATGATGGAGGGAACCACATACCGGACAGGGATAATTGTCCTGTAGCCCGGAAGCAAGAATCCCTGCCTGTCCGGCAAGATATTCCTGATACAGAGTTTCATAACGTTGGGCCTGCTGCCGGTAAGAAAGGTCTGCTTTCCGGTAACTGTCTGCTGCCTGCTGCCGGTGTATTTCCAGACGCTGTGCTTCTTTCAGATGGCTCTGCAGCTGTCCGTACTGTTCAAGTGCCTGTCGCAGCCGTTCAAGCACCGGCACTTCTTTCTCCTCCAGTTTCTGCACATAACTGTTCCAGGTTTTCTCCTTTTCTTTCAGTTTTTCTATTTCTTCTTTCCGTTCCTCCAGCCACGCTTTCAGCTGTTTTTCCTGCATCTGCATCCGTTCTCTGCTCTCTGCCGTCTCCCGGTAGCCTACATAAACCATTTCTACTTTTGCCGCCCGCTTTGCGGCACCGATCCGTTCCTTTTCCTGTTCCTTTTCTTCTCTTTTCTCTTCCAGCACACGAATCTGTTTTTCCAGCTGCGCAAGTTTTGAAAAACTCTCTGCTCTCTCTTTTTCCACACTGTAGCGCTGATTCAGTTTTTCCAGCGCCGCAGTTGTTTTTTTCATTTCTTTCCGGCTCTGTTCATACTGCAATTTATCTTCTTCCAGCATGCGCTCTGCAAAAGCAAGCACAGCCTCAAGATCCGGTTCTTTCTGTCCTGTCCGGAGCAGTTCCTCCTTTTCCTGAACCGTGCTTTCCGAAACTTCCATCTGTTCTATCTCCCGCAGACAGGACTTTCTGTTATCCTCCAGCTCACCGTAACACCGTTTGTTCCTGTTTTTCAGTTCCTCCTGCACCCGTCCGAAGATTCTTGTATCAAAGATCCTGGAGAAAATTTCTTTTCGCTCATCGGACTTTGCCAGCAGCAGCCGCAGAAAATCTCCCTGTGCGATCATCGCGATCTGCATAAACTGTCTGGCATCCACACCGAGGATTTCCACCAGTTTCCGGTTAACTTCCTGTCTGTTTCCCGGATACAGACTGCCATCCGGCTGATACAGCTCCACGCTGCCCCGCTCCTTTGTCATCGTCCTCCCACCGTCTTTGTTCCGTCGTTTGCTCTCCCTCTCATACTCCGGACTTCGAAGCACCCGCCAGATCTGTCCCCCGGTGGAAAATGTCAGATCCACATATGTCTTCGTCCCATCCGGCGCGTACTGGCTGCGCATCATGGTTCCGTCTCTCCGTCCACCGCTGGTCTGTCCATACAGTGCATAGGTGATCCCGTCAAAGATCGTTGTCTTACCTGCCCCGGTATCTCCCGTGATCAGAAACACACCCTGCTGCACCTGCCCGAAATCTATTGTCACGCAGTCCGCATAAGAGCCAAATGCGGACATCGTCAGTATCATCGGTCTCATCCTTCTTCCTCCCTGATTTTCGCAAATACTTCTTCCAGCACTGCCGCCTCTTCTTCCTGCAGCTTCCGTCCCTGAATCTGGGAAAAGAACTGTTCAAAAACCAGTTTCGGATCTGACTGTGTATCCTCTGCCTGTCCGTCTTCCCATTCTTGTACAAGCTTCCGGTTTCTCTCTGTCCTCACTTCCAGAATATGCGTAAAGATCCGTTCCAGCTGTTCCTTCGGCTGATACAGTTCCTCTTCATCCGTCAGAACAATACTGACATAATCCTCGCAGATACTGTCTTTGTTCGCTTCCAGAATCTCTTCCAGTCTTCCCCTGATCACGCATATCTCCCGTAACGGATGCAGCGGATGCAGCTGAATCACCGGTTCCTGTCCCGGTGCTTTCAGAATCACTTCTGTCACCGATTTTTCCTGTTCCCACTCACTGACTGAGTATTTTAACATCGAACCACAGTAACGGATACTTTCTCTTCCCATCGACTGCGGGCGGTGGATATGTCCCAGTGCCACATAGGAAAACGGCGCAAGACACGAAATATCCACCTGATCAAGTCCTCCCACACTTATCGTCTCGGAATCACTGGTTTTCGGTGTCTCACCACCTGCAGTATAGAACTGATGGGAAATCAGTATATTTCGTTTCTCTGTATCCACCTGCTCTCTCTCCAGAAGAAATTTTACCGCCTCATTATAATCCCTGCGTATCTCTTCCCATCCGTTTTTCACTTTTATCTCTGTTTCCCCGTCGCGGTCTCTTTGTTCTCCTGCTCCGTCCTCTCTGTCTGTTTCCTTTTTGCTCTCTTCCATTAGTTTTCGCACATATCCGGGTTTCACAAACGGAAGCATCCATACCTCTGTCTCTCCCCATTCATCTTGAAAAGTGACCTTTTTCAGATGGTCTTCCGGTATCTGTGGACAGGTTCCCGCCACATAGATCTGTTGCCTGCTCAGAATCTTTGCACCGAACGCCAGTCGTTCCGGAGAATCATGATTCCCGCTGATGATCAGCACCGGAATCTTCGGTTCCAGCTGGCTTACTTTGGTAAGAAACCGGTCAAAGACCGTAACCGCTTCCGCTGCAGGTACTGATTTGTCATACACATCACCAGCGATCATGACACCGTCCGGTCGTTTCTCCCGGATCAATTCATAAATCTCTGTCAGGATCCACTCCTGATCTTCCAGCAGAGAATATCCATATAACTGCTTCCCGATATGCAGATCGGATAAATGAAAAAAATGCATTGCCTCGCCTTCTTTCTGTTAGATTTCTCACATTATCGCGACAGTCGTCAAGGTCTCGTGCAGGCACGAACTTTTACTCGTTGCTCGCATAGACTATGAGAAACACGCTCCGCGAGTTTCTCAAACTACCGCGGCAGTCGTCAAGGTCTCGTGCAAGCACGGACTTTAACTCGTTGCTCGCGTAAACTATAAAATTCCCCACACAACCGGTCATTGGCCGGATGGCAGGGAATTTTGATCCTTATTCTTGCTCCTGTGTTTCCTTTTTCTCTTCTTTTGTTTCTGTCACTTCTGCAACCTCTTCCTCAGATGCTTCCTGAACCTCTTCTGTTACGTTGGCATCCTCTTTCTCCAGTTCCCTGGTCAGTTCCAGTGGTGTGATATTCTCCGGTGTTACCTGTGTTGCATGCTCCATCAGACTTTTCTTCTGTCCTGCTTTTTTCGGTTGAACGGAAGTTTTATCTGCTTCCTTTCCTTTTTTCCGATTGTTCGGTTCTACCGCATAGATACGATCCGGATGATTTTTCGCTACCTTTTTCAGGCCACTAACCGCCCAGAGCAGAAACAACGGTAACAGCAGATTGGAAATGATCATAAACGGACTGATCATATGCATTGCTGTCAGTGCAACACCCGCCAGAACTTCGAGACCCAGAATTCCCAGGCTCATTTTCCACAAAAGTGCAACCTTATCCAGCCGATTGTTTAACCGGAAACAAAAGATTCCAACCATGGTTTCGATCACTGCCTGAATATAATATACTACGCTGCATGCGCGAAGTGTTCCGCTTGTAATGTCAATCTGTTTTAATGCCTCCAGAACCTCTTCATTCCCCTTGTCCGCCATTCCTGCCATTGACCAGCACCGCATACCGTAGGACAGGCTGGATGTCAGAGCTGTCATAACCAGCATGATTCCCACCAGCATAACGATCATCTTGCCGTTAAGGGCCCGGCGCATTTCCTTCTGATCCTGATATTGATACATAGTTTTCCTCCGTTCTCCTGTTTCTTTTTCACTGTCCGTAACTGCTTTATAACTTTACAGTTACCACTATTTTTCAATTTTAATGAAGAATCTTTTGTTTGTCAAACTGAAACAGAGACTTTATTCTTTTTTTACATTTGTTTTCTTACGATCCGATATTCGTCGTCCAGCTGATAATACGGACACTGGTAAAAAGTATCACTTAAAAACCGATACATCTCATCTTCATCCAGATCCACTTCGCAGCAGTAGCAATCGGATTCTTCATCGTATACATAATTCGCACAACTCTCACAGTTTGTCTGTTCTGCCATCACTTTTCCCCCGTTTTCTTATTTGCAGTCCTTTTTCCGGCTCTGCTTTCGCTGTGTAGAGAGCCCTGCTTTTTATTATATCCGCTCTCTTACTCCGATACAAGTGGAAATCTATTTTTCCATCTCAAAATAAAATGCTTGCTTTTTATCCGCTGATATGATATTATAAAGGTCGGTTTTAGCGAACCGTTTTTCATGCCGCTGTGGCGGAATTGGCAGACGCACTTGACTCAAAATCAAGCGGTTAACAGCCGTGCCGGTTCGAGTCCGGCCAGCGGCATCCGAGCTGTTGCATACATCATATGCAGCAGCTTTTTCTTTACACGGACGTATATTTCTGCTAATAAAATCAATCCATTGGATTAATTATTGATATTCACCGAAAAAAATCCCCTGTTGGAAATCCTGAACTTCCACAGGGGATTTTTTTATTGTATATCAATAAAACATAATTCTTCCCGTTTTCCTGAAATTAGTTTACGTGAATGTGTTCTCTTGATTTTTCTGCAATCTCTGCTTTGATCTTTTCTACAAAAGTATCCAGTGGCAGAACCGTAGTTTCTTTTTCGCCATGCAGACGGAAGGAAACGGTTCTGTCGTCTTTTTCATTGAATCCGACAACCAGCAGATACGGTACTTTTTCTACCTGACCTTCACGCATACGATACCCAAGTTTTTCTGCACGGTCATCCAGTTCCACACGGACATCTGCTGCTTCCAATGCATCCACGATTTCCTGTGCATATGCATTCAGACCTTCATCGTCGGTCTTAACCGGCATAACACGTGCCTGAACAGGTGCCAGCCAGGTCGGCAGGTTTCCTTTGGTCTCTTCCAGAATGTATGCCATGAAACGATCCAGAGATCCAAGAATTGCGCGGTGCAAAACAACCGGTGTCTGTTTTTCTCCGTTGCTGTCGATGTAGGACAGATTGAATTTCGCCGGCAGGCAGAAGTCCAGCTGACAGGTAGACAGGGTAATCTCGTTACCGATGGCAGGCTGTACATTGACATCCAGTTTCGGGCCATAGAATGCAGCTTCTCCGATTTCTTCGGTGTATTCGATTCCGATGCTGTTCATTACATCACGCAGTGCATCTTCTGCTGTGTTCCACATCTCATCATCATCATGATATTTTTCTTTGTTTTCCGGATCACGCAGAGACAGTACACAACGATAATTGGTGATTCCGAAATCTTTATAGGTACTGAAGATCAGTTCTACTACTTTTGTAAATTCATCCTTGATCTGTTCCGGTGTTACAAACAGATGGGCATCGTTCTGACAGAAATGTCTTCCCCGTTCGATACCTTTCAGCGTTCCGCTGCTCTCATAACGGAAGTCATGCGCAATCTCGCCGATACGGATCGGCAGGTTTTTATAAGAATGTCTTTTATTTGCATAAATCATCATATGATGCGGACAGTTCATCGGACGAAGAACAAAAGATTCCCCTTCCATCTCCATCGGCGGGAACATGTTCTCTTTGTAGTGATCCCAGTGGCCGGAAGTCTTATACAGGTTGACAGTACCAACACAAGGTGTCATAACATGCAGATAACCCAGTTTACGTTCTTTTTCCTTGATGTAATTTTCCAGCTCCTGCCAGATTGTATATCCTTTCGGCAGGAACATCGGCAGACCACGTCCAACCAGATCGTCAACCATGAACAAATTCATATCTTTTCCAATCTTTCTGTGATCTCTTTCTTTTGCTTCCTCCAGTAACTGCAGATGTGCTTCCAGTTCTTCTGCGGTCGGGAAACATACACCGTAGATACGCTGCAGCATTTTGTTTTTACTGTCACCCTTCCAGTAAGCTCCGGAGTGACGAATCAGTTTAAAATGTTTACAAAGTTTTACATTATCCACGTGAGGTCCACGACACAAATCGGTAAAGTCACCCTGATCGTAAACAGTGATATTTCCCTCTTCCAGATCTGCGATCAGATCCAGTTTATAAGGATCATCGGCGAACATTTCCAGTGCTTCTTCTTTAGACACTTCACGACGGATGATCTTTTTGCCGGATTTTACAACTTTTTTCATCTCTTTTGTGATCTTTTCGATGTCCTCATCACGAATTACATCCTCTCCAAGATCAATATCATAATAGAAGCCCTCTGCAACAACAGGTCCAACCCAGAACTTTGCCTGTGGATACAGATGTTTGATCGCCTGAGCCATTACATGGGCACAGGAATGATTCAATGTTTTTAACTGTTCATCTTCTTTAAAATTTACCATTTTTCTTCTCCTTTTTACCATTGTCAGCGAGAAAAACACGCTATTGCGGCAGTAGTCAAGATTCCATGAAAGAACAGACTTTAACTCATTACCCGAGTAACGAAAAAACACCCTTAGATGACAGACTGCCACCTAAGGGTGCTATTATGCACGGTTCCACCTTATCTTTCTCTTATTGCCTGTAACAGAGCAACCCGGTAACGCTTCGGATGAAATCTCATCCTTCTACGCACAACTCAGAAGTGGTTTTCCTGCAACCTGTCCATAAGAAACTTCCACCATACATTTCTCTCTCTGTATAGATCTGACTGCATTACTTTCTTCGTCAACGCTTTTTCATACTATTTTCTAAACCGAGTTCATTATAATATAATACCGATGGAAATTCAATGCTTTTTTACTCAATTTCCACTTCGTTTCCTGTTCTTCCCCCTTTTGTAAACGCCATTGCATTGTTAAGAGTTGTCTCACTGATGGCATCCAATGCTTCATAAGTGAAGAATCCCTGATGAGAGGTAATAATAACATTCGGGAAGGACAGCAATCTCGCCGTCACTGAAGTCTCCATAATCTCATCGGAACGGTCTTCAAATACATTTTTCTTTTCTTCTTCGTATACATCCAGGCCGACTGCAAAGAATTTTCTTGCACGGATTCCCTCGATCAGATCTTCTGTCTTTACCAGACCACCACGGGAGGTATTGACCAGGATCACACCATCTTTCATCTTTCTGATAGATTCCCGATTGATCATATGATAGGTCTCATCCATCAGTGGGCAGTGAAGGGAAATCAGGTCGCTCTGCGCCAGCAGTTCATCCAACGATACGTATTTTACGAAATCCAGTGCCGGATTCTGATATTTATCATAGGCAATGACATTCATGCCAAATCCATGACAGATTCTCGCCATTGCCGCACCGATTTTACCGGTTCCCACGATACCAGCTGTTTTCCGGTAGAAATTTACTCCCTGCATACCACCAAGGCTGAAGTCGTTTTCGCGAACTCTCACATAGGCTTTGTGGATTCTCCGGGTGGCAGCCAGTGCCAGTGCCATCGCGTGTTCTGCTACAGCTTCCGGGGAATATCCGGGCACACGCATGACTTTGATTCCACATGCGGTCGCTTTCTCCACATCCACATTGTTAAATCCCGCACAGCGCATCAGAATCAGTTTCACTCCACACGCAGACAGGACATCGATCGTTTCGGTTCCCACATCACTGCTGACAAATGCACAGATCGCATCGTATCCTTTTGCCAGTTTTGCAGTACTCGGAACCAGTTCAGATTTCAGATATTCGATCTGAATATCCGGATAGTCTTTTGCTTTTGCTTCAAAAGACTCTTTATCATAACTTTTTGTATCATAAAATAAAATCTTCACAGCATGCTCCTCCTTTTTCTGTTTTTTTCATATAGAAACATTATTTTCCAGACAGTTTTCTGTCTTTCTTATTATATCCTTTCTTCTTTTTCCTGTATACATTTTTTTAGAAATTGATAGATTTCCTCATCAGTAGGCGGACATCCCTGCAGACAGGAAGCAAACCCCCTGGTGCAGCTGCCGATTCCAAGCATTCCTGTCTTTCCCCGATATCCCTGTCCGATACATATCTTCGTATCCAGTTTTTCCAGAACGCCTTCTTCTTTTAACCGGTCGAGTGCAGGAATCAGATACCCGTAACAGGCACTGCAGGACTCAACCTCCTCTACGGCATCCGCTACTTCCACTACTTTTCTCCTTCCGGTCTTTACCACCTGTGAAACCGGTGGATTCAGTTCCCGGATCCGGGCCTGTGTCCAGTCTGCACATCCGGCCCCCAGCGCTTCTGCCATTCGGATATACGGCACTTCTTCCACCCCATACCCCATCTCATGGCAGACAAATGCATCGACCAGTACCGGATCTCTTCCGGCGATCAAACGGTTCATCTCCACCGGATTGCCTCCGTCCTCAAAGTCCCAGTCCCCGCAGATATTGTCAACCAGAATAAAATCCTGATGCAGCCCGACTGCCAGGTGTGCAATCGGTTTATGCAGTCCCATCGCGTGAAAATGACGTTTTTCCCGGTTTGGAAGCAGTCCCTTCATATTCTTCAGTGCACAGGTGATCTTCGTCTGGCAATGCCCCTTCATCACCGGTACATTGATCAGAAAATCGAGACTTTTTGCCTCCCGGCAGATCTCAAGTTCCATCCCTCCGCACTCCGTCAGTTCTCCGGGATCTGCCTGCATATCTTTAAATGGAACCTTGTACATTTCGCTCAGCTTCTCATATCCACAGACTTGCATGGATTCTCTCGTCTTATCCCCTACCCAGGAACCTTCCAGCATGATGATATTCTGAAATCCCGCTTCCTGCAGATATTCGATGATTCCAGCCACAATTTCAGGATGAGTTGTTGCCCCCAGAAAAGCCTCCGACGGAGCCACCAGGTTCGGCTTGATCCCAATCTTTTTCCCCCTCGCTCCGATCTGTGCTTCCAGTCCGGCAGCATACAGGATCTCTTTTGTCATCTCTTTATACTCTGTTCCATGAATCAACAGTAATTCTTCTTTTTCCATATCTGTTCCTTTCTGTCTGCTTTTTACGTAAGAGTCAAAAAACCCCGGAGTTCACCCCGGGGTTTTTATTTTTCTGTTTTATCGTAACTGTTCAGTACTCTCGCAGAATGCTACCTACTGAATAGTTGCGCTTTATCTTCTTTTCAGGAAATCCGGAATCTGGATATCTTTTCTCGGAACAGTACTGCTGGTCGGTGCTCCCGGATTTGCTTTTGGCATCTGGAAACTCGGCATCGTCATACCCTGGGAAAATGCAGGTTTTTCCGGTGCTGCTTCTTTTACCTGTGCAGTCTGTACTGGCTGAGCAGGTACTGCAGAAGCTTTGCTTACGCTTGCCTGTTTTGCAGTTGCATCATTCAGTCCGGTTGCAATAACCGTGATCTTAGCAGAATCTACTGCGGTATCATCATACATGGCACCAAAGATGATGTTTGCATCTTCGCCTGCCAGGTTCTGTACATAGCTTGCAGCATCATTTGCATCCATCAGGGAGATATCTCCGGAGATGTTAATGATCACATGGCTTGCACCCTGGATGGTTGTCTCAAGCAACGGACTGGATACAGCCTGCTGTACAGCTTCCAGTGCTTTGTCGTCGCCCTTTGCCTCGCCGATACCGATATGAGCGATTCCTTTGTCTTTCATGACAGTCTGAACATCTGCGAAATCCAGGTTGATCAGTGCCGGCATGTTGATCAGGTCTGTGATGCCCTGTACTGCCTGCTGTAAAACTTCATCTGCTTTCTTCAGTGCTTCCGGCATCGTAGTCCGACGGTCAACGATCTCAAGCAGTTTATCATTCGGGATAACGATCAGAGTGTCTACGTTGTCTTTTAATTTATCAATTCCCATCAGAGCGTTGCTCATACGGGTTTTTGCCTCAAAACGGAACGGTTTTGTCACAACACCGACAGTCAGGATGCCCATCTCTTTTGCAATACCTGCAACAACCGGTGCAGCACCTGTTCCGGTTCCGCCACCCATACCACAGGTAACGAATACCATGTCAGCACCTTCCATCAGCTGACGGATCTCTTCCATACTCTCTTCTGCCGCTTTTTCACCGATCTCAGGCTTTGCTCCGGCTCCAAGACCTTTTGTCAGTTTCTCACCTATCTGTAATACGGTAGGAGCTTTGCAAAGAGTCAAAGCCTGTTTATCAGTGTTTACCCCGATAAACTCCACACCGCCAATTGTTTCTTCTACCATGCGGTTTACTGCATTATTACCGGCTCCACCTACACCAATTACTATAATCTTTGCAGATGATTCCGCTTCATTTGTCATAATCTCTAACAAAGTACTTCCTCCTTTTTTGCTTGCGCTTATATTTATTCCCTTCAGGGTACTTTTGCCTTATCTTAAAGAGTTACATATGGTTATATAATATAATTTCTTCTCTGATTAATCAACTATTTTTTTCAGATTTCATGTTTTTTTTCGAATTTTGTAAGGTTTTTCCGGATTTTGTTTTCCTGCGGTTTACTCCCCCGCAGTTTTCTGTGTCTCCGACGTATCTGTACCGTTTTGTTCTGTTCCTGCCCCGGTGTCCGTCATCCCCCCGTCCTCTTCGGTAGTACTGTTATCGCTTCCGTCTCCGGATCCGTTGTCCTGTGTGCTGTCATCCTGTGTCTTTGTATCTTCACCGGAAGCATCAGGATCTGTCACGGTGTCTCCTTGTGTATCACTTTCATCTGTTGCAGAATCTGCGCTGCCTTCTCCCTCTCCTGCCGGATCCTGAGATCCGTCTTCAGTTTGTGTATCTGCCGCCGGATCTTCCGTATCTTCGCCGAAGTCTCTTCCCTCAATCTGTGCAATTTCCATTTTCAGTGTATACAGCGTCTCTTTCGAAAAGATAATGTTGGTAATATCCGTTTCATAATCTTCCAGGTGGAGAATACCCGTAAAATCAGATAATTTTGGAAGAATTGCCGCTACTCTGGTAATCTTTTCCTCCAACAGCGTATCTTTTCCCAGATTGCAGTGGATGTTTCCGTTGTTATACACCAGAATAATCTCCTGATTCTCATCAAAACACACCATCTCCGGAAGAATTTCATACTTTTCCACCATACGGGTGATTCCAAGAATTGTATTATAGATACCATCTGCAATCGCCGGAATCGTATCTCCGAGTGCGATACCTTTTTCCTTATCTGTGATGCCGATAACTCTTGGCACATCTGTTACTGCTGCCTTAAATTTTGTCGCGTTTTCATTCCCGGTATCAGACTCTACAGCCTGCAGTACCTGTCCCTCTGTACTGTCTGCCTGTTGCGTATCACTCTCTGTACCATCTTCTTTCTGTGCATCTTCTGTATCTGCCCTGTCCGTTGTATCGGCACTTTCTCCTGTCAGAGCTTCCAGTGCCGCATCCGCTTCTTTTGCGGCAGCTTCCTGTGCGGCCTGCTCCTTTAACTGATTCAGTTCTTCTTCTTCCTGATCCATGGAATCAATTTCATCCTGCTCCATAGCAGTCACTTCCACCACAAGTCCGTCCTTGTTAAAATACAGCCTCTCTGTTCCCTGTGTGATATAACCGACAATTTTTTTCTCATTTACATGGATCCGAATGGTATGGGCATTGACTCTCTCAAGATCAAAAGAATCCACAAACGGAATATTTTCTGCATTTTTATGTCTTTCAAATAACATCGCAAGCACCGTGTTAGATGTCAATGGTGTTGTCATCACATATTCTTTTACTTCTTCATCGGTGTATCTGGTATTTCCCACCACATACACTTTGTCCACCCGAAACAAAAAGAAAAATGCCAGCAGAGCCAGCAGCACGATGGCTGCCACAGCTCCGGCTGTAATCATTTTTCCTTCTTTTGTCAGCTCTATTCTTCTGAATCTTTTTTTCATTCTTCCACCTGTTCCCTTATTCTGATTACCGCACCCAATTGCCCGAACAACTGATCCGGTCGTTCATATCCCCGTTCTATATACTCCGCATGTTTCACGACGCTTTCTCCCTGTGCTGAAAGCCCCGCCACCACAAGCGCAGCACCTCCACGCAGTTCCCTGGCACATACCGTTGTCCCCGTCAGTTTTCTGCCACCACAGACAACCGCCTGTCTGCCGGTAACCGTGATCCTGCCTCCCATTTTTCTCAGCTCTTCCACTATCTGAAAGCGTTTTTCAAAAATCCTTTCTTCGATCCTGCTTTCTCCCGGAACTGTAAGAAGCACCGACATCAAAATTGACTGCATATCCGTGGGAAATCCGGGATACGGCATCGTACACACCTGCTCCACCGGAAAACGGATTCCGGCTGCATTCGCCCTTAGTGTACCACTCCTCATCTCCCATTGTCCACCCATTTTCTCATATACCCGAAGTACAGATTTCATTTCCTGCGGATCCACATCTTTCAGACCGATCTGACCTCTTGTGGCTGCAGCAGCATACAGACAGGTTCCCGCTACGATCCGGTCTGTAGGAATCGTATATTCCACATCCCGCAAAGCCGCGGCTCTGCGCATCCAGATTTTTCTTGTTCCGATCCCACGGATTTCCGCTCCCATCGCCTGTAAAAAATGACACAGATGCATGATTTCCGGCTCCAGGGCACAGTTTTCAAGAAGCGTTTCCCCCCGTGCCGTAACACCTGCAAGCAAAGCATTTTCCGTAGCACCCACACTGGAAATCGGAAAATGAATATGGGCACCGGAAAGACCCTCCGGACATTCTCCGCAGATCTCCCCCTCTATTTCCCTGATCAGGACACCCATTTTTTTCATTGCATCCAGATGCAGATCAACAGGACGTGCCCCGATCGTACAGCCGCCGGGATAACCGATCCGGATCCGCTTACATCTTCCAAGCATACTTCCGAGCAGCAGGATGGAAGATCGCATCGTGCGCGTCTCTTCTCCGGGAATACCGGTCTCACAGATCTTATTACAGTCCAGCTCCAGTGTATGGCCACTCCACGCGGTCTTTACTCCGATCGACCGCAGAATTGCTTCCATTTCAAACACATCTGCAATCCGGGGACAGTTGTGAAGCACGGTCCTTCCCTCATGCAGCACTGCAGCCGCCATCATTGGCAGGGCAGCATTCTTCGATCCCTGAACCTTTACTTCTCCTTCCAGCGGACCATTTCCACGCATCCATATTTCACTCACTCGTTTGCTCCCACATGCCCTGTTATCTTATTCTATGCAGCACGGGAATATCTGGTGACTGACAATGCAAGCCCCATCTCTCCCATCAAAAACAATACAGATGTTCCTCCATAACTGATAAACGGCAATGTAATCCCGGTATTGGGAATCGTATTTGTAACAACAGCAATATTCAGGATTACCTGGAGTGCAATATGGCCCATGATTCCGGCGCCTATCAGTTCTCCCAGCAGATCCTCTGCCCGAACTGCTGCCACCATGAGTCTCCAGATCAGGCCTCCAAACAGAAGGATAACCAGTATAGCTCCAAACAGTCCTGTTTCCTCACAGATGATGGAAAAAATCATATCATTTTGTGCTTCGGGTACAAATCCCAATTTTTGCAGACTGTTTCCCATCCCACGCCCGAAGATTCCCCCACTTCCGATCGCATACAAGCCCTGGATCGTCTGAAACCCTTTTTCATATTTTTCCGGATCCCTCCAGATGGCAAGGCGTTCGAGCCGATAACTTTCCATACTCAAAAAAATCGCGACAAATCCAATCCCCGCGGCTCCTATTCCAAGAAAAGGCAGATACCTCGGGTGTGCCACAAAGATCAGAATCACGCCGATACCAAGAATAATAATCGCCGTACTCAGATTATTTGTTCCCACCAGCCCGACAATCGGTAACAGCGCCGCCATCGTCCGGAGCATAAACCAGAGACTGTCTGTCTTTTTCTTCCGGTTGCTGATCCTGAATGACAGAAACAGTATTACCGCTGCTTTTGCAAATTCCGCCGGCTGAAACGACAATGGTCCCAGTGCCAGCCAGCGTTTTGACCCATTATAGGATCTTCCTACAAATAAGACAGCCGTAGACAACGCGATGGAACACAGATACAGTACCGTGGCAAAAGCCGCCACCCGATGATAATCGATCCGTGCCATCACCCAAAAAGCAATCATGCCCAGCACACTGGCAAATAACTGCTTTTTCAGATAGTATCCTGCATCTCCAAACTTTACTTTTCCATTATATGTACCTGTACTATATAAAAAAAATAATCCGGCCAGTGTCAATATCGCTACGAAAAGGATCAGAAGCTCATCTTCCTTCCCTTCTTTTTGTACTTTTTTCATAGATTTTACACGCTTTTTTTTTCAGTCTATGAATCGCAAAAATATTCAGTACTTTTTTAATAAATTTCCATTGACAAATATCGTTTTTTTTTTATAATTGATTTTAATAATAGTAAACACAGAATTTAGTAATACGATACTTTCCCGATTATCGGTAAGACGGGGCTCTTTACCTGCCACATGGCTGATAATCGGGATTTTCGTGTGCCTTTTAAAGGAGTTTTTATGGACATTGGAACAAAACTGAAAAGTCTGCGGACACAGAATGGACTGACTCAGCAGGAACTGGCAGACCGGGCTGAACTTACCAAAGGATTCATCTCCCAGGTTGAGCGAAACCTTACCTCACCATCCATCAGTACCCTCGCAGATATCCTGCAGTGTCTCGGCAGCAACCTTCAGGAATTTTTTACAGATGACACACCGGAACAGATTGTCTTTCGAGAAGAAGATTATTTTCTGAAAGATGATCCTGAACTTGGACACCAGATTGAATGGCTGGTTCCAAACGCACAGAAAAATCAGATGGAACCCATCCGTATGACCCTTGCTCCCCGGGGGCGTTCCTGTGTGGAACCCCCTCATGCAGGCGAGGAAATGGGCTATGTGCTGGAAGGAAGTATCCTTCTTACGCTGTGTAAGAAAACCTACCGCATACAAAAAGGAGAAACGTTTTATTTTCCCGCCGGCCAGGAACACTGGCTGGAAGCCGGAAAATGGGGTGCTACGATCCTGTGGATCTCCTCCCCGCCAAATTTCTGATGATAAAAAGGAGATAACTGTTCAGTACCTTCACAGTTACGAGCCAAAATGCATAAAAAATCACCTTCGGTGATGGCATTTTGGCTTGTATGTCTCGGGATTTTGACATATTCATGTCAAAACACCTCGCGGGACAGTGGCTACTGAATAGTTACAAAAGGAGACACTATGAGCAATCGATTAATAGATTTACAGCATATTACCAAAATCTTTGACGGTGAAAAGATTCTCGACGATCTGAATCTCTATATCCGCGAGAACGAATTTCTCACCCTTCTCGGTCCGTCCGGCTGTGGTAAAACTACAACGCTTCGAATCATCGGCGGTTTTTTATTTCCGGATGAGGGAAGTGTTATCTTTGACGGAAAAAACATCACACAGCTGGCTCCGAATAAACGCCAGTTGAATACCGTATTTCAGAAATACGCCCTCTTCCCGAATATGAATGTGGCAGAAAACATTGCCTTCGGCCTCAGGATAAAAAAGAAAAGCAAAGCCTATATTGATGACAAGATCAAATATGCACTGAAACTGGTGAATCTGGATGGCTATGAAAAGCGTAAAATCGATGCTTTGAGCGGTGGTCAGCAACAGAGAATCGCCATTGCCCGTGCCATTGTCAATGAACCGAAAGTGCTTCTTCTCGACGAGCCCCTGGGTGCTCTGGATCTCAAGATGCGCCAGGACATGCAGTACGAACTGATCCGTCTGAAAAATGAGCTGGGAATCACATTTGTCTACGTTACCCACGATCAGGAAGAAGCTCTCACCATGTCCGATACTATTGTGGTTATGAACGGCGGTTATATCCAGCAGATCGGTACGCCGGAAGATATCTACAACGAGCCACAAAACGCTTTCGTTGCCGATTTTATCGGTGACAGTAACCTTTTAGGCGGTACCATGATCCAGGATCGTCTGGTGGAAATTCTCGGTGCCAAATTCTTATGTGTAGATGAGGGCTTCGGGACTAATAACCCGGTAGACGTAGTCATCCGTCCGGAAGATGTAGAACTGGTGAAACCGGAAGTCGGTATTATCAAAGGCCGTGTGACTTCCGTCATCTTCAAAGGCGTACATTATGAGATGACTGTTCTGGCCAATAATTTTGAATGGCTGGTACACAGCACGGATATGTATCCGACAGACAGTGAAGTGGGGATTTTTGTCAAACCGTTCAATATTCAGATCATGCATAAACCGGAATCTGAGGATGAAAAGGCGGTGGATATTAATGAATAGTCCTAAAAAAACCTGGTTTGCTTTTCCCTATATTCTGTGGATCATCGGATTTACCCTGATCCCGCTGGGACTGGTTCTCTATTACGCCTTTACCGGCGCAGACGGTGGTTTTACTCTGGCAAATGTTCTCGCCATTACAGAACCTGTACATCTGAAGTCTCTGTGGACTTCTCTTAAAATGGCGTTTCTTACGACTTTGATCTGTTTTATCCTTGCTTACCCGCTGGGACTGGTGCTATGCAGTTTGAATCTGAAGAAAAGTAATTTCATCATTTTTCTTTTTATTCTTCCGATGTGGATGAACTTTCTGCTTCGAACCATGGCATGGCAGCTGATTCTCTCTACTAACGGCGTATTAAATACTCTGCTTGGCTTCCTGCATCTTCCGAAGGTGCATATTATTTATACCTTCCAGGCAGTTTTAATTGGTATGGTTTATGATTTTCTGCCATTTATGATCCTTCCGATTTATAATTCTCTTTCTTCCATCGGAGACGATGTTGTGGAAGCCGGAAAGGATCTGGGCGCCGGCTATTTTACCATTCTGCGAAAAATCATTTTCCCGCTGTCTCTTCCCGGAGTCATCAGCGGGATCACGATGGTATTTGTTCCGTCCATGACTTCCTTTGTTATTTCAAACATTCTGGGTGGATCCAATACCTTACTGATCGGAAATATCATTGAACAGGAATTTACCTACAATTTTAACTGGAATCTGGGCAGCGGGCTTTCCTTTGTACTGCTGGTATTTACTCTGATAAGTATGGGGCTGATGTCCGTCTTTGATAAATCAGAAGGAGGAACTAACAAATGGTAAAAACATGGGTCAAACGACTGTATATGGCATTCATCTTTCTGTTGTTGTATCTGCCGATTATCGTTCTGGTTGTACTGTCTTTTAACAAATCCAAGGCCAGAGTTACCTGGAGTGGATTTACTTTTCAATGGTATGCAAACCTTTTTGATAACAGTCGGATCACGGATGCCTTCACCACCACCCTGACACTGGCTTTCGGCTCTGCACTGGCAGCCACCATTATCGGTGTGGTTGGTGCCATCGGCATCAGCGCAATGAAAAAGCGAAATTACTCTATCATGCTGGGAGCTACCAATATCCCGATGTTAAATGCCGAGATCGTTACTGCATTGTCTCTGACACTGTTATTTATCCGTTTTATCAAATTGGGAATTACCACTGTATTTATCGGGCATGTGACATTCGGTGTTCCGTATGTGATTTTAAATGTCCTGCCCCGTCTTCGGACTCTCAATAAAAATGCATATGAGGCTGCACTTGATCTTGGAGCCACCCCACTGTATGCCTTTTTCAAAGTCTGCTGGCCGGAACTGATGCCGGGCATCATGTCCGGTTTTCTGATGGCAGCCACAATGTCGATGGATGATTTTGTGATCACCTATTTTACCAGAGGGCCTGGGATCAACACCATCTCTACGATGGTATATTCTGAAGTGAAACGTGGAATCCAGCCGGAAATGTATGCACTTTCCACGCTCCTGTTTCTGCTGATTCTTGTTCTGCTGCTGCTCTTTAACTTCTTATCCGGAAGAAAAAACAGTATGGAGGTGTAAAAAGAGACTCATGAATATGAAACATAAATTACTGATAGTATCTGTACTTTCCGGATCCCTTTTTCTTCTTGGCGGGTGCGGCTATAACAAAAATAATTCTTTGGTTGTTTTTAACTACGGAGATTATCTGGATCCTTCCATCATCGATTCTTTTGAGAAAGAAACCGGCATCAAGATCCTGTATGAAGAATATCAGTCCCCGGAAGAAATGTATATGAAATATAAGGCAGATATTGTGGACTATGATGTAATCTGTTCTTCCGATTATATTCTGGAAAAGCTTCGTACAGAAGATGAACTTCTTCCGATCAACTTTGACAATATTCCGAATGCTGCCAATGTAGACAAACATCTCTGGGAATTTTCGAAGACATTTGACCCTGAAAACAAATATACGATTCCTCATTACTGGGGTACACTGGGCATTCTTTATAACACACGTCTGGTGGATGAAAAGGTGGATTCCTGGGATATTCTTTTTAATTCAAAATACAGTGGCCAGATCATCATGGAAAACAGTGTCCGGGATTCCTTCGTTCCTGCGCTGAAGATGCTTGGGTATTCCATTAATACGGATAATACGGATGAACTGGATGAGGCAGAAAAGATTTTAAGTGAACAGCGACCGATGGTACAGGCGTATCTGCTGGATTCCGCACGTGACGAAATGATCGCTGAAAATGCTGCTATCGCACTGGTGTATTCCGGAGAAGCCCCTTATGCAACAGAGTATAATGACGATCTGGCTTATGTGGTTCCGAAGGAGGGATCCAATGTCTGGGTAGATTCCTGGGCAATCACAAAGGACTGTAAGAATACGGAAAATGCGGAAAAGTTCCTGAATTATCTTCTTCGGGTGGATATTTCAAAGATCAGTTTTGAGTATAATCATTATGGAACGCCGAATAAGAAGCTGGCTGAGATTCTGCCTGCCAAGTATACGGAGGATCCGGCGCTGTTTCCTCCTAGTGATGTGCTGGATAATTGTGAGATTTTCAGGTCGTTAGATCGGGGGACACAGGATTATTACAGTAAGTTGTGGAAGGAGATTAAACTGGACTAAATAGTTTGATTTTTTCCTTACGCCGGACGCCAAAAACACCGGGATCCAGGGGCTGGCAGCGTGGGCAGGGCAACTTTGAACTAGCCACTAACTGCGACTATATTCACTTGGGTCAGCTGACCCAAGCGAAAGTCTCCGTAAGTGTCGGATTTCAAAGCTTGCCCTAAGCGCCCACACAGTGCTGCCTGCCCCTGGATTCCGGTGTTTTTGGCTGTGAGTTGGAAAGGGTAGTAAAAACAAATTTGATTAAATCTCTGTGAAAAATACCCTAAGAGAGAATGGGTTTTCATTATTACATTCCCTTTTAGGGTATTTTATTTTCGTGAGCAACGAGTAACATCGCAAGGTGTCGTTTATCTTACTCTTCTAAGTTTTCCACAAATTTCCCGGCTTTTATAAAATTTTACAGGCTCCTACGATACGATCTCTGTCCTGTATTTTTATTCCAAGTCCAGGTTTCGGATGTCTTCTGGGATGGGGGCTGTTAGGTGGAGTTTTTCGCCGGTGTAGGGTTGATACAGGGTGACTCCGTAGGCGTGGAGGGCTGCACGATGGAGCTGGGTCTGATCTCCGCCGTAGAGGGGGTCGCCAAGCAGAGGGCACTTCTTGGTTGCCATGTGGAGGCGGATTTGGTGGGTTCTGCCGGTTTCCAGGTGGAGGGCGAAGCATTGGTTGGCTTTGCCGATCCAGAGGGGTTTATAGAGGGTTCTGGCGGGTTTACCGAGAGGCGTAGGAATCATGCGCAGACGGTTTTCGGGATCAGGCGCCATTGGAGTGTCGATTCGAGTCCATCCGTCCGGGTCTGCCGTTGTCTCGCATTCTTCCAGCCGCCGGATGATTTCACTCCATCCGGGGAATTTTTCCACTTTGTTTTTTTCTTCGATGGCTTTCTTCTGTTTTTTGGTATCATCGTTCCATTTTGCAGAAATCTCTGTGACGGCAAGATAGGTTTTCTGTAATTCTCCCCGCTCCCTCTGTTTTTGCAGTCTGGCGGCTACGGTCTGGTTTTTGGCGAAGAGAACGATGCCGGAGGTGTCTTTGTCCAGGCGACCGATGGGGCGGACGGTGTGAGACTCCTGCCGGAAAGTGTAGTAGGTACTTACCTGATTTGCCAGGGTGTCTTCATAGTGAACGCCCCGGGGGTGAGTGACCACACCTGCCGGTTTGTTGACAGCTAAAAGGTCCTGGTCTTCGTAAAGAATGTCCAGGACCTCTGTATTGGCTGTCAGATGAGCGGAAATCTGTGTTTCCGTCTCCAGCAGGATCTCTATGACGTCACCGGGCAGAGTTTTTTCTGTGACTCTGCACCGGGTACCATTTTTCCGGATTCCGTCAGGAAGGAATTTTGCACGGCTGATTTCTTTTTTTGTGAAACCTGCCTGTTTTCTCAATACTTCCTGTACCATTCCTCCTTTTTCCACCTGAAAGTTCCATACCCTCCGGCTCTCATTACGCATCTGCCTCCGGCAGAGCGTATACATATTCTTTGAACATCCGACCACGCTGTTCGTAGTTGTCGAACTGTCCCCAGCTTGCACATGCCGGTGATAAGAGAACCGCATCGCCTTTGTTTGCTTTTTCGGCACAGATCTTTACGGCTTCTTCCAGATTATCAGCCAGAATCGTATTCATAAATCCGCACTTGTGGGCAGTCTCTTCGATCTTTTCTCTCGTCTGACCGATCAGCACCAGGAAACGGACTTTTCCGTCAAAAGCTTCGATCCACTCGTCGTAAGAAGACTGTTTGTCATATCCTCCACCGATCAGCAGTGTCGGACGGTCCATGGCCTGGATTCCTTTGATAGCCGCATCCGGGTTGGTTCCTTTGGAATCGTTATAATATACCACTCCGTTTTTCTCTGTCACATATTCGATCCGGTGCTCCACTGCTACAAAGTTTTCCACACTTTTTTTGATATTTTCCACCGGGATGCCTGCATAATATGCCATGATTGCTGCTGCCATTGTATTTTCGTGGTTATGTCGGCCAAGGATCTTCAGGCGGTCTGTGGCGGTGATCACAAATTCTTTTTCTCCGTCTCTTAAAACAATCTCTTTTCCTCTCAGGAAAATACCCTGTGGAAGTTCTCTGAGACTGGAAAAATACACAACTTTTGCTTTCACCTGTCCGCTTTCCCCGAAGGTTCGCAGCACCTCATCTTCATAATTCAGTACACAGACCTGATCTTTGGTCTGGTTGCTGGTGATCAGTTCTTTCACACGGATATATTCTTCCATCGTATGATGACGGTTCAGATGGTCCTCTGTGATATTCAAAATTGCACTGACTGCCGGCCGGAAGTCCTGGATGGTCTCTAACTGGAAGCTGCTGATTTCCGCCACTGTCACAGTTTCTTCTTTTGTGTCCAGGGCTACAGAGGTATACGGTGTTCCAATGTTTCCAACCACATAGACACTGTCCAGATAATCGCTCATGATTTTTCCAAGCATGGCAGTTGTCGTTGTCTTTCCGTTGGTTCCTGTGATCGCCAGGACTTTTCCTTTGCCCATCTGATAAGCAAGTTCTACCTCACCCCAGATTGGAAGTCCCTGGGCGCGAAGTGTCTTCACAATCGGAAGATCCGTCGGAACTCCAGGACTCATCACTATCAGATCCAGTGTTTTTCTCGCCTCTTCAGACAGTTCTCCGAGAATAATATCCACATTCTCCGGCTGTTCCAGTCTGGCTTTGATCGCCTCCGGATCCTGTTTGTCGTTTCCATCATAAATCACCGGACAAGCTCCCACTTTACAGAGCAGATCCGCTGCACCGATACCGCTGATACCGGCGCCAAATACTAATACACGTTTTCCTTCTAACTTCATGGTTCTCTCCCCGTTCTTCTATGTGCTTAAAGTGCCAGCAGACCGATCATACACAGGATCGCTGTGATAATGGAGAATACTGCCACAACTCTTGTCTCAGACCATCCACACAATTCAAAATGATGGTGGATCGGTGCCATCTTAAAGAATCTCTTTCCTCCGGTCTTTTTAAAATACGTAACCTGTATCATAACAGATGCCACCTCAATCAGATAAATAAGACCTACCAGAATCAGAAACAACGGCATCTGCAGCATATAAGCAGTACCTGCAACAAATCCTCCCAGTGCCAGCGATCCGGTATCGCCCATAAACACTTTCGCCGGAAATACATTAAACAGCAAAAATCCCATCAGTGCGCCGACAACCGCACAGGTAATCGGTTCAATACCGCTTTTTGTTCCCACTGCCACTACCGTAAAGAATGTTGCCACCATTACGGTTACACTGGATGCCAGACCATCCAGACCGTCTGTAAAATTGACACCGTTTACCGTACCGATCACCGCCACAAATAAAAGTGGTACTGCCACCCAGCCGATATTCCAGTAATATCCATGACTGAAAGGTACCAGCAATGTCAGTTTAACGTCAGTAAAGCGAATCAGATAAAAAGCAAAAATTGCAGTTACCACGATCTGGCCTGCCATCTTCTGTGCCGGAAGCAGTCCGTCGGAGCGTTTCAGCACAACCTTCAGATAATCATCCAGAAATCCGATCAGACCAAATCCCAGCGTCAGGAATAAGATCGGAATGATCTTCGGATAATCTTTTATATAAAACAAAGATGTCACTGTTACTGCGATCAGAAAGATCAGACCACCCATGGTCGGAGTTCCCGCCTTGGAAAGATGGGACTTCACACCGTCTGTACGTTCCGTCTGGGATGCTTTCAGCCTCCGCAGAAACGGAATAATCACTGGTGCCAGAATCACACTGATCACAAAAGAAATAATCACCGGTATCACAATTTTAAAATCCATACTTCACCTCGTACATTATGAACATTTTTCTGTTCAGTTTTTTTACGTTCTAAGTATAATACTTTTCCCTCTATTCATCAACTGTTATTCCACATGCTTCACACAAATGCTTCCGTAAATTCCGGGATTCTGTCATTCTGTTTTGCTTTCCTCCGTCACGGCTGCCGTTTTATCTATTCCCAGATACGGCAGCACATTCTCAAAAATCGTTTTCATCACCGGGGCTGCTATTGTTCCTCCATAATAGATTCCCTGCGGGTTATAGATGATACAGACCCCGAGGATCACCGGATCGTTGGCCGGTGCAAAACCGAGAAAAGAGGAAATATACCGATTGGCACTTCTTGGCAATGTCTGGGAAGTAGCTGTTTTCCCGCCGATCCGATATCCTTCCACCTGTCCGTTTTTTCCTCCACCCTCTTTCACTACCATTTCCAGGGCATAGCGCATTTTCTCCGATGTCTTTTCTGAAAGAATTTTCTTTTTTTTCTGATATGAATACGTTTTTATGACCTTTCCATCCCGGTTCTGCACCTTTACTCCGAAGTGGGGTGTGATCCGTTCCCCACCGTTGATCAGAGAGGCTGCTGTCGTTGCCAGCTGCAAAGGAGTAATCTGAAACGACTGACCAAATGCAATAGTTGCCAGTTCCACCTGTCCGATATTTTCTTTTTTATGCATAATGGTTCCCGCTTCCCCCGGCAGATCAATACCTGTTTTTTCCAATAAACCGAATTTTTGAAAATAATCGTAATATGTTTCCACACCCAACCGTAATGCCACATCAATAAAAACCGGATTGCAGGAATTTTCAATTCCCTGTACAAAGGTCTGTGCCCCATGTCCGGTTCTTCTTGCACAGTGAATCCGCCGATCTTCCACCACCCGAAAGCCAGGACAGGAAAACTGATCCTGCAACGTTACCACACCGGCTTCAAGCCCGGCAGATGCCGTGATAATTTTAAATGTAGACCCTGGTTCATACGTGTCATTGATACAGGTATTTCGCCATATCCGATTCAACGCATCCGTCCGTTCTTTCCGGTCTGATACAGTCACAGACTCTGGCAGTGTGTACGGATCATTCAGATCAAATTCCGGTACATTTACACAGGCATAGATTTCGCCGTTTTGAGGATTAAGCAGAAGAACCGATACTTTCTCTGCTTCTTTTTGTTTCATCACTCGTTCAGCCTCCTGCTGGGCATACATCTGTATATTATAATCCAGACTTGTACAGAGATCGAATCCCTCTACCGGCTCCTTTCGTTTTTCCCCGATTCCATTCTGCTCGATCCCTCTGGCATCCGTTGTTGTGAGAATTGTCCCGTTGATTCCTTTTAACACTTCTTCGTATTTTACTTCCAGTCCGATAATTCCCTGATTATCCCCTCCGGTAAAACCAAGTACCCGGGAAGCAAGCTCGCCATACGGATAATATCTTCGAAAATCCTCGTCCACTTTTACACCGGCAAGCTGATATTCCCGGATCTTATCCCCCACTTCTTTTTCCACATTTGTTTTTACTCTTTCGATCGAGGTTATTTTTTTCACCCGTTTCCGTGCTTCCGCCTCATCGATTCCCAGCTCTTTTATCAGCATCCCGATTACTTTTTCCGGTTCTTTGATCTGGCTGTGAATCAGGGATATCGTACAAACTGTTTTATTGTCTGCCAGTACAACTCCGTTCGCATCGAGAATTCGCCCTCTCGCGGCCTTGATCTTACGCTCTCTTTCGTGCAGATCATCGGCTTTTTTCGCATAATATTCCGACTGTACTACCATTAGATTGACCAATCGCCCTATCAAAGCTGTCAGCATGAGCATACATCCCAGAAAAACCACCAGCGTTTTTTTCTTATGAAAAGTTTTATTTTTTGCCATAAAAAACCCCGCAGAAGCTTTCCATTTAATGTATGGTCGCTTCTGCGAGGTTATTCGTATCCCTGTTTTTACTTAATTTCCACTTTGTATGGCCGCTTCTTCATCAGTGATACCTTCACTCTCCTGCTTATTATCAAGCTTGGTTTCACTGTCATCCTCCGGCGGTGCAGCCGTTGTTGTATCATCGGTGCTGTCAGACTGTCTGTTGGACTCTGCCTGCTGATTGATCAGATTTTCCAGATAAGTCATCTTTGCATTTGCTTTATCCGTTACCTCTTCATCCTGGAAAATGTTCAGATAGGGAAGAATCTCTGTCATAACACCTTTATAAATATACTGTGCATACAGGCTGTCTGCCTGATATTCTGTATTTGGTTCGTCAACAACCACATAAACAACCACCTGCGGATCATCCAGCGGTGCGAAACCGATAAATGATACCAGATATTTTTTATCCTCACGGGGATATTTCTGTGCAGTTCCTGTTTTCCCGCCCATACTGTAACCGTCTACCTTCGCTGCTGCTCCGGTACCATCAGACTCCATAACAGTCCCCATATACTGGCGGATCAGTGCCGAAACATCGCTGGATACCGTCTGTTTTGTTACTACCGGCTGCACATCTTTGATCACATCACCGTCCTCGTTCAATATTTTCCTGACCACATGTGGCTGATAATAATATCCGCCATTGATCACAGAACAGATTGCCGCAATCTCCTGAATCATCGTACAGGTATATCCCTGTCCGAAGGAAGCACTGGCAAGTTCGGTACTTCCCGATGAAAGACTTTCTTCGGTGTGAAGTATACCTGTTGCTTCTCCCGGAAGATCAATGCCCGTAGTAGCACCGAAATTAAATATTTTCTGATATTTCAGAAATTCCTCCGGCCCCAGAAGCGCACCGATTTGCATCAGCCCATCGTTACAGGAATGCTTGATCAGATCTGACAAGGTTTCCGTTCCATGTGCTCCCGGATAGATAGAACATCTGATTCTGGTTCCGCCAAACATCTGGTAACCGTCACAGACAAACGTATCCGATGGCTGTACCACATCCGCATCCAATGCTGCACCAATAGTCAGCGGTTTTACTGTCGATCCCGGTTCAAAAGCATCGCTGATGCAATAATTTTTCCAGATGCCGTAAAGATTCTCAAGCATCGTATCATTATCCATCTCATTGATCTCATCCTGCGAATACCAGGAAGTAAGATCTCTGGGATTGTTCAGATCATACGGGTTATCTGTCGCCATGGCAAGAATCTCACCATTTTTCGGATTCGCGACAATGACACCTACATTTGCCGCTCCTTCGGCCCCTCTCGGACCATTTGCCATACCATCCATAAAATTGCTGATATATTTTTCTACTACCTGCTGAATATTAAGATCAATCGTTGATTCCACACTGTTGCCGTTAATCGGATCGATAATATTCTGTTCTACATCAGCATCTGAGTTGTAATATCCGAACTGTCTTCCGTTAACTCCGTTCAGAGTACTGGAATAATAGCCTTCAATTCCCCAGTCCGCGCTGTTTCCCGTATAGGTAAATCCAACCAAGTGACTGGCTGTGGAATTCAGAGGATATACTCTCCGGTAATCTTCCTCAAACCATACCCCCTTGATGTTCGAACGCTCTGCGATTTCTTCTTTTGTCAGTTTTTCTTTTTCTTCTTCGCTGGATACATCCGTATAATCTTCAAACGCTTTCTTCTGATTGATAGAAACATTGCTTTGTAGAATCTGATACTGACTGTCTTTTGTGGTCTCATCTTCCAGTTTCTTTCGAACAGTTTCCTCATCCAGCCCCATCACATCAACTAGCGCTTTTATGGTTGGTTCTACATATTCTTCTTTTGTGTTGACTACTTTACAGTCCAGAATAACTTTATATACTTTCTCACTGGTCGCCAGTACTACCCCGTTTCTGTCTGTGATGTCTCCACGTTTGAACGGAATCACACGGCTGTCGTACTTTTGCTGTGACTGGCTTAATACCTGTTTGCTGTACTGATTCCCCTGGCTGGCATTGATCACTGTAATTCGTATACCTAAACCTACGAAAGCCAGTACGACCATCCCAAACAGCCATACCAGCTTCATACGCATCTTACTATTTATCTTTCTTGTTAAAAGGGGATTTCCCCTTTTCTTTCTTCTCTTTCTTTGCACGTAACCACCTTATTTTGTCGTATCGGGTACATCTTTATACTGACGTACATAACTGTTTCCTGCAGTATCAAACTGATAAATCTGATCTTCCTGTGGATAAGTCATCCCCAGTTCGTTCATCGCCTTATCTTTTATCTTTTCCAGATCCACTGATGAAATTACACTGTTGTATAATGCATCATTGTCTGCTTTCAGCTGACTCAGTTCTGACTCCGCAGTGGCAATCTCCTTTGTCTGTGTCGTGATCGCAGACTTCATCTGCAGATAACGGACACACATAAACAGAGCTGCCGCTGATACCACTGCCAGAAACATTACATAACCGCGGCTCATCGCTCTGGTTCTTGCCCGATTTCTGGAAGTTGCCCGACGAACCGGTCTCACTTCCGGTTCTTCCTGTGGTATGGCCTGAATCTTGCGGACAGTATTACCATCTATCACATACTGTTCCACTATTCGTTCCGATCTGGAATTTACCCTTCTGTTTTGCTTTCTGGCCATTGTTGCTGTCTCCTTACTTTGCTTCGGATATCTGGCGTTCAAATACCCGCAATTTTGCACTCTGTGAGCGACTGTTCCACTCCAGTTCTTCCTCAGACGGAAGAATCGGTTTTCTTGTTATCACTCTGCCCTTGGATACTTTTCCGCATACACACACGGGAAAGTTCGGCGGACAGGTACATGGATTTTCATTTCTTCGGAAAATCGTCTTTACGATACGGTCTTCCAGAGAATGGAAGGTAATAATACAGATCCTTCCTCCGTCATTTAAAAAGTCAATCATTCCATCCAGCGAATCGCGCAGGACATCAAGCTCATGATTCAGTTCAATCCTGAGTGCCTGAAATGTTCTCTTGGAAGGATGTCCGCCCGTTGCCCGAACTTTCATCGGAATGGCTCTTTTTATAATCTCCGTTAATTCTCCTGTGGTATGAATCGGTGTCTCCTGTCTTGCCAGACAGATATGTTTTGCAATATTTTTTGCAAACTTGTCCTCTCCATAGTCACGAATAATCCTGTACAGTTCACTCTCACTGTAAGTATTTACGATATCTTCCGCAGTTTTGGTCTGCCGCTGATCCATACGCATATCCAGAGGCACATCCTCCCGGTACGTAAAACCGCGTTCTGCATGATCCAGCTGATAGGAAGATACTCCCAAATCCAGCACAATACCATCAACAGAGTTGATTCCCCTTTTTTTTAATTCCGGGACCATGTGGCAATAATTACTGCGAATGATCATCGTGCGGTCCTGATAGTCCCGCAGTCGTTCACTTGCCGCCTGTATTGCCGCATCGTCCTGGTCTATTCCTATTAATCTCCCCGTGGCAGATAATAATTTGCATACTTCCGAGGCATGTCCTGCCCCTCCCAAAGTTCCGTCAACATAGATGCCGTCCGGCTTCACGTTCAGATTGTCTATGGTCTCTTTCAGTAATACCGATTTGTGTTTAAACTCCATCTAACACTCTTACTCCTTTTTTTCACCGGATCTAGATGATAATTCCCATCTCCTGCATATCTTCTGCAATCGCATCCATATCATCATAGTCATTATTTTCACTCCACTTCGCCTTACTCCAGACTTCGATCCGGTTCAGATTACCGGTGAGTACCACATCTTTCTCCAGACCTGCAAATTCCCGTAACGTTGCCGGTACCAGAATTCTCCCCTGTCGGTCCAGTTCACATGTTGTCGCACCTGCCACAAAGAATCGTGAAAATTTTCTCGCATTTTTGTTTGTAAGCGGTAAAGCTTCCAGTTTCTTCTCAAAGATCTTCCACTGTTCCATAGGATAAATAGAAAGGCAGCCGTCTAAACCCTTTGTTAACACGAATTCATCTCCCAGTTCTTCGCGAAACTTAGACGGAATAATTAATCTTCCTTTTGCGTCAATTGTATGACTGTATTCTCCCATGAACATAGAATCTACCCTCTTTGAGTGCCGGGAAATTTCCCGGAATCATGAAATAAACGGTTCTCCCCAACCTTTTATTTCAGGTGCTTTCTGGAATCGGCTGCCACACACTCTCCCTTTCGCACCACTTTTCTCCACTTTCTACCACTTATGCTCTTTATTCTAAACCAAATGTAGAAAGAATACAAGGGGAAATTTTGGAAAAAAAATGAGGAAAAGTTAAACTTTTCCTCATTTTTCTGCATTTTTTCTGCTTATTCACTTATACATTGAAACGGAATAAAATTACATCTCCGTCTTTTACCACATATTCTTTTCCTTCCATGCGGACCAGACCTTTTTCTCTTGCTCCGGCATAAGAACCGGACTCCAGGAGATCTTTATAGTTAACAACTTCTGCCTTGATAAATCCTCTCTCAAAGTCGGTATGAATCTTTCCTGCTGCCTGCGGTGCCTTTGTTCCCACTTTAATCGTCCATGCACGTGTCTCATCCTCACCGGCAGTCAGATAACTCATCAGTCCCAGCAGTTCATAACTTGCTTTGATCAGTTTTTCCAGACCGGATTCCTGAATTCCCAGATCATCCAGGAACATTTTTTTCTCATCCTCTTCCAGTTCGGCAATCTCCTGTTCAATCTCCGCACAGATAACAAACACACCACTGTTCTGCTCTTTTGCCAGTTCCCGGACAGCCTGTACATGTGGGTTTGAAGCACCATCATCTGCCAGATCATCTTCTGAAACATTCGCTGCAAAAATGACCGGCTTTGCTGTCAGCAGATTGTACTCCTGCATCCATGCCTCTTCATCTTCATTTTCCAGTTCTAAGCTGATTGCCGGTTTTCCGTCTTCCAGGTGTGCTTTGATTCGCTGCTGCAGTTCCAGCTCCTTCGCTGCTGTCTTATCCATTCTGGCTGCTTTCGTCGTCTTGGCAATTCTTCTCTCCAGAATTTCCAGATCCGAAAAGATCAGTTCCAGGTTGATCGTCTCAATATCACGCACCGGATCGATCTTTCCATCCACATGGATAACATTGGAATCTTCAAAACAACGAACCACATGAACGATCGCATCCACTTCTCGAATATTCGCAAGAAACTGATTACCCAGGCCTTCTCCCTTGGAAGCTCCTTTTACCAGACCTGCTATATCCACAAACTCAATCACCGCCGGAGTCACTTTCTTGGAATGATAAAAATCTCCTAACAATTTCAGTCTCTCATCCGGCACTGCCACGATACCCACATTCGGATCAATCGTACAAAACGGATAATTGGCAGACTCAGCCCCTGCCTTTGTCAGTGAGTTAAACAAGGTACTCTTTCCCACATTCGGAAGCCCAACGATACCTAACTTCATACTATATACCTCTTTCCTAAATTTCCTTTATTTTATAGCCTTTTGCTCTTCGCAATCGCATCGAGTGCCACAATAAGTGCCATTTACACAACACCATAAAGTCTATCATATTTCCCCCACACAGGCAAGTTTTCTTTTCTCCCCATTTGAATCCCCTCCCCATACCAGCATCCTTCCCCCTGTGTCCAAAAAAACTATCTTAATAAAATATAATAGCCGGGTGACCTCCCAGTGCAAGGGGAAAAGCAAAACATACACACTGGGAGTCCCCGGTTACTACCAAAAATCTATTCAGTTTATGAAACCTCAGACAGCAATCCGCCTTTTTTAAAACGTAACTTTCAACGTCTTAATCTCATAAGGTTTCATCTCGAAAGTTGCCTGATTTCCTGTAAATGCTACAGGATCTGCTCTTTCTTCCATCATATTACACTCGACAACAGATGTCAATTCCTTACCGAAAGTCAATGTCACAGGAGTTCTTCTGTTATAGCACTCGTACAGACGAAGGATGACAGCATCCGAATCTTCCGCTTTTTTCACAACTTCAACCACTGCATTATCCTGATCAGAGGAAACCAGAGAATATTCCGGAGCAAGTGTTCCTTCTTCGTTCTCTTTCCAGCTGTAGGTCAGAGGGTTATTGATCTGGTAAGCCTGTTTTACCGTACCGGCTTCTCTCCAGCCACCCTGATGTGGATAAATCGAATAGATAAATTCATGCAGTTCTTTATCTGCTTCCGGATTCGGATGAATAGCAGATTTCAGCATGGACATACCGATCACACCATTGCGGACACCAACACCATACTTGCAGTCATTTAACATGCTGACACCGTAGCCATCCTCGGACACATCCATCCATTTGTGGTGGCAAACTTCAAATTTTGCAAAATCCCAAGAAGTATTGTCATGAGTATCACGTTTTACGTTACCATACTGGATATCAAATGTAGCTTCGTTGGTATGTACATCGATCGGGAAGTAATCTTTTACAAAAATCTGATGCTCTTTCCAGTCGATTACATTCTTGATATCGATTCTCGGAATGTCATGATACAGATAAATAAACTGTGTGATCGTGGAATCCAGATATTTACGCTCTACTTTTACGCAGGCTCTTACCGGACCATTTTCCACTACTTCCATCGCAGATACCTGATCGATATCCCAGGATTTTTCTGTATAATAATTGTTTACATCCCATGCATCATAGTTATGCGGACGGTCTTCGTAACTTACGATCACGTTACCGGCTTTGCCAGGTTTCAGTACGTCACGATTTGCTTTCTTATCATAGATCTTCGCAAACTGACCTTTTTCATTATATTCTACCTTGAAGAACTCATTTTCCATCACTTCTGTGGAAACTTCCATTGACGGTGTTGTATCTGCTGCTTCTTCTTTTACAATATAAGTCTTATATCCTTTTCCTGGTACGCCTGCTGCAAAGAATACATATGCACCGTCTGCGGTTTTCTGAACAACCAGTTTTGTCTCACCATCGTAAACTGCAGGTTCTCCCATTCCTTCCGGAACAGTAAAGGTTACCAGATCATAAGCAGCTGCACTGTTCGGGTTATATACAACCAGAGAATGTTTCGGTGCTTTTACACCGGCAGCAATATGAGCCAGCGTTGCATCAGTCAGCGCTTTATTTTCTGCGAAGATGCCTTCGTACTCTGCTTTTGAATCATCATATACTTCTTTGATCGAAGATCCCGGCAGAATATCGTGGAACTGGTTACGCAGGATGACCTCCCAGCCCTCATGCAGTTCTTTTTCCGGATATGCACCACCTGCGGTCTGTGCATCCAGCATTGCGTACATTTCTTCGTTCTGATATGCAAATTCTGCTTTCCGGTTGAACTTTTTGTTTCTTGCCATAGAAGTATAAGTACCTCTGTGGTATTCCAGATATAACTCGCCTACCCATGTCGGCAGATATTTTTTATCGGTTACATGTTTATCCAGAACGTGGAAGAATTCTTTTGCAGTAGACATCTTGGTTCTCGGCATACCCGGGAGACCTTTTGCCAGACGTCTCTGGTTCTCCAGCATATCTTTGGTTGGACCGCCGCCACCATCTCCGAAACCGAAGCTGCAAAGTACTTCTTCGTTCAGATATTTTTGGCTGTATCGTGCCCATGCACCCTTCATCTGGCTTGGATTGATATATCCGTTATAAGTGGTAAAGTGTTCTGTCTCCGTACCACCCTCTACTGCTGCCTTATTATAATCACGGGTCGGAACAAAATGCGTCAGTACACGGGTTCCGTCAATACCTTCCCATTCGAATGTATCATACGGCATCTTGTTAAACTCGTTCCAGCTGATCTTTGTTGTCATGAAATACGGAATTCCACATTTCTGCAGAATCTGCGGAAGTGCTGCGGAATAACCGAATACGTCAGGAAGCCACAGAATCTCGTTGTCCACGCCGAACTCTTCCCTGAAGAATCTCTGTCCGTGTACAAACTGGCGAACCAGTGCTTCACCGGAAGCGATATTACAGTCTGCCTCTACGAACATACCACCGTCCGGCTCCCAGCGACCTTCTTTGACTCTTTCTTTGATCTGTTCATAAACATCCGGAGCATTTTTCTTCACATATTTGTACAGCTGTGGCTGGCTGGACATAAATACATATTCCGGATATTCTTTCATCAGTTCCAGTACGGTAGAAAAGCTTCTCACTGCCTTGTCTTCTGTCACACGCAGTGTCCACAGCCATGCACAGTCGATGTGTGTATGTCCTACGCAGTAGATGATCGGGCTCTTCTCGCCGTCACAGTATTTTTCATAAAATTCTTTTGTGATATATTCCTGTGCTTTTTCCAGGCTTTGATAATACTCTTTGGAACCTTCTTTTCTCATATCCAGCAGATTCAGAGATTCGTTCAATGCCTGAATAATCGTAATATATGCCTGATCTTCCGTGTTCAGCAGTCTGGCGCTCTGATACGGAACTTCCAGATCATAGTAATATTTCTCTGTCTTACGATCCAGTACTTTCAGGCTGGAATTCATCTTCAGACTGAAGTTCTGGTCTCCGGTAAATGCGGAAAGAACAATGCGGTAGGTATCTCCTGCTTTAGCAGGTTCTGCCAGGATGATTTCTCTGTGGTTGACATCAAGACCCTGTACTCTCACACCGTTTACAAAGATGGAAAACTGTGGATTCGTTGCATCCCATTCTCCTTCTTTTCCGGTTTTCAGTTCGTACACTACACACTCTCCGTCAAATTCTTCCGGAATCGTCACTACGGTCTCAAACCAGTAGTATTCTCTGTGTCCGCCCCATAATTCCTGGTTGGTGATCTCTGTCCAAGATGAAGTATCCAGATTGTTTACATCCAGACATCTCTCATCGGTGCGGATCATCTTGTAACTCGGAATCGCAACCTGCTTCGGATATACCTGCGCCTGCAGATATTCCAGCATTTTACCGATTCTTTCTTTGAGCAATATCATTTTTGCTACCTCCTTGTAAAACCCATTTTACAGTTGCTTTTCACCCAATACCTTCAGAAAATTCAAAGCAACTGCATTTACCTCATAATACCATATCTTCTCCAAAAAAGAAAGCCATCTTTGAATGCCGGGCACACAGCCCATACGTGATATATAAACCGTGTACCCTCTGCATCCGGTGATGGCTCGGTACCTTACTTATTATTTTATTGTAACAACGGCATCAGCCTTTTGCAGCACCTGCCATGGTAAATCCTTTGGACATGTAATTCTGTGACAGAACATACAGCAGGACAGACGGCAGTGCGTAAATAATAGAGTATGCAGCCAGCGGACCATATGCAATTGTTCCGTGCTGACCGAAGAACTGATACAGCATAACAGCTGCAGGAAGTTTCGCTTTGGAACTCAGCAGGATATACGGGATAAAGAAGTTACCCCAGCTTCCGGAGAATGTATAGATAAATACTACACAGATTCCAGGGAACATCAGCGGTGCTACGATCTTTCTGATAGACTGCATGGTAGTAGCTCCGTCTACCCATGCTGCTTCTTCCAGTTCTACCGGAACGCCATCCATAAAGTTCTTCATCAGCCAGATTCCATATGGAAGTGCGGAAGCTGTCAGATACAGGATTACTCCCGGGATGCTGTCCAGAAGTCCGATGTTCAGGAACATTTTGTATACCGGAACGATAACAGCGATCATTGGCAGTGCTGTCATAAACAAGATGACATACATAAACTGTTTTTTAAATGTCAGATGGTATCTGGACAGCGGATAAGCTGCCAGACCGGATACCAGTACCACAATCAGAGACTGAATCAGTGAAATGATAAGACCTACACCAAATCCTCTCAGGTTATCCGTATTGGTCAATACTGAAACAAAGTTACTGAGTGTCCACTGTGACGGCCATTTTAACGCCTGGCTTGCGTTTAAGTCGAATGCAGCAAGAATCAGCCATACCAGAGGCAGGACAAAGATAATTGCAATGATCGTCAGTATTGCATAATGAATTGCTTTTGTTACTCTCTCACTCATCTTATCTTTCTCCTTTCTTATTCTTCGCTCTTAACTACTTTTGTATAGATGACACTGCATACAGCGCCGACTGCCAGCAGTACCATACCGATTGCAGTACCCTGTCCTAACTGGAAGTTCTTCATACCTGCGTTGTACATGTAGATAGACAATGTTGTTGTTTTGGTACCAGGACCACCACCGGTCAGTGCCCAGATCAGACCGAATACACCCAGTGTAGACAGGGTATTCAGCATGGTATTGGTTGCGATGGTATCTTTGATACAAGGAACGATGATACGAATCAGCGTCTGGATGCGGGTTGCACCGTCCACACGTGCTGCCTCTTCGATGTCACCAGATACGTTATCCAGCGCGGACTGGAAGTTCATCATGGAGAATGCAGTACCATGCCATACGTTGGCGATGACTACTGTTGCCATCGGGTGTGCATAGATCCATTCTACTGCCGGCAGATGGGCAGCTGTCAACATAGCGTTCATGGTACCGGACATATCAAAGAATGCCAGCATAGCCAGAGATACTACGATTTCCGGCATAACCCAGCCAACCAGGATACACGGTCCTACAACACTACGGAAAGCTTTTGCTTTTCCCTTCATCAGATAAGCAATGATGAAACCAAGGACACTCTGTCCTGCAAGGCTGCCGATCAGGAAGATCAGTGTGTTTTTAATTGCCGTCAATGTATTTGGATCTTTAAAAATTTTCACGTAGTTGTCAATGCCTACAAACTGGAAGTTCTGCGCGTTGGATCCGGTTAATGCCATGTTTGTAAATGAATAATAAACTGTCAGGATAATCGGAACAATGAAGAAACATACCAGAAGAATCACTGCCGGAAGAAGCAGGATTGACTTCTTAGCTTCATCTTTGATCATCGCTGCGCGATTCGGTTTTGCCATGGTCCTTTCCTCCTATTTTACATACTCTTTTTGCCTCAATTCTTATACGAGAAAGCACTTTCTTATTACTTTTTCGTATAAAAATGCGGGCTGCCGGTTATTCGTGCAGCCCGCACCGTTATTGCACCTTACTGTTTTGTCGTATTTTCTTCGCCAACAGCATTTGCAACACTTGTTGCGTACTGTTTCATTGCATTTTCCGGTGTATCACCGCTTGCTACCGCTTCAACCATCTGCTGGATAGAAGTAGATACGGTTGAATACTGGTCATTCTGTGGTCTGAATGCTGCTACATCCAGGAATTCAGCTGCCTGAGTCATGAATGGCTGAGAAGCATAATCCTCATCTTCTGCGATATCTGTTCTTACAGATGTGTTACCAGCCTGCATGATGTATGCTTTGTATGCATCATATGTATTCAGCTGTTCAATGAATTCCATTGTCAGATCTTTGTTATCAGAGTTTTCCGGAATGGAGTAAGCCCAGCCGCCTGCCAGTGTGATAGATCCATCGCCGTCACCATTCTGTGTAGGCATTGCAGCCCATCCCATTTTCTCACCATAGTTTTCATATGGAGAAGCTCCTGTATCTTTCCAGTTACCTGTGATCCAGATACCATCCAGGGAGATTGCCAGTTTTTCCTGTGGAATGTATTCCTGTGCAGATGTTGTGGAAGCAGATCCGTTCAGTACCAGTGACAGGGATGGTCCATATCCGTTGGTGTAGATATCAGAGATAAACTGCAGAGAGTCTTTGATTCCCTGGCTGTCTGTGATCCATTTTCCATCGTCTGTGATCAGTCTCTCGCCTGTTCCGTACAGTAACATTTCATAAGTCTGCATGGAAGTTGCTTCACCGGTTGCTACACCGGAGTTACACCAGAACGGTACCACATCCGGGCATTTGTCTTTGATCTTGGCACATGCATCCAGGATATCATCCCATGTTTTCGGCTGCCAGTCCTCACCTTCAGCAATAACGCCTGCTGTTGTCAGGATCTCTCTGTTGTACCACAGTCCACGAGTATCTGTACTATATGGAATACCATATACTTTTCCGTCTGTTGTAACAACTTCTTTCATCTTGTCATAGAAGGTTCCGTCATTCCATGTATCCCAGTCGCTTACATAATCACTCAGGTCTGTCAGATAACCGGCTGCTACATCGTTTGGCAGCTGGAACGTATCTTCACATACCAGATCCGGACAGGTAGAAGTATCACCTAACTGCAGAGCAATCTTTGTGAAGTAATCACCTTCGGAAGCTGTGATCGGCTGGAAGTCCAGTTCAACTTCATCTTTTTTGTCCCAGTTTTCATATGCTTCCTGCATAGCCACATAGTTTGCATTTACCTTGATATCAGTTCCGTCATCACGCCATGTGATTGTGATTTTCTTTTTATCTCCTGATGAGCTGTCATCGGATTTTGTGTCACTGCTTGATGTGTTTGTGTCGCTGCTGCTGTCAGAAGAAGCATTGGAACCGCCGCAGGCAGTCATGCTCATTACCATTGCAGAAGCAAGAAGAATACTTAAGATTTGTTTCTTTTTCATGTCGTTCTCTCCTTTTCTTTGTCGACTCTGTCGTCATTTGATGGTTCTATCTTACCAACCGTTGTATGTTTTGTATATTTGAAAATTTTAATAATGGGGTAAATTTTTGATACTGTTTAAAAAATTACGACAAAAAAAGACCCCTTAGGTATTATTTTTGTCATAATACCCAGAAAGGTCTTGTAAGGATCTGAGCAGCTATCCGTACTGAACAGCTACGGCTCCGACATAATTGACACCCGTACCTGATCTTTTGTTGCTTCTGCCACCTGTAATACATCGCTCAGATTGCTGTTCAAAACTGCGCTGACACCATTTGCTATTGTCCCGCAGATATCTGACCAGGATTGATAATACAACATCGGTCTTGCCTTGACAGACAGGATACTGGTGTCTTCCATATAGATTTTCCCTTTTTTCTTGTAAGATACCCCTGTGTATACCTGCAGTGTCCCCATGGCATCGTTGATCCGTTCTGAACTCTCCTCTTTTGTCAGATATTGTGCAAAAGACAGGGCACCGTTTCCCGCCTCTTTTGTTATACATACTTCGTCACCAAACCAGAAGGTTCCTCCCGCTTCATCGCAGGGTACTTCTGCCATGCCTACCGTAAATTTTGTCTGATTGCTTTTTAAGATGCTGGCAACACTCATCTGATTGATCATCATCGTTACCCTTCCTTCGGCAAATTCCTGCGCAAGATCCTCCTGTGTAAAATTCGTTGCGTATCTGGAAGTCAGTTCTCCCACTGACAGCTGTCTGAAAATCTGAAAACAGTTTTCCCATAATTCTTCATTCACCGTATTCAGATTGCCGCCGCTGCTGTACATCATGATCCAGTACAGATTGGTAAGTTCTGTCTCCCGTTTTCCCGCGATTCCGATGCTCTGAATTCCTGACTTTTTCACCTGATATCCCGCATGGACCAGTTCGCTCCAGCTCGTAGGAATCTCAACGTTTCTTTCTTCCAGCATATCCGCATTATAATACAACACATAAGGATTACAAGTCAGCGGATATCCATAATATTTTCCATCATGCCGCAGTGCCTGCCAGAGCCTGTCGTCTACCATATCTTCCTTCATCTCGCGGCTGACCGGTACTTCTTTCAGCATTCCCTTTCCGATCATCTCCTGTACCATCGTGTTCTCACAGATAACCAGATCCACCTGACTTTCTCCGGTCATTCTCCGGACAGACAGTTCTTTTTCCAGATTTTCTTTCGGTACATAGATCATCTCAATCTCCGGTTTCGACTCATCTCTGCTGTATTCTGCCGCTATCTTATTCAGAATCTGCTGTTGCATACTTGCCTGATACGGTGCAAGCACCCGGATCACCTGGCGTTCTTCTTCCTCTGTCGTTTCCTCTTGATTACTCAGGAAAAATCCTGCATATAGGACAACAAACACAAACATTGTAATCCCTGCAAGTATATATAAGATCTTTTTGGGTCTCATCGACTGTTCTCCTTTTTATATTCTGCCGGAGAGATTCCGCAGATCTTTTTAAAGACTTTCTGAAAATACTTCTGATCATTAAACCCCGCAGCTTCTGCCACTTCCGACACCTTATAATTCCCGGTTGCAAGCATCCGTTTTCCCACACTGATCCGGAAATTTGCCAGAAAATCCACAAATTTCACACCTGTTTCTTCTTTAAAAATTCTCGAGAGATATTCCGGACTCACGTTACAGCACTGTGCCACATCCTGAAGACCAATTGCTTCCATATAGTGTTCCCGAATATACGCAATGGCATTGAGCACGATTCCGTTTTCCGTAATACTCTCTTCTGTTTCTTCGTTCCAGGCAATCGCCTGTTTCACCACTTTCTGGAACTGATACTGTAACTCCTTCTGTGTATGGCTGTTCCGAATACTTTCCATCATATACCGCAGTTCTTCTTCCTGGTTGGCATCTCCCCGAATCTCACCTTCCACACGGGCGATTCCCATCAGAAAACGCAGTGTATAATTGCGGATACATTCCGGTGTCGCCCGGCTTAAGATCACCTGCCCGGAAAATGCTTCCCCCACTTCTGCAATCTTATCTTTCTTACCGCTGCGGATATCCTGTACCATTTCATTTTCCAGTGCTGTCGGATAGTCCAGTTTTTCATATTCCATCATCTGTGCCATTTTTTCTGTCATGATCACTTCATGTCCGCTGCAAAAAGTATGTTCCAGCAGTGCCGACAGTTCATTCATCACATCCGGAAGCTGCCCGATGCCGACAAAACGATCCATGGTTGCCACACAGGGAGTGATGTTCTGGATCTTCGGCAGGATCCGCATTTCAAAGATCCGTTTCAGTGTCTGATTTCGTTCTGTATCAACCAGCACAATATAGATTCCTCCCTGCTCTCCCGGACGGATCAGCATGTAATAGTTTTCCATACAGAGAACTTCCATCTGATTTTCCAGTTCTGCTTTCAGTTCACCGTAAGATTCATTCGCCATACTGTCCGGATGGATCAGCAGCATGGCAAACTGTGTGTCTTTGGTTACACCGATTTTTTCTTCCAGCATCGGACGGATCAGTTCCCGCTCTTCTTCACTGCTGCCGATATAATTCCATAGCAATCGCTCCGGTGTCACCTGCTCTGCTTTCTGTTTTGCGATCCGGCTTTCCACTTTTTTGAGTACACCCAAGAACTGATCAATATCCATCGGTTTCAGTACATACTCTACGACCTGCAGCTGCAAGGCTTTTCTTGCATACTCAAATTCAGAATAACCGGTCAGCAAAACAGCCTGCACCTCAATGCCGGCATCCTTGATCTTCTGCAGCATACCCAGTCCGTCAAGTACCGGCATCTTGATATCGGAAAGTACCAGATCCGGTTTTTCTTTTTCTGTCAACCGGTATCCTTCCTCTCCGTTTTCCGCCACACCTACGATCTCATAATCCGTAAATCTCCGAATCAGACGGAGCAGCCCTTCTCTGGACTTTGGCTCATCTTCTGCTATGACTATCCGCATCGCATGTTCCTCCTTTGTTTCTTTCTGTCTGCCAGGATATCTATGCTTCATAAGGAATCTTCATTGTAATTCGTGTTCCTTCCCTGTCCGCTCCCTTCCAGGATTCCACATGGAAACTTCCCTGTCCACCATAATAAAGTTTCAGCCTGGTGATCACATTGCGCACACCAATACTGCTCTCAATCTTTTCTTTCTGATAATCAAAATGATTAAACACTTCCACCTGTTCCGGACTCATACCGACACCGTTGTCTTCCACTACGATTTTCAGCATGCCTTCTTTTCCCATACGTCCGATCCGTATATTAACTTCATCCATGCCCGTATTCCCCGGAAATGCATGTACCAGTGTATTTTCCAGAAGTGGCTGGATCATCAGCTTATGGATCCGGTGATGTCGCAGTCCCTCTTCCACATCAATCGTACAGATAAACGAATAATCAAACCGCTGCTGCTGCAGATACACATATTTTTTCAGATACTCCAGTTCATCCTGTATCTCTACGATCTCATTGCTTTTGTGAATGCTGTACCGCAGAATTGCCGCAAGACTCGTGAGCATCTTACTGATCGTATATTCTTCATTGTCCAGGGCTACCCAGTTAATTGCATCCAGTGTATTATACAGAAAATGTGGGTTGATCTGTGCTTCCAGTGATTTGATTTCCGCATTCTTGACGCGCACCAGAGATTCTTTTTCCTGTTCATTGGACTGGTGGATTTCCTCTATCATATAGTTAAACTGTTCGGAAATCCTGGTAAATTCATCGTTGCCCCGTACTTCGATCCTTGCATCCATATCCCCATGATTTGCCTGATCCATAGCCTGCAGAATCGGTTTTACCGATGTATCCACCTGACCGGAAAAATGGAGTGTCAGAAGCAGGCAGGCAATACCTGCAAACACGCAAAAGCAGACGATAATGCCGATCATATATCGGAAATTTCGCAGTGCATAATCCGTATCTTGTACATTGATGACATACCCTCCCCCTTCTTTCAGCTGAATACTGCTGACCAGTAAATTTTTACTTTTCAACAGCTTCTGATTTTTCACATACAGCAGGGCAGCTTCTTCCAGTTTCTTCTTTCCGACACCTGAGGTCAGATTCGCATCTTTGATTTCAGCAACAGAATCCGCAGAAAGCACTCCGTTCTCTTCCATAAGATTGATATTCTCTGCATTTCCGGTGGAAACAGACAACAGATCTCCATATCTATTGACCACCATCGTCAGATTGGACTTTGTATTACTTTTTTCATAGACTTGCCGCAAAGCTTCTTCTTTCACACAGATCACCAGATATCCATACGGTCGTTCCGTGCTGTCCTCTCCCACGCTTTCCATCGGAGAACTCACGTAGATCACATTACTTGCCCCATATTCCTGACTGCTGATATGTTCCAGCGATGAATATCTGATCGCTCTGTTTTTCGTGATTTCTTTCAGTTTCTGTCCGTTTCCGTAAGTTTCCGGCGGAAAGCAATAACTGTTCTGGCTCGACACCGTTACTTCATCATAAAAACATACATCATACTTTTCTCCGATGATTGCAATCCCCATAATACTTGGATTACTCACCGTAATATTTTCAAGACGTTTACAGATTTCTTTTCTGGCATCGTTATACTGATTATTATCCCAGCGATTGATATATTCCATCTGTTCCCGGTAAAAATCATCCATATACACACTCTGGATGATTCCCTCACAGTTTTCCCAGAAGCTTCCCACATTACTTGCAGACTGTTCTAGATTTGCCTGGATCAGTTCGTTTGTCTGACTGTGAATAATAGAAGAACTGATCTGATAGACGACGACAAGCAAACAGGCCAGGGGAATCAGAGATACCAGCAACAACATCAAACGGATCTTTTTTGCCAGTTCCAGTCTGGAAAAATATGTTTGAACGTTGCTTATGTATGCTCTGATTTTACTCACCTGACCTGTTCCTCTCTTATTCTATGTCATTCATTTTTATTTTTTCATGGAAAGCGCAAATAATGCAAACAGGGAGTTTGCCCATGCGAACCATTCTCTGGTAAATTTCTTCGGATCCTGACAGTCAAATCCTTCATGCATCACTTTACAGTCTGCATCGGTAGCCAGAAGGGTTTCCAGCAGTTCTTTTCTCTCTTCTTCATCATCCGAAGTCAGTCCCTGCATCGTCAGTGCGATATGCCAGATATACTGATCCGGAGTATGTGGACTTCCGATTCCTTTTGCACAGTTTCCTTCAAAATAATATGGATTCATTTTGCTTAATACAAAGGCTCTTGTATTTTTATAGATCGGATCGTCTTTTCCACAGTATGCCAGCCATGGCAGGGATAACAGACTCGGTACATTGGCATCATCCATCAGATTGTAGTTGCCAAGACCATCTGTCTCGTATGCATAGATTTTTCCGAAGGTTTCATCTTCCACGATACCGTATTTCTGAATTCCTTCCTGAATCTCTGCCTGCAGTTCTTTTGCTTCCTTTGCCATCTGCGGATCCTGGAAATCTTTCTCCAGGAATTCTGCCATGTAATCCAGCACTACACTGGCAAACATGTTGGACGGGATCAGATAACCGTATTTGCATGCATCATCACTGGGACGGAATCCTGACCAGGTCATACCTGTGTAGCCTACCGGTGCACCTTTTCCGTCATTGCTCAGGGTATCAGACGGCGGACAGTTGAGACGTACGAAAGAATACTCGGAGTTCTCATGGTACTGTTCGGTCTGCCATACATCCAGAATATCACGGAATGCCTGTTTTACTTCCGGTGTGAAGACATCTCTTGCTCCGGAATTCTCCACATACTGTTTGATCAGCCAGATCGGATAGCACAGGGAATCGATCTCGTACTTTCTCTCCCAGTTCCACGGATTGTATTTTGTCAGGTCTTTCTCCCAGCAGTTTCCGTTATCTTCTTCGTTAAATGCATTGGCATACGGATCGATATGTACATATTTTGCCTGACGGGCGATCAGTCCTTTTACCATCTCTTTTAAGATCGGATACTCTTTCAGATATGGCAGATAATGCACTACCTGTGCGGATGAATCTCTCAGCCACATCGCTGCAATATCTCCGGTAAATACATACGCTTCCCCACTCTCCAGAAATTTGGTTGTGGTTTTTGCGGTACTCACATAACAGTTCTGAAAAGTTTCCTGCATCTTCGGATTCCCTTCCCAGTATGCTGCTTCTTTTCCGGCGATTTCTTCTACCGCCTGCACCAGTGCTTCTTTCTTTTCCTGTGTGTTCATGTAAAAACCCTCCTTGTCACTTCAGTCTTTGCTTTGTATCATCAACAGTACACCCTGTTCCCAGCTGACATCTGCCACATCCGCCGTGATCTCATTGCTCACCCCCAGGCCTTCCCGGTCTTTCAACTGATAGTGATCCAGCGGATATTTAAAGCCCTCAAGTGTCAGTCCTTCCACAGTTTCACCCATGGGGAACAGAGACACATAGGTACCATACTGTTCTTCTTTTCTGAGAGAAAATGTCTTTTCCACCGGAAGACCGATCTTGTTTCTGCTGTCCACGATCCATGTCGGTACTTTTTTCTCCCATGCTTCTTTTAAGATCTGCAGATTGCAGACCACGTGGTCGATCCGGGTTCCCGTTGCCCCCAGAATCCAGATCTCTGTGCTGCCCTCTTCCAGGGCTTTGTCCAGTGCAATCTTCGTATCCGTCGCATCCTTTACCGGATTATAGGTGCGGATCGGAATCTCCCCCTCCTGCCGGTAACGTTCCAGAATCTCTCCCGGAAGGCTGTCAAAATCTCCCACGATATAATCCGGACGGATATTATATTCATAACAAAACTGTAACCCTTTGTCTACCCCGAGAATATAATCGGGTTTCAGCTCCTCTATAAAGGAGAGTGCAAAATCTGCCTCGATCATGCCCCCTGTGATAATCAGCGTTTTCATTTCTTATCTGCTCTCCATTTTCTTTTTCAGGCAACGGACGTTTTCTCCGATATTTCCGCCAAAGACGGCAGATCCGGCAACCAGAATATTGGCACCGGCATCCAGTACTTTATCGATGGTCTTTTCGTTGATCCCGCCATCTACCTGAATATCCACATCCAGTCCTGCCTCCGTGATCATTTTGCGCAGTTTCTGTACTTTTCCGGTACAGCTTTCAATATAACTCTGACCACCAAATCCAGGATTGACTGTCATGATCAATACCATATCTACCAGATCCAGCACACATTCCAGCTGGCTGACCGGTGTACCCGGATTGATCGCCACACCAACCTTCATTCCGGCTTTACGGATCTCCCGTAATGTGCTGTCCAGATGCTTACATGCTTCCGCGTGTACCGTCAGCATGTCCGCTCCGCTTTTTTTGAATTCTTCAATATATCTTCCCGGATCCTCGATCATCAGATGGACATCAAAAAATAGAGAACTGTTTTTCCGAATGGATGCAATCACCGGCATCCCAAAGGAAATACTCGGAACAAATGCTCCATCCATCACATCAATATGAAGCCATTCCACTCCCGCTTCTTCCACCTGTCGGATCTGCTCTCCAAGACAATTAAAATCTGCTGCCAATATAGATGGTGATAACTGATACATCGTTTAATATCTCCTTTTTTCCTGTTCTTTCAGCTCTTCATAAAAGCTGACATAATTTTCATAACGCTGTCTGTGAATTTTTCCCGCTTCCACTGCCTGTTTCACCGCACATTCCGGCTCATGAACATGCACGCAGCCCTGAAACCTGCATTTTCCTTCATATTCCGCAAACTCCGGATAGTGGAACCGCAGTTCCTCTTTTTCCATTCCCTCCACAAACAGAGAACTGAATCCCGGTGTGTCCATCAAATAGGTGTGTTCTCCCACTGTCAGAAGCTGGGCATGACGGGTTGTATGACGACCACGTTTCAGTTTTTTACTGATCTCGCCTGTCTCCATGCTGACTTCTTCCTGTAAAAGATTCGTCAGCGATGATTTTCCCACACCGGATGGCCCTGCAACCACTGTTGTTTTTCCTTCCAGGACCTTACGGATCTGGCTGATTCCTTCCTCCTGTTCGGCACTGGTAAGTAACACCTGGTAGCCACAGGAAATGTAGATCTGATACATCTGATCCAGTTCTTCCTGTTCTGCCAGATCTTTTTTATTGAAACAGATGATACTTGGAATCTCCTGCTGTTCCATTGTAATCAAAAAGCGGTCCAACAGCTGGTAGTTCGGATCCGGCTGACGGACTGCAAAAATCACAAGTGCCTGATCCACATTTGCCGCTGCCGGCCGGATCAGCTCATTTTTTCTTGGAAGAATCTGTATCAGATTGCCGGTTTTTTCTTTTTCATCCAGAACCTCAATCTCCACATTATCTCCTACCAGAGGTTTTTTCTTCTCTTTTCTGAAGATTCCCTTTGCTTTACATTCATAAATTCCGGATTCTGCTACGTCCACGTAGTAGAATCCGGCAATTCCTTTTATAATTTTTCCCTGCATAGATACCTCTTAAGACTGTTTAAACGGCACATTAGAATAATGTCCACGTTCTACATAATCTCCGTCTACCATTTCTCGCAGATATACGGTCCCGGTATCCACCCCATCTGCACCGGCAATTGTCAGTGTATAAGGGAATGTAATCGTCTGTCCGTCCAGAATCACAGTCTCCACGTTCTGTCCGTTGACATTCTGCACCAGAGTCAGCTGTACCGGTCCTCCGGTATACGTAGATGGCTGATCCAGTTTTACATTACAAGTCCAGCTTCCGGTATCACTGCTGGAAGCATCCCCCTCTGCAGGTGCCTCATTCGGAACAGTTGTTGTCTCAGGCGCATGATAAACCTGAAGAGTAATGGTAGATCCCGGATCTACAGAAGTTCCCGCTGCCACGCTCTGATTTGCCACACAGCCTTCCGCCACATTACCGGATGCATCTGTAGTTGTCTCAACATTTACCTGTAATCCCTGATCGTTCAGTGATTTCTTTGCTGTTGCTTCATCCTGTCCGATGACATTCGGTACTTCTACCTGTTTGTTCTCTTCTCCCAGACTGACAACCAACGTAATGGTAGAACCTGCGTCTACCTTTGTTCCTTCGGAAGGATTTACACTGATAACTTTTCCGATGGCTACCGTATCACTGTAATCCTGCTGAATCTCAGTATTCAGACCCAGTGCTTTGATCAGAGCTTCTGCCTCACTCTGTGATTTACCGGTCACACTCGGCACGCTCGGTGCGTCTGTTCCCGAACTTACAACATAGTTAATTACTGTTCCCTGATCTACTTTTGTTCCCGCCTCTGTTTCCTGAGACATAATGGTTCCCGCTTTATATTCGGAAGACTGACTTTCTCCGGTCTTGTTTCCCTTTAAGCCAAGCTGTTCCAGAACACTCAACGCATTTTCTTCTGTCATGCTGGTCAGCTTCGGTACAGATACCTGTCCGTTTTCATCTACTGTATCATCAATTTCTTCCTGTTCTGTCTGCTGAGTGTCATCTTTTTTGGCAGTTCCACCGATATTTACCAGGCCTGCTGCCCGTGCAATAAAGAAAATCAGGATACAGATAATGATCGCACCGATAATAAATCCGCCGATAGTCATAGCTTTTTCCAGTTTGGAGCTTACTTCGCCTTCCTCATCGTCTTCCTCATCGTCTTCATACTCATCATCATATTCTTCTTCGTCATCATCCTCTTCCTCTTCATACGTATCTTTCTGAGGAGTGGCGTATCCTGAACGTCCTTCACGGATGGCTTCCAGTTCATCATTGGAAAGCATCACCGTCTGTGCATGCTGTGCCAGCGGTGTTACTGCAACAAAATTTCCATTTGGATCCAACAGCGAATGTTTCAGATCTTCAATCACTTCTGACATGTTTTCATATCTGCGGTCAACGCTTTTCTGTGTACATTTCAGAATGATCTGTTCCAGACTGTATGGAAGATCCGGTACATATTTTCTCGGTGATACAATTTCTTCCTGCAGATGCTTAATTGCAATTGCAACAGTAGTATCCCCGTCAAACGGAACACGTCCCGTTACCATCTCATACATGGTAATACCAAGCGAATAAATATCACTCTTGGCATCGCTGTAACCACCTCGTACCTGCTCCGGAGAACTGTAATGTACAGATCCCATCACATTGGAACTGATGGTGTTCGAAGATGCGGCTCTCACAATACCAAAGTCAGACAGCTTTACTTTACCATCTACTGAAATGATAATGTTCTGCGGTTTTACATCTCTGTGCACAATATTGCTCTTATGTGCCGCCTCCAGTCCCAGAGAAACCTGAATCGCAATACTCGTTGCCTCTCTTACGGAAAGTTTTCCTTTTCTTGTAATATAGTCTTTCAGGGTAATCCCCTGTACTAACTCCATAACAATATAGTAAATGCCGTTATCCTCCCCAACGTCATAGACATTTACCACATTCGGATGCGCCAGACCTGCTGCGGCCTGTGCTTCCTTGCGAAATTTGGAAATAAAGCCTTTGTCCTGGCTGAATTCCGCTTTCATTACCTTCACCGCTACGAGACGGTTCAGCTTATGATCTTTTGCTTTGTAGACATCTGCCATACCGCCGCTGCCGATTCTGCTGATGATCTCGTATCTTTCTCCTACAATCATTCCCTCTTTTAACATTCTTTCACCTCGTTTGTAAATGGTTCGATTAGAATTACTGATATATTATCTCTGCCCCCGTTTGTATTGGCAGTTGCCACCAGTTGTCTGCCGGACTGTTCGATATCCGGTGAATCCCCCAGAATCTTCTGGATCTCCTCATCCGCCACCATATTGCTCAGTCCGTCTGAGCACAGCAAAATCCGATTCTTTTCCTCCAGCTGCACATCGAAGAAATCGATATCCACCTCTTCGGACGCTCCCAATGCTCTTGTGATAATGTTTTTATCCGGATGGATCCGGGCTTCCTCTTTGCTGAGTTCTCCCCGCATCACCATCTCCGCGATCCAGGAATGGTCTCTGGTGATCTGCACCAGCCCCTGCTCACCGGATACATACAGACGACTGTCTCCCACATTGGCCACATACGCATAATATCCCACAACGGTCACAGCCACGAGGGTTGTCCCCATCCCGGCTTTTGCTGCGTCTTCTTTCGCAAGCTCATGAATCTTTTCATTTGCCTCCTCAATTGCATGACGCATGATCTTTATGGGATTAAAACTCATATCTTTTTTTACTGACGCTTCGATTACGGAAACGGCACAGCGTGAGGCAAAATCTCCGGCATTATGCCCGCCCATTCCATCGGCAAGCACAAACAGATTTGGAAGATTTCCTATCGGCTGCTCGGACGCATATACATAATCCTGATTCTGACTTCTGACTTGTCCTACATCGGTCAAAGAAAATGACTTCATGCCAGCTTCTCCCTTGTCTTTTTATTTGTAACTGTTCAATACCTTCACAGTTACTTTTATTATTCTTCGGCGGAGTCTTTTATTGTATTTTCCTGCCGGTCGCTGTATTTTTTTCTCAGCTGACCACAGGCCCCATCGATATCCCTGCCCATTTCTCTTCTAATAGTAACATTAATTCGATATTTTTCAAGTTTATTTTTGAAATTCTCTATCACTTTTTTGTCAGACTGTACAAAATTCCGTTCCTTGATCGGATTGACCGGAATCAGATTAATATGACAGTTTAATCCGTGTACAAGTCCAGCCAGCTGTCTGGCATCTTCCTGACTGTCGTTCTTTCCGCCCACCAGGCTATATTCAAAAGTCAGTCTTCTTCCTGTTTTTTCAAAATAGTATTTGCATGCCGGAAGAACCTCAGACAAAGAATATTTATAGGCGATCGGCATCAGTTCTTTTCTCTTTTCATCATTCGGTGCATGAAGAGATAATGCCAACGTAATTGTCAGATCCTCCTCTGCCAGTTGTCGGATCCTCGGTACCAGGCCGCAGGTTGACACCGTAAGATTCCTCTGGCTGATATTCTGTCCTTTTTCATCACTGAGAATTCTGATAAATCGAATCAGATTATCATAATTATCCAACGGCTCTCCCGTTCCCATCACAACCACATTCGACACACGCTCCCCGGTCAGTTCCTGAATCCGGTAGACCTGATCCAGCATCTCGGACGGCAGAAGGTTTCTGGTCAGCCCACCGATCGTGGACGCACAGAAACGGCATCCCATCCGACAGCCAACCTGGGAAGAAATACATACGGAATTGCCATGTTTGTATCGCATCCATACACTCTCGATCACGTTACCATCCGCCAGACGAAACAGATATTTCTGTGTACCGTCTATCTTTGAAGTCTGAACTTCTACAACTTCCAGATGTGTCAGTGGTTCCTGTTCTGTCAGCTTTTTCCGCAGACCTTCTGACAGATTCGTCATCTCCTCATAGCTTCCCGCCGCTTTCTGATGAAGCCACTGATACAGCTGTTTCCCCTTGAAGGGTTTTTCTCCAAGAGAAATCATCTTTTCTTTCAGTTCTTCTTCGTACAGCGATTTGATATCTAATTGTTCCATTATTTTTCCTCTTTTTATCACTGATGTATCCTCAGCATTTTTCCGCATCTGTTTCCTACAGAGCTGTCCAGCCGGCGCTTCTCTTACTTTTTCCGCATCCTTGCCAGAAAGAAACCATCTGTCTTATGCACTCCGGGAAGCAGTTGCAGCCATCCCTGTGCGGTGGTTTCACTGTGCAATTCTTCACACAGATATGGATCCAGACTTTCCAGTATAAATGGATAATTCTCCGTAAACCATGCCACATTGCTCTGATTTTCCTCCGATGTGATCGTACATGTACTGTAAATCAGAATGCCACCGGGTTTTACATAAGAAGCTGCATTGTGAAGGATCTGTTTCTGAAGCACTGCCAGCTCCTGAATCTTATCTTCATCCGTACGATACTTGATATCTGTTTTCTTTCCAATAACTCCAAGGCCGGAACATGGTACATCTGCCAGTACAATATCTGCTTTTTCTACAGATTCTTTATCTAAAAGTGTGGCATCTTTCCGGTGCGCACGAATATTCAATGTCTGTGTTCTTTCAATGTTTTCCTCAATGAGACTTACTTTATAATCTGTAAGGTCTCTTGCATCTACCATACCCTGTCCCTGCATCTTATCTGCGATATGGAGACTCTTTCCTCCCGGTGCTGCGCAAAGATCGATCACATAATCTCCCGGTTTCGGATCTGCTGCTTCTGTTACCAGCATCGAACTCACATCCTGCACTACAAACCTTCCCATCACAAAAGATTTAAGTCCTTCCAGATGGCTGTAATCTGACAGATAGAATGCATAGGGAAGATATGGTGCTTTTTCAACTGTTACTCCCTGACCTTTCAGACTGTTGACTGTCAATTCCGGTTCTACCCGATACAGCTGGCATCGGATCGTCAACGGATGATCCGTCAGAAAATCTTTCAACATGCATTCCGTTGTTTCTGTTCCGTAAGCTTGTACCCATCGTTTTACCAGCCACTGTGGTACTGAATAATAAACCGACAGATATTCCTCCGGATCCCTGTTCTTATCCGGATAAATAATCTCTTCTTTTTTTCTTGCCACGTTACGCATCACGCCGTTGACAAATCCCTTCAGGCTGTAAAATCCTTTTTTCTGTGCCAGTTTTACCGCTTCGTTGCAGGCTGCAGGATCCGGCACACTATCCATAAACATAAGCTGATAAACACCGCTTCGAAGAATGTTACGGATCACCGGTTTCATCTTATTAACTCTGACACTGGAAAACTGATTCAGAATATAATCGATTCGGAGCATGTATTCCAGAGTTCCCTCCACAAGCCGGTTGATAAATGCACGGTCCTGTTTCGGAAGATACTGAACTTTATTCAGAGCATTTCTGATTGCCAGATGGCTGTATTCTTTTTCCTGTGTAATTTCCAATAATATCTCCAGGGCAATCCCCCGAAGTTCTGTTCCATTTGCCACGTTTTTTCCCTCCGGTTGTTTCTGTTGGCATCGATTTCCACTGATTCACCGGTATATCATTAAATAACTATACCGGTATACAGTTCTGAAAACACAGACGTAGCGGTGGCTACGCTGATGCTTCGAAAACTGTGCAATCGGATCTGCCGCCAAGTCTATGGCGCATTTATTTTCGAAAACGATATACTAACAGGGAAGTATCATCCCTTCTTCCACCGTATAGCCACGTAAAAATGCCTGCGCATCCATTCGTTTTTTTCCTTCCAGCTGCAGGGTATCAATTTTCAGAATTCCCTCCCCGGTCTGAATCCGGAATCCTTTTGCATCTGCCTGCAGTACAGTTCCCGGTGCTTTTTTCTCACCGTTTTCTTCCTCCACAGATGCTTCCCATATTTTCAAAGTTTTTCCGTTCAGATGTGAAAATGCACTTGGCCATGGATTCAGTCCGCGAATCAGGCGTTCCAGTTCTGTTGCTGATTTTGTCCAGTCTACCTCACCCATTTTTTTACTGATCATGGCTGCATACGGAGTTGTACTCTCTTCCGGCTGTTTTTCAAAAACGGCACTGCCGTCTTCCAGCATCGGAAGTGTATCAACCAGAAGTTTGGCCCCTGACTCACTCAGACGATCAAACAGACTTCCGCCAGTTTCTTTTTCATTCAGCGGAACAATCACTTTACTGATCATATCTCCGGTATCCAATCCTTCATCCATCCGCATAATCGTAACACCGGATTCTTTATCCCCGTTAATCACAGCCCACTGAATCGGAGCCGCACCACGGTAGGCCGGGAGCAGGGATGCGTGTACGTTAATACATCCATATTTTGGCATATGCAGAATCTCTTTCGGAATAATCTGTCCGAACGCCACCACAACGATCACATCCGGATTCAGTTCTCTCATCACCTGAATAAATTCCGGATCTCTTACTTTTTTTGGCTGATATACCGGAAGTCCCAGTTCCATCGCCGCTTCTTTGACCGGTGTGGGCTGCAGGTTTTTTCCCCTGCCCTTTGGTTTGTCCGGCTGGCTGATCACACCGACAATCTCATGGCCTGCCTTCGCCAGCTCTTTTAATGTCCCCACGGAGAAATCGGGGGTTCCCATAAATACTACTCTCATCTATTCTTCATCCTCTTCTTCATAATTCACATCATGCAGTTCACCTTCCACATGTTCCACGTACAGGATACCGTCCAGATGTTCACATTCATGGCAGATTGCACGTGCCAGAAGCCCTTCTCCTGTCAAAGTAAAAGGTTTCATGTTAATATCCAGTGCTTCTACGGTTACTACATTCGGTCTTGTCACCACACCGGATTTGCCCGGTACCGAAAGACATCCTTCCTCCCCTGTCTGTTCCCCGGAAGTCTCTTTGATCACCGGATTGATCAATACATACGGACCATTCTCATCTCCGATATCAATTACAACGATTCGTTTTAACATTCCCACCTGTGGTGCTGCCAGCCCCACACCATAAGCATCATACATGGTCTCCAGCATATCTTCTATCAGTTCCTGAACCTTTGGTGTCATCTCTTCCACCGGTCTGCAAACTTTATTCAGGATTCTGTCTCCCATAGTTCTGATTTTTCTGATTGCCATCCTCTTTCCTCCTGTCAGTGGTTAAAATCCAGCTGAATCCGAATTTCCCGGAATCCGCTGTTTACTTCTATATATTGTTCCAGTCTGCTCTTTGCCTGTAGCAGCAGCTGGTGATCCTCCTGTTTTATATAAATTACTTTTCGATACATATCGGCGATCCTTGATACCGTTTCATCTGCAGGTCCGATGATCTGCAGCTGTCCGTGACTGTCCACCCGGTTCAGGAATTTTTTTATATACTGCATTCCTGTCTCCAGCAGTTCCTCATTACCACAGCTTCCATGGATTGCCAGCAGATTGGATATCGGTGGATAACCCAGAAGTTTCCGATAACCGATCTCCTCTTCATAAAATGCCCGGTAGTCCTGATGCATCGCCGCCTGAATACTATAATGTTCCGGTTGATATGTCTGAATAATCGCTTCGCCGGGCTTTTCTCCTCTTCCTGCTCTTCCAGCTGCCTGCGTCAGTAACTGAAAAGTCCGCTCACTTGCCCGATAATCACTGATATTCAGTGAAAGATCCGCAGCCAGCACCCCGACCAACGTCACTTTCGGAAAATCATGTCCCTTGACGATCATCTGTGTACCGATCAGGATATCTGCCTCCTGGTTTGCAAATGCAGCCAGAATATTCGCATGTCCTTCTTTTTTTCTGGTTGTATCCAGATCCATCCGCAAAACCTTTGCCTGTGGAAAACGCTTTTTTACGATTTCTTCAATCTGCTGCGTTCCCGCACGAAATCCTCCGATATAGGGTGATCCGCACACCGGACACTGCTGTGGCTGTCTCGTCTCATACCCACAATAGTGGCACACCAGTTTTCCGTTCCGGTGCTGTGACAGGGAAACATCACAGTGGGGACATTTCATCACTGTCCCACAAGAACGGCAGGAGAAAAATCCCGCATATCCACGGCGATTCAAAAACAACATGATCTGTTCTTTCTTTTTTAACCGTTCTTCAATTTTATCCTGTAAAATGCTGCTCAAAATCGACCGGTTTCCCTGTTTTAATTCTTCCCTCAGATCTACAGAATAAACCTCCGGCATCTGCCTGTTTTCATATCGACTGTTCAGTTCAAACAGCCGATATGTTCCATTCTGTGTCTGATAATACGCATCTACCGATGGTGTGGCACTTCCCAGTACCACCGGACAGTGTTCCAGATTGCCTCTCTCAATCGCAGTCTCCCTTGCATGATAACAGGGCACCGTCTCACTCTGATACGAAGTTTCGTGTTCCTCATCGATCACGATCAACCCGAGATTCGGAAAAGGGGTAAACAGCGCAGATCGTGGTCCGATCATCACCTGCAGTTCCCCCTTTTTTGCCCGTTCAAACTGATCGGAACGCTCGCCGGGAGAAAGCCGGGAATGTAAAACAGAGATTCTGTCCCCGAACCGCCGATAGAAACGCTGCACTGTTTGATAAGTCAGCGCAATCTCCGGGATCAACAGGATCACCTGCTTTCCCTGGTTGAGCACTTCTTCCATCAGTTCCATATATACCTGGGTTTTTCCGCTCCCGGTTACCCCGTGAATCACCACCGGGCGAAAATCGTTTTCTCTCCAGCCGTTCAGAATCCCATCCGCCACTTCTCTCTGTGCCGGTGACAGTAGTGCTTTTGTCTGCTCACATTCCGTAGTCCGGATGGGATTACGATACACTTCCGTAGCCTGTACCCGGATCATCCCTGTATTCTCCATGGCCTTTATCACACTGGCTGTCAGATGCAGTTTATCCATTGCCAATGTATAAGAGATCGTATCATTCTCAAGCAGTGCCTCGAGAAGTCTCTGCCTGGCCACATAATGTTTTTTACGGCACAGTTCCAGCTGATTTTCTGCTTCGTCTTTTTCGAGCAACAGACGGATCCAGCGTTTTTCTTTCTGTTTCATCTTCTGTTTTACCGGAAGTACCGTCTTTAACGCCTGAATCATCGTGGCGCCATACTGCTCCCTCATCCAGGCAGCAAGTGCTATCAGGCGGGATTCAATGGAATTGCTTCCTGTCTCCACTCCCCGGATCTCTTTCATGCGGCTGACATCAAAAGAAGGCTGATCCGTCACCCGGATCACGTATCCTTTGATCATCCTTCCTCCATTTCCGAAAGGAACCTGCACCTGCATCCCCGGTTGTAACCTGCCCTCCAGATGCTGTGGAACCAGATACTGAAAGGATCTATCCAGTTTTTCACTGGTAATATCTACAATAATATCCGCATATGTCTTTATCATGCTTTTTTCTCGGCATCTTCTTCCAGAATCTCACGGATCAGTACACGTTCATCCATCGGATATTTCTTTCCTTTGATCTCCTGATAGTCTTCGTGACCTTTTCCTGCAAGTACAATGATGTCTCCCGGTTGTCCATGATGAATGGCGTAAGCAATAGCTTCTTTCCGATCGATGATCTCAACATATTTTCCTTCTGTCTTGCTGATACCTGTTTTGATATCATCAATAATCGCCTGAGGCTCTTCATTTCTCGGGTTATCGGATGTGATGATCGTCAGATCTGCCAGTTTACCGGACACTTCTCCCATCTCAAACCGGCGGTCACGGGAACGGTTACCACCACAGCCAAACAGACATACCAGACGGTTCGGTTTATATTCTCTCAGTGTGGTAAGAAGGGATTCCAGGCTCATCGCATTGTGTGCATAATCGATCATCAGAGTGAAATCATCGGATACCTTTTCCATCTCGATTCTGCCCTTTACTTTTGCACATTTCAGGGCTTTGCATATGTTTTCTTCAGATACGTTAAAATGTCTGCAGATTGCAATAGCCGTCAGAGAATTGTAAATACTGAATTTTCCAGGAAGATCGATCTCCACCGGAAAATTCAACAGTCCCTGCAGATCATAGGAGATTCCCAGCACTCCTTTTTTTGTAAGCAGTTCAGGATTGACCGCGCGAAGATCTGCCTCCGGTGAAAATCCGTAAGTCTCCAGGCTGCAGGTATGTCCGTCAATGATCTTCTCATAATGTTCGTCATCTCTGTTGACAATACCGATCCGGCACTGACGAAGTAACATCTTTTTACAGGACAGGTAATGTTCAAAGCTGGTATGTTCGTTCGGTCCAATGTGATCTGGTTCGATATTGGTAAATATACCGATATCAAAGGTGAATCCTGCGGTTCGATGAAGCATCAGTCCCTGGGAGGATACTTCCATCACTGCACAGTCACAGCCTTCATCCAACATCTGTCGCAGATATTTCTGCACCAGAAGAGATTCCGGTGTGGTATTTGCAGACGGGATCACGGTATCTCCGATGATTGTTTCGATGGTTCCGATCAGACCCACTTTGTAACCGGCATTTTCCAGAATGGATTTTACCATGTAGGTCGTTGTGGTTTTTCCTTTTGTTCCGGTGATTCCGATCACACGTAGCTTATCTCCCGGATAATCATAGTAGGCTGCTGCCACAAGTGCCATCGCATACCGGCTGTCCTTTACCTGGATCACTGTCACATCCTCCGGCACTTCTACCGGTTCTTCCACGATAATTGCCTTCGTTCCCTGTCCGGCTACACTTTTTGCAAATGTATGACCATCCACAACCGCACCACGGATACAGATAAAAAGAGAACCTTCCTTTGCTTTTCTGGAATCCGCAACGACTTCCTCTATTTCCTGATCGAGAGTGCCCTGCAGACATGTATATTCCAAACGTTCTAGAATCTTTGATAATTTCATCAACTGTCAACCTCCTTTGGATCGCGGGCAGATCAATTGCCCATAGATATTTATAGAATAGCATATTTCGCACAAAAAAAGAAGAGGTGGATGGGATTTTGCGGGGAAATGGTTGCTAAAGCGGACGCCGGAGAAGGGGACGGGCGGGAGCGGGGAGGGAGGGGCGACGCGTGGGCAGGGGAACTTTGAGCTAGCCGCTAACTCCGACTAATATTCACGAGTGGTCCTATGTCAAGATTTAGTACAAGTTAAAATGAGGTTTTCCCCATCTTAACTTGCCATTGGCTCTTCGTTCTGTTGCAATCTACGGTATAGTTCTTCGTAGTCATTTGGTGACATGTAATCGCAATGACTATGGATTCGCTTGGTGTTATAGAATGCCTCCAGATATTCGAATACCAATCGATATGCATGATTATAGTCGCGGATTTTGAAGCGATTCAGCCATTCGCGCTTGATCAGTGAATGAAATGATTCAATGCAGGCATTATCCCATGGATAAGCCTTTTTAGAATAACTGCACTGCATGTTTGCAGTGACACGTTTGTATTCCTTTGAAACATACTGTACGCCGCGATCGGAATGCATAATCAATGGTTCTTCAATTTTTCGTTTTGCCTTGGCTTTGTTTATTGTTTCAATCACGCAGGACACTTCCAATGTATTTGACAATGTCCAGGCAATGATTTTCCTAGAATATAAATCCATAATACTGGTCAAATAGACGAAGCCATCTATCGTCCAGATATAGGTAATGTCAGAACACCAAACTACATTTGGCCGTTCTGGATTAAATTGTTCATCAAGGATGTTTTGAAGTTTGCTACTGAAATCGGAGTCTCTTGTGGTGATTGTCCACGGCTTTACCCACTGAGCCTTAATGCCCATTTGTTTCATGTACTGCCCAACAGTACGCTCGGAAATAGTTTCTCCTGTTTTGCGTAACACTTGTGTGATTTTGGGAGCACCGTAATTCTGTTTAGATTTATCGTAAATATCCTTGATTTTGGCTTTTACTGATTCCCGACGCTTTTCAGCATTGGAAGGAACATGTTTCAGCCATGCGCGATAGCCAGAACGTGAAACGCCAAGTATTTTCAACATTCCGGAGACAGAAACACGGCGTTTAGCCTTGTGGGCTGCTTCTGCCTTCTCAGTAACTTCGAGGTAAATGGCTTCCGTCATTTTCCCAGAATGTTGATGGCTTTTTTTAATACATCAAGTGCATCCTGCGCATCACGTAGTTCACGCTTTAAACGTGCAATTTCCTTTGCTTCATCAGAAGCATAGTTGCCAGAACCACGGCTCTCAATGTCTCCGGTATCACGCAGTTCTTTCTGCCAGCGAGACAGTGTCTGATGACTGATTCCTAAGTTTGAAGCGCAACCCTGCAATCCTAATTCTCTGTGATCATGATAATACTGGATTGCATCCAATTTAAATTGTTTGTCATAGTGCTTTGCCATAATGAGATCCTCCTTCAGTGCGGTAACTACATAGTACCATAAAATTTGTAATTAGGGATTCTCATTTTGACTTGTACTATTTATATTCTAGCACCACGATATACCAAATGATATTTTTGAGGAAAATGCGTGGTATTTCAGAAACGCACTTGTCCGTGCAAACTATACGAACCTGCAAAAAGGTATTCACGAAACAACAGAGTATTTGGAAGCGTTTCTCAGAAATCTGCTTTTGGGCGAGAAAAATGAGCTTCATAATCGAAACCTTCATATAAGTGAACTTTTGAACGAAGAGAAAGTGGACATTTGGGTTACAAAAGTGGATATTGAGAATGGAAAAGTGGACATTCAAGACAAAAAAGTGGATATTGAAAGTGTACTTTCCGAAAAAGGTGGTGATTTCTCGGTAAAAACGACGATTCATATCCATAGACTTTTTGAAAAGTTTGGTTTCGATGAGGTGTTTGGAAGAAGTGCAGTTATGGAACTTCTTGGGCTGAAAGGTTCAGGTGCTTCAAAACTTCTTTCCAATTTGGTGCAGGCAGATATTATTGAACCGGTATCCGGTCACGGAAAAGGGAAATATAAATTCAAGAAGTAATGTATAGCTTGTTTGAAGTTTTATAAGTTTTTTCTTGAGGTTGTTTTTCATAAAATTCCCTATGGTGAAAGTTTTTATTTGCTTGATAATATAATCTATTTCAAGTTCAGCATTATCATTTATTTGCTGAACCTTTTCTTTATTACTTAAATCGAAAATCGGAGTCCAAGTATCCGGCATTTTCGCACTGAATCTTGCGGACAATGATAAGCCTTTAGGAGCAAGGCTTTAAAACACAAGCAGTTAGTCTATGAAAGTAGGGTAGCTGCTTTTTCGTGTCCCCAAATATATCCCGATAGTCAGCTTTTGTAAAAAAGTAAATCAAATAGAATAAACAGTATACAACAGTTGACAACAGTACTATACTGTTATATACTGTTTACAACAGGAGGGAATATATGAAGATTATAATCAATAACACATCGATGGTACCAATTTATGAACAGATCATGGAGCAGATCAAGGCGCAGATTATCTCCGGACAATTAAAAGAAAATGATATATTGCCATCTGTGAGAACGATGGCAAAGGAGCTGAAGATCAGTGCACTTACTGTGAAGAAAGCATATGACAATCTGGAAGCAGAGGGAATGACTGTCACAGTTCATGGAAAAGGAACGTATGTAGCGGCTTCGAACATACAGCTGATGGAAGAAGAGCGCAGGAAAGAAGTTGAGGCGGATCTGGAAGCGGCGATTCAGAAGGGAAGGCGCTGCGGAATGAAAGGGGAAGAGATCCGTTCATTGTTTGAACTCATCATGGAGGATGAATAAGTATGTTAGAAATCAAAGGAGTAAAGAAAAGCTACGGAGAATTTCAGTTAGACTGTTCGTTAAATGTAGAAAAAGGAAGAATTACCGGTCTGGTTGGAGAGAACGGAGCCGGTAAGAGTACTCTGTTTAAGGCGGTACTCGGGCTCATTTCTTATGATGCCGGCGAGATAAAGATTCTGGGAAAAACACAGGAAGAGTTAAGTGAAAAAGAGAAAGAGGAGCTGGGAGTCGTCCTGGCAGAAGCCGGATTCACCGGATATTTGAAAGGAAAAGATGTTGAAGCAGTCCTTGCCAGATTGTATCCAAAGTTTGAAGCAGAAAAATTCCATCAGATGTGTGAAGAATATCAGATTCCGTTGAATAAATTCATAAAAGAGTACTCAACAGGAATGAAGGCAAAGCTGAATCTGATCATTGCATTGACACATCAGGCAGAATTCCTGATGCTGGACGAGCCGACAGCAGGGCTTGATGTCGGAGCGAGGGAAGGGATGCTGGATATTTTAAGAGAGTATATGGAAGAGAAGCCGGAGAGAAGTATCCTGATCAGCTCACATATTTCTTCGGATCTGGAACATCTCTGTGATGATATTTATGTGATCCACAAAGGAAAGATTGTGCTCCACGAAGAGATGGATACGATTCTGGAAAAATATGCAGTGTTGAAAGTCAGTGAGGAACAGTATCGGGCAATGGATAAAAGGTATCTTTTAAAAGAGAGAAAAGATTTTTTTGGAATCGCCTGTCTTACGAACGAGAAGCAGTATTATATGGAAAATTATCCGAAAATCGTAGTGGAGAGCGGATCACTCGATCAGGTGATTCTTATGTTAACAGGAGGCGAGAGATGATGAAAGGAATCAGAGGGCTTTTGGAAAAGGATTTTCGGTTGTTTCTTCGGCAAGGTGGCAATCTTTTTCTGGTATTAGCAGTTGTAGCAATATTTTTTATACTCACGGGAAAAATGGGAGCTGACTTCATTGCAGTGTATATTCCATCTGTTATGGCAGTATATTCAGGTAATACGATTAGCTACGATGAAAATGGTCATGGATACACATATTTGTTTTCTTTACCCGTAAATAAAAAAATATATGTCAGAGAAAAATATATTTTATCTTTTATTATGACAGTATGTGGATGGTGCATTGGGGCAATCTGTGCAGGAATAGCCACGCTTATAAATCCTGAAGAAGTGTTAAATCTGGAAATGCTGGCAATGGAGCTGATCACATTCTTTGTGGTTCAGGCAGTTGCGGGAATTATGATTGCGATCCGACTAAGGTTTGAAGGAGAGAAGGGACGAATCGTGCTGCCGATCGCAATTTTAATTATTTTTGCAATTTGTTATACAATTGGTTCTTTTCTGAAGGCTAACCTGGAATTAAAAGAAAGCATTCTGAATGTGATAGGAGGAACAGGAGATCTTGAAATTGCGATTGCACTTATTGTGTTAAGTCTGCTTGTATGGTATGCTTCGTATAAGTATAGTATGAGAGTGATGAGAAAGAAAGAGTTTTAAGATAGGAATTGGCAAAAACGAAAAAACATTAACCATAAAGATACTTTTGTAACAGATGGAATCTTTGGAAATGAGTATCCGGAGCAGTTTTGCCAAATGACATGGCAAGTTATATAAAATCGTGTTACAATGGCTTTTGTCAGGCTACCTGGGACTATGGAAAATAATGAGAAAATGAGAGAAAAACAGGTAGCATAGAATCTGCGGACATTAAATAAAAAACAAAGGAAAGCGGGGGGATTTTTTGAATGCAGAGAGCAAAACACGAATGACGGAAGGAAGCATCTCCAGGAAAATTATATTTTTTGCGATTCCGCTGTTTATCGGAAATCTGTTTCAACAGTTGTATAATACAGCAGACTCTCTGATCGTTGGCAATTTTCTTGACAGTAATGCCCTGGCGGCGGTCAGTTCCTCGGGAAATCTGATCTTTCTGATGGTCGGATTCATCAACGGAATCGCGCTGGGTGCAGGCGTTGTTATCGCGAGGTATTATGGGGCGAAAAATAAGGAATATTTACAGAAAGCGATCCACACGACAGTAGCGTTTGGGCTGGCGGCAGGTCTTGCATTGACGGCGATCGGGATGTTTCTGGCGCCGAAGATTCTGGTGCTGATGGGAACACCGTCGGAGGTGCTTCCGCAGTCGATCGAATATTTCCGTACTTTTTTTGCGGGTTCCCTTGGATTTGTCATGTACAATATTTTTGTCGGTATCTTACAGTCGGTCGGTGACAGCCGGCATCCGCTGATCTATCTGATCGTGTCCTCGTGTATCAATGTGGTGCTGGATATTTTCTTTATCGCAGGCCTTGGCATGGGAGTCGGGGCAGCGGCGCTGGCAACGGCGATTTCCCAGTTTGCCAGTGCAATTTTCTGTATGATTCACCTGATGCGGACAAAAGAAGAATATCGGTTACAGATCAGCAAGATCGGTTTTGACGGGCTCATGATGAAACAGATCATTCAGAATGGTGTGCCGTCCGGTTTTCAGAACTCCGTGATTTCTATCGCCAATGTTTTCGTACAGACTAATATCAATGCTTTTGGAAAAATGGCGATGGCAGGCTGCGGTTCTTATTCAAAGATTGAGGGATTTGCGTTTCTGCCGGTTACATGCTTTACGATGGCGCTGACAACCTTTGTCAGCCAGAATCTTGGTGCGAAGCAGTACGACCGTGCGAAAAAAGGTGCACGGTTTGGCATCCTGTGCTCCATAGTGATCGCGGAACTGATCGGTGTTCTGATCTATGTGGCGGCTCCGACGCTGATCGCGGCATTTAATGGAGATCCGGAGGTGGTACATTATGGTGTGATGCAGGCGCGGACGATTGCGCTGTTCTATTTTTTGCTGGCGTTTTCTCACTGTATCGCAGCAGTCCTTCGCGGCTCCGGTCATGCAGCAGTTCCTATGATCGTCATGCTCTGTGTCTGGTGTCTGTTCCGTGTCAGCTATATTACCGTTGCTGTGCACTACATTCCGGATATTCGTGTGATCTTCTGGGCATACCCGCTGACCTGGAGCATCAGCTCGGTGATTTTCCTGTATCTGTTTCTGCGTGGAAAGTGGGTATATGGATTCGAGAAAAAAAGATAAAACAGATAGTTTTATCACAGGTACTATAATTTTCAGAATTGAGGAAGAATGTTCGTATGCTAAATAAAAAAGAATTCTTAAAATACGCATCAAGATTAGCCTTTCCGATTATGATCCAGAATCTGATCGGAACACTGGTAAATATGGCAGATACAGTAATGCTTGGATATGTGAGTCAGACGGCTATGTCGGCATCCTCCCTTGCCAATCAGTTTACTTTTATTCTTTTCTGCTTATACTACGGTATGGCAGCGGGTACTTCGGTTTTATGTGCCCAGTACTGGGGAAAAGGTGATAAAAAGACAGTAGAAAAGATACTTGGTCTGGCGGAACGAATCTCACTGATTGTTTCTGCTGTATTCTTTGCTGTCTCCTTTGCCATACCGACTACTATTATGAAGATTTTTACCAATAGTCCGGAGACGATTGCTTCCGGTGGTGAATATCTGAGGGTGATTTCCTTCTCGTTTGTATTTATGGGATTCTCTCAGGTTTTTATGAGTGCCCTTCGAAGCATCGGGAAGATCATGCTGCCTTCTGTTACGTATGTAGTTTCTCTTTGCGTCAATGTAATCTGTAATGCCACTTTTATCTTTGGTTTGTTTGGACTTCCGAAGCTTGGTGTTACCGGAGTTGCTCTTGGTACGGTGATTGCCAGAATCGTAGAGGTAGTGATCTGTCTCGTTTACTCGTTACATAGTTCCGATGTCAGATTCCGGATAAAATACTTCTTTGCCAAAGCAGGTGTTCTGTTCCAGGATTTTATGAAGATCGCAACGCCGGCTGTGATCAATGATGTTGTCTGGAGCCTGGCCACTTCAGCATTTGCAGCGATCCTTGGTCATATCGGCGATGATATGGTTGCGGCAAATGCTGTTGCTGTTATGGTGGTAAATATTGGTGCCATCGCCTGTCGTGGCTTCTCCAATGCAACTACGATCATTGTCAGTCAGGAGCTGGGCAAAAATGGTGTCGACACAGCCAGAGAATACGGAAAACGCATGCTCAGGATCACAATTGTTGTCAGCCTGATCGGATGTGGTGTTATTCTGGCGATTCGCCCAGTGATACTGAATTTCTATCGTGACAAACTGACAGAGACCGCCATCTATTATCTTGGTGTCTTTATCATTATGACAACCTGGCGTCTTATGGGGGAAAGCATCAATACCTGCCTGATATGCGGCTGTTTCAGAGGTGGCGGTGATACCAGATTTGGAATGATCACGGATACGATATTTATGTGGCTTGTTGCAGTTCCCCTTACCTACCTGGCAGCATATGTATTCAAGTTGCCGCCGATCTGGGTATACTTTGTAATGACCCTGGATGAGTTCGAGAAAATGCCGGTGGTATTCGTTCATTATATCAGAGGAAAATGGCTTACGAATATTACCAGAGATTTCGAGTAATCAGGGGAACATTGGAATCATTATATAAAAGGAACAGTACAATGAAAACGGGCTGAATGGCATTTATGCTATTCAGCCCGTTGTTTATGTATCGTTTTAAAATATTTTGTGGAACCAGGAGCCTGTTTCGGGAAAGGATGTTATCCCTGAGCTGCGATTTATTCGATTCTTTCTTCGTCTGCACCCGTTGGCTTCTTAAAGTGGCCGACAATTATTTGTACAAGAACTCTGCCTCCGATAAATGTAAGAAGAAGACCTGCCGGAATTCCTATACAGGCCAGAAGGAACGTTAAAGGGTCATCGTCGCCTTTCATTTTGTATTTGCCTCTTGGTGTCAGATAAACTTCGACATTTTTTTCGTCGCCTATGCTGACTTCCCGGTAGTAGGTACGTTTCCCTGTATATTTTATTCCATCCACTTCATACGAAAGCTTCGTCACATACTCGTCGTAATCGTCATATTCGTCGTCCGAACTCTTTATGTCATAATCGATAACACGGGCTGTGACCGTTCGAACATCCGTTGATTTCTTATATTCTATGCTGGATACGATTCTGTTAACACTCCATAAAAACAACCCTACAACTGCAAACAGGAATAAAAGACCTATTAGTACCTCACCTATAAATTGTCCTGTTTTCCTCGATTTGTTTTTTATACACAATCCCCCTCTCAGCTTACATAATCCTGCTTTGCTTTTTGTAGTACACCGTTATCTATGATTATATTACCGGAAAAACAGAAAAGCTGCACTATCACTTGTGTCAGGATAATTTCCCCGCGCCATCTGAAAATTTATAGAGTCATATTTATGAAATAACTAAAAATTTCAATAACTTATCAAAAAAAATTCTATTTTTTTTCAAGACTCTTGTGATTATAATGAATTCATCAGCTGGGAACGAAGCAAATCCGGCAAAATCACCAAACAGGAAAACAGGAGGAACAAAAATGAAAAGAAAAGCATTAGCAGCAATTATGGCGGCAGCTATGGCATTATCCATGGTTGGCTGTGGCGGATCCACATCAGAGTCCACAGACTCTACAAAAACAACAGATACAACAGAAGCAACAGATTCTGCAGAGTCCACAGATTCCACTGCATCAGCAGACGGAACTGTAGAAAACAAAGACAAACCTCTGTGCTGGTTCAACCGTCAGCCATCCAGCAGTGCTACCGGCGAACTGGACAAAGAAGCTCTGAACTTCAACGCAGATACTTATTACGTAGGTTTCGACGCAAACCAGGGTGCTGAACTGCAGGGAGAGATGGTTCTGGATTACATCAAAGAAAATGCAGACACCATCGACAGAAACGGTGACGGCGTGATCGGATACGTTCTGGCAATCGGTGATATCGGACATAACGATTCTATCGCTCGTACACGTGGCGTTCGTTCTGCACTGGGAACAGGTGTGGAAGCAGACGGCGGAGTAGATTCCACACCGGCTGGAACAAACGTAGACGGAAAAGCAAAAATGGTACAGGATGCAACTCTGGAAGTAAATGGAAAAACATATACGATCCGTGAACTGGCTTCTCAGGAGATGAAAAACTCAGCAGGTGCAACATGGGATGCTGCAACAGCCGGTAATGCTATCGGAACATGGACAGCTTCCTTCGGTGATCAGATCGATGTTGTAGTTTCCAACAACGATGGTATGGGAATGTCAATGTTTAACGCATGGGCAAAAGACAACAAAGTTCCTACCTTCGGTTACGATGCAAACAGTGATGCTGTAGCAGCTATCGCTGAAGGATATGGCGGAACAATTTCTCAGCATGCAGACGTTCAGGCTTATCTGACACTGAGAGTTCTGCGTAACGCACTGGACGGTGTAGACATCGATACAGGTATCGGTACAGCGGATGAAGCAGGTAACTGCCTGACAGAAGGTGAGGATTACAGATACAGCGAAGAAGACAGATCTTACTATGCATTAAATATTGCGGTAACAGCTGATAACTACAACGACTTCACAGATTCCACAAAGGTTTATGACAAAGTTTCTAACCAGCTGGATGAAAGCAAGAGCCCATCCCAAAAAGTATGGCTGGATATCTACAATGCATCTGATAACTTCCTGAGTTCTACATACCAGCCACTGCTGGAGAACTATGATGATCTGCTGAACCTGAACGTAGATTACATCGGTGGAGATGGACAGACAGAGTCCAATATCACCAACCGTCTTGGAAACCCAAGCGAGTATGATGCTTTCGCAATTAACATGGTTAAGACCGATAATGCAGCAGCATACACATCACTTCTCTCCAAATAATTCAGAGACAGAATAAAAGCGTAAATTGATGAAATTACAGAGGGGTGTCAGCAATGATACCCTTCTTTACTAAGAAAAGGAAGCACAGTTATGACAGAAGATAAGAACAAATATATCTTATCGATTAACGGCATGAGTAAATCATTCGGTAGAAATAAGGTTCTGAAACATATTAGCATGAATGTCAAACCTGGAACCATTATGGGACTGATGGGTGAAAACGGTGCCGGAAAATCGACAATGATGAAATGCCTCTTTGGAACCTATCAGAAAGATGAAGGAACCATCATACTGGACGGGAAAGAAGTAAACTTCTCCGGTCCAAAAGACGCACTGGAAAACGGAGTGGCAATGGTACATCAGGAGTTGAACCAGTGTCTTGAAAGAAGTGTTGTAGACAATATGTTCCTTGGAAGATACCCAAAGAATTCCGTTGGGGTTGTCGACGAAGGAAGAATGAAAAAAGAAACATCAGATCTGTTCAGAAAACTGGGAATTACAGTTGATCTGACACAACCAATGAAGAAAATGTCTGTATCTCAGAGACAGATGTGTGAGATCGCAAAAGCGATTTCCTATCATTCTAAAGTTATCGTACTGGATGAGCCTACCTCTTCTCTGACGGCACCGGAGGTTGAAAAACTCTTTAAGATGATGCGTCAGTTGAAGGCTCAGGGGATTTCTCTGATTTACATTTCACATAAAATGGATGAAATATTTGAAATCTGTGATGAAATATCAGTGCTGCGAGACGGAAGTCTGGTTATGACCAAGCCGAGCACAGAAACAGATATGAATGAACTGATCGCCGCCATGGTTGGACGTTCTCTGGATAACAGATTTCCACCTGTAGACAATACACCGGGAGAAGTTATTCTCTCGGTACAGAATATATCGACAAAGTATGCACCAAAGCTGCAGAACATTTCTTTTGATATATATGCTGAAACCCATCAGTGCCACAGAATTGTCAGAAAGCCTGATGAAGCTGAAAACCACACTGGACAGGGAACGGGAAGAAAAGTTAAATGTAAAAAAACTGGAAGACTATTTCCAGGAGGTATTGCCAAAGCTGCAGTCAAATTTCTTTATTTCCCTGATCGAGGGAAGGGTCAGAGAAGAGGACTATGAACGATTCCTTTTGGACTATCGGGTGGATATGAAGGGACCTTTGTTTTGCTGTATGATTTTTCATACCTCGGAAAATGATGTGCCGGATAGCATGAATCCCTTATTGTTATCCATGTCCGTGGAGCGGGAGATCAAACAGCGGCTGACCGAGAATTGCAACTGCCAGGAATTCATCTATATGGGTAATACTATTCTGATTATGGAACTCCATTCAGAAGATGAAATAGCTCAATTGACGGACAAGTGTGACCGGTTCTGCCGCTGGGCATGGAGAATTATAGGGGCGGCAGTTACCGCAGGGATCGGAACCGTCTGCAACAATCTGTACGATATCAGTATTTCCTACGAGGGAGCCAGAGAGGCGGTGTCCTACCGTGTCCTGTACGGAACAAAACGAGCCATCAATATCGCAGAGATCGTTCCCAAAGAGTCAAAAAAGGCGGTTCCCTTAGAAGAAACAAGGATGCAGGAGCTGTTTCGAGCCATCCATGTAGGGAATCAGGAGAAGATCCGGAAAGAAGCCATCAAAGAGACAGAAAAGCTCCATAAGAATGCAGCCACCATCAGCCAGTACAATCTGGCTACCATGGAGATCGTCAGCGGATTTTTCAAGTTTTGTGCCAATAATTCCATGGACTTCAATGAAATCTCCGGCAATGTACAGAATCTTTATGAAAGAGTCACCCAGTTCGATGAAAACTCCATGACAAACTGGATTATCAATATGTCTACTGCCATCAGCGAAAAACTGAGAAGCACCAGAAACAGTACCTCCAGGCGTATCATCACCGATGCACAGAACATCGTAAAAGACAGATATATGGAGCCGGATCTCTCGCTGGATGATGTGTGTGCAGATCTTGGTGTATCAAACTCCTACTTTTCCTCCAGCTTTAAAAAGGAGACTGGCCAGTCCTTTGTCTCCTATCTTACCGATTATCGGATGGACAGGGCAGAAGAGCTGGTGCTGAACACCGATGAAAAAAGCTATAAGATCGCAGAAAAAGTCGGATATCAGGATGCCAACTACTTCAGTTATGTATTCAAAAAGAAGTTCGGTGTTTCTCCTTCCAAATACAGAGCTTCCGGGAAACAATAAAGCGAAAAGCAGAAAGAGTGAAGACATAAAAAAGGTACGAAATATATAGAGACAAGGGAATAGATGAAGAGGAACATGTATGAAATATAGGAAAAGAGGGTTGGATTCCCGGAAAAATATCGTATTTAACATACAGTCGATCATTCTGTCTGTCCTTATGGCGATTTCGCTGGTTACGATCATTGTCATGGGATTGTTGCTTTACCATCGATTCAAGCTGGCATTGGAAAAGACAGCAGTGGACAACACGGAAGCTACCGTGGAGGCTACCGTGGACCGGTTAAATGCTGACCTGCTGGATATCCGCCAGATCCTCAATGGGGCAAACTATAACGTAGTCCAGCAGTTTGATATATCCAGCCGGGAATTCTCGGAGCAGTTCAGTCTGCTCTATGAGACCAACTCTGATAAGATTCAGAGTGTGGCGCTGTATGATCAAAAAGGAAATCTGATCGCATCGGAGCCGGTGGCAGCAGAAAAGAAAAATGTAAGGGTACAGACGCAGGAATGGTTTAAAAATGCGGAAGATGTCATTGAAAATATACACTTTTCCACACCGCATATCCAGGAACTGTTTGAGGATGGATCCTATCGGTATCAATGGGTAGTTTCCCTGAGCAGGTATGTAGATGTTAACAAGGGAGAGATACCGGAAACCGGTATCCTTTTGCTGGATATGAAATATTCTGTGATCAGGGACGTAATGAAACAGATCAATGATTGCTCCGGCGGAATCTACTATTATCTGACCAGTCAGGACGGAGAGATGATCTATCATCCAAGGGGAACGGAATTAAACCGCGGATTATTTGAAGAAAATAGCCTGGAAGCGGAAAAATACGAGGACGGAACCTATGAGATCCGTTCTAACGGTCAGAATGAGACCGTGATCGTTGGAAGCATAGCCTATACAGGCTGGAAGATGATCGGTGTTGTGCCGGAGAGCGTACAGGCGGCAAACTATAAGAACTTTCGCTACTATGTATTTGCCACCATTCTGGTACTTCTGGTCATGCTCTTGGAGGGAAACCAGCTTGTGTCCCGAAAGATATCCAAGCCTATCCGGGAGCTGGATGCTTCTGTCAAGACCTATGAGGCAGGAGGAAAGCCGGATATCTATATCGGCGGCTCATCCGAGATCCGCCATCTGGGACATTCGGTACAGAAGTCTTATGAGCAGATCGAAGAACTGATGGATGAGATCATCCAACAGCAAAATGAACGAAGAAAAAGCGAACTGGACGCTCTGCAAAGCCAGATCAATCCACATTTTCTGTACAATACACTGGAGTCGATCACGTGGATGGTGGAAGCCCAGGAAAATGAAGCAGCGGTTCGCATGATCTCTGAACTGGCAAAATTACTTCGTGTCAGCCTGTCCCGGGGCAAGACCATCATTCCCATCAAGGATGAACTGCAGCATAGCAGAAGCTATATGAATATCCAGCTGGCCAGGTATAAAGAGCGGTTCAAAACAGAATTCCGGATTGATAAAGAGATCGAAAATTACTGCATCGTTAAGTTGGTGATTCAGCCCATCCTGGAGAATGCCATTTATTATGGTGTCGGCAACATGGATGAGGATGATGACGGTATGATCATTGTCACCGGAGAAAAGAGGGACGGGGACATCCTGATCACTATCGAAGACAATGGCATGGGCATGCGGGAAGAAGTTCTGGAAAATATTCTGACGGATAGCAGCAAGGTTCCGAAGCATGGCTCCGGTGTGGGTGTGATCAATGTACATTCCAGAATCCGGTTGATGTTTGGGGAAGAATATGGACTTTTCATAGAAAGCGAACCGGACGAAGGAACAAAAGTCACGATTCGTATCCCTGCAATTCCATACACGCCGGAAAATGCAGAAACACTGGAATTACAAAAATATATACAGAGGAGACAGGCAGATGAAAAAGACTAGAATAAAATTTCTTATGATTGAGTTTCTTTTGCTGATGCTGGCAGTATTCTTTGTATGGAAGATTTTCGATCAGAACGTAGCAGAGACCAGGATCGCCGTGATTCTTCCGGAATCCGGTGACAAACGCTGGGATGCCCTGATCAATGGTATGAAACAGTCTGCAGCAGAGAACAACGTCCATATGATCATCTGTAACACGGAAGAGATCGACGGACCGGAGGTGGAAAGGGAATTTATCAGAGAACAGAAGGACAACGACATCGATGGCTTTATTATATATCCCGCACCCGGTCATGAGACTGAAAATATGCTGAAAAAAGAATGTGGAAATAAACCCTATTTACTGATCGCAGACAGTCTGGCGGTAAAAGAAGGAGAAACTGCAAGTCCCACGATCCAGCCGGATCATCGGGAAATCGGAAGACGGCTGGGAGAACAGCTGAAAACAAAAAAGCAGAAGATCGGAATCATAGCCGACTGGAAAATGTCCGAGGCTGTACAGGCGGAGATCAGCGGATTGACTGAGGCGCTGGAAGGCAGCGGAAGTGAGATCAGTTGGTGTATTTACCGGAGAAAAGAGCAGAACATTACGGAGCGGATGAAGGAGGAAACAAAGGCGGATGCCCTTGTCATACTGGATCCCGGGGTACTGGAAGAGTTCGGAGAACAGGCAGAACATGGGAAATACAAGGGTGCGGAACTCTATGGGGTAGGTTACAGTCTGAAGACAGTCGCGCTTTTGGATAAAGGAAACATTCAGGGCCTTGTTGTGCCGGATGGATATGAGATCGGCTATGAAAGTGTGAAAGAAATAGCCGGAAAGATAGAACATAAGTTTTATAAAATGAAAGGTTACACAACAGAATATCAGATATTCAGTAAGAAAGATTTCTCTATGGATGATGATTTAGAAAGGTTTTTATATTCCTATGAATAAAAAGAAAAGAAGGCTGGCAGTAGTATTAGCTGCTGTTACAGGGAGTGCGGTGCTCGTGCTGTCCGGGTGTTCCGGAAAGTCAGAACAGACAGAGAAAACCCTGCGGGTCGGAGTGATAACCTACAGTCAGGATGATCCCTTTATCAATGGACTGACCGATGAGCTGAAGGTACAGCTGAAAGCCATGGAAAACAAGCAGCGACGGATTATCGTATCAACAAAAAGTGGAAATGACGATCAACAGGAACAGAATGAAAAGGTAGAAGAGATGATCGATGCAGGCTGTGATGTGCTCTGTATCAATCTTGTGGATCGGACAGCTCCGTCCAGGATCGTCCGGATGGCAAGAAACGAAGATATTCCGGTGATCTTCTTTAACCGGGAACCGGTGAGGGAAGACCTGATGCAGTGGGAAAAGTTGTATTATGTGGGCTGCGATGCAGAACAGTCCGGGATTATGCAAGGGGAGATCGCAGCAGAATACATCAACAGCCATCCGGAAGTAGATAAAAACGAGGACGGAAAGATTCAATACGTGCTTCTGGAAGGAGAAGCAGGTCATCAGGATGCCATCAGCAGAACGGAGTATTCCGTAAAGACATTGATGAAGAATGATGTTATACTGGAAAAGCTAAGTTATCAGTTAGCGGACTGGAACCGTGGACAGGCGGAGAACCGTATGAACCGTCTGATCAGCCAGTACGGAAAAGAGATCGAACTTGTCATATCTAACAACGATGAGATGGCACTGGGAGCTGTGGAAGCTTATCGGACAGTAGGTTATGCCCGTGAAGACTGGCCGGTAATCTTCGGAATCGATGGTCTGGAAGATGCACTGAAAGCCGTAAAGGCAGGAGAGATGCAGGGCAGCATCCTCAATGACAGAGTAGATCAGGCAAAGGAAATGGCAAAAATGGCGGTGAAACTGTTCGAGGGAGAGGATTTTGATCAGGAAAACCTGAAAGAAGGCCGGTATTATTTTTCAGAATATCAGAAGGTAGACAGCAGCAATATAGATGAATATCTGAGTGCAGGAGAAGCAATTGCCCACTCAGAAATGTAAGCGGGAAGACTGCATGTACAGACAGAAAGAAAAAGTGGATGATGCATATCCACTTCACAGAATGAGGAAGAAACAGATGGAACATACATGGGCCAAAGAATTTTATCAGGAAACAGATCCGGCGAAACGGCAGCAGATTTTAAAGGAACATATCGGAGAGGAGGAAGCCTGGGAAGAAGAATACAGAACCCGGCTCTGGGCAGCCCGATACGGACAGCGCAGGCTCCAGAAGGATGAGTTTGTCAGATGTCTGATGGAATTGAAATATCTGGCGGAAGGAACCTCTCTGGATCCTGGTGGCGACAGAAGGAAGATGGGAGCCAGGATCCTCTCCACGTTGTGCCTGGCAGAAGCCATGCAGTCAGAGAAGGGATACCAGAAGATTCTTGAGGATGAACTGTACAATGTATTCCTGAAATTTATTCAGGTCAGCAGAGGGGGCAGAGGATTTACCTCTCTGGTATTCGGCATGGGTCAGCTATCTGAAGAAGGAATCGCAAAAAAGATCGCCGAACAGATCAGCGTGATCGCCTTTAAGGCGCCTCGCCTGCTTCGCATGGAAAAAGAATTCACACTGCTCCGGGAAGCCGCCCTCCGGGCATATCGGCAGGAGTATCCGAACAGGGAGCACTTCCTGAACAAATAGTAAAGAGAGGGATATTAAGTGTTTTCGGGCAAGGGGATCGAGTTACGTTTCCGGTAAAAAGGAAAGCGCATATGCAAGAGAGTCGTTGAGATGAGATTTCATCATCTCGACGGCTTTTTCAATTTCGCCATTCTGTAACACCCCCATGAGCTGATGCGTACCCATGAAGTATTGGATATTCTGGATGTTTCCGAGATGAATCAGATAAAAGCAGTATTTGCTGTATTGTTCGGGGATTATTTCGTAGCACTGTTCCCGGCACTGGAAGGATACAAGACACTGATCAGTATTGTGATCCTGCTTACCAGCTTTGCGGCAGCTGTTGTCGTATCCGGCGAAGCGTGTTGCGGGGATGAAGTGAGCAGAAACAGAAAGTTTGTGTGAAATAAATTAACATAATATATAGCAAGAATTCTTCTTCCTCTACAGGTGGGAGATGAATTGCAAATAAATAAAAAAGAACACTTGTTCTATAATAAAATCCATGGTATAATAGAATCAGTCGATAAGATAATTATTCAAAAAAAGGATTGGTTTTATGGAAAATATGGATCACAATGCACATTCAGTATATTTGATGTATTATCACTTGATCATGGTGGTAAAATATCGAAGAAAAGTTATCAATGATCCGATTTCAGAAAGAGCAAAGGAAATATGGGAATATATTGCCCCACGGTATGGAATTGTTCTGGAAGAATGGAATCATGATATTGACCATGTGCATGTAATGTTTCGTGCACAGCCTAAAACGGAACTCAGTAAATTTATCAATGCATATAAAAGTGCCAGCAGCAGGCTACTGAAAAAAGAGTATCCGGAAATCCGGGAAAAACTTTGGAAGGAAGCATTCTGGAGCCAGAGTTTCTGCCTTTTGACGGCAGGAGGGGCACCGGTAGAAGTAATCCGTCAATACATCGAAACCCAGGGAGAGAAAAAGCATTGAACATAGCATACCGTTTCCGGATCTATCCAACAGAAGAACAGAAGATACTCCTTGGAAAAACATTTGGCTGCTGTCGTTTTCTGTACAACCAGATGCTTAATGATAAGATCCAGGAGTATAAAAAAACAAAGAAGATGTTAAAAAATACTCCAGCCATGTATAAAAAAGAGTATCCGTTTCTGAAAGAAATAGATTCGCTGGCTCTGGCAAATGTCCAGCTTCATCTGGAGAAAGCATTTAAAAACTTTTTCCGTGATCCGAAGGTTGGATTTCCACGTTTCAAGTCAAAACATCACTCCAAGAACAGCTATACAACCAATGTGGTCAACGGAAATATTCTGGTAGAAGGTAGCCGGATCCGGTTACCAAAATTGAAATGGATCTCCATGAAAAAACACAGGGAGCCTGCAGAAAACTGCCGCCTGAAATCAGTGACAGTCCGTATGGAGCCATCAGGAAAGTATTTTGCAAGTCTGCTGTATGAAGGATACAGCTGCGAAAACCAAGCAGCAGATAAGGATTACAGCAATGCCAAAATCCTGGGGATTGATTATGCGATGCAGGGGATGGCAGTGTTTTCAGAAGAAATTGAGATGGAAGAAGCAGGATTCTTCAGAAAAAATGAAAAAAGACTGGCAAGGGAGCAGCGAAAACTGTCGAGATGTGTAAAAGGAAGCCACAATTATGTGCGGCAGAAAAAGAAAGTTGCCAGGTGTCATGAAAAAATACGCAATCAGAGAAGAGATCATCTGCATAAACTGAGCCGCAGGATCACAGACCAGTATGATATAGTTGCGGTGGAAGATATTGATATGAAAGCGATGGGCCAGTGCCTGCATTTTGGGAAAAGTGTACAGGATAATGGATACGGGATGTTCCGGGATATGCTGGATTATAAACTTGCCTGGAAAGGAAATGAATTAGTAAAGGTAGACCGTTTTTTCCCTTCAAGCAAAAAATGCAGTAAATGCGGAAAGATAAAAAAAGAGCTGAAACTATCCGAAAGAGTATATCGCTGTACGTGTGGGAATGAAATGGACCGAGATCGAAATGCAGCAATCAACATCCGTGAAGAGGCAAGAAGGATGCTGGTGGCATAAACTGTCCGTATCCGGACAAGAAGAAAGAAAATACGCCCGTGTCCGGGCAAAAAAATCGCGGGGCACGCGAGGATAGCTTGTAGATACTTGGTTCGGTGGAGCCATTGAGCAAGAAGCCCCCACTTCAAAATCTATGATTTAAGTGGTGGGAGCATGTCACGTATCGAATCGATGTGGAATATGTTATACTGAGAAAAAATGTGAAACCCTATGTTTGTAAGGGCGGTTTACACAGAAAGGACAGATATGGAAAAAGCAAGAACAGATGTATTATATTACGCGTTGAAGGAAAAAGGCTATCCCGATGATTTCTGCCGGGAGATTGCATATAAGCAGATGAACACGGATTATACCGCAACACGGATGCTGGGATATCTGTACCGGGTATCGAACCCACGCCCGGAAGATGTAGTGGATGAGATGCTGGCTATCTTAAGTGACCGGAATGCGATCATTCAGAAAAAAGAACTGGAACATGCACAGGCAACAATCAACCGGATCTACAGAGAAGGGTTGTGACAGTCAGAATATGGACAAAAGAAGAACAGCAGTAAACATAGGATGCATCTGCCTCATTTTCCTGTTTATCTTTGGATTTTACAAAGGTATCCAGTGGGATAATACGAGCAGAAGAGAACAGGAAGAAGCAAAAGAACAGAAGGAACTGGATGAAAAAGCAGCAGATGAGAAAGCATATGAGCAGGCAAAGGAATATATGGAAAATTACCGGATCAGCCTGCAAAAAAAGATGCGGGCCGCCGGAATCGAGGATCTCAGAGTATGTTATGAACAATACAATCAGAGAACGTACTCTGATACTTATAATTTCTTGGATGATGATTCCGACTATCAGTATTTTTATTATGAACTGAGTTATTACTGTGACTCCATAGATTCTATATTCGAAGAGGCTACAAAGGATGGAAATTATGATCCTTTTGTGGAACTGCTGAAAGAGGAGTGCAAAGTAAAAGATCAGAGACCGGTGGAAAGAGATGGCTTCTATAAAATATTTGTCGGAGACAGAAAATATGCTGTAAAGATCAATGAAAGAGACCCGGAGGGCGAACTGACAATCTCCAGGGAATACGGGGTGTATTACAGAATCGAGCAGGGAGAAGACGGGTATGAACTTTATACGAACCGGGGAAAAATCTATCCGGAGGAAGAGAAAAATGGATCCGCAAGCGGTGCCGGTTCGGACGGAAGCGGTAATTCCGGAAGTGCTTCCGGACATGCCGGAGGATCCGGTTCGGGCAGCTTCTACGGAGATGCCGGAGGATCCGGTTCCGGCAGTTTCTTGGGACATTCCGGTGGCTCAGGTTCCCTGAAAAAAACAGATCCCTACGATGTGGATGATTACGATGATCCCGATGATTTTGCGGAAGAGTGGGCAGAAGAGTTTGGAGACGATGATTATGATGACGGATATGACGATGCCTATGATTACTGGGAAGAAGAGTATGATGATTAACTAGAGTGTGTCTGAAAAAGAAAAGAAATTTTCACAATGCAGTTTTGCAGACAATCTTGTGTTTGGGCAAGAGAGGAAAGGTGGAATTAAAGGATGGAGAAGCAGAAAATATTTGAACAGATCAGGGGAGGGCTTATTGTCTCCTGTCAGGCTTTGGAGCATGAGCCATTGTATACAAAAGAAGGAGGAATCATGCCACTGATGGCGAAAGCAGCAGCGCAGTCGGGAGCAGTCGGAATCCGTGCCAATACTGTACGGGACATTACACAAATTAAAGAAGTAGTAGATCTTCCGGTGATCGGAATTATTAAAAAAGACTATGAAGGAACACCAATGTATATTACGGTGACGATGAAAGAGGTGGATGCCTTAGTCGCATGTGGTGTGGAGATTGTAGCAGTGCAGGGAACCGGTTCCAGACGCCCGGACGGAAGCAGTGCGCCGGAATTTATCCGCGCGGTCAAAGAAAAGTACCCGCAGCAGCTGGTGATGGCAGATTGCGCAACGATAGAAGAAGGAATCACATGTGCACAGGCAGGAGCCGATTTTGTGGGGACTACGATGCGTGGCTATACACCGGAGACAAAGGGATGTGATGATATTGATTATGCGTTTATCCATGAACTTTCTGAGAAATGTCCGGCAAAGATCATCGCAGAGGGACATATTCATTATCCGGAACAGGCAAAAAAAGCTCTGGAAGCGGGAGCATTCGCCCTGGTAGTCGGAGGGGCAATCACAAGACCTGCGGAGATCACATCAAGATTTGTTTCGGCGATCCGAAAATAAGAGAGCAAATAGAACGTTGGTATAAAAAAATAGTGCCAGTTGATTTACATAAAACCAACTGGCACTGCTTTTTTATGCTTGCAGTTACACGGCAAAAGCTGTGTTTATATGGATTACCGTTCACCGGCTGTGTCCAGACCCATCGCCCATTTTCCGTTGGTAAAATCCGGAATATCAACGACAGCACCGCCTCTGGCTACAGACATCTCGGACAGGGCTGTGATCGCCATCCAGGAAGCTGCATCGTAGACATCTACCGGCATCGGGCTGTCTTCGCGCAGGCACTGGAAGAACTGTTCGAATTCCAGCCAGTCCATGCCGCCGTGGCTGCCCTGGACGCCTTCTTCGAGGAATTTTTTCCAGATCGGATGATCGTAGGTTTCGGCGTAGGTATCAGCGTTTCCGCTGCACTCTTTTCTCCAGTCAAAATCGTGATCGCGGTCTTCTTTGCGGTCGATGAAGACAGAATCGGTGGCTTCTTCGTACATGCCTTTGGTTCCACGGACAGTGAAGTTACGGCTGTAGTATCTCGGCAGGGTGGTGTCGAGGGTCAGCTGGATGGTTTCTCCGTTGGCACAGCGGATCATTGTGGTGATGATATCACCCTGGGCAAAATGTGCCTGTTTCAGTCTTTCGTCATCGCTCTTATTCTGCATGATGAACTCATGGAGTCCTGCGGATTTGGAGGCGAAGGAAGAAAGGGTGAGCATCCGGTTTCCGTGGTTGATATTCAGGATCCTGGCGATCGGTCCCAGATCGTGAGTCGGATAGTTTTCGCAGTTTCTGGACAGATAATTTCTAAGGCGGTAATGTCTGTTCTCTTTTCCGAATGCGATTTCGTCTCTCAGATCATGCTGATATCCACCGGCGCAGTGAACTACCTCACCGAGAACACCCTGTTCTACCATATTTAATACCATCAGTTCGCGGCGGCCGAAGCAGCAGTTTTCCAGGAACATGAACGGTGTTTTAGTTTTTTCATAAGCATCGACCAGTTTGTAGCAGTCTTCCAGAGAGTAAGCGCCACCGACTTCCATGGCTACGGCTTTTCCGGCATACATGGCAGCAAGGGCGATCTCTACATGAGATTCCCAGGCGGTTGCGATGATGATCGTATTTACCTCTTCATTTGCGATAATATCTTTGTAATCGGTAGATACAAAAGGTGTCGGCTGTCCGGCAGCTTCCACTACTTTCGCTCCTTCCCGGGCGCGATCTTCATAAACATCGCAGACAGCGACAACCTGTTCTTTCTGAGCCAGAACGATATTTTCCAACAGATCTTTTCCACGGCATCCAAGGCCGATATATCCGATTTTAATATTTTCCATTAGAGTCTCTCCTTTATGTGTCTTTTTATAACCATTTAGTAGATAGAGTTCTGCGAGGTTTTCTACTCTCGTAACTGCGAATATGCCGAATGATTATATTCTGAGGTTTATTATACACAGATACCGGGATTTGGCAAGGAAAGTAAAATCTAAATATTATGAAAAATCGTAAAGCGTGTTTTTATCGTTTAAATGCATTTTGGCTCGTAACTGTGAAGGTACTGAACAGTTACGAAAAATCAAAGAAAAGTGAGTGAGAATCTTGTGTTTCATGTGGGAAATTTCTATAATAAAAGAAGAATCGTTTAAAAAAATGAGAAGATTTCTGAGGGCTACAAACATAATGTAAAGGAGACAGGAAATTATGAAATTTACCAATGGTTACTGGCTGCTTCGTGATGAGATGAAAGCTGCCTATGCAGTAGAGTACGGAAGTCACCGGGTATACGGGCAGGAACTGACGATGTATCTGCCGTGTTCCCATATCGTAGATCGGGGAAGCTGTCTGAATATCCCGCTTCTGACGGTGACACTGTCCAGTCCGATGGACGGTGTGATCAAAGTGTCTGCGGTGCATCATGACGGAGCCGTATATAACGGACCTTTTGCAAAGATTTATACCGGCGATGCGCATGTGCGGATCGAGGAGAATGAGGAGCAGCTGATCTATCAGACGGGCTCTCTGAAAGCGGTGATCGATAAAGCACCGAATGGATACAAGATGGCATTTTATGAGGGAGATACTTTCCTCACAGAGTCGAGTTTCCGGAATCTTGCCTATATGCAGAATACAAAAACCGGGAAAAACTATATGCTGGAGCAGATGTTCCTCGATGTGGATGAATATGTCTACGGACTCGGGGAACGTTTCACGCCGTTCGTAAAAAACGGACAGGTGGTAGAGATGTGGAACGAGGATGGCGGAACTGCCAGTGAGATTGCCTATAAAAATATCCCGTTCTATGTGACAAATAAAGGCTACGGTATCCTGGTGGACAACGAGGGCGATGTGGCGTATGAGATCGCCAGTGAGAAGGTAGAACGGGTCCAGTTTTCCGTGGAGGGGGAACGTCTGGATTATTATGTGATCAGTGGAAAAACGCCGATGGGAACCGTAGAAAAATACACAGAACTGACCGGAAAACCGGCACTGCCGCCGGCATGGTCGTTCGGATTGTGGTTGACGACTTCTTTTACTACGAATTATGATGAGGCGACCACTTCCGGTTTTATTCAGGGCATGGCAGACCGGGAGATTCCGCTGCATGTGTTCCATTTTGACTGCTACTGGATGGATGCCTATGAGTGGTGTAACTTTGAATGGGATCCCGCGACATTCCCGGATCCGAAAGGCATGCTGAAACGGTATCATGATCGCGGGCTTCACATCTGTGTATGGATCAATCCGTATATCGGACAGAAATCCTGTCTGTTCAAAGAGGGAAAGGATCATGGTTATCTGGTTAAGAAAACAGACGGAAGCGTATGGCAGACGGATCTGTGGCAGCCTGGTATGGCACTGGTTGATTTTACAAATCCGGATGCTGTGGCATGGTATCAGGGAAAGTTAAAGACGCTGCTGGATATGGGCGTGGATTGCTTTAAAACTGATTTTGGTGAGAGAATCCCGGTGAAAGAAATCGAGTATTTTGACCATTCCGATCCGGTGAAAATGCATAATTACTATACTTATCTGTATAATCAGGCAGTTTTCGAATTACTGGAGCGTGAGAGAGGAACCGGCGAAGCTGTACTGTTCGCGCGTTCTGCCACCGTCGGTGGTCAGCAGTTCCCGGCACACTGGGGCGGTGACTGTTCTGCAAGCTATGTTTCCATGGCAGAGACTCTTCGTGGAGGACTTTCTCTGTCTCTGGGTGGATTTGGTTTCTGGAGTCATGATATCAGTGGATTCGAGAGCACCGCACCGGCGGACATCTACAAACGCTGGTGCCAGTTTGGCCTGTTAAGTTCTCACAGCCGGCTGCACGGTTCGTCTTCTTACCGTGTGCCGTGGATGTTTGATGAAGAGGCATGTGATATTCTGCGGGAGTTTGTCAATCTGAAATGTCGTCTGATGCCATACCTGTACGGGCAGGCTGTGCGTTCACACAAAGAAGGCCGTCCGGTGCTGCGCCCGATGTTCCTGGATTTCCCGGAGGATCGTGCATGTGATACCCTGGATCGGCAGTATATGTTCGGCGATTCTCTGCTGGTGGCTCCGATCTTTAAAGAGAACGGTGAAGTGCAGTATTATCTGCCGGAGGGAACCTGGTATAATCTGATCACCGGGGCAGATGTGAGCGGAGGAAAATGGCAGAAAGAGACGCATGATTATCACAGTCTGCCACTGATGATCCGTCCAAATACAGTGCTTGCTTTGGGCAATAATGACCAGAAACCGGATTATGATTATGCGGATGGTGTTAGCCTTCTGGTATCCGCGTTTGATGAGGGAGCCGAAGCGAAAACTGAGATACCGGATCTGAAAGGAGAGACGGTGATGACGGTGACTGCGAAACGTGTGGGAGATGAGATTCACCTGCATGTGGAAGGCGGAAACGGAAATTATACGGTGAAGAGCCTTTCGGGTTGCAAGGTAGTTGTGGAAGCGTAAGAATCTGCGGGGACAGAGAAGAAATACAGAAGCGAAAAATCCTGTATGCATGCTTTTTTGATGCATTGTATATTAAAAATTGATCTGGTGAATCAATTTGCTTACATAAGATGCGTAGAACACTGCTGGATGTATCTGGATTCTGTGTCGGTCGTGGGAGATTGCAGTTGAAAAAGTCCTGTGTGCGGATCAGTTGCCGGCAGCCGTACCGCGCTCCGCCCAGCGAAACCACTTTTGTGGAAATTCAAAGACAAACAGGATGCCAAGCACGATCGCTACCGCGATCTTCAAAGTCTGGAATCCACGGTCGGAAGCTTTGGCCAGCTGATCCGTCACGACATAATAGGCAGTCCAGTAGATCCCTGCTCCCGGAACCAGCGGGAAGATGCCTGCAACGAGAAAGATCGTCACCGGACAGTGGCGCCGGACCGCGCTGAGCCTGGAGAGAAAAACGACAAGAACCGTGGCAAAAAAGGTGGAACCGAAGAGCCCGCAGCCAGCCAGCAGTAACTTGTAGCAGATCCAGCCACAGCCACCGGCCAGACCACAGTTTACATAATATTCCTTTGGTACATGAAAGAGCAGGGCGAAAGCGATCGTACCGACAAAAGCGGTAAGAAATTCGAAAATCAGATGTACAGACATAAAGATAACCTCCTGAGAGATAGATAAATATATTTGATTTACGCAAGCAATAAGTAAGCTTCGCAAAGCGTATGTTATCTCGTTTTATAAAATCCGCCGGGACGAAAGAAACCCATGCATTCATAGAACCCCATGAATCACGGCAGAATCGCACCGCCCACAAAATGGTGATACCCGATCATTACAAGACCGACGCCCATTGCGATACTGAACGTGACAAGCAGTGCGTCCAGCATGCGGACCGCACCGGCAATATAGTCCTGGTCGGCGATATCGCGGATGCCATTCGTAAACGCCACACCGGGAACCAGTGGGATGATGGAACCGATGATAATCTCACTCAGATGATGTCCAAGTCCCAACTGATAGATCAGGACGGCGATGAAAGTCACAAACATGCCACCGGATATATTCGTTGCGATTTTGGAAAGCTGTCCTTTCACCACGCACAGCAGATAGACATACAGCAGCAGTCCGGCGATAAAAGCCACGATACAGTCTACCGGATCGCCGCCGAAGAGATAACAGAAGCATCCGCTGCCCACGCCGGAAGCAAGAATCTGGCAGAGATTCCGTTTGGCAGGCATCTGCTGGATATCCTGAAGCTTCTGATAGGCTTCCTCCGGTGTATAGAATCCGTGTTCAATCTCACGGGAGAGCTGGTTGACCGCAGTGACACGGTCAAGCCGGGTAGCACTCAACGGGATGTGGCGTACCCAGGCAAAGTTTTGATCCGAGTTGCTGTCAGCCGTGAGAAAGAAACCACTGCTTAAGACAAACGGATCACACGAGTCGATGCCGTAGGCATGGGCGATCCGGTTGATGGTTTCCTCTACACGGAAAATCTCCGCTCCGCTCGCCAGCAGGATATCCCCGGCAAGTGCCGCCACATTTAACGCCATACGGTTATGTTCTTTTTCTACAGTTTCCAAAATAAAATCCCCCATTGTACACAAAAGATGCGGATACAGAAATAGAAAGATTCGGGATGTATTCGCGTATGGTATGACTCTAACACATTTTCGAAAGAAAACAAAGAAAAACCGATACATTTTCAGTAGAAAATCAGGAGACATTTCACCATGTGTATGAGGAAAAGCAGCCGGAATCGATGGAAACGTATGGAAACGGTGGGATTTTCTGATTGTTTTGAAATAGGTCTTGACGGGGGGGAGGAATATCTGTAATATATTCAAGAAGTATGCCCATCTGGTTGGAAAAGTTGGTGGGTGGGAAATGGAAAATAGAAAATAGAAAATAGGTAACCGGCGGATTGTGGGTTGACTGTGGGATGGCGGTTATGAAAAAGAGGATAAGTATATGAAGAAAGATTGGGAAAACGTGACACTGATGCCGGAGTTTGACGAGCAGGGTGTTGCCTGCTATCGGCTGGATGGTGGAGATTATCTGAATGAGTATTATGTGGTTTCGGAGGCGGAGACGAGAAAGCTTCTGAACACACCGGAGATTGTCGGGTATGAGGTTTATAACTGCCTGATTCCGTCGACTTCTCAGATGTTATATTATCTGAAAGAACAGAAGAAAGTGACAACAGCGAATATCTTATAGATTCTTCGCGGTGCGCTGAATTATCCGCTGGAGGAGAGCTGCTACCGGGAGCACATTCGTGTGCATGATATCAGTTTCTTATCCAGTGAGCGTGTATTTCAGGAGGAAGAGATTGCGGGACTGGAGATCAAATACAGTAAGCTGACGATGGTACCGGACAGCACGTTGATGATCGGAGATATCATTGCGAGTGGAGAGACGTTGATCCACTGTCTGCGTTATGTGACCGATTTTTACCGGAATCACGGAGCAAAACTTCGGAATATTATCATCTTTACGATTGGTGGAACGAAGGGTATCGAGATCCTGGAGGATCTGACCCGGGATATTCGGGAGTTCTGGCCGGAATTTGAAGGATTTATCACGGTATATTATGAAGGAATCTTCGGTATGTATGAAGATAAGGGTGTATCCGGCATCAATCTTCCGAATGTGGACTTTTACTGGAAGGGTGGTATCGTGGCTCCGGAATTCCGTCGGGAGACACTTTCCATGTGCAGCCCTCTGTTTGAAAAATGTATTATCTATGATGGAGGTGCGAGACGTTACGAGATCCATGAGCATGTAGAAGAAGTGCTGGAGTTCTGGAACGGGATCAAAGAACGCGCCGGTCAGATTGATTTTGGAACTTTACTGGAAGAAAAACTCGGTTATGAACTTCCGATCAGTTACGAAGACTGGATCCATGCAAACCATTATGAAAAGATCCGTCCGGCAGATACAAAATGGCTGTATCGTCAGGAACAGGGATATGTGGAGAGCATGAAGAACATTACATTAGAAGAACTGGCGCAGCAGCGGATCGATGAATTTACCAGTGCACTGCGTAAATATATTCTGTAATGGAATCAGCCGAAAGACAAATAAGGTTATGGAAACAAACTGAGACGGGAGAAAACAAATGAAAAAAGAGACAGAACAGAAAGTAGACATCGATTACGCGGATCGCGTCGTACCGGAGGAAGGAAAGAAGGGATTTGTGACCATGTTTATGATCATGCTGGGATTTACCTTCTTCTCCGCGAGTATGTGGGCAGGTCAGCAGCTGGCAGCAGGACTGGATTTCTGGGGATTCTTAAAATCTCTGCTGTTTGGGGGAGCAATCCTTGGTCTGTACACCGGACTTCTTGGTTATGTCGGAGCGAAGACAGGTATGAGCATGGATCTGCTGGCGCAGAAAGCCTTCGGAGAGAAAGGTTCCTATCTTTCCTCTGCAATGATCAGTTTTACACAGATCGGCTGGTTCGGTGTTGGTATCGCCATGTTTGCGATTCCGGTAGCAGGAGAATTATTCGGTGACAGTAAAACTGCCATGTGGGCGCTTGTTATCGGAGCCGGTGTGTGTATGACAGCTTCCGCTTACTTTGGTATAGATTCTCTGACGGTGATCAGCTATATTGCAGTGCCGCTGGTAGCAGTACTCGGTACAGTGGCTATGGTCATGGCGATCCGTCAGGGCAACGGAACGATCGTGGATCAGTTCGCCGTATCCAGCGGTTCTCTCACCGTCTTTGGCGGTGCCGGTCTGGTTGTGGGATCTTTCGTATCCGGTGGAACTGCAACCCCGAACTTTACCCGATTTGCCAAAGACGCGAAGACAGGAACGATCGCAACGGTCGTGGCATTCTTTATCGGAAACTCCCTGATGTTCTTCTTCGGAGCAATCGCCTATATTTTCGTAGGCGGAAATGATATCTTCGAGGTTATGATCCGTCTGAATCTGTTCTACATGGCAGTTCTGGTACTCGGTCTGAACATCTGGACAACCAACGACAATGCTCTGTATACTGCAGGTCTTGGTCTGGCAAATATCTTTCATCAGAAGAAAAAACCGATGGTTCTGGTATCCGGTATCATCGGAACTGTGCTTTCTGTATGGCTGTATTATAACTTCACAAAATGGCTGAACATCCTGAACTGTACGCTGCCGCCGGTAGGTATCATTCTGGTACTTTCATACTTTATGAATAAGAAAGAGTATGAAGATCCGGACGCGAAACCTGCAGTGGTCAACTGGTTCGCTGTAGGCGGTGTGATCCTGGGAGCTGTTGTGGCAAATGTTGTAAAATTGGGAATTGCTTCCATTAATGGTATGGTGGTAGCAGCTGTATGCTATCTGATTGGTCAGGGAATTACCAAAAATAAATAAAAAAATATAGAGAAAAATACAAAAAACCGTTATGTTGTACGAAAAACCGTAGGCATAACGGTTTTTTTGGTATACAATAGAGCGTAGAGTCTGCGAAAAGATAATATGGAGGGTTGCATAATATGGAACAGGAAAAAATCAATCGATTGCAATGGATCCTTGATGATGCAGTGGCAAGGGGAGAGATCCCGGGCGCGATTCTGATGGTCAGAAGAGAAGGGAAGGAAACCGTGTATCTGGAAAGCGGTTATGCGGATATCGAGGCAAAAAAGCCGGTGTCGAGAGACAGTATTTACCGTCTCTATTCTATGTCCAAACCGATCACCGCAACTGCAGTGATGATTCTGGTGGAGCGGGGACTGATCGATCTGGCAGATCCGGTATGTAGATATCTTCCTGGATTTTGTGGACAAATGGTGGCAGCAGCAGACGGCCATGTGGAAAAGCCATGGCGAGATGTCACGATCCAGGATCTGGTGAATATGACCTCCGGTCTGGTCTATGACGGCAATCATCTGACCGGAAAACAGACGGAAGCCTTATTTGCCGAGGTGATTCAGGGACTTGATGAGGGAGAAGGAGGAGCTTATGGTACGGTGGAGATTGCCAACTGTCTCGGCCAGATCCCGCTTGCCTTTCAGCCGGCGCGCTCCTGGTGCTATGGAACTTCCGCTGATGTGGCAGGTGCCCTTGTGGAAGTGGTTTCCGGTATGCGGTTCGGAGATTTTCTGGAAAAAGAGATCTTCACTCCACTGGAAATGGTGGATACAGGCTTCTGGGTACCGGAAGAGAAGCAGAGCCGGCTGGTGAAAACGTATGAGTGTAACGAAGGAAAGCCGTCGGTACTCTATACCGGTAATCATCTGGGCATCCGGAATGCGATGGATCGCCGCCCGGCATTCGAATCCGGTGGTGCAGGCCTGGTGTCTACGATTGATGATTATTCTCATTTTGCACAGATGTTGTTAAATGGCGGAAGTTATAAGGGAAAACAGATCCTCAGTCCGGCGATGGTACGCTTTATGACCGGTCATGTGCTGAGCGCAGAGCAGCAGGAAGTCTTTGAACGGGAAGGTATGGCATGGCTGGAAGGATTTTCTTATGGTAATTTTATGCGTGTGCTGGTGAACCCGGGCAGATCCACAACGCTGGGAAGCAAGGGAGAGTACGGCTGGGACGGATGGCTCGGCTGCTATTTTGCCAATGCGCCGCAAGATCAGATGACGATCCTTATGATGACACAGAAAAAAGATTCAGGAACTTTCCGGATGACACGGTTGCTGAGAAATACGATTTATAATATGTAAAAAACATAATTCTGTGGAAGAATGAACAGTTACAAAACTATAAACAAATGGAGAAGATGTGATGAAAAAAAGAGAATCATTTAACACCCGGTGGGGATTTATCCTGGCGTGCATCGGTTCGGCGGTGGGCATGGGAAATATCTGGATGTTTCCTACCAGAGTATCGTTATATGGAGGAGGAGCATTTCTGATTCCGTACTTTATCTTTGTGGCTCTGATCGGATTTACCGGGGTGATCGGAGAGATGACATTCGGACGTGCAACAAGATCCGGTCCGATTGATGCGTTCGGAATTGCCTGTGAGAGAAAAGGAAAAAGAAAACCGGGAGAAGCACTGGGGCTGATCCCGGTGGTCGGCTCGCTGGCGATGGCGATCGGCTATACGGTCGTTATGGGATGGATCTTAAAATATACGGTCGGCGCATTCACCGGGGCGACACTGGCACCGGCTGATGTGGACGAATTCAGTGCTGTGTTCGGTTCGATGGCATCTGCGTTCGGCAATACAGGCTGGCAGGTTGTGATCCTGCTGGCAGCTATGGGGATCCTGATGTTCGGTGTCGGAGGCGGGATCGAGAAAGTCAATAAAGTGCTGATGCCGGTATTTTTCCTGCTGTTTGTGGGACTTGGTATCTATGTGGCATTTCAGCCGGGGGCCGTGGACGGATATCACTATATCTTCCGTGTGGACGGCAAGGCGCTTGGCGATCCGAAAACGTGGATTTTTGCCCTGGGACAGGCATTTTTCTCCCTCTCGGTGGCGGGAAACGGAACACTGATCTATGGATCCTATCTGTCGGATGAAGAAAATATTCCGGCTGCTGCGGGAAGAGTGGCATTCTTTGATACACTGGCTGCGCTGCTTGCATCCCTGGTCATCATCCCGGCGATGGCAACCACCGGAGCCAAGCTCGATCAGGGCGGTCCCGGACTGTTATTTATTTTCCTGCCAAATCTGATCAAAAATATGCCGGGAGGAAAGATCATTGTGATCATTTTCTTTGTTGCTGTATTATTCGCGGGGCTGACCTCCCTGATCAACCTGTACGAAGCACCGATCGCAACGGTGCAGGAAAAATTCCATCTGGAGAGAAAACCGGCATGTGCGGTGATCGCAGTGATCGGCGTGATTGTTTCCATTCTGATCCAGGGTATCGTATCCGGCTGGATGGATGTACTTTCTATCTACATCTGCCCGCTGGGAGCCGGACTGGCTGGTATCATGCTGTTTTGGGTATGTGGAAAAGAGTATGTGGAAAAACAGGTAAACAAAGGACGAAGCAGTCACCTTACCTCCTGGTTTTACCCGATGTGTAAATATGTTTATGTGCCGGTGTGTATCCTGGTGCTGGTTCTTGGAATCGCGCTGGGCGGTATCGGATGAAAAAAGCAGCTGCAGTAACCTGGTTACTGCAGCTGTTTTTCTCATAGTTACGCTTGTTCCGCAGGCAAAAACATGATATGATACAACTGTCGGGAAAATACAAATCAAAAAAACACATCACACTTTTGTTGCAGACAGTAAGATATTTTACAATTCATCCGTCTCATCTGAAAAAATATAATCATTTAATTCTTCAAAATCCAAAAATTCAGCCAATGTCATATTAAAAGGCTGAATTGGAATCCGAGCTTCCAGTTTGCAAGTTTAAGTTCTGATTTAGCTAATCGCTTGCAAAAGTAAATTCTGGCAAATCAAAATATCATGATTTTTATGGAAGTTAGTTTTGCAAAATTCTTCAAAACTGGAATTTACTATTAGAAACAAGTTGTTTTATGCTTCATATGCTGATATTCTTTTTTTGAGATCTTAATCTTCTGAAAAAAGAGTCACGTTAAGCGGAGGTCGAATTTTATTTCTTTTTTCGCAAGATTAAATTCCACCCCTCATTCGGTTCAGTATTTCTTCCGAATGGCGCTACGTTTTCTTATTTTTTCAGTAATAGAGGTGTAAGGTTAATCTCGTTAGCGGGAATGGATTTTATTCTTAACTTGTCAAGAATATCCCCGCCATTAATGAAGCTGAACAACTGGTGTGCCGACTGGTTATTCAGCTTTTTTCTGTTATATGAGTTGATATTACTCATCATAAGATTGATATCATCCTGAGTTAGGTTATCAAAAGAGGTTTTCTTCGGAAGCACACGACGAATCATCTCATGTGTAACTTCACAACCACCTTTTTGATCAGAACGCTGTGGATCACAATAAAAGATATGTGTTCTGCGACCATTGCCCTTATTAAATTCGATTGCCAGCGGGTTAGTAAATTCACTTCCTCTGTCGGTCAAAATCACCTGGAAGAGGCTAGTGAATACTTCATGTCTTAACTGTTCATACAACCAGTCAAATATTTCTGTAACTGACTTGGCGGTATTGTTATCACGGATAAAAGCAAGCATTAAACTAAAGTTGAGTATTACGTAGACGATGAGCTGAAACAGACCTTCGATGCAGACGAAGTATCTACAAACGGCGGTTCTCTGGAACTGAGTGTGGATTCTTCCAACACATTCCGGAATGTATCTGTAAAAGCTTATGACAAAGCAAACAACGAAGCAACAACCGCAAGCGTAGACGTCCTGGTATCTGCAAATACATGGGTACAGTTCTACAACAACAAACCGGCATTCTACGGTACGATTGGAGGCGGTGTGGCAGCAGTGGCAGCTGCAATAGCCGCAGGCGTACACTTCAGTGGCGCAGCCGCAGGAACAGCAGCCGCAGCAGGAAAAACAGCTGCAGGCGCAGGTATCTTCCTTGCAAGTAAGAAAAGAAAAAAAGATGAAAAATAAATAAGAGAAAGTCATAACTGTGAAGAAACTGAGCAGTCATTGATAATCTCTAAACAAGCTGAGCCAGGCTGCTGCTAAAAGATCAGCAGCCTGTTCTGCTTTGTCAGCATAAGATTTTGAATATGTGTAAAATCATATGCTGAGAGCGCAGAACCAAAAGAGAAGGGTAACCGTGAAAGTACTGAACAGTTACAGAGAGGGATCATATATGAAAAAGCTATACGAGGAATATTTGATATTTGAGATAAGAGATAAGAACAGCATCAGCCGGGAAAGCCTGGAATCTATCCGATGGATTTTCAGATAGCATATGAACGGATGCTGTGGACTATGAAGGGGCGTTATCCAAAGGCACAGTTGTATTGTGCAACGATTGGATGTGGAGTCTTAAATGGTCAGAACATGTTTCCGGAATATCTGAATGGAAATGCCTTTGAGGATTATAATCAGGCGATCCGCACTGCCGCACAGAAATACAGATGTCATCTGGTGGATCTGGCGGCAATGGGAGTCGCATATGATTCCGTGGACGGAATCCATCCAAATGCCAGGGGAATGCAGCAGCTGGCAGAAGGATGGATCCGGGGAATCGAAGAAGAAAAGAAAAAGACAACACACAGGAAAAAGAAACGCAGCTGGACACAGTGGCTGATTCCGGTGCTGCTGGGAATAGAAGCGGTTATTGTAATGGTGCTGATTGTGTTGATTTTAAAAGTGTTTATTCTCTGACCGGATGTGTTCAGTACTTTCCCGGTCACAGACCAAAATGTTACTGTTCACTCCGTGCCCAGCAACACGCTGCGCGATGCACAGAATTTATGCTAATCGCATAAATTCGCGCGATATGTCTCGGGTTTTCTGTGACCTTCGCTCGCAAAAAACACCTCGCGAGATATTACCAGTGAACAGTAACACCAAAATGCATTGCACATAAAAAATATTGCTTTTGTAATTGACATTTCCATAGAAAAGAGGTATCTTTGAGAAAAGATAATAAAACTATTTTATTAAGTTGCGAAAGACGTATGTATGGAGGGCATTTCACATGGAAGGTAAGATGAAAGTAGCAGTGATGAACGGTATCGGCAAGATGGGATTTACGGAGCGTGACATTCCGACGCCGAAGGATGATGAAGTTCTGGTAAAGCTGGATTATGTAGGAATCTGTGGATCGGATCTGCATTATTATGAGAGCGGAGCCATCGGCGATTATGTGGTAGAACCGCCGTTTGTTCTCGGTCATGAGCCGGGTGGTGTTGTCGTGGAAGTGGGAAAAGATGTCAAACATCTGAAAGTCGGCGACAAAGTAGCTCTGGAGCCGGGAAAGACCTGCGGACACTGCGAATTCTGTAAACAAGGCAAATACAATCTCTGTCCGGACGTCGTATTTTTCGCAACGCCGCCGGTAGACGGTGTCTTTCAGGAGTATGTTGCGCATGAGGCAGATCTCTGTTTCAAACTCCCGGAAAATGTAAGTACACTGGAAGGTGCACTGATCGAACCGCTGGCTGTCGGTTTCCACGCAGCGATCCAGGGTGACGCACATCTGGGACAGAAAGCGGTGGTGATGGGAGCAGGCTGCATCGGTCTGGTTTCCATGATGGCACTGAAAGCCCGTGGAGTATCTGAGGTTTATGTGGTAGATATCATGGAAAAACGTCTGGAAAAAGCCCTGGAACTGGGTGCAACCGGAGTGATCAACGGAGCAAAAGAGGATGTGATCGCAAAAGCACAGGAACTGACCGGTGGTGCCGGTATGGATCTGATCATCGAGACCGCCGGTACAGAGATCACCACCAGACAGGTGATCCATATGGCGAAGAAGGGTTCCACGATCGTTCTGGTCGGCTACAGCAAGAGCGGTGAGATGACCCTGCCGATGAGTCTGGTTCTCGACAAAGAACTGACTTTCAAAACGGTCTTCCGTTACCGCCATATCTATCCGATCGCAATCGATGCGGTAGCTTCCGGAAAAGTAAACGTAAAAGGAATCGTTACTAATATTTACGATCTGGACGATGTACAGCGGGCGATGGATGAGAGTGTGCATAATAAGGCAGACATTGTAAAAGGTGTGATTAAGATTCATCCGTAAGAGTTGAAAGACTCGTAAAAAGCAAAAAGTATACAGGTGTCAGGCATTTCTTCGCAAGAACTTTGTAAGAGTGCCTGGCACTTTTAAAATAAAAAGTCGGAATTGACCTATAAATCAGCCGAAATCCTATCTGGAAAATCTCTTGTTTTTTGAGTAAAATAAAAGTAGTGGGCGGCGATTGCGCCGCAGGAAAATAGTTACTGGTCACAGAGTGAACAGTAACGAAAATAACAGGCATGGCGGTCCGCCGGAGAGTGCGGCGGGACGGCCGGAAAAGAGGTTTGAGATGAAAAAATGGACAAGAGTCATGTATCAGCCAAATCTTCCCCTGGAAGCAGGCAGATATGTAACAGCAAGCAAAGAACATATTGCATTATCCCTGGAGGCAGCAACAGAGGGTATGGTGCTTTTGAAAAATGAGAACAATATCCTGCCGTTAAAGAACGGTTCCAGGATCACACTGTTCGGACGCGGAAGTTTTGACTATGTCAAAGGTGGCGGCGGAAGCGGTGATGTAACCGTATCTTATGTACATAATCTGTACGACGGTTTCAAAACCCTGGAAGATAAGGTACAGGTATACGAACCGGTAGCAGAATTCTATAAGAAAAATGTAGAAGAACAGTATGCAATCGGAAGAGCACCGGGTATGACCGAAGAACCGGAACTGCCACAGGAACTTCTGGATGGCGCAAGAGCATTCGGTGATATTGCGCTTGTTGTACTGAGTCGTTTTTCCGGAGAAGGATGGGATCGTTCCAGTGTGGAATATAATGGCGAGTTCAACCCGTGGCCGGATGAGACCAGCATGCCGAAACTGTCCGCGGAAGTGTATCCGGATGGTGATTTTTACCTGACTGCAGGCGAGAAAAAACTGCTGGCGCAGGTAGAAGAAGTATATGATAAGATTGTAGTTGTCCTGAACATCGGTGGTGTGATCGATCTGTCCTGGATCAAGAGAGATGATAAGATCGGTGCTGCTTTATACGGTGGTCAGGGTGGTATGGAAGGCGGAACCGCAATGGCTCAGGTGTTGTGTGGTCAGGTCAACCCATCCGGTAAACTGGCAGATACCTTTGCTGCAAGACTGGAAGATTATCCGTCCACGGAAAACTTCCATGAGTCTGTAGAATATGTGGATTACACCGAAGATATTTACGTTGGTTACCGTTATTTTGAGACGATTCCGGGCGCAGCTGAAAAAGTGGTTTATCCGTTCGGTTACGGTCTGTCCTACACAACCTTCGAGGTGGAGACACAGAAAGCATGGGAAGAGGCAGACTCTATCAACGTACAGGTGAAAGTAACCAATACCGGAGATATGGCCGGTAAAGAGGTCGTACAGCTGTATTACAGTGCACCACAGGGACTGTTAAAGAAACCGGCGAAAGAATTGGGTGCATTTAAGAAAACCCGCCTTCTGCAGCCAGGAGAGAGTCATACGATGGTACTGACCGTCACAAAAGAAGCAATGGCATCCTACGATGATCTTGGAAAAGTAGCAAAATCTGCTTATGTTCTGGAAAAAGGCGCATATGCTTTTTATATTGGAACCTCCGTAAGAAATAATGAAAAAACAGCTTATGAATATCTGGTAGCAGAAGATACCGTGGTAAAACAGCTGGAAGCAAAGCTGACACCGTCAGGTCTGTCTAAGAGAATGCTTTCCGACGGAACCTACGAGGAACTGCCTCAGACTGAAGGAAATAATCCCAATGCCTGTGCATTTGAAAAAATGGTTCCGGGAACTGATGAGGGCATCCTGCCGGAAGTACGCTTCCGCGAGCAGCGTCTTGTACTCTACGTAGTAAAAAAAGGCGTAAAACCGTTTATCGAAGTAGCAGAAGGAAAGATCACTCTGGACGAGTTCATGAGCCAGCTTTCCGACGATGATCTGATCGAACTGCTTGGAGGTCAGCCAAATACCGGCGTGGCCAATACCTTTGGTTTCGGTAACCTGCCGGATTACGGTGTACCGAACATTATGACAGCCGACGGACCTGCAGGTCTTCGTATCGCACCGGAATGTGGCGTGTGTACAACTGCATGGCCATGCGCAACTCTTCTTGCCTACACCTGGAACCCGAATCTGGTAGAAAAGGTAGGTGCAGCCGGAGCAGAAGAAGTGAAAGAAAATAATATCGCCGTATGGCTGACACCCGCTGTCAACATTCACAGAAATCCTTTATGCGGAAGAAACTTCGAGTATTATTCCGAAGATCCGCTGCTTGCAGGTAAGATGGCAGCAGGTATGGTACGTGGTATCCAGTCTCAGCATATCGGCGCATCCGTAAAACATTTTGCCGCCAATAACAAAGAGACAAACAGAAAGCACAGCGATTCCCGTGTATCCGAACGAGCCCTTCGTGAGATTTATCTGAAACAGTTTGAAATTATCGTAAAAGAATCCGATCCGTGGACGATCATGAGCTCCTACAACGTGATCAACGGTCACAGAGCTTCGGAAAATAAAGAACTTCTGGAAGACATCCTTCGCGGAGAATGGGGATTCCAGGGCATGGTTACCACAGACTGGTGGACCCGTGGTGAGCATTACAAAGAGATCAAAGCCGGCAATGATGTCAAGATGGCAACCGGTTATCCGGAACGTGTGAAGAAGGCTATAGAACTTGGTGAACTTACCCGTGCTGATCTGGAACACTGTGCAAGACGTGTACTGGAACTGATCCTGAAAATCGACTAAATATAACTAACAGTTACGATTAATCAAAAAATATGCATAAAAAGTGAGAAAAAAAGCAAACAGAAAAAGAATCTACTTTCTGTTTGCTTTTTTTTGCAAAAATATAAAAGGCCGTACTGGATTACTGGAAAAAAACAGGGTATAGTAATAAGAAAACAGAGCGTATAAGAGGAGTAACAAACGATGAACAGAAAGATAGAAAATCCTTTCCTCTATGTAGAAGTCAGTGACCGCGGAGCAGAACTGATGCGGATTATGAGAAAGGATACCGGTGCGGAGATTCTCTGGAATGGGGATCCGGCTTTCTGGAGCTACCGGTCTCCGATTCTTTTTCCGAATGTGGGAAGTACCTGGCAGAAAAAAATGAAGATCAACGGAAAGGAATATCAGACCCGTCAGCATGGATTTGCCAGAGAAAAAGAATTCACCTGTGTGGAAGAAGGTACGGAAAAACTTCGCTACCGGTTAATGTCTGACGAAGAGACAAGAAGGTACTATCCATTTGATTTTGTATTATGGATCACCTATGAACTGAGAGAAAAAGAGGTTCTCGTCAGCTGGGAAGTGGAAAACCGATCCGGGGAAGTCATGAGTTTTACGATTGGCGGACATCCGGGCTTCCGTTTTGAAAAAGAAGGAGAACAGAAAGAAGACTACGAACTATATTTTCCGGAAAATACAGAGTTTACCGCTACCGCAGTCGATCTGGTCAACGGTACCGGAAAACCGGATCAGAAATACCGGGTGAAACTGACAGATCATACGCTGGTATTAAGTGACCAGCTGTTTGATGTGGACACGCTGGTAGTTGACGATGCACAGATCCGGGAAGTATGGCTCAGAAGAAAAGCCACCGGGCAGCTTTATGTGGGAGTCCGTTGTATCGATGAATTTTGCAGTTTTGGAATCTGGTCCCTTCCGAAAGGACCGTATGTCTGTCTGGAACCCTGGGCGGGAAGATGTGATGATGAAGGGTTTTGTGAAGATATTTCCAAAAAGCCGGGAATCAACCGGGCGAAGCCGGGAGAATGCTGGAAAAAGCAGTATGCGATTCTGATCGGATAGAACAGAGTATCTTAAGAGGTGTATTTACAACAGGGAAAAAGAGTGTCAGATGTAAGAATCCGGCACTTTTCTGTTATCGGCAGAAGAAAAATAGCAGAGGATAAATTTTATAATTATAGAAATTACAGGGAGTTTTTTGTATGGGAAGAGCAATTTATGTGAGCAGTGTAAACGGAGATGATGCAAACAGCGGGTATGCACCGGAGAAAGCATTCCGCAGTCTGAGAAAGGTAAACCAGATGGAGATACAGCCGGGCGATCAGATCCTTCTGGAGCGGGGATCAGTATTTATCGGAGAGTACCTGCACCTGTATGCAGGTGGAACAAAGGAGGCTCCGGTTGTTGTAGATGCATACGGGGAGGGTGGTCTTCCACGGATCGAGACGGACGGAAACGGGATCTGGTATCAGAACTATGGCGGACATCTGGACAATGTAGTACATACCTGGAAAGGCTATCTGTCCTCAGCGGTTCTTTTATACGATGCAGAATACATTTCCATCCGGAATCTGGAAATTACAAACAACCCATGCGTCAAAAATGAACGCCTGAACCAGGCAGACCGTATGAACCGCACCGGCGTATCCGTGATTGCGAAGAATCACGGGACGCTCCATGAGATCGAACTCGATCATCTGTATATCCATGATGTAGAGGGAAATATCTACGACAAACATCTGAACAATGGCGGCATCTACATGTCAGTCTCCCGTCCGGATGACGAAGAAAAGACCGGAATTGCCCGTTATGACAGTATTCATATCCACCACTGTAAAGTTGAGAACTGCCGCAGATGGGGAATTGCCGCAGGCTACACGTACCAGCATGACAAATTTACCACACTGGAACTGCCCGATGAAGTGGTGAAAACCTACGGCTCCACCAATGTTGTGATCGAACACAACTTTGTCAAAGATATCGGCGGAGACGGCATCACACCGATGTACTGCTTTGAACCGCTGATCCAGTACAATGTGTCCGAAAATATCGCTGTGGACATCCACTCGGATCTGTACAACGAAGAAGGAAACCGTGGCGGTATGACCGCAGCCGCCATCTGGCCATGGAAATGCAAAACAGCGTTGTTCCAGTACAACGAAGTCTACAACACTGTCTATAATCAGGATGGTCAGGCGTGGGATGCCGACTCCGGTGACGGAACGATCTACCAGTACAACTACAGCTGCAACAATGGCGGTGGCTGTGTGATGTTCTGTGAGGGCGAGAGCGTCAACAACATCTTCCGCTACAACATCAGTCAGAATGACGGAACAGGCATCCTGACCCCGGTACGAAACGTGGACGCGAAAATCTATGGCAATATCTTCTATATAAAAGAAGGCGTGGACTTTATCCGTCATCGGATCTGGGGCGATACAATGATCGAAGGCGGCGGAATCGAAGTCACCGACAACATTATCATCTACGCCGGAAACGCCCCCAAAGAAGAGTCCTGGACCTACAACAGCCCCAAGGCATATTATCAGAATAATACATATGTAAACTATCAGAATACCCCGGAAAGTGATCCGGCTCCAATCTGCCTCTCCGCTGCCACCGATATCCTGACAGCTCCGGGCATCGCCCCGGAGACCACCAACGGCAGCAGCCGCATGTACAAAGGCAGTCAGGACTTTGCCGGCTACCGCCAGAAAAAAGACGGCACAGACCTTCTGAAACTGTAAACTTCAGGAACAAAAGAACAAGAAGAAAGGACACAAAATTTTCACAAAAAAATTAGCACTCCCCCTTGACGAGTGCTAATTTAGGTGTTATAGTACAGATAGAACAAAGGAAGAGAAATAAAGAAGTTCAACTACCGTATGTTCTACACGAATAATCAATTAAGCAATCACTCCGCCACCGGGCGGAACAAATAGAAGGGAGAAATGACTTATGTTAATGCCTAGTATTTTTGGTGAGAATTTTATGGATGATTTCTTTGGAGTTCCGGAGAGAACTTATACACAGAGTGCACAGAACGCCCTGATGAAAACCGATGTAGTAGAAAACAAAGACGGATTTGACGTATCCATTGACTTGCCGGGATTCAAAAAAGAAGATGTGAAGGGAGAAGTCAAAGACGGCTACCTGATCATTACCGCATCGACCAAACAGAACAAAGAAGAGAAAAACAAAGACGGCAAGTACATCCGCAAAGAAAGATACAGTGGAACCTGTCAGAGAAGCTTTTATGTAGGAGAAGATATCACCCAGGAAGACATCAAAGCAAAATTTGAAGATGGTGTCCTGAAACTGGAGATTCCGAAAAAAGAAGCAAAACCGGAAGTAAAAGAAGCAAAATACATCTCTATTGCATAAAAGAGCAGGGAGATGAAAATTGAGACAAAACACGTATTACGAGTTTTATCCATTCATGCGGCAGGCGCGGACCGGGCGCCTGCCGGATAAATAAACTGTGCGCTCATTACTGTGAAATCGAGTGAACAGAAAAAGGAAAATAACAGGGTTTTAAAACCCGTTCACTATAGAGATTACCACAGAGGGACAGGACAAACTTTATATCCGGAGTCTCTCTTTTTTATATATACAGGCAGCAAGCCGAATGTACAGGATGTAACAAGTTCCCAAAGGAGGTGGAACAAGTGGAAAATAAAAGAGATTACTATGAAGTGCTTGGCGTAAGTAAAGAGGCAGACAGTTCGGCAATTAAAAAAGCCTACCGAAAACTGGCGAAAAAATATCATCCGGACACCAACGCCGGTAATGCAGAGGCAGAAAAACGATTCAAAGAAATCTCGGAAGCCTATGCAGTACTGGGAGATGAGGAAAAGAAAAAATTATACGATGAATTCGGACATATCGCCTTCGAGCCGGGCTTCAATGCGGATGCCGCGAGAGCACAGAAACAATATGGATATGAAAACTTCGGCAGCGATAACAGCCAGAATGGTTATCGGGAGTACCATTTTAACGGATCAGATGGAGATGACATCTTCGGAGATCTGTTTGGAAATATGTTTCGCCGGGGAGCAAAAGGCGGGAATTTCCATAGCGAAGGATTTCATAACGACAGCGGATTCTATCAGCAGTTCCATCAGAGAGAAAATGATGGATTCTATGGTAAACATGGATTTCATGAAACTTATTCCGGAAAAGGGGAGAATCTGGAAGCAGAGATTTCACTTACTTTTGATGAGGCTGTATTTGGCTGCGACAAGATGATCACATTGCAGGAAGCAGGAGGCAACCGCACTTTGAAAGTGCATATTCCTGCGGGAATCGATACCGGACAGAGCGTTCGACTGCGTGGAAAAGGCCATCCGGGAATCGGAGGCGGTGAACCTGGCGATCTGTTGCTGAAAGCAAAGGTTGGAAGAAAACCGGGATACGAACGAAAAGGCGTCGATGTCTACACCACGGTCAGTATCCCATACACAACCGCCGCTCTCGGCGGAGAAACCAGAGTATCCACATTATACGGGGATGTTAGTTGTAAAATCAAAGAAGGGACTCAGTCGGGCAGCAAGATCCGGCTGCGTGGAAAAGGAATTGTATCCATGAAAAATCCGAACGTCCACGGCGACCAGTACGTCACCGTTCAGATCCAGGTGCCCCGTCACCTGAATCAGCAGGCACGCCGGAAACTGATGGAATACAAACAGGCTTGCGGATAAAAAAAGCAGACAGGAATAACTTTGAACAGTTGTTACTGTCTGCTTTTTGTGTACATTGCATACAAAAATGAATCTAATGAAGCAATTTTGAATTGCGTGAACAATAAGTCAAAAACCATAAGATCTGGTTTACAAAACTTTGCTTCTGAGCTATTCTATAGAAAGAAAAGTAAGATTCCGAGAGTACATTAAGATGATCAGGAGGAAACAACATGGTAGGTCCGGAAGGAACAAAACGAATATCCAAAACAGATACATACCTGAATGTAGCCGAAGCATTTGCCTATCGAAGCACCTGCATCAAACGAAAATACGGTGCGGTGATCGTAAAAGATGATGTGGTAATTTCCACCGGCTATAATGGATCCCCGCGTGGTTACGACAATTGCTGCGATATCGGCGAGTGTCCGAGAATCAAACTGGGTATGCATCAGGGAGAGGGGTACGGTCTTTGCCGTGCGATTCATGCTGAGCAGAATGCATTGCTGAACTGTTCCCGCGAACAGACCATCGGTGCCGACCTCTACCTTGCCGGCATCAATCCCGGTGATAATTCTGTTCACCGCGCAAAACCCTGCCCCATCTGCTCCCGCCTTATCATCCAGGCCGGAATCAAAAACGTCTACCTCCGTGTAGGTGCCAAAGCCGGTGAGTACGAAGTGGTTCCGGCCCAAGATCTGGTGTGGCATCTGTAAAACAAAAATGATAACCGGAAAATAAAGACAGAAAAAGCCGCAAGGAAACAGTCCTGTCCAGTAAAGTTCAATGCCCCGGAAGCCCGCGCACCGAGGAGGGATCGCGGGCTTCCGGGGCTCACAACATCCCCAACAAACCTTACTGCGGAATCCTTGCCTTATAATAAAGCGGCGACAACCCAAAATACTTCTTAAACAACTTACTGAAATGATAAGCATCCTCATATCCCACAGCCATCGCCACAGCCTGAATCGACTGCTCCGGGTTCTCATCCAGCAGTTCCCGGGCCTTTTGCATCCGCAGGCTGATCAGATAATTGATCGGCGTATCCCCTGTCTCACTTTTGAAAATCTTCGAAATATAAAAAGAACTCAGATACATATTTGCCGCAATCTGATCGAGCGAAATCTTCTCTTTATAATGTGTCTCCATATAATGCATAATCTGCTGAACTACATACTTCTTATTTACCGACTTGAACTCATACCGCGGTGCATACTGACGCTTTACATCTTCCTCAAGTTCCTGCTTCTGATATCGGCAGAGCAGACAGATCACCTGAATCAGATAGGACTTCAGCATAAAATACCGCCCCGGCTGGCAGGTCTTCGACTCCTGTTCCATCAGGTTACACAGCCGAAACAACGGTTCTTTATAACTGTCCGGCAATGTTGCCAGCAGCTGATAATTTTTAAAAAGAGGAAAATGCCCTCTGGTACATCCGGCAAATTCCACATTTGAAAAAGCCAGATAAAATTCCCGGGCAGAAGTTCCGGCTGCAGGAAGGCTCTGGTGATATGTTCCGGGATTCAGCAAAATCACGGACCCTTCTTCCACATCATACAACTTCTCATCTATACGAAATGTTGTTTTTCCTTTCAGTATAAGCACAAATTCAATAAAATCATGACAATGATAATTCATCTCAGGCTCTGTTCGAAGCAGATTACAGCAGAACAGAAAGCGGGGATTGAGATCATTGTAAGTAAGATCATACACCGATGGTTCCATAAAAATCCCCCTGTCATAAATATAATTTCAACGTAACTGTTCAGTACCTTCACAGTTACGAGCCAAAATGCCTCGAGGGGCAGTGGCTACTGAATAGTTACATTTCAACATATATTTGATAAGTTAAGTATACAACATAAACCATCCGATGCACAAGAAAGTACATTCCACTTTTTCGACTGTACTTTATAATAAAACTATCGTAACTGTGAGGATACTGAACAGTTACAGTCATATAAAAATTGGCAGCCAGCGGTAAAAGATGCCACATGGTATGCAAAAAAAGAAAGGATGAAAAAAGAAAATGACAAAAAGTATGACATCAGGAAAACCGGTAAAACTAATCCTTTTATTTGCGCTTCCGCTGATTGTGGGTAATATTTTTCAACAGTTCTACAGTATGGCGGATACCGTAATTGTAGGACGTACTATAGGAGTCAATGCCCTGGCGGCTGTCGGATGTACAGGAAGTGTATCTTTCTTTATTCTCGGATTTGTTATGGGATTTACCTCGGGTTTGTCGATTCTCATTGCCCAGCGTTTCGGTGCGGAGGATGAGGAAGGAATCCGTTGCAGCTTTGCTGCCGGTATCATTCTAAGTATTGCACTCACAATTGTGATGACATTATTTGCAGTGGCACTGGTTCGTCCTGCCATGGAACTTTTACAGACACCGGAGGAAATCCTTGACGATGCGGTTTCTTATATCCGGATTATATTCTGGGGAATCGGAGCAAGTGTATTATTTAATCTGGGATCAAATACGATGCGTGCATTGGGCGACAGTCGGACACCACTGTATTTTCTGATTTTTGCCTGCTGTGTCAATATTGTACTGGACATTGTACTGATTGCCGTAGTCGGTATGGGAGTTGCAGGGGCAGGTGTGGCAACTATATTTTCTCAGCTCCTGTCAGGAATCTGCTGCTTTGTATATATATGGAAGAAAATGCCGGTACTTCGGATTAACCGCCACCACTTTCATCTGGCGCGAAAACAACTGGGTGATCATCTGCGAATTGCTCTTCCAATGGCGTTTCAGATGTCCATCATTGCGATCGGTGCCCTGATTCTGCAGTTTGCTCTGAACGGTCTGGGCGCGGTATCCGTAGCAGCTTATACGGCGGCACAGAAGATTGATTCCATTGCAACCATGCCACTGAATTCTCTTGGACAGGCAATGACTACGTATACTGCTCAGAATTATGGTGCCGGCCGGTATGAGAGAATAAAAAAAGGAGTGTTCCAGTGTATTTTGATTTCTCTGACCGTCAGTGTTTTGATGGGACTTATGAATATTTTTGCAGGAAGCAATCTTTCCGCTGTGTTTGTGGGAAGTGGTGAACGGGATGTCATTGCCTTATCCAAAACATATCTGGTCATCAGCGGATCTTGTTACTGGGTGTTGGGACTGTTATTTATCTATCGTTTTACCCTGCAGGGACTTGGTAACGGATGGGTGCCTACAGTGGCAGGAATTATGGAACTGGTCATGCGTGCAACGGCAGCTGTTTTGCTGGTAGAGCATTTTGGATTTGCCGGTGCAAGTTCCGCAAGCCCGCTGGCATGGATCGGGGCATGCATTCCGCTGGGAATTGCATATTATCTTACAATCCGGCAAATGGTTCCCAAACAGCCGCAGACTACTCCTGTAAAATCCATGTGAGCCTGAAAGTCAGCGGCTTTTCCTTTACTTCCCGGGCTATGGGAAGTATAATAAAGGAAACTGAGAAAACATGGAGGGTATTACCTATGGAACTGTTATTTTTGGAGCCGGTATTCAAAGAGGCTATCTGGGGTGGAACAAAATTAAGAGACTCGTTTGGATATGATATTCCAAGTGACACAACAGGAGAGTGCTGGGCGATCAGTGCTCATAAAAATGGTGACTGTAAGATTGCAGGCGGCAGATACGATGGAAGATATCTGAGCCAGTTATGGGAAGAAGAGCCGGAACTGTTTGGAAATTATCCGGGCAGCCAGTTTCCGCTTTTGATTAAAATCATTGATGCGAAAAATGATCTGAGTATTCAGGTACATCCCGATGATGCATATGCATCCGAACATGAAAATGGTTCGTTGGGGAAAACAGAGTGCTGGTATGTGCTGGACTGTGAGCCGGGTACAAAAATTGTTATCGGCCACAATGCAAAGGATAAAAAAGAACTGGAAGAGATGATCCGTCAGGGACGATGGGATGAATTTATCCGTGTGACAGATGTGAAAAAAGGAGATTTTTTCCAGATCAATCCGGGATGTCTGCATGCAATCAAAGGAGGTACGGTGATTCTGGAGACACAGCAGAACAGCGATATTACATATCGTGTATATGACTATGACAGATTGTCCGACGGAAAACCGAGACAACTGCATGTGGAACAGAGCATTGACACAATTGTGGCACCGTTTGAGCCGGCAAAATGCGATACCTATACCGAGAACCTGCAGGGGGCGGAACATAAACATTTGATCACCTGTCCATTCTATTCTGTAGACAAGTATGATGTGGACGGTGTATTTACTATTGAATTTGACAAATATTTTACAGATGTCAGCGTAGTAGAAGGTTCCGGTACTGTAAATGGAATTCCGCTAGAAAAGGGTCAGCATTTTATCGTACCGGCAGGATACGGAAAGTGCCGTTTTGAAGGCGTGATGAGTCTGATCTGTTCGAATCCGGAAAAACATTAAGAGAAAATCCGGACTTAATAAAAGGAAATTAAAAAGTTAGACGGAATATATATAACAGAGATAATCTGAGAACGGTATAAAAAGCTGTTCGAAACACAGGTAAAAAGGAGAATACAGATATGAGACTGGGAGCACTGGAAGCAGGCGGAACCAAGATGGTCTGCGCAATCGGAAACGAAAACGGGGAGATTTTTGAGAGGATATCTATTCCTACCGAAACTCCGGAGATCACACTTCCGAAACTGATTGAGTATTTTAAAGATAAAGAGATCGAAGCACTGGGAATCGGCTGCTTTGGACCGATTGATGTAAACCGTAACTCTGAAACCTATGGTTATATCACGACCACACCAAAGCTGGCGTGGGCAAATTGCGATATTGTCGGTGCTTTTAAAAAAGCACTGAATATTCCGGTGGGATTTGATACGGATGTAAATGGATCTGCACTGGGAGAATCCACTTGGGGAATCACCAAAGGCCTGGAAAACAGCGTATATATAACTATCGGAACCGGTGTCGGTATGGGTATTATGAGCAACGGAAAACTGCTTCATGGTATGCTGCATCCGGAAGCAGGACATATCCTGATGAGAAAACATCCGGAAGATCATTACGAAGGCAAATGCCCATATCACAAAACCTGTCTGGAAGGTCTGGCTGCAGGCCCGGCGATCGAAGCACGCTGGGGCAAAAAAGGAATAGAACTGGCAGATAAGAAAGAAGTATGGGAGCTGGAAGCTTATTATATCGGACAGGCTCTGGTAGATCTGATTCTGGTACTGTCTCCGGAAAGAATTATTCTTGGTGGCGGTGTTATGCATCAGGAACATATGATGCCGTTAGTCAGAGAAGAAGTAAGAAAACAGATGGCCGGTTATATTAAGACGAAACAGATGGATGATCTGGATAATTATATTGTACTGCCAAGCCTGAATGATAATCAGGGAATTATGGGTGCGCTGAAACTGGCAGTGGATGAGCTGGAACTGGAGAAATAATATCCTTATATAAAATAAGAAAGCTGTCGTGGGGGAATCTGCGACAGCTTTCTTATTTTTCCGTGAATAACGAGACACATTCATATCTTTTACTTGACTTTCCTGTTGACACATGGTATAGTAAGTAAGCGACATGGAAGTAGGTCTTTTTTTTATGCCTAAAATCGAAAGACGTGAATTTCGATGGCAAAAGAAAAAAGTCCGTTGCAACAACGCAAATCAACACAGTGGAGGTGGAAGTCGTGCGCGTAAAAATCACATTGGCATGTACAGAATGTAAACAGCGGAATTACAACATGACAAAAGAGAAAAAGAATCATCCGGAAAGACTGGAGACCAAAAAGTATTGTAAATTCTGTAGAACACACACAATGCACAAAGAGACGAAATAAGATTGTCGTGTAAGAGGTGAGGACTATGGCAGAATCTGCAAAAAAAGAAAAGGCTCCGAAAAAGGAGAAAGCTCCGAAAAAGAGCTGGACCAAAGGTCTGAAGTCCGAATTTGACAAGATTATCTGGACTGACAAGAAAACAGTCGGCAAACAGACGGTTGCCGTTGTTGGTATCACAGTAGTCATGGGCGTGATTATTTCCGTTCTGGACAGTGCGGTTCTGGAGTTCGTTAATTTGCTGATTAAATAAGGACAAGGGTGAGGAAATGGCAGAAGCAAACTGGTATGTAGCCCATACATATTCGGGCTATGAAAACAAAGTGAAAGCCAACATTGAGAAAACAATCGAAAACCGACATCTGGAAGATCAGATTCTGGAAGTTCGGGTACCGATGCAGGATGTGACAGAGTTGAAAAACGGTGCACAGAAGCTGGTATCCAGAAAAATGTTCCCGGGATACGTACTGATCAACATGGTGATGAACGATGATACATGGTATGTTGTTCGTAACACCCGTGGTGTGACCGGATTCGTCGGACCGGGATCTAAACCGGTGCCTTTGAGCGAAGAAGAGATCGGCATGCTGGGTATCCAGCCTGAAACCATCGAAATCGATTTTGCAGAAGGCGACAGCGTAGTTGTTACCGGAGGAGCCTGGAAAGATACTACTGGTATTATCCAGACGCTCAACAGTCAGAAGCAGACTGTGACAATCAATGTTGAGTTGTTTGGTCGCGAAACACCGGTTGAGATCAGTTTCGCAGAAATTAAGAAGTTGTAAACAGAATCATCGAAGTATGAAGTTTCGCACGGAAATGATTCGTGGGAGGGAAATCCCCGCAATTACCACATTATAGGAGGTCATTACAATGGCAAAGAAAGTAACAGGATATATCAAATTACAGATTCCTGCTGGTAAAGCAACACCAGCACCACCAGTTGGACCGGCTCTGGGTCAGCATGGTGTAAATATCGTACAGTTTACAAAGGAATTCAATGCTAGAACAGCTGACAAGGGAGATCTGATCATCCCTGTAGTTATCACTGTATACGCAGACAGAAGTTTCAGCTTTATAACCAAAACTCCACCAGCTGCAGTTTTGCTGAAGAAAGCTTGTAACATCAAATCAGGTTCAGGTGTTCCGAACAAAACAAAAGTAGCTACTATTTCCAAAGATAAAGTAAAAGAGATCGCTGAAATGAAAATGCCAGATCTGAATGCAGCAAGCATCGAAGCAGCTATAAGCATGATCGCTGGTACTGCAAGAAGTATGGGTATCGTAGTTGAGGACTAATCTTTACTAATGTAACTTTGAGACCATAAGGTCACAAACAAACGAATATCGTGGGAGGGCAATCCCCGCAATTACCACAGGAGGTTATAGGAAATGAAACACGGTAAAAAATATATGGAAACTGCCAAAGCAGTTGATCGTGCAAAACTGTATGATCCGGATGAAGCAATCGCTTTAGCTAAAAAATCTGCAGTTGCAAAATTTGATGAAACAATCGAAGCTCATATCAGAACAGGCTGTGACGGACGTCACGCTGATCAGCAGATTCGTGGCGCAGTAGTTCTGCCTCACGGAACCGGTAAAACTGTTCGTGTCCTGGTATTCGCAAAAGGTGTGAAAGCTGATGAAGCTCAGGCAGCTGGAGCAGAATTCGTCGGAGCAGAAGAGCTGATCCCGAAGATCCAGAACGAAGGATGGTTTGACTTTGATGTAGTTGTTGCTACACCGGATATGATGGGTGTTGTTGGTCGTCTGGGTCGTGTACTCGGACCGAAAGGCTTAATGCCAAACCCGAAAGCTGGTACAGTAACAATGGACGTTACAAAAGCTGTTCAGGATATCAAAGCTGGTAAGATTGAATATCGTCTTGATAAAACAAATATTATTCACGTGCCAATCGGAAAAGCTTCTTTTACAGAAGAACAGTTAGCGGACAACTTCCAGACGCTGATGGGTGCAATCAATAAAGCAAAACCTTCTACACTGAAAGGTCAGTTCCTGAGAAGCGTAACAATCGCTCCTACTATGGGAATTGGTGTTAAGATTAACCCATTAAAACTTGTGTAATTATATAAGTGCAAATGAAGAAGAGCGGAGCCTTTGTAGGCGACGCTCTTTTTTGTGGGGGATTGGAGGGAGGACGCCCGTGAGAGTTGGAGTGTGATCCAACTCTCGCGGGCTGACGGCTGGTGAATGCCCAATGCCAAATGGGAGCACGGGAAAAGATGTGGATCTGGTTTGGTTGCCCGAAGGCATTGAAAAGAGATGTGCAAAAAGTTATAAAAAGCAGAAGTATAAAAAGTGGAAAAATTTACGAGAAAAAGGCTTGACAAGGTGAAAACGTGATGCTATAATACACCAGTATCACGCCGAAGACAGCAGGTGCCGGAAGGCATAAGGCTAGAACGCCTGCCGAGGAAATATACATTCTTAATGAAGAATTGGACTCCTCTTTGCGGTGCGCGAAGAGGCTTTTTTCATATTTGGCGGTACACAAAATCTATAAGGAGGTGCACCAATCATGGCAAAAGTTGAACTGAAAAAACCGATCGTAGAAGAGATTTCTGCAAACATCGCTGATGCTCAGGGTATTGTACTTGTAAACTACAGTGGTCTGACAGTGGCACAGGATACTCAGCTGCGTAAGGAATTAAGAGAAGCTGGTGTTGTATACAAAGTATACAAAAACACAATGATGAACTTTGCATTCCAGGGAACAGCATGTGAAGAACTGTGCAAACATCTGGATGGAACAAACGCTCTGGCTATCTCTAAAGAAGATGCAACTGCTCCTGCAAGAATCCTTGCGAAATTCGCAAAGACAGCTCCGCAGCTGGAACTGGTAGCAGGTGTTGTTGAAGGTGGTTACTATGACCAGGCTGGAATTAAAGCACTGTCCGAAGTACCTTCCAGAGAGGAACTTCTTGGAAAACTGCTTGGAAGCATCCAGTCCCCAATCGCCAACTTTGCTCGCGTCATCAGCCAGATCGCAGAAGCAAAAGAAGCATAAGTTTCTTAGCGAAGGCAAGCTGAAAGCGCAGCCTGAGGTTAGAAACTTAGCTGTTCGACAGCGCAAAGCGATGTCGAACTTCCTAGCAGCGTAAGCTGCCCCAAAAAAATTAAAAAAGAAAACAAAACTTATAATTGGAGGTAAATAAAAATGGCAAAACTTACTACAGCTGAATTTATTGAAGCTATCAAAGAACTGTCCGTTCTGGAACTGAACGAACTGGTAAAAGCATGTGAAGAAGAATTTGGTGTATCCGCAGCAGCAGGTGTTGTTGTAGCAGCAGCAGGTGCAGCAGAAGTAGCAGAAGAGAAAGATGAGTTTGACGTAGAGCTGACAGAAGTTGGTCCTAACAAAGTTAAAGTTATCAAAGTTGTTCGTGAAGCAACAGGTCTGGGACTGAAAGAAGCTAAAGAAGTAGTAGACGGTGCTCCGAAAGTAATCAAAGAAGCAGCTGCAAAAGCAGAAGCTGAAGAAATCAAAACAAAACTGGAAGCTGAAGGCGCTAAAGTAACTCTGAAATAATCAGATTACAGCATTTGGTTGAAAGATGGAGAACCCGGAAGAGCTACAATGCTCTTCCGGGTTTTTGTAATGAAAAATAAAAAAGATTAGAAAATTGGGTTGACACTCTTGACAAACTGTGATATTGTAAAAAATGCACTATTATGGCAAGATATGCCTACTAGTCTAATCTTAAAAGCACGAAAAAGGCATGAGCAGTAATAAATCAAATACACAAGGGGTGAAACGGTCAATGGAAAAAAACAGAATACGTCCTATTACAAACGGTAAAAGTATGCGGATGAGCTACCAGAGACAAAAAGAAGTTTTGGAAATGCCCAACTTGATTGAGGTTCAGAAAGATTCCTATAACTGGTTCCTTGAGGAAGGTTTAAAGGAAGTATTTGCTGATATCTCTCCGATCACTGATTACAGTGGCAAGTTGAGCTTGGAATTTGTGGACTTTACTTTGTGCGAGGATGATGTGAAATATTCCATCGAGGAGTGCAAAGAAAGAGACGCAACTTATGCAGCACCTTTAAAAGTAAAGGTGAGATTGTACAATAAGGAAAACGACGAAATTAAAGAGCATGAGATTTTCATGGGAGATTTGCCGTTGATGACAGCAACCGGTACCTTCGTAATTAATGGTGCAGAACGAGTTATTGTCAGTCAGTTAGTACGTTCCCCTGGTATTTACTATGCGATTGCTCATGACAAACTTGGTAAAAGACTGTTTTCTTCTACCGTAATCCCGAACAGAGGAGCGTGGCTGGAATATGAAACAGATTCCAATGATGTCTTCTGGGTACGTGTAGACAGAACAAGAAAGGTTCCGATTTCTGTTCTGATTCGTGCTTTGGGAAAAGGAACCAACGCAGAGATCACAGAACTGTTTGGTGAGGAGCCGAAGATTCTGGCAAGCTTTACCAAAGATACAGCAACCTGCTATGAAGAAGGTCTGTTAGAGCTGTATAAAAAAATCCGTCCGGGTGAACCGCTGGCAGTAGACAGCGCAAGAAGCCTGATCACAAGCATGTTCTTTGATCCGAAACGGTATGATCTGGCTAAAGTAGGTAGATATAAATTCAATAAAAAACTGCATCTGAAAAACCGTATCAGCGGTCATGTACTGGCTGAAGACGTAGTGGATACTACCACAGGTGAGATCCTGGCAGAAGCAGGTACAGAAGTAACAAAAGAACTGGCAACTTCTATCCAGAATGCGGCAGTTCCGTTTGTGTGGATTCAGACAGAAGAAAGAAATGTAAAAGTTCTGTCCAACCTGATGGTAGATCTGACCGCACATGTAGACTGTAATCCGGAAGAACTGGGTGTTACAGAGCTGGTATATTACCCTGCACTGGAACAACTGATGGAAGAATATGAAGATGCTGATGAACTGAAAGAAGCCATCAAACATCATATTCATGATCTGATTCCGAAACACATTACAGAAGAAGATATTTTTGCTTCTATTAACTATAACTTACATCTGGAATATGGTCTGGGAACCGACGATGATATCGACCACTTAGGAAACCGTCGTATCCGTGCGGTCGGAGAATTGCTGCAGAACCAGTACCGTATCGGTATGTCAAGACTGGAACGTGTTGTTCGTGAAAGAATGACAACACAGGATCCGGAGGGTATTTCTCCACAGTCTCTGATCAACATCAAACCGGTAACCGCTGCTGTAAAAGAATTCTTCGGTTCTTCTCAGCTGTCTCAGTTCATGGATCAGAACAACCCGCTGGGTGAGCTGACTCATAAGAGACGTCTGTCCGCACTGGGACCTGGTGGTCTGTCAAGAGACCGTGCCGGATTCGAGGTTCGAGATGTACACTATTCTCATTACGGAAGAATGTGTCCGGTAGAGACTCCTGAGGGACCTAACATCGGTCTGATCAACTCTCTGGCATCTTATGCAAGAATTAATGAATACGGATTTGTGGAAGCTCCATATCGTAAGATCGACAAAACAGATCCGAAGAATCCTCGCGTTACAGACGAAGTTGTTTATATGACAGCTGATGAGGAAGATAATTATCATGTAGCACAGGCGAACGAACCTCTGGATGAAGAAGGACATTTCCTTCATAAGAATGTATCCGGTCGTTACCGTGAGGAGACACAGGAATACGAAAGAAGAATGTTCGATTACATGGACGTATCTCCTAAGATGGTATTCTCTGTAGCTACAGCCCTGATTCCGTTCCTGCAGAACGATGATGCGAACCGTGCGCTGATGGGATCCAACATGCAGCGTCAGGCCGTACCGCTGATGATTACAGAAGCTCCTGTAGTCGGAACCGGTATCGAAGCCAAAGCTGCCGTAGACTCCGGTGTTTGTGTGGTTGCCAAGAAGGCAGGTACCATTACCAAGTCTACATCCAAAGAGATTACAATGAAAAACGATGACGGTACCACAGATGTATACCGTCTGACCAAGTTCCTGAGAAGTAACCAGTCCAACTGTTACAATCAGAAACCAATCGTATTCAAGAACGAACATGTAGAAGCAGGTCAGGTAATCGCTGACGGTCCTTCTACTTACAATGGTGAACTTGCTCTTGGTAAGAACCCGCTGATCGGTTTCATGACCTGGGAAGGTTATAACTACGAGGATGCGGTTCTGCTGAGTGAGAGACTGGTACAGGAAGATGTATATACTTCTATTCATATCGAAGAATATGAAGCAGAGTCCAGAGATACCAAGCTGGGACCGGAAGAGATCACAAAAGATGTTCCGGGTGTCGGTGATGATGCTCTGAAAGATCTGGATGAACGTGGTATTATCCGTATCGGTGCTGAGGTCCGTGCGGGAGATATTCTGGTTGGTAAGGTAACTCCGAAGGGAGAGACTGAACTGACAGCTGAGGAACGTCTGTTACGTGCTATTTTCGGTGAGAAAGCAAGAGAAGTACGTGATACTTCCCTGAAGGTACCACATGGTGAATACGGTATTGTTGTGGATGCGAAAGTATTTACAAGAGAAAATGGCGACGAACTGTCACCTGGTGTAAATCAGGCTGTTCGTATCTACATTGCACAGAAGAGAAAGATCTCTATCGGTGATAAGATGGCCGGTCGTCACGGTAACAAGGGTGTTGTTTCCCGTGTTCTGCCTGTAGAAGATATGCCATTCCTGCCGAACGGTCGTCCTCTGGATATCGTGCTGAATCCTCTGGGTGTACCTTCCCGTATGAATATCGGACAGGTCCTGGAGATTCATCTGAGTCTGGCCGCAAAGGCTCTTGGATTCAACATTGCCACTCCTGTATTCGATGGCGCAAGTGAGAACGACATCATGGATACTCTGGAACTGGCAAATGATTATGTAAATCTGTCCTGGGAAGAGTTCTCTGAGAAGCATAAAGAAGAGCTGCTTCCGGAAGTTCTGGATTATCTGTATGAGAACAGAGATCACAGAAATCTGTGGAAAGGTGTTCCAATCTCACGAGATGGTAAAGTAAGACTTCGTGACGGTCGTACCGGTGAATATTTCGACAGTCCGGTAACCATTGGTCACATGCATTATCTGAAGCTGCATCACCTGGTTGATGATAAGATCCATGCACGTTCTACCGGACCATACTCCCTGGTAACACAGCAGCCTCTGGGTGGTAAAGCTCAGTTCGGTGGCCAGCGTTTCGGAGAGATGGAGGTATGGGCACTGGAAGCATACGGTGCATCTTATACTCTGCAGGAGATCCTGACAGTCAAATCCGATGATGTGATCGGTCGTGTGAAGACATACGAAGCGATCATCAAAGGTGACAATATCCCTGAACCGGGTATTCCGGAGTCTTTCAAGGTATTGCTCAAAGAACTGCAGTCTCTGGGACTGGATGTAAGAGTCCTGAAAGATGATAATACAGAAGTGGAAATCATGGAAAATATCGACTATGGCGATACTGATCTGCGCTCCATCATCGAGGGTGACAAGCGATACAACCGCGATGAAGAAGAGTCCTACGGAAACTATGGTTTCAGCAAACAGGAATTCGAAGGCGAAGAACTGGTGGATGTAGAAGAAGACGCAGCTGATGAATCAGCTGACGAAGAATTAGATTTCTAAGAGAAAACATTCTCTGATGCGATAGAAAAAGTCCTGTGGCCGCGTAACAGCGGCCGTGGGAATGAATCCTAGAAAGGAGCAACCAAATGGCTGAAACAACCAATAAAGAAGTATATCAACCAATGACGTTCGATGCGATTAAAATTGGTCTGGCATCTCCGGAAAAGATCCGTGAATGGTCTCATGGTGAAGTAAAAAAACCAGAAACCATCAACTACCGTACATTAAAACCGGAAAAAGATGGTCTGTTTTGCGAGAGAATCTTCGGACCAAGCAAAGACTGGGAGTGTCATTGTGGTAAATATAAAAAGATCCGTTATAAAGGGGTTGTCTGCGACCGCTGTGGTGTAGAAGTTACAAAATCAAGCGTTCGTAGAGAGCGTATGGGACATATTGAACTGGCAGCGCCGGTATCTCATATCTGGTACTTCAAGGGAATTCCGTCCCGTATGGGTCTGATCTTGGATCTGTCTCCGAGAACACTGGAGAGAGTTCTGTATTTTGCGAATTATATTGTCCTCGATCCGGGTGATACCAATCTGCAGCTGAAACAGGTGCTGACAGAGAGAGAATACCAGGAAGCGAGAGAACAGTTTGGAGACACCTTCCGTGTAGGTATGGGCGCAGAATCTATCAAAGAGCTGCTGCAATCCATAGACCTGGAAGCAGAATCCGTAGAACTGAAAGCCGGACTGAAAAATGCAACCGGACAGAAACGTGCCCGTATCATCAAACGTCTGGAAGTTGTAGAAGCATTCCGCGAATCCGGTAACAGACCGGAGTGGATGATCATGGATGTTGTACCGGTTATTCCGCCGGATCTGCGTCCTATGGTACAGCTGGACGGTGGACGTTTTGCTACATCTGACCTGAATGATCTGTACCGTCGTATCATCAACCGTAACAACCGTCTGAAAAGACTGCTGGAGCTGGGAGCCCCGGATATTATCGTAAGAAATGAAAAACGTATGCTGCAGGAAGCTGTAGATGCGCTGATCGATAACGGTCGCCGTGGCCGTCCGGTAACCGGACCTGGTAACAGAGCTCTGAAATCTCTGTCCGATATGCTGAAAGGTAAATCCGGACGTTTCCGTCAGAACCTGCTGGGTAAACGAGTTGACTACTCCGGACGTTCCGTAATCGTCGTTGGACCGGAACTGAAGATTTATCAGTGTGGTCTGCCGAAAGAGATGGCAATCGAGCTGTTTAAACCGTTCGTTATGAAAGAACTGGTTGCAAACGGAACCGCTCATAACATTAAAAACGCAAAGAAAATGGTCGAGAAAGTACAGCCGGAAGTATGGGATGTACTGGAAGACGTTATCAAAGAGCATCCGGTTATGCTGAACCGTGCTCCTACACTGCATCGTCTGGGTATTCAGGCATTTGAACCGATCCTGGTAGAAGGTAAAGCGATCAAGCTGCATCCTCTGGTTTGTACCGCGTTCAATGCCGATTTCGATGGTGACCAGATGGCTGTCCATCTTCCGCTGTCCGTAGAAGCACAGGCAGAATGCCGTTTCCTGCTGTTGTCTCCGAACAACCTGCTGAAACCGTCCGATGGTGGTCCGGTAGCCGTTCCTTCACAGGATATGGTCCTGGGTATTTATTACCTGACACAGGAAAGACCGGGAAGCAAGGGAGAAGGCGGATACTACAAGAGCCTGAACGAAGCTATCCTGGCTTACGAAAACGGATACCTGACACTGCAGACAAGAATTCACGTTCGCCGTGAAAAAACTCTGCCGACAGGAGAAGTCCTGGAAGGAACAGTAGAATCCACTCTGGGTAGATTCCTGTTCAACGAGATCCTGCCACAGGATCTGGGATTTGTAGACAGAAGTGTTCCGGGTAACGAACTGCTTCCGGAAGTTGATTTCCATGTAGGAAAGAAACAGCTGAAACAGATCCTTGAAAAAGTTATCAATACCCACGGACAGACAAAGACTGCGGAAGTACTGGATGATATCAAAGCCACCGGTTACAAATACTCTACGAGAGCTGCTATGACTGTATCCATTTCCGATATGACTGTGCCGCCTCAGAAACCACAGATGATCGAACAGGCGCAGGAAACTGTAGATAAAATCACCAGAAACTTCAAACGTGGTCTGATCACAGAAGAAGAGCGTTACAAAGAAGTCGTAGAAACCTGGAAACAGACCGATGATGAGCTGACAAAAGCCCTGCTGAATGGTCTGGATAAATATAACAACATCTTCATGATGGCCGATTCCGGAGCCCGTGGATCTGATAAACAGATCAAACAGCTGGCCGGTATGCGAGGATTGATGGCCGATACAACCGGTCACACCATCGAGCTGCCTATCAAGTCAAACTTCCGTGAAGGTCTTGATGTACTGGAATATTTCATGTCCGCCCATGGAGCTCGAAAAGGTATGTCCGATACCGCCCTTCGTACCGCCGATTCCGGTTACCTGACCAGACGTCTGGTAGATGTATCTCAGGAGCTGGTTGTTCGTGAGATGGATTGTGCGGAAGGCAGAGATGAGATTCCGGGTATGTATGTGAAAGAATTCACAGACGGAAAAGAAGAAATCGAAAGTCTGCAGGAACGTATCACAGGACGTTTCTCCTGCGAGACAATCAAAGATAAAGATGGTAATGTGCTTGTAAAAGCAAACCACATGATCACACCGAAACGTGCAGCTAAGATCATGAGCGAAGGTGTCAATGCAGAAGGCAAACCTTACGACAAGATCAAGATCCGTACGATTCTGAGCTGTAAATGTAAAGTTGGTATCTGTGCAAAATGTTATGGTGCCAACATGGCAACAGGAGAAGCTGTTCAGGTTGGTGAGTCTGTAGGTATCATCGCCGCACAGTCCATCGGTGAGCCTGGTACACAGCTGACCATGCGTACTTTCCATAGTGGTGGTGTTGCCGGTGGCGATATCACACAGGGTCTTCCTCGTGTCGAGGAGCTGTTCGAGGCAAGAAAGCCGAAAGGACTTGCCATTATCACAGAGATTCCTGGTGAAGTTGCAATCAAAGATACCAAGAAGAAACGAGAAATCGTAATTACCGATAAAGAAAGCGGAGAAACCAAGACATACCTGATCCCTTACGGATCCAGAATCAAGGTTACAGACGGACAGATGCTGGAAGCCGGTGATGAACTGACAGAAGGTTCTGTTAACCCACACGACATTCTGAAAATCAAAGGTGTACGTGCCGTACAGGATTATATGATCCGTGAAGTACAGAGAGTATACCGTCTGCAGGGTGTAGAAATCAACGATAAACATATCGAAGTTATCGTTCGTCAGATGCTGAAAAAGATCCGTATCGAAGACAACGGAGATACAGAACTTCTTCCGGGTACGATGGTTGATTTCCTTGAATATGAAGATATCAATGAAAAGATGGAAGCAGAAGGAAAAGCTCCGGCGGAAGGAAAACAGGTTCTGCTGGGTATTACCAAAGCTTCTCTGGCAACCGATTCCTTTATGTCAGCAGCATCCTTCCAGGAGACAACAAAAGTCCTGACAGAAGCTGCTATCAAAGGAAAAGTTGACCACCTGGTAGGTCTGAAAGAAAACGTTATCATCGGTAAACTGATTCCGGCCGGTACTGGTCTGAAGCGTTACAGCAACATCAAACTTTCCACAGATGATATGCTGAAGGAAGAAGAGGACGATATCCTGTTGGACGATGAAGATCTGGAACTTGTACCGGAAGATATCACAGTAGAGGAAGAAGCTTCCGAAACTGCTGAGATAGATGAAGAAACAGATGAAATCGCTGAAGAACTGGTAACTCTTGAGGATAGCGAAGAGTAAAGGTCACTGATATCAGGTAATAATGAGTAAATAAGTAAAAAGTCAGGGGAAACTGATAAAAATCAGTAATACTCCCTTGACTTTTTATTTTTTCGATGCTATGATACTACAGGTGCGCATGGAAATGCAGTTATTTTAATGTGCGCAAAATTACCTTATAAAAGGTAAGACGGCTGCATAGTCGTATGATTTAGAAATAGCAACCGCAGAACCAGAAAAGGAATAATTACAGGAGGTGAAATGGAATGCCAACATTTAACCAGTTAGTAAGAAAAGGACGTCAGACTTCTGTTAAGAAATCTACCGCTCCTGCTCTGCAGAAAAGCTTTAACTCTTTAAGAAAAAAATCCAGCGATCTGTCTTCTCCACAGAAGAGAGGTGTGTGTACAGCTGTTAAAACTGCTACACCTAAAAAACCTAACTCAGCTCTTCGTAAGATTGCCAGAGTACGTCTGTCAAACGGAATCGAAGTAACAAGCTACATTCCAGGAGAAGGTCATAATCTTCAGGAACATAGCGTTGTTCTGATCCGTGGAGGCCGTGTTAAAGACTTACCTGGTACAAGATACCATATCATCAGAGGTACTCTTGATACCGCAGGTGTCGCTAACAGAAAACAGGCTCGTTCCAAATACGGAGCTAAGAGACCTAAAGTTAAAAAATAATTTTTGTAGATCAGAAATCTACGCCGCTTCCTGATTGCAGATAATCAGGAGGATTACAAAGATATTATTCATCTAATGTATTACAGCGGAAGACTATAAGGATTTGTACGGTATTCCATATACCCTGTCGGTTGCGGGTTAAATATAGGACCTTACCAGTGCGAACATGCAATAGTTTTACTGCGTGAGTACCGATGATATAATCAATATGATTAAGGAGGGAAGTAACGTGCCACGTAAAGGACATACTCAGAAAAGAGACGTTCTGGCTGACCCGATGTACAATAACAAAGTGGTTACCAAGCTTATCAATAACATCATGTTAGACGGTAAGAAAGGTGTTGCTCAGAAAATTGTATACGGTGCATTCACCAGAGTAGAGGAAAAAGCTGGTAAACCAGCAATTGAAGTATTTGAAGAGGCTATGAACAATATCATGCCAGTTCTCGAGGTAAAAGCAAGACGTATCGGTGGTGCTACTTATCAGGTTCCGATCGAGGTAAGAGCAGACAGACGTCAGGCACTGGCTCTTCGCTGGTTAACAATGTTCTCTCGTAAAAGAGGCGAGAAAACAATGGAAGAAAGACTTGCAAATGAGCTTTTAGATGCAATGAACAACACAGGTGCATCCGTTAAGAGAAAAGAAGACATGCACAAGATGGCTGAGGCAAATAAAGCATTTGCTCACTATCGCTTCTAATATAGGAGGAAAATCCATTGGCTAAAGAGGGAAGAGAATATCCATTAGAGCGTACCAGAAATATTGGTATTATGGCTCATATCGATGCGGGTAAAACAACTCTTACAGAACGTATCCTGTATTATACAGGTGTCAACTATAAGATTGGTGATACTCATGAAGGTACTGCTACCATGGACTGGATGGAACAGGAGC